>VOFI01000060.1_pt1 | contig 54000 bp, 92 predicted proteins | sample 5384131 | NCBI WGS metagenome assembly VOFI01 (sample SAMN12384728, study PRJNA508395) | human gut metagenome | isolation source: healthy gut H | host: Homo sapiens
AAATACATCCATATTAGCTTTACGAAGGTAACCATTCAGAACAGCTTCAAAGCAATCCAACATCTGAATTTCATCAAGCAGCAGATAATACATTCCTTCACCTACAACTTTGGAACGGATATATGCCATGAATTTTTTCAGGATCAACTCCACGCTTTTCCTTTTCAATCTGAATCAGGCTTTCGCCAATCAGATAAAGATCATCGGCTGAATCAAACGCAAAGCGAATGATGTGGTCAGCATTAACTCCGCTTTCCAATAAGTGATGATAAAACAGATTATTCAACAAATAGGATTTGCCACATCGACGAATACCGGCAATTACCTTAATCATTCCATTATTTTTTCTTTTTTATCAGTTTATTCAAATAAAAATCTCTGCGAATTTCCATCTTAAAACCTCACTGTAAAAGATTTTTGCAACATGTTGCATTTTTCTATTCTAGTATATCCGGATGGACTTCAAAAATCAATATATCAGCGGGAATCGGAATAGATTTTTGTGAATTGTTGCATTTTTCTATTCTACAATCACATTATATGCTTTAGTAGCAATTATTATCCTGTGTTTTAATCATGTTCTTATTAAAAAAGCAGCCACACACCAAAATGCATGACTGCTTAATAAGCATATATTATTTTTTGACAAGAGTTAAAGTTGTAGAATTATCAAATTACAATCTCATATAAACATCATAAGTTCTGTTCATATGTATTTTCTCTTTTAATGCGTAGATATCCTCTTCTTTTAACAATTCTACAGATTGTAATTTCTTTAAAAATTTGTCATTTTCCTCGATGATAGCACAACTATGAAATGAAGCAATTAGCATAGACTAAAATAACGAGGGAGTTGCGTGGTATCGCAAGAAAGAGTGCTCCAATCAATGTAATTGTCCATTATCCTAAAACCATAGAAGGTCAGCGTGAATTGGCAGAGCGTGTTGCCGGTGTCCACACAAGTTTGGTCAATCAGCATATTAAAAAAAACTGAATTGTCCTTCCGACCAGAAGGTACAGCTACTGGATGCGGTTATCAAATCCTCATCCATAGAGAAAGCAGATGAACAAACTCTCTAAAGTTTGAACACCTGCTCTTATCTATACCTTTATCTTTCGATTTATAGTGTACCAACTTGTTCCAAAACGGCTCTTTCCACTAAAAAGGAACCACATTTCTGTGATTCCTCAAGAGGCGCGAACCGGATTTGAACCGGTGATCGTGGTGTTGCAGACCACTCCCCTCTACGCTAAGAAGTCTCATATTTACAGGCACTGCAGCCATTTTTCAAATCGTCGTCCACCTTATGCTCCACCTTATTTCAGCTGTCACTATTGTACCCCAGAATCTGATTTATTTCAAACACTTTACCCTACTTATATGGAGGAAACATGGAATATCAATTAGAACTCAAACAAATCGTGGACTACCCACGCTGCCGCATCTACCGTGAATTTGTCCGACGGCTGATGAATGACCCGAACTTCCGCACCCACGGCAGTTCCTACCTATATTACTATATCGTCCTGTGCTCCTACGCCAACTTCCGTTCATCCTACCGGAAAATGGACGGAATTACCTACCTGGTGTCTCCAGGCGAATGGATCTGCACACCACAGGAACTGTCATCCTGGTTCCGAACCAGATTCCAGCACCAGGCCATCAGCATTCTGGACTTTCTGCAGTCCCAGAATTACATCACCTATACCCGCCTGGACCGGAACCGGCTCATCAAATTTCATATATCTGATTGGAAAGCCAATAATACTTCTCTTGAGTACAACTACCCATGCCAGAAGGATGTTGGCTTTTTCTTTTTCCCGGTATCGGTTGTTCATGAACTGGTGAGCATGGGAAAATGCTCGGAAATGGATATTATTCTGGACATGTGGATTCATGCCATCTACAACGATCCACAGGTTCAAGGCTCCGATGTAGGGCCTGTTGTCTATTTCAGAGATCATACGGGCCGCCCACTGATTACCTGCCGGGAGCTTGCCCTCAGATGGGGCCTGTCCAAATCAAGTATCAGCCGCCTGCTCAAGAAACTGGAAAGCCATGAATACCTGACCGTTGTTTCTTTTACCGGAACCCATGGAAGCGTTTTATACCTTCAGGGCTACCTGTCAACGATGTTCAGCATCAGTGATGTAATGGTAGATAAAGAAGAGGTCTCCCGACATTTCAGCTTCCTGTCACTCTGGATGATGAGGCATCCCGCTGTCTTTCAGAAGCTGATATCGGGAAGTCACTGGCAGACATTCTGCCGGAAACAGAACAGATATACGTTTCAGACAATACAGATAGCGTCCCAGAAACTCACATATTGAAAATAATTCAAAAATCGGCAAAAAGTCCTTGCGGCGCAAGGGGTTTTCTGCTGTGAATGCAGCAAAAGCAAGTATAAGTTATATCGATTATCCGCCTGCAGAAGGGATATTTACAGGTATTCTCTGCAGATTGGCTGCAGCGAAAGCAACATTGTCTACCACTTTGAACTGAGTATTCAGCCGATGCTTCAATCGGATCCATCCATAAAATTTGATGATGCCGTCCCTGGTGCATCACCTGTCCAAAAGCAGACTACTAATTCTCATGAGGAGGAGCATTATGAAACAGACAAGCAGTAAAAATCACTCAGTAGACCAGAGTAACCCCGTATACCACGATACCTATCGGCTGCTGAAAAGTTACCGGGATGCTGTGTGGAATCTGGAGTTAGAGGTTCAACACGTAAAAAGAGAGTTTGAGATTGAGTATGAAAGCAGCATTGATGACTTCCTGGAATCCATCTATCTGGCCGGAGCCGATTTAAACGGGAGTAAGCTGGAAAATTATGCGAAGAGTATTGAACGGAGCAACCAAATGCTGTCTCTGCTGAACTCAGCCGTGGAAATTCTTCGTAACAAACACAAATTCGGAGAACAGTATTACTGGATTCTCTATTACACCTATCTTTCTCCACAGCAGCTTCAGAATGCCGACGAGATTATTGATAAGCTGCGCCCTCACATAGCCAATATTTCCTACCGCACTTACTATCGAAAGCGTCCCCAGGCGATTGAAGCTCTCAGTGGAATCCTCTGGGGATACACTGCCAGAAACTGCCTTCATATCGTGAATCAGTTCTTTCCAGATAACTGAAGCCAGCCTTTCCATGCCATAACTCTGCCAGCCGCTCGATATGGCATAAAAATGGCAAAAAACGGGAAATAACTGGCACTGAAATGCAATTTACACTGCATTTTCGCCATGATATAATGTCCATGCTTAAAGCTGTACCCAATCCCAGGAAGACAGCTATGGCAGGAAAGACACCTGTGCATTCAGGTGTTATTTTTTTACCCCAAAGATCGGATTGCGGTTCACGCTGCTGTTCGGTCTTTTTTTCATTTCATCACAAGGAGGTCATACATGAAGAACGAAAAAAGACAAATTCCCCCATTGCAGGTATCACACCTGCCGGTTCCGCCTGCCGAAAGAAGAAACCAGTTTTAGACTATGCACTCTACGGAGCTGCGGCGGGTCTTTGTATTCTTCTGTTGGATACTCAGACAGTACTGGCTGCTGATATGTGGACACAGGCAGAAACGATTATGAAAGATGTCTACTCCAAAATACTGGGGATATCCACTATTGCCGCTATTGTGACTGCATCGGTGGCACTGCTGCTTATGAACTTTTCCAAATCCGGAAGAACCGTAGATGAATCCCGGGCCTGGCTGAAACGCATTGTAATATCCTGGGCAATTCTCAACGGGCTTGGTTTTATCATGGCCTATATCACTCCCTTCTTCTCCGGCGGACAATGGAATGGATAACCGCGAGGAAAGGAGTGATGAAATATGGGGATTTTAGACGGGATTGTGGAATGGATTGCCGAACAGGTAATGAATGCCCTGGATCTGATTACCACATCTGTTTTGGGTGCTCTGGGCTGTAACATGGACACATTTCTTCGGTACTTTCCCGCAGCAGAGACAATGTACCGGATTTTTGTGGCAACTGCCATCGGGCTGATTCTTCTCAACTGGATCTGGCAGCTTTTTAAAAACTTCGGACTGATTGCAGGCGTAGAGGCAGAAGATCCGTTCAAACTGAGTATCCGCTCTTTTTTATTTATCGGACTGGTTTATTACTGTAAGGATATTACTGATCTGATTCTTGGAGTGGGAGGAACACCCTACAACTGGATTCTCTCTTCGGATCTTCCCGCACTGAATTTTGCAGATTTCAATTCAGTCCTGCTTACAGTCCTTGGGGTATGTGCCAACGGATCAGTAGCTCTGATTGCTCTGACCCTTCTGTTAATCCTGGCCTGGAACTACATCAAGCTGCTCTTTGAGGCTGCAGAACGCTATATTCTGCTGGGGGTACTGATCTTCACGGCTCCTATGGCATTTGCCACCGGTTCTGCCCAAAGTACCTCTAATATCTTTAAAAGCTGGTGCCGGATGTTTGGAGGCCAGCTTTTTTACTGATTATGAATGCCTGGTGCCTGCGCCTCTTTACTTCCATGGTGGGCAGCTTTATTTCTAACCCACTCTCAATTTAGGAGGTATCCATGAAACGAACGATTCAAAAAATAGCCACCGGCACAGCTCTTACCCTGTCGCTGACGCTGATGCAGATCATGCCAGTTCTGGCTGTCACAGAAGATGAAGTGGCTGCCCACGGAAAGGAAGCTACTGCGGGCAGTATCTTTATCTGGTTTTTGTGTGCCATCGCATTTTTAAAAATCAGTCAGAAGATTGATAGTTTTATGAGCAGTCTTGGAATCAATGTAGGACATACGGGCGGTTCCATGATGGCTGAGTTTATGATTGCCGCAAAGGGGCTGACATCCGCCAAAAACATCTCCACTGGCGGAACTTTTTCGCGGCGGCTCTTACAGAGGCGGCTCTACCAGCAACCGCTATGGTATGAATCCGGCTTCCTTTTTTGTCCGGCGGACTGGCTGGAGTCGACAGCCGCCAGCTTTCTCAAAGCGTTATGAATTCTGTTACCGGGCAGTCCGGCAATCCCATCAGCAGAAAAGCCTTTGAATCTTCCCCTGAAAAAGGGAGGTGAATTTGCCAACAAGGTAACCGGTGCAGTTGCGCAGGGAAGCATCAGCTATACAGGCTCCATGAAAGGAGCACAAGCTGCCCAGGCGCTGACTTCCTATATGGGACAGACCGGCATTGCCAGTGCCCCGTCCTATTCTGATGTGGAAATCGGAGGAGGACGTATCACCGGAACAGAAACCAGTATAGAGCATCCGAACGGTACATCCTTTGCCATGTACCACACAGACCAGTATATGGCTCCCGAAGGAAATTACGAAACCGTGACAGCAGCGGATCAGACCACATGGTATCGCCAGTATGCTGCCGACACAGTAGAACGAATCCCGTATATGACAGAAAAAGGGCAGATCGCCTACCATGAAAACATTGTCCAGTCCAGAAGCTGCCCCGTATGCCGCAGCGAAAGGATCGCGTATGAGCCCCGGCAAGGCTTTTGCAGTCATTGCAAAGAGAACCGGCGGTCCTGCAGGAATGGCTGTATCTGCCGTTTGGAAAGGAAGAGACACCCTCGCTAAAATCCTCATTGTAATCATTGCGCTCCTGTTGCTTCCTGTCATGTTTATACTTATGCTGCCTTCTCTGATTTTCGGTAACGAAGGGCTGGATGCGGTTCCCGACAATGTTTTAAATGATAATTCTGTCATCATGGCAAATATCTCTCAGACCGAAACCAGCATTGAAACAATTCTTCGGGAAAAACACAACCTGCTTCTGGATCGTATCCTTGCAGAAGCCGCAAATCTTGGCACCAACTGTGAATACAGCATTACAGATGACTTTTCTGACCAGATTATTTATGAAAGTGCATTGATCATCTCCCAATTTTGTGCCTCTCAGCAGGATTTCAAGGAAGTGCAGTTAAAGAAACTGGAGCAGATTCTGCGGGCAGAAACAGACGGCATTTTTACCTATTCTGTCAATATTACGGAGCGAGAAGAGACCATTGAGGGAACCGACCAAACGGAGACCATTTTCCACTATGAATACATCATCGAATATGCCGGGGATGAATATTTTTCCAATCATGTCTTCCACCTGACTGAAGAACAGGCAGAGACTGCCGGTTTTTATGCCTCCAATTTACACCTGTTCTTATATGACACCATTTATTCTGTGGAAATAAATCTGATCTTGTTCGGGAGAAACAGGAAATGCGGCGGTGGATCTGGGGCTGACAAAACTTGGCACACCCTACAGCCAGGAGCTTCGAAACCAGCCTGGGTATTTTGACTGCAGTTCCTTTACTTACTGGGTCTACAACCAGCTGGGTGTATCGCTTCAGTATGACGGTTCCAATACAGCAGCTTCCCAAGGACGTTTTATTGTAGAAAACAATCTGGCTGTTTCCTATGACAGCCTTGCACCCGGAGATCTGATTTTCTATTCCTTTAAAGTCAATAACCGATACATGAATATCGGTCATGTGGCTATTTATGCCGGAGACGGCTATGTGGTAGATGCTTCTTTCTCCAAGAAGAAGGTGGTCTACCGCCCGATTTACAGTGTCAACAATATTGTCCTGTGCGGCAGACCGTATGCCTCGCCTTAACCGGCTGGCAGACAGTCCATTTGCTGCCAGACTACATTTACAGGAGGTGTCCCATGTCCCTGCGACAAGAAGAAACTGATATTTATATCATACCGCCAAACTTTATTGAATCCGGAACCATTATGGGCGGAACCTTAAAGCTGCGGAATGCGGTAGAAGCCTTATGCATTTCCCTGCTGGTTGGTATTCCCGAATTTTACCTGCCATTTTCTCTTACCACTAAAATTATAATTGCCTGTGTTACCGTTCTTCCGCTGGCTCTGTTTGCCATCATCGGAATTAACGGAGAGAGTCTGACATCCTTTGTTATCAACTTTTTTCTTTATCTGAAGCACCGGAGAATTGTCGGCATCTGTCCGGAAGCAGCTGAAGAAGAAAGTGCCTCAGAAAAACAAACCGATACCGTTTCTGGGAAAAAGGCAAAGAAAAAATCCAAACAAAAAAGAAAGCTTCCGAAGATTTTCCGGATGAATTCGGCAGCTATAAAGAACGCAAAGCTGCAAAAGAAAGGAAAAGGGCCACCCCTGACCGTTCCGGTAACCGTCAGGAACAGACCATTCCTCTGCTGAACCCTGCAGCCGAATATCTGCCGATTCAAAAAATTGAAAATGGTATCATCTATACCAGAGATCACCGGTTTGTGAAAATTGTTGAGATTGTTCCCATCAATTTTCTGCTCCGCAGTGCCAGAGAACAGAAAAATATTATTTATTCGTTCGTGTCCTATCTGAAAATCAGTCCTGTAAAACTTCAGTTCAAGGTTTTAACACGAAGAGCTGATATAAACCGCCATCTGGAAGCGATCCAAGGGGAGATGGCACAGGAAACAGATGAACGCTGTCTGGCTCTTTTAAAGGATTATGAATCTCTGATCCGCAGGATCGGCTCAAAGGAAGCCATAACCCGTCGTTTTTTTATTATTTTTGAATATGAACCATTTAACGGAAGTCGGAACACAGACGAAGGCGATGCCCGCTCTGCCCTGGCAACCGCTGTTCAGACAGCGAAAACCTATCTTCAGCAGTGCGGAAATGAAATCGATGCCTGATAACGAAGATGAACTTGCCACGGATGTTCTCTATAACCTGCTGAACCGCCGTACCAGTGCCATAAAACCTCTGCCGACCCGAATCAATGAGGTAATCGGTCAGTATATCAATGCCGGACGCAAAAACGACCTGGATCATATTCCTGCCGGAGAGTTTTTGCCCCGGAAAGCATTGATTTTACCCATGGAAACTACTGTGTCATGGATGGAGTCTATCACACTTATCTTCTGATCCCTTCCAGCGGCTACCGCACCCAGGTCTGTGCAGGCTGGCTCTCCCTTTGGTCAATGCCGGAGAAGGAATCGATGTAGACATCTTCTTTGACCGGCAGCCAAAGGATAAAGTACAGCAGAAACTGGGACAACAGCTGCGAATCAACCGCTCCAAAATCAAAGATACTTCCGATACCAACTCAGACTACGATGATCTGGACAGCGCAATCCGGTCTGGATACTTCTTAAAGGATGGACTGGCAAATAATGAGGATTTCTATTATATGAACATTCTCATTACCGTCACAGCCGACAGCCTGGAAGAACTGGAGTGGCGCACCAACGAAATGAAAAAGCTGCTGCTGTCTCAGGACATGGAGGCTGTAACCTGTCATTTTCGGGAAGAGCAGGCGATGCTGTCTGCACTGCCTCTGGTATCTCTGGGAGAGAAAGCTGTTCGCCCGTTCCAAACGGAACGTACTGACTACCAGCGTTGCAAGCTGCTATCCCTTCACATCTTTTGAGATGTGCGATGATAACGGAATCCTGCTTGGTGTCAACAAACACAATAACTCTCTGATTATCGTGGATATCTTTAATTCGAGAGTATATAAGAATGCCAACATGGCACTGCTTGGCACATCGGAGCAGGAAAACCTTCACAATGCAGCTGATGGCGCTTAGGATGCGCAGAAAAAATATCCAGGTCTTTATTATTGCCCCTCTGAAGGGCCATGAATTTCACCGAGCCTGCAACAATATTGGCGGAGAATTTATCCAGATCTCTCCGGCCTCCAAAAACTGCATCAACATTATGGAAATTCGCAAGGTTGATTCTTCTGCCAACGAACTTCTGGATGGTCCCCAGGCTGACAAATCCGAACTGGCTGCAAAAATCCAACGGCTGCATATCTTCTTTTCTCTGCTGATTCCGGACATGAATCACGAGGAACGGCAGCTTTTAGATGAGGCTCTGATTCAGACCTACAGGAAAAAAGGAATTACTCACAACAATGGCAGCCTGTATGACCCGGAAAATCTCGGACACTATCGAAAGATGCCAGTTCTGGGAGATGTGTACAACATCCTGAAGGAAAATCCGGATACCAGACGTCTTGCCAACATTATGAACCGACTGGTAAATGGCTCTGCCTCCACCTTCAACCAGCAAACCAATGTGAATCTGGACAATAAATACACCGTTTTGGATATCTCTGAACTGACCGGTGATCTGCTGACCGTCGGTATGTTTGTAGCACTGGATTTTGTCTGGGATAAGGCCAAAGAAGATCGTACCGTGGAAAAAAGCCATCTTCATTGATGAAACATGGCAACTGATCGGAGCATCTTCCAACCGGCTGGCTGCGGAATTTGTTCTGGAGATTTTCAAAATCATCCGCGGCTATGGCGGTTCTGCCATCTGTGCTACCCAGGATCTGAATGATTTCTTTGCTCTGGACGACGGTAAATATGGTAAGGGTATTATCAATAATTCCAAAACCAAAATTATCCTGAACCTGGAAGACGAAGAGGCGATGCGGGTACAGTCAATTCTGCATCTTTCCGAAGCAGAAACTATGGCTATCACTCATTTTGAACGTGGAAATGCACTGATCTCTACCAATAACAATAATGTAACTGTTGAGTTTAAAGCCTCGGAACTGGAAAAAGAACTGATTACCACGGACAGAGAAGAACTGAAGCGGCTTTTGGAGCGGGAACGCCAGCACCAGGTTATGTCTGAAGCGGTCTAATACACAGGATTACTCACACTTTGAGTATTTACTGCTCGACCGTCAATACTGCCAGCTTACGAATCCTCACAATTACGCATGATTACGCAAAAAGGAGGCTTTTATGCTTTATCCAAACCAGACCGGCTCTGTACACAAAGAAATCATCCGGCTTCTTTCCTGTACCACCGCCTGAAGTTTCGTCAGATGCTGCTGCTCTTCCCTCAGCTTTCTGGAGACAGCTTTTTCATTCCATATTAAAACAGCTGCAAAAACAGGGCCGGATCTCCTTACAGAGAAAGCTCTGTCGTTCATCTGCCGGAAACAGAATGTGCTGATGGGATGGAGGCTGCTTTTGATGTGCTTTTGGACTTCTTACCGGAAGTCACCTATCAGCGTCTGATCGTTCTGTCATCGAAAACTCAGCTGGAACTTGCCGGCCGGCTTCCGGATGTAACCGCATATTGCCTGCCACGAAACGGGAAAATTCATTACTACAAGAAAGGACTGACTTATGGACCGAACCACCCTGAATACCCGGCTTGAGCGGATACAAAATGAAATATCCAAACTCGTCAACACACTGTATGCTCTGAACCTGACTGACAGTGATACTTATCCCCCAGAACTATGAGGAGCTGAGCACCGATGCTGCATTGCGGGCTGAGAAAATTGCCTGTACTCTCCGCAACCTGATCTACTCTGCCAATCTGGTACCCAAACCGATTCTGATGCAGAAAGCGGCAGATATACAGGGAATTACCGTGACTCAGATTGACTGTCAGGTTGTTATCACTTTGCCGGGATTGATGCCCAAAAAGAAAAAAGGTTCAAACCCTGCTTTTTATCACCGAACCCCTTTATCAGTGTCTGGCGGATTATGCCGGCACCCACCCTCTGCGTCGTTTCGACCAGTGTGTTGTGTGCTTTTCACACCAGTACGACCAAAATCAATCTGCCAGGCGCATCCGGGACTATGACAATCTGGAATGTAAACAGATTTTAGATACTGTAGCCGCCTTTCTGATGAAAGATGATTCCGGCCTTTTTATGTGATGTTTATCACTGTACCCAGTTTGGTACCGAAGACTGTACGATTCTTACCATTATGGAAAAATCTTATTTTTCAAAATGGCTGAAAGCGCATGAAAATGCTGCCAAGTACCTGTCGGATTTTCCTTCTGAATCCGGCTGAAAGTTTCGACTCCGGTAAAATCTGTCACAGGATACATATAATCTACCATTTTTCGGGCTAAGAACGCTCGGGTTTTACCGGAGTTTCAGCCGAATATGGTTAAAACCAACAGGAGGTGATTACTTTGGATACTTCGACTGCCGCCTACCGGATCTTAGAAATAACTGCCATTTCCGGTGAACTTCCCTGCGATACCCTTTCTCGGATTCATATAGGAGAAAGCTATGGAGAGAAGTTAATCACGCGCCTTAAAGAAGACCGGCTCATCAAAACCCACTATAAAGATAAGCTGCGCGGATACCGACTGACTTCCAGAGGAAAGAAACTGCTCCTTGCCCAAAATCCGGAGCGTTTTTCCTTTTTATCTGACTGGAAGCAGTGATACCAATCAGCCACGAAGCGACTACCCCAGAAGGCTACGGCTTCACCAGACTTCCCGTACTTACTGCCTGATGCTTGGTGCGGGAATCACTATATTCCGGGATAAAAACCGGCTTTGTTTTCCGGAGTTCCGCCAGATGATACTCATATACTTCCTTTCCCTGTCTTTTATCAGTCCAGAGAGCTGAAGGAACTTGGTATGGAAACAACAAAGATTAACAACTCCAGAGCCATTGGAATCCTTTTTAACCGAAAGTCTGATATTTCCAGTCTTCTATACAGGAAGTACTGTGATGAAATGGGAATATAAAACAGAGATTCGTCTGAAGGCTCTGCTCTCCCATCATATTACACAGGGGGTACTATCCGATCATTACTGCCACAAAATTCCTATCCACGCACTCTTCATCGGTAGCAATATGGAAACTGCTGTGAAACTGATGACCAGTACCGGTGGGGTCCGGCACAGCCTGTTTACGCTTGATACCAGTTTTGACTATTTCCACTTTATCCCTGACAGCCATGCCGGTGAAATTCTTTTTAAAGATTTTGTGCAGCCCGACCATTGGCAGACAGCTGACTGTTCTGCTTCTTTCAGACTTAGAAACCGTTAATCCGTCCATTAGTATGGAACATGATGCAGTCCGAATGGGACAGCCGGTTCTTCTGGCTTATGATTTTGATATGCTGCGAATCTCCCGTTTTATCACCGCCCTTAAACTGCAAAGACAGACCGGACATCTCATCTGTTTTGACTTCCAGAAGGAGGCGCTGCTTCTCTACTGCGGAGATGCCGTAACCATCAGTACCATTGACCTTGCAAAATTTGAAAGGACGTTTTTTCTCATAGACAATAAAAAACACTGGATTTCACTCATTGCTCTCCCCATCCTGATTTTTACATTGCTCTATGCAGGCGGGTATCTGGCGCAGTTTCTGATCAACTACCAGAGCTGGTCAGCGGCAGGGAATACCCCTGAAATGGAACCTCTCCGTCCTTTCCTTCCGGAACACTTTCTTCCTGCTTCTCTGCTCTTACCGTATTCCCGTACAGCTTATACGGAATTTTTTTATGCCTCATAAGCTTCGGACTGCTGGTGTCTATGGTGATGCGGATGGGATGGGGAAGCAAAGAAGTCCATGATACAGAGCGCAACCTGATCTATTCGGATAAAGGAACCTACGGAACCTCTGGCTTTATGACAGGCAGTGAACTGCATCAGGTGCTCATGCTGGTATCCGATATCAGAACCTGCGGAGGAACAATTCTTGGACGCATGGGAAACAAAGCAGTCTGTCTGCCGGAAGACACCCGCATGAATCGAAATGTTGCTGTATATGGTGCCAGTGGTTCCATGAAGAGCAGAGCTTATGCCAGAAATGTCATCTTCCAGTGTGTCTCCAGAAAATATAAAAACGGACAAGGGAAAGTCTTATCATCAATGATCCAAAATCCGAACTATATGAAGATATGGCATCCTATTTGGAAGAAAACGGATATGTGGTCCGGGTCTTTAATCTGGTAAATCCGGAGCATTCGGACAGCTGGAACTGTCTGAAGGAAATCGAAGGTCAGGAAATCATGGCACAGCTCACAGCCGACGTTATCATCAAAATACCGGATCCGGCAAAGGCGATCACTTCTGGGATAATGCGGAACTGAATCTGCTGAAAGCGCTGATTCTATATGTTGAACGCGGATTCCCGGAAGAGGGAAAGAATATGGGACAGGTTTACCAGCTCCTGACTATGTGTTCTGAAAAGGAGCTGAACGGTCTGTTTGATCTGCTTCCTGTCACGCATCCGGCAAAAGCCCCTTACAATATTTTCCGCCAGGCAAATGACACCGTAAGAACCGGAGTTATTATCGGTCTCGGCTCCCGCCTGCAGATTTTCCAGAATAAACTGATCCGGCAGATCACCAGCTACGATGAAATCAATCTGACCCGGCCCGGATACGAAAAAAATGTGCCTATTTCTGCGTTTCTTCTGACCAGGATTCTACCTTTGATTTTCTCTCATCGCTGTTTATGAGCTTTGTATTTATCAAGCTGGTTCGCTATGCAGACAAATATGGAGACAGCGGACGTCTTCCGGTTCCTGTACATATCCTGGCAGACGAGCTTGCCAATGGCGGCGTGATTCTGGATCTGACGAAAAAATCAGTACCATCCGCAGCCGGGCTTTAAGTATCAGTGTCATGTTTCAGAACCTGCCCCAGATGCAGAACCGTTATCCGGATAATCAATGGCAGGAAATCATCGGGAACTGCGATACCCAGCTGTTTTTAGGCTGTACTGACGAACTGACTGCCCGTTTTATTTCCGACCGTTCCGGAGAAGTCAGTATCTCTGTCAACAGCCAGGCAAAGCAGCTGAATACCTGGCGTGTATCTAACTACACCCCGGAGTACAGAGAAACCAGCTCCGTCGGCAAACGAAAGCTTCTTACTCCCCCTGATGAGGTACTGCGTCTTCCACTGGATCAGGCTCTTGTCATCCTGAGAGGCCAGAAAATACTGAAAGTGGAAAATACGACTATACCTTGCACCCGGAAAGTAAAAAGCTGAAGCCCCGCAAGGCAGTGGAGCATATCCCGGCATGGCAGAGTAATTCCACTGAGGACGACAAAGACTTCATCCGTTCGCTGAAGCCACCTCCCTCGCCTTCCCGAAAAAGAGAAAAAGCACCGCTCCGGATCAGTCCGGTAAAAAGCATTCATCCCCGAAACCAACCGACTCGGACTCTTTCTTTGTCGCAACTGACAAGGAATCCATTATGTCATAATCGCAAACCATTTAGAAAAGGAGATTTTAGCCATGGCAAATAAAGAAATGACTGCAGAACAGACTACTGCAGAAGTAAAAAGGATACCATTGATGCTCCAGCTCTGGAGAAACGTTCTCTTACCGCATCCATTCTTACTATTGACTCTGACAGAGCTGTAGAAACTCAGGAAAATGTCGAGGATACCATCTGGCATGACCTGCAGAACGCATACCGTACAAAGAAAATCTTAACAGGACAGCTGGGCGGCATTGAACGCATGGAGGGCGGCGGAACCATTGCCATTGTCTATTACAAGAAATTCCGTGTGGCAATTCCTTTGACTGAAATGATGATCCATCTGCCAGAAGACGAATCCCATAACTACGGTGAGCTGTCACAGCGGCAGAATAAGATTCTTGGAAATATGCTTGGCTGTGAAATTGATTTTATTATCAAGGGTCTTGATAATAACAGCCGGAGTCTGGTAGCCAGCCGTAAAGATGCCATGCTGAAAAAGCGGCAGATCTTCTACCTGCCAGATGCAAATGGAAATTCCCGCGTCTGTGTGGATCGTGTTGTTCAGGCCCGCGTGGTCGCCGTCGCCGAAAAGGTAGTCCGGGTAGAAATCTTTGGTGTAGAAACCTCTATTCTGGCTCGCGACCTTTCCTGGGACTGGCTTGGCAACGCCAACGAGATGTTCCATGTAGGAGATCAGATTCTGGTCCGTATCCTGGATATCACTGCAGATGATCTGGAACACATCTCCGTCCGCGCTGATGTGAAGAGCGTCAATGGCGATACCAGCAAAGCAAACCTGAGCAAGTGTAAAATCCAGGGCAAATACGCCGGAACCATCACTGATATGCATAAAGGGACCGTCTTTGTCCGCCTCTCCATTGGAGTCAATGCCATCGCCCACAGCTGCTATGACAGCCGGACTCCCGGCAAAAAGGATGAGGTCAGCTTCGTCGTTACCAGAATTGATGAAGATCGGAATGTGGCCGTTGGATTGATTTCTCGAATTATTCGGCAGAATATTTAATAGTCATCCGCTCCCTCACCTCCATGTATAAATTCATACAAATCGGTCAAAAAAATAATCTTGTCATATTTATTGACCTTTTAAGTATAAATATAGTATTATGGAGGTGAAAGGAGTGGATGAATGTATGCTGAAAGAATATCTGGAAAAAACCTATGGACGCAATGAACCGATTTTCATCAATGAAATCCGTTTGGAAGGCGTGAATGACAATTCTCTTCGTCAGTCTTTTACCAGAATGGTCAAAGCTGGTGAGCTGGCTCACTTTGATACGGGTGTCTATTACCTTCCCAATTCATCACGCCTGCTGAAAAAAAGCTATCTGGATCCTATGAAAGTTATTATGCGCAAATATATTAAAAACTCCGATGAAACATATGGATACTTCTCTGGTGCTGCATTCGCCAACCAGCTGGGTCTGACATCTCAAATGCCTGCTGTTTTGGAAATTGTTTCGAACCGTGAAACCACCAAAGGACGGATTCTTACCGTTGGAACACAGAAATTACGCCTGAAATGCTCCACCATCCCAATTACTGATGAAAACGCAGGGTTACTCCAGTTTTTGAATGCCATTTCCCAGGCAGAAAAGTATTCTGAACTGACAGATGAAGAGACGGGACGTGTTTTAAGAAAGTATGCCAGACAGCAGAACTACTCCAGGAAGCTTTTTATCTCTTGCGCTTCCTGCTCTGACAGGCAATACTGCTAAAAAATTGATTGAATGGGGAATTATCTATGAATTTGCATCGTGATCCGGAGGCATTTGCAGAACTGGTAACTGCTGCCTCCAGCGAATTACATATACCTGTTGGTATTATTGAGAAAGACTATTATGTGACACTTGCCCTCCGTGAACTGAATTCCAGAATCAAGGGCATGGTCTTTAAAGGAGGAACCTCTTTAACCAAGTGCTATCAGGTCGTAAACCGCTTTTCGGAAGACATTGATATCTCCTATGCTGCTTCTGAGGGTGTTCCTGGTGAAAGCAGAAAAAGGCAGCTAAAAAGGCCGTTGTCTCCGCCATGGAAGCCCTGCAGTTTCCAATTATAAATCTGGACGATACACGCAGCCGGAGAAGCTACAACTGTTACCGGGCCACTTATCCCACTCGCTATGCACCTATAGCTGAATTGAAACCAGAATTAATGATTGAGACTTATATTGCCCTTTTGCCATTTCCCACTGTGACTCGAATGGCAGATAATTATATCCATCGTTTTTTAAAGGAAACTGACCAGGAGCATCTGGCTGAAGAATTTGATCTCATGCCCTTTTCTATCACAACACAGGCTATCGAGAGAACCCTGATTGATAAGGTTTTTGCTATTTGTGATTATTATCTTGCCGATAAGGTAGAGCGTCATTCCAGGCATCTCTACGATATTTATCAGATTCTGGATCATACCTCTCTGGATGAATCCCTGATTCCTTTGATTCAGGAGGTACGCCAGCTACGCAGCCCGCTTGCCATCTGTCCGTCTGCAAAAGAAGATGTCTGTATTCATGACATTTTGACTGAAATCATTGAAAAGGATATTTATAAGGCTGATTACGAAAATATTACCAGAAACCTTCTGTTTACAGATCTTCCTTATGAAACCGCAATGAAAGGTCTAAAAATTTCTTGAATCAAGGATATTTTAAATAATCTATCATCCGAAATTAAGGCAGCCCCATATGCGGACTGCCTTACCGTTAATATTCCAGTTCCTATTACTCCCCAACAATCTTCACAAACAACTCCTGAAACGCTGTGTTCCGCGCCTCCATTGCCTTTGCAATCGCATACACTCCATTTGTCACATCATACTCTCCCAGAGATTCCTTTATCCCATCTCCGAAAACCGACAGCAGACTTTGAATATCCCTGTATTCTCTTACCAGGATTTCCAGTTCCGTCACCAGATCCAAAACCTCTATCGCTCCTTCTGTCTTATGAATCATCTCTGCAGCATCCGAAGCCCCAAGAACATATCCTGTATGCTTCATTCTCCCTCTTACCTGCAGTTCCACCTTCTGGAACTCTAGCAGCTTGTCCCTCACCACTTCAGCATCTGCATCTTCCAGCACTTCTTCCAGAATCGTATCTGCTCTTTTCTGCAGAGCCTGCAGCTCCTTATCCTTTTCTTCCTGCTTCTTTAGACGTTCTTCACTATCCCGTCCAGCTTTCATAATCCGCGCTACCAACTCCATCTGGCTTTCTGTCTTCCACAGACAGCTATATCCATTTGCAATCATGTAAATCCGGTAATATTTTTCACCTTCCATCTCCACATCATCCAGAGCATTCTCTATATCATCCTCATAGAAGGTAATCACTCGCTCCTGACCATAGAGGCAATATGTCACATCAATACAGTTTGTATCCCTGCAGCGGTCATAACTCTTTACCTCAGCTTCCGGAATCAGAACCTTCATCAATAGATGAACCTCCTGACTCGACATTTCTTCCGACATCCTCCTGTACTCCATCCCATTTCCTCCGTTTTTCTGAGCCAATTACTACAGTTAATTGTTAAAATTATACGATGTGCGGCATTATAATACAACAACTGATTAAAGTAAAATAAGCGAAGAACGATAGTAGAGAAGGAGGCATACCATGTTCGATATCAATGAAAGAATCATAGAACTTCGGATGGAACGTCACTGGTCGGAATATCAGCTTGCAGAGAAATCCGGAATCGGACAGTCCACCATCTCTTCCTGGACACGCACAAAATCTATGCCCACTGTCCCAAATCTGGAGAAAATCTGCAACGCTTTCGGAATCACACTTTCCCAGTTTTTTGCAGACAAAGAAGAACGCACGGTTTCTCTTTCCCCTGTACAGCAGGAAATGCTTCACAATTTTGACCGTTTGACGCCGGAACAACAGGAAAATCTGATCCGCTTTCTGTCATCCTTCTGATCTGCAGGCGCCCCTGATGATAGTTTCTCCGTTTTCTATACCATCATTCGGCATCTTTATCATTGGTACGAACATCCCTTAGATAATACAACAGAATTATGGCACAGTTCTGTCATAAAAGCCAGAATAACTGGCACTGTTTTGCAATTTACACGGTAAATCCTACATGATAAGATTGGTACTGTGAAAAGTTATAACACAGACTTAAAGCAGAGAAAGTTCCCTCTTTCCCCTGCTTTTTTCTATTTCAAGGAGGTGTGCAATGTTAAAAATGAAAAGGGAGAGGCTTCCTACATCAGCGTCTTTATATATATTCTGGTGGCAGTGATCCTGATTGCTTTTATTATCAATGTTTTCCGGATTATCAGCGCCAAACAGCAGATGGATCATGCTGCGGATCAGCTGGTAAAACAGATTCAGCTGGGAGGCAGCGTCAACGGTGAAACGGATGCACTCTTTGCGTTCCTTTCCGGTGAAATATCAGGTGCCGACCAGCTGGACTATCATGTGGAGTGCTCCGATTCCACAGACAAAATCCAAATTGGCAGCCCGTTCTATGTTACCGTTACCGGACGCTGCAGTCTGGGCGGCTTCTGGAATTTCCGCTTAATCAATATCACGATCCGGGCTACCGGGGCCGGTGTCAGTGAACATTACTGGAAGTAGGAGGGCACTTATGATAAAACGATTGTTCTGGGATGAACGGGGAGACCTGTCCTTTTTACGATTTTCGTCATTCTATCCATCAATATGGTAATGGCTTTCCTGCTTTTATTTGCCACCATTCGGATTGAATGCATCAATATCCGCAACGCTGCAAAAATGGAGCTGAACAATGTCAGCGCCCGAATCTATGCGGATACCTTCCACTCTCAGCGTGAAGCCAAGCTGGATTCCTATATGGGAGACCTATACTTCAGCTCTGCCTACCAAGACGCACTCCGGACAGATTTTATCCAGGGACTGACAGACCGAATCGTCCTGGAAAATGAAAACTACACGCTGTCAAATATCCGGCTGGATTTCAGTCAGCATGGAAATGACAGCGGAAAAAATTGAATATATCTTTTCCTGCGATGCCCAGTTTCGCTTCCAAATGTTTGGCGAAGCGTTTCCTCCATTCTCCAGGCACATTACCCTGACCGGATCGCATAACACAAAATATTAAATTTTGTTGGCTTTTCTTTTATAGCAACGTATATAAGGAAAAAAGAACCTCAGAAAGGAGACTTCTCAATGAACCATAAAAAGGACTGGCAATCTTCCTAAGCATTGCCTGTGCAGCTATCGTGGGCAGTGTATTCCTATTGGGAAAAAGCCCCTGAACATACCTTTACTCCTGAAGTAACAGAATCCGTCTCCAGTAACTCCTGGGAAGAAAGGAACTCTCAAACAGATTCCGGCCATGTCATGTCAAAGGAATCTGCGGATAAGACACTCCCGGAAGACAGCTCTGCAGAAGATCCTGTTCAGACAGTAATCTCAGAAGATACCGAACAGGTTATTACCGAACTGACCCCCATAGAGGATAAGGCTCAGGTGCAGGCGAACACAAAGCCAACAGCACCTCCTCCGGATGAAGAAAAGCAGGGGCGGCTTCCGAAATGTGATATGCTGCCAAATGCCCAGACTTCTGTTCCCTGAATCCACCCCGGAAGAAAGCCCTCAGAAATCTTCCGAAAATGTTTCCCAGGGACAGGACGGACAGGTTTACGATCCTGTTTTCGGCTGGATTGCTCCATCCACTTCCCAGGGGCAGGTTATTGACAATGATGGAGATATCAATAAGCAGGTAGGAACGATGAACTGACATCCTGAAAGGACTTGGCCAAAATACCAGGTCCTTTTTTGCTGCTCGAAAACCTGTCACCACACAAATATTCAAACGAAAGGAGCACTATGAAACGATTCCTGCAAAAGGCAGTCTGTCTGATTCTGCTTTTTCTTCTTGCCCTCCCCCGCCAAAGCCTATGCGTCAAACGGAAGCGGAAATATGGATGGCGGCGGATCCGGCATGGGCCAGGGAACTTCCACCAACTACTGGACACCTGGATATGATGGAGTCCGGATCACTGTGGTGGATGCATCCTCCGGCTCTGCTGTCAGTTCCCCAGTGGACTTTTCCAACAAAAACCTTTAACAAACCGTTGGTCCACTTTGCCAAAAAGAATAAATTTCAGTATCTGGCCGGTGCTGCCCTTGAACCTGCCGGTGGTTCTTATGTATATCAGATTCCAGCTGTTGCCATGCCCTATATTATGACCAGCAACCCAAGCCTGCCAATATCGAAAATACCAGAAAATATTTTTGTTCCGAATATGCAGCGCAGATGGTTGCCGATGCCACCGGTGTATCCTACGACAGTCTGATCAGCGGAAGCTATAAGCTGGTTGTGGAGCCAATCGGTTATTTTACCTTTAACGGTACCTTTTATGCAATGACCGCAACGGAAGGAGCGCTCTATAACCGGCTCTCCGGAGGAGCCCTGGCTAGCAAACTTCCCAGTACGGTCCACCGAAACCTTCCTCTGGCTCTTTTCCTGAGACCTCGATTTGGGAATACCAGCCTGGACCGGCAGTTCAACTGCCTATGTCAATGATGACCAAATCCTGTCTTCCCTGGGGATTGGAATTGTAAGCTATGAAGGTCTTCCCGAAATTGGTCTGGAAGCTCCTGACGTCACTTACCGGGTAAATACCGATGTCATCACCAGTATCACAGTAAATACAAACCGTGAAATCAATCCTGATAATCCAGCCAACGTAACCTTCCATATCAACGGCAGATCCTATACGGTAAACAACATTGTGATTCCAGAGGGCGGTTCCCAGATTGTCTGGGTTAAATGGCATACTCCCTCCGAACCCTGCCGGATTACGATCAGCGCATCCCTCCACAGAGCTACCACTGCAAAAACCAGCTTCATCGCAGATATTGTGGATCTGAATGAAAATATTCCGCCTGATCCCACTGCCACGGATACGAATCCTCGTTTTTCCGTTCCATCCATCCCCTCTAATCCGCAGAATACATCGGCAGCATGGAGTGTCTGGTACGCCTACTGGTTTCCTGACTGGGATTGGTGCGATCACGGTGATGAGGGCGGACATTGGGTAGACAATGGCTGGTGGGAATTTGATACTCACAATTATTCCGCTTCCCTTTCCGGAACCATGAATATTGCACCGGATGATATTGTTCCTACTGCACAGGGCGATACCATGAAAAGCGGGTACGGAATTAAGGAAATAGCATCTGCAAGGCTTACGATAAATGCCCCTGCAAGCCACTATGCTCCTGCTCAGACTGCAGTATCCTACTTTCCTGAATTCCAGTACCAGAATTACTGGCGGCTCTTAACCTGCAGCGGAGGAATGGCGGCTACCTTCCGATTTCAGCCCAATGAATTTTCCACCTACAACCGGCAGGTTCACTTCAGTCCCATATGGTTCCCGGATCATACCAGCTACACGGTCTATACCTATGTGATTGATGCATGGACCCCTGCAGGTATGCTGTCTTTAAACTTAAATGATTCCGTACAGATTGATGGGAGCTTATATGATGACTGGTATTCAAAACGTGAATAGCCTGGAAGCTGGCTATTATGCAGCCACTCTGATTTTTATTGGTTGGTTTGCTCTGTATGATTTCCGCCGCCACCTGATCCGGAATCAGGCACTGGCTATCTTTTTCTTCTGGTGTCTTTTGTCCCTGCCGCTGACCGCATCGACCAGCCTGCTTCCTGTCAGTCTTCTGATCCTGCAGGCTGTTATGGGTTTTCTAAACGGCGGACTCATCTTATTGGCGGCAGCCTGGATTACCCATGGCGGGATTGGCGGCGGTGACATTAAGCTGGCGGCTCTCCTGGGACTGCTCTTTGGAACCCGTGGAGTCTGTCTGATCCTGTTTATTGCCGCCATATCGGCACTCGCTTTTTGTTCTTCTAATCAGTGGCAGAAACCGTTCATCACCCCTGCGCCTGCCCTTTGTCCCATTTCTTTTTTTATGGGTTCTGTGCTGTGGGTATTTTTATAGGAGAAAATCATATGCTGCTTTTTTTATCTCGTCCGGTCTTTTTACTGGCCCTTTTCCTTGCCTTCCTTCTGGGTTCCGCCTTAATCGAACAGGCAAGAGCATTTTTAGATCAAAACCGCTAAAGGAGAGTATGAAACATGAGAATCAATAACCGATCTATCTATGGCATCATCAGCATTCGGCTTGCTGCTGTCATTGCCTTTGTCGCCATTCCTGTTGTAACCAAAAAGACCAGCAGCACTCTGGAAATTGTGCGTGTTGTAAATCCATTAGAACGGGGACAGCAGATTACTGCCCAGGACCTGGAGCTGATTGAAGTCGGCAGCTATAATCTGCCTGCCTCTGTTGCAATCCGTCTGGAAGATGTGACAGGTACTTATGCCGCCGCTTCCCTCATGCCCGGAGACTATATCCTGCCAAATAAGGTCAGTTCCTCTCCTCTGTCTTCCGATCCTGCGCTCTATTCCATTCCTGATGGTATGGTTGCCATATCTGTTACCACACAGACGCTGGCGACTGCTTTATCGGATAAACTTCAGTCTGGAGATATTATCCGCTTTTACCACTATAATGACGAGCATGAGCAGCTGAATCCCGTGGAAGACATTCCGGAACTTCGCTATGTAAAAGTTCTGTCCGTCACAGATTCCCAAGGACTTGATATTGACTACACGCAGCCCTTAGAGGAAGATGAGGAAAAACTTCAGACAGCCACCATAACCGTTCTGGCATCTCCTGAACAGGCTATGCTGCTGACCCGTTACGAAAATGAAGGAATCCTCCATGTAGCCTTAATCAGCCGGGGAAACGAAGCACTGGTAACAGAACTCCTTCAGCGTCAAACCGACATTCTGAATGAACTGTATCTTGTACCGGAAGAATCTTTATTTGAAACCAATGCGGAAGATTATGGAGTCGGAAGAAAGCCCTTCCGAAGAAGAAACTGCCTTACCAGAGGAAAGCCAGGAAACCACATCGGAAGCTGACGAAAAGGAGGAATAACTATATGGCAAAAATCATTACTGTCTGGGGAAACCCAGGCTGTGGAAAATCCATGTTCTGCTGCATCTTGGCCAAAGTTCTTACCGCCGGCAAACAAAAGGCAATCATTATCAATGCAGATCCTGCCACTCCCATGCTTCCCGTCTGGATGCCTGATCGAATTCTGGAGCAGGACGCTTCTGTCGGAGGCGTCCTTTCCTCGCTGGACATCAACTCTGCCCCGATAGCGGAGCGTGTGGCTGTGCTCAAGGATTATCCTTTTATCGGAGTCATGGGATATGCCGCCGGAGAAACACCTTTCTCCTATCCTGAGCTGAAATATGACCGAATCAAACTTTTTAATTTCAGAGGCTTCCCGACTCGTGGACTATATAATTCTGGACTGCAGTTCCAGCGTTGTGAATTTCTTCACTCCTACTGCAATTGAATCTGCCGATGTGGTTGTGCGAATCCTCACACCGGATCTGAGGGGCATTAACTACTTAAAGGCCCATAAACCGCTTCTGACAGATGCAAAGTTCCGTTATGATGAACATCTGACCTTTGCCGGACTTGCCCGCCCATTCCACGCACTGGATGAGATGGGCCATTTAATCGGAGGCTTCGACGGAATTCTTCCCTATGCCAAGGAAATTGAACGCTGCGGTACATCCGGAGAGATGTTCCGGGCTCTCGCATATTGTAACCAGCGCTACATCAATTCCATGAAACTGGTTCGCCAGCGGCTGGAAATTGGGGAAGCGTCACAGGAAGCAGATGCCGCGCAGGAGGAGGAAATCCTGAATGAATAGCCTGAATGAATTATTCTTTAATCACTCCGCTGCTGAGGGCATGACTTATGAGGATATTCTGGACGATGTGCAGAAATACTGTACTGCCAACCATGCGGATACCCTTTCTGGGGAAACCGATCCGGAGCAGGCAAAAAAGCTTCTCAAAGAATTCATTCTCCAATACCGATAAAATGCAGCTATGGAGTAGAAGGAATGTCCTCCGCCGAATTATGCGAAAAACCTCTACGAGGATATGGCAGGCTTCTCTTTCCTGAAAAAATGGATTTACCGGAAAGGTGTGGAGGAAGTAAATATCAATGCCTACAACGATATCGAGGTCATCACCAGCGGCGGACGCTCCATGAAGATTCCGGAGAAATTTCAGTCCCCACAGCATGCCATTGATGTCATCCGAAGGCTTTTTAAGCACCTGCGGCATGGTGATTGATGACACGATGCCTTCCGTTATTGGATATCTGGACAAAAATATCCGAATCTCTGTAGACAAGACTCCCATTGTAGATGCCGATGTTGGAATCAACGCCTCCATCCGTATTGTAAACCAGCAGTCCATATCCAGAGAAAAGCTTATCGACTCCGGTTCTGCCACAGAAGAAATGCTGGATTTTCTGGTCTGCTGTATCCGCTATGGTGTCTCGGTCTGCATTGCAGGCTCCACCGGCTCCGGAAAGACCACGGTAATGAGCTGGCTTTTATCCATGGTTCCAGACAACCGCCGCCTGATTACCATTGAAGAGGGCAGCCGTGAATTTGACCTGGTAAAAAGAGATGCGGATGGTAAAATCCTGAATTCTGTTGTTCACCTGCTGACCAGACCCCATGAGAATCCGGCGCTTGATATCGACCAGGATATTCTTCTGGAACGTGTTCTCCGAAAACATCCCGATGTAATCGGTGTCGGAGAAATGCGCTCTGCCAAAGAAGCCTTATCCGTAGCAGAAAGCTCCAGAACCGGTCATACCGTTGTAACTACCATTCATTCCAATTCTGCGGAGGCAACCTACCGCCGTATGATGACACTGGCAAAACGGAAATACAATATGGCTGACGATATCCTGATGCAGATCATGGTAGAGGCATATCCCGTCGTAATCTTTACAAAACAGCTGGAAGACGGTTCCCGAAAAATCATGCAGATCATTGAAGGAGAGGACTATACAGACGGAAAACTTCAGTACCGTACTCTTTATCAGTACAATGTGGAAGATAACCGTACAATAGCCGGAAAAACACAGGTGTTCGGGGAACATAAGAAACTAAATCCTTTTTACAGATAACCTGAAGAAACGGCTGCTGGATAACGGCATCTCCCAGCTGGAACTCAAAAAACTTATGGATGAAAGGAGGGAACCCGATGCAATGGATACAGATCATCATTTTTGTGCTGCTCCTAAGCGGTTTTTTACACTTTTCGATATCCGCTTCACAGATCTGTTGAACCTTCTTGCCGTTGGAAAAAAGAGTACCCTGAACGATGACATCGATGTACTGCTTGGTAAACCGGCCAAAGGCTTTTTTCAACCGGGAAAGTGTGGAGATTGAACAGCTTCTGAAATCAACCGGCCGTGAAAACCGATTCACTATGGTTAAACGAATATCTGTCCTTTTGTTTTCTCTGGGAGCTGTGGTATCGCTCCTGCTAAACAACCCGTTCCCTGATTCCGATTCTGGGTGCCGGCTTTGCACTGGCTCCGGTCTGGTATCTGCGTGCTACTGCATCTGTTTATAAGAAGCATTTGAACGAAGAACTGGAAACTGCCATCTCCGTGGTAACAACTTCCTATCTGCGAAGCGGAGACCTGATCAAAGCCGTAAAAGAGAATATCCCCTACTTAAATCCACCTGTAAAGGGAAACTTTGAGGCTTTTTATTACAGAAGCAGAAATGCTGAATGCCAATATGATTTCTGCAATCAACTCACTGAAAATGAAGATTCCCAACCGGATTTTCCATGAATGGTGCAATACTCTGATTCAGTGTCAGTCTGACCGCAACATGATGAATACGCTTACCTTTACGGTTCAGAAATTCAGCGATATGCGGATTGTTCAGACAGAACTGGAAGCAATCATCAATGAACCAAAGCGTGAAGCATTTGCCATGATGTTTTTGGTTCTCTGCAATATCCCGCTTTTGTATGTCCTCAATCAGAACTGGTTTGAAACTCTGATTTTCACCCTTCCGGGCAAAATCACACTGGCAATCTGTGCTGCTGTCATCCTGTTTTCTTTTACCCGGATTATGCAGCTTAGCAAACCCATCGAATACAAAGGATAGGAGGCTCTTATGACAGGACTTTTTGATTTTACTGGCAGCCATCTTCACTGGCTGTAGCTGCTACTACCTTTCCTGCGCTTTTGCGGACATTCCCACAGTACGCACCTCCAAAGCCATGATGACCACCAGAAAGCAGACCGGATCCGGCAGTGAAAAACTGTTCGATGTCTACCTTACCAGGATTGCCAGACTTCTGGCTCCCGTTATCCGCCTGGATCCGGTAAAACGCGGGAAGCTGCAGACCACACTGGAAATTGCAGAGCTCTCTCTGACACCGGAAGCTTATACCGCCAAAAGCATTTTTAAGTGCCCTGGCAGTGGCATTTCTGTCCCTGCCGCTATTTCTCATCATGCCCTTACTGGGATTTCTGGTTCTTGGACTCTCCATACTGATGTGGTTCTCCACCTACTATGGAGCCTTTGATTATGTAAAAAACGAAAGGTTCTCATTGAACAGGAGCTTCCGCGTCTGGCCGTCAGCATCCAGCAAAGCCTGGCAAATGACCGCGATGTACTGAAGCTCCTGGTTTCTTACCGTAGGATTGCTGGGCCGGAACTTGGCAAAGAGCTGGATACCACCATTGCCGATATGAAAACCGGCAACTACGAAAATGCTCTTCTACGGTTTCAAAACCGGATCGGCAGCACCATGCTGTCTGATATTGTCCGGGGCTTAATCGGAACCCTCAGAGGCGATGACCAGCAGATGTATTTCCGAATGCTTGCCTTCGATATGCGCCAGATGGAACAAAGCAATCTGAAGAAAGAGGCTGCCAAGCGTCCAAAACAGATGCAGAAGTATTCTATGATGATGCTGTTTTGTATCCTTCTGATCTATGTTGTTGTTCTGACCGTGGAGGTTATCAGCTCTCTGGACGCATTTTTCTGACATAGATGCTGCAGCCATCCGATTCAGAAAGGGGGGGGGATGCCATAGTAAATGCTGCAGTTACCCCTGCCGTTTTTCAAAAATAGGGCAGAGAAAGGAGATGCCTATGAAAAATTTCTTTTGGATACCAACTGTTCTGTTGCTCAGCGGTATCACCACCATCACAATTTTAAAAAGGAGAAGATCATCATGAAAAAAGCAATTTATCGTTTTACATCACCGGCCCGCAATTTCTGCACCAAAGCCGGACAGTATCTGCGCAATCAGAGAGGCGATTTCTATATTTCTGACGGTGTAAAGATCATTATCGCTGTTGTTCTCGGGGCACTGCTTCTGACTGCTCTTACTACCATTTTCAACGATACGGTTATCCCTCGTATCACTCAGAAATTGAAGGCTTGTTCAGCTAAATCATTTGCCCGAACCGTTATCCACAAAGATGACAGTTCGGGCTTTCTCTTTCCACATTTTATGAAAGGAAGATAGCTATTTGAAATCTCATCACGAAATCAGTATTCCATACGAAACTCTGGTACGCTTTCTGGAATCTGCAGAAGGAAACTACCGAAATGCCCTCTATATCCGCTGCAGCGCCTGCCGCTATCACAGAGAAGAACACTGTGGGGATTTTCTGTTCATTCCGGGACATGACTGTGTTCCGATTCTGTTCCCCCTTGCAGATGCCATGGATGTGATCGGACATATCGATCCTTCCGACTGTGCCGGAATCCTATCCAGCACCGCCTTTCTGCACCTTTATCACCAATGGCTGATTCTCCTGACAAATACGGATGAAATCTGTCCTTTTCATCAGATTCTCCATCTTACTAATTCATGACTGCCATATTATGGCAATTTGTTCTTAATAGGAACGGCTTTCACTTCCAGCCTACTACAAAAAGAAAATCCCGTTCTTCTACAATAAAACCAGGCAATACACAAATATGCGTAAAACCATTTAAGGAAAGGAGGCCCGCCAAATGAAACGTAAATCTCAAACAATCTTCTGCCCCTATTGCGGAAAACCTGCCATACTTCGAAAGGCATCCGACATTTACAAAACGCACACCCTTGAAGAATATCTCTATGCCTGCAGTGATTACCCTGCCTGTGATGCTTATGTGGGTGTCCACAGAGGAACATTACTTCCAAAAGGGAGCCTCGCTAATAAAGAGCTTCGTCGGAAACGCATTGTGGCCCACCGTTATTTTGATTCTATCTGGAAGCACGGAATCCTGAATCGGAAAAATGCATATTTCTGGCTTCAGGATATCTTCGGACTCACCAGTGATCAGGCACATATCGGTCAGTTCTCTGATTATATGTGCGATCAGGTTATCTCTGCAAGTAAGCGGGTTCTGGAAAATAATAAAATTGCCTGTTAGGGCGGAAAGGAGACAGGATGAGTATGACATCTACTGTATCAAACACCGTTCATCCGGAAGAATATCTGCATCTGGTGGATACGGTTATCTCTCTTTATATCACACAACGCATAGATATTGCTGATATGGAATATGCCGATCTTTATCAGACCGGCTGCCTCGCTCTCTGCCATGCAGCTGCTACTTACGATCCGGAACGGGAAGCCAGCTTTTCCACTTATGCCTCCGTCGTAATCCGTAACCGGCTTTATGACTATTGCCGCCATGTAAACCATGTTCATTCCCAGCTCCTCTATCTGGATGCTCCGCTGGCAGATGACTCAGAGACGGCCTATGTTGATCAGCTGCAGGCACCCTCTGAATCTCCCGCAGAGCTGTTTCCTCTTCTTCAGATAATTCAGAGGAATACAGCGGGATTGCTGCCAAGGGAGTCAATGCTCTTCTTTTACAGGCCAGTGGATACTCCAGTAAAGATATTGCCGCCATGTATCATGTAAAACCAAATCACATTTCCGCATGGATTTCGCGGGCCAGAAGCCGTCTGCAGAAAGATCCAAGGGTTCTGGCTTTTGCCCAGTAAAAACCGGAAGGGAGTTGAATCAAAATGCTGACCTTATATACCGCTGTTGGAAAGCTGCAGATAAGAAAAAAATTCTGCCGGAAAAGAATATCCTCTGGTAATGGTTGGGGAAAAAAGAACGGACATTAACTCCGTATGAAATGCTGTTATGGTCTTCTCTATCCTGGAATATCGACTTTCGATGAAACACGGGCTTTATTCTATGAAAGAGAACAGGAAATGCATATCCTAAGCGATCTTGACTTTGAATATTACCTCAAGCGCCTAATATTTCGCGGGCTGGTAGTGTCCGGAACAGGATACTCCGGTATCAGCGCCCTGCACCAGCTTCTTGCACCGCTTTATGTTCACTCCTGCGCCGACAGACTTCTGGAGAAGCTGGCTGCTCTAGCAGACATGGTATGTCTTCAGCACTATCCCCTCCGCACTGCAGTCCGCATTTTCCGTAAGGAGAAGCTCACTGTGGAGGAAAAGCTGCTGATCGGGCGCTGCGGACCCAAGCGAATTGCTGCCTCTGAAATTCTGGAATATGGGGAGGCACCGGATCAGCATCGGATGGCGGCGGTGCTAGCCGGGTGTATTTGAAGCGGCAGGTAATATTTGAGACTTTCTAATTCTTTTCAGAAATAATAAGTGCCAGATAATAGAAATCTCTAAGTCTGGCACTTGCTATTTTATCTTTCCAAGTATGGAGTTATATGATTCTTCAAATATCTTTTACAACATCTTCTGTTGTCATTCCATTTTGCCTTCCACCCAAGGACATCATGGATGACAAGCATAGATTCCGTTTATACATTTAGCACTATACATGCCATTCCATGAGTGATTTCCTCCTACCATAGAAAACGAATCATTTGAAAATCCTATATTCCATGCCCCAAAACTATTATCCAAGAAAATCTTTAATGACTTAATTGTTCTTCCATTTTTATAAAACTGGTAGTAATAATTTCTAGAATCTATCATCTCTGCCATAATTTGAAAACATCCATATTTTTCTTCTAATTGTTTACACAAATCAACCATTATTTCATTAATCTCATGAAAAGCTTTTGACATAAACTGATTAATTTCCAAATCTGTCGGTTCAGCATTATCTGCTCCCGCAAAAATTCCCATGGATTCAAATATTCTCTCAGAAACATGTTCTGCTCCGCTTTGCCTTTGAGATTTCCGGATAATATTCTTATCCGCTAAATGCTCTTCTATCGCTGTACAAACATCACTTATGGAAGGATTATTCATATCCGAAACCAGATCGAGAAAATCCGCTATATTAGCAGAAATATCCTGTCTTCTTTTCAAATCTTCGCCAAGTCTTCCAATATTCTGTATTCCGATTCCCTCTAAATCATGTTTCAGTTCTTCATATTCTGCCTGCCAATGCTTTACATAACTCGCGCGTATTGCTGGCTTGTAAATACCTGTATGCACAACTGCAGGAAATATTTTATCTGATACTGCCTATCCCTCATTACTTCAAGAACCTCATACATACAGTTTGCGGATTTTAAATAAGCATCTGAAATCAACAATATCATATAATCCATTTTGGGAATTGACTGCATATACTGTTTGATACTTCCCCATTTCCTAATATCTAATTTATCACGATGCAGATTTATCTCAGGATCCTTTGCCAAATGCATCTCTATATCAGAAGCAATCTCCTCATCTGCCCAACAATACGACAAAAAAAATTTCTACTCTACCCACTCTTGTACCTCACTTTTCAAGTTTATCGCACTTCATCCGTACTTGTTTAATATTAGCATCTTTCTCACTTCTCGTCTACTTAATATAGACTTTTAAAATTGACAACCGCTATATCTTGTGGTAACATAATCTTGTAATTGATTTTTTGTGACTGGCTGACTGCCACCACACGTTGTTTAAGTTGGAATGAAGTGTCAAAAGATACCATCTCTATAGATGGCATTTTTTTGGCACTTTTTTTTATTTCCAAATATGCCTCTGGCATATCACAATCACGGCACACACGCTGATATCAGAAAGGAGACAAGAATTATGAACACCCCCGTAACAATCATTACCACAGGCCGCGTCACTGCAGATCTGGAGCTGAAGACCAGCCAGAACGGACGAAACACCAAATTTGTTCAGTTCAGCCTGGCTGTCAACAAAGGCTATGGTGAAAACAACCGCCCTAACTACTACAAATGCCTGCTCTTTGGAGAAGAAGCCCAGCGCATCATTGATGCCAAGGTAAAGAAAAGGCAGTCTGATCCAGATTGTCGGAGACCTGGATCTGGAAGAGTTCAAGAAACGCGATGGCTCTGCCGGCTGGAGTGCCCGAGTCACATTGTTGTCCTGGAACTATGCTCCTACTAACCGCCCGAAGGAAGATAGCCTTCCCGAAGAAAATAATGCAAGAGACAACCAGTTTATCCCTACCGAAGACTGTGGTGAGAATGGCCTGCCGTTTAATTAAAAAACGGTCACAAGAGGAATTGCAAAAAGCATATCCCGCTGATGCAGTTCCTCTTTTTTATGTTCTGAATGAACTCACAATCCCTAAACAACCGAAAGGAGTATTCCATGAAATCCCTCTCTCTTTACAAAAGGCTTCAAAATCTTAATCGTCACTCTGCTTCTGCTGGCTGTACTATTTAACCGGTCTCTGGCTCAAAAACTTATGCTGGCCACAATCGATCTGGATGTTTATGGTCATTGTAAGGTTTTTGAAGCCAACGGTCAGAAAGCTGATAGAAAACTGGTACGCTGACAGACAATACCGAAGGAATATTACCCCCTTAGTTCTGTCTGCTCCCATGCCGGATGAAGCAATATCCTTTTCGCCGGTTCCGGAGCCAGAGCCTGCTTTCTCTGAAGCAGAACAGAAACGGATGCTTCAGCATATCAGTCTGCGGATTACAGAAAAAATCAAATCTGCATACCCGGATGCTACCTGGCGCTGGGCAGACTCTCCGATCTGACTGCAATTCTGGACGGAAAAACCTTCCGGATACAGGTCGATGATATGGCGGCCTTCACTCATGCCGATATACGCTTTGACCGCTATGCAAGAATCCGGATCACACCTCTTTCAGTGGGAGAATTTGCTTCATCTGCTGATTCAGGAAAGAAAACACCCTCGGAAGAAGATACAAAAGAACCTGCAGTTGTTGATGTAATATCCTGGTATGAACTGATTGGCAGACAGATGCTGGAATCCGTTATTACAGACTGAATGCCAACGGACACAGCCGCCTTTCTATCAAGGAAAACGGAGATATCATCATCACCCGAAACAAAAAAGAAGCGTTAAAAGGCACTCTGGATCAATTTCCTCCCAAGAACTACTGGAATGAATTCCTAAACCTTTTAGAAGAACAGGAACTGCATGGAAAGGTCGAAAAAGACCGCATCATCATTTCCTGGGTTTAAATTATCAATGAAAGGATGAAACACAAATGGCAAAAACACCGTTATTCCAAAACTGGAGCTGGAAACGCACACTTCCGGAACCCTTCGACAAAGAGGACGCTGTCAGCACTGCTTCCTATAGCAAATACTGTATCGGTTCTACCAAGAAAAGCAACTCTGCATTCTGCAGCACTCAGTGCAATCCTTGCCTATATGGACATGGATACTGCAGTCACACCCGGCAGTACATCTGAATGTGCTTATGGTACACAGGGAGAAAAACTGGTTGCTGAATATCAGAGCCGTACCGGAGAAATTCACGCAGTCATCTTTAATAAGACCAATCGAAAATTTGTAGCAGGGCGCTTTGACATTGCTGATCCTTCTGCAAATACAAAGGTGTACAGCATCAAAGACAGCGGTAATACAGGAACTGCACTGTTCTTTGCGTTGCTTCCCCTTGCACTGAAGGATCTTGAATTCAAAGAACAATATGACAAGCTGGCCTCCTGCAAACAGGCAGGATATCCAGATATGGAAACAGCGGATGAAGCTGCTTACATTCTCTGCGACAACTTATACCGGAGAATTGAAAATGCTGATAATCTGGGAAATGACGGAATAAAAATCGTTGTGCCTCCAACAGGCAATATCCAGCAGATTACACCTCTGAACGACAAAGGGAACTTACTCCCCTACCAGTGTTCTGTTCGGCACCTTCCGCATTTTCAAGCCCGGCTCATCCGTAGCTGCATCCATTCACATTGACAAAGACCATTTTTCCGGCAAATATTCATTTTCCAGCCGAACCTTTTCCCCAAAAGAACAAATGCAGATCCCCAAACTGGAAGACTGGTACATCATTCCTCCGGAGGTAGACAGCATCTGTAAACACATACAATTAACCACTGCTGGAACCCAGCCTATGCGTAACTTTCTGCTGCGCGGACCTGCCGGAACCGGAAAAACAGAGGCTGCAAAAGCAATCGCTGCCGGACTGGGACTTCCTTACCTGTTTTATACCTGCTCTGCCAATACAGAGATTTTTTTTGACCTGCTGGGACAAATGCTGCCGGATACGAATAGTTCCGCCTGCAGTCTTCTGAAGAGTATCCATCCCTGATGGACATTCAGATGGATCCTCCCAGTGCTTTCTATAAGCTGACAGGGCAGTATCGGGAAGGTATCACCGATGGCGAAGTCTATGACAAACTGGTAGAAACCATCACACTGCGAGCAAAGCAGAAAGAAACCGACAGCAACCAAAATGGACAGCATTTCCGCTATGTGGAGACGCCCTTAATCGAGGCAATCCGTAAAGGCTATGTGATCGAAATTCAGGAGCCAACAGTTATCGCAAATCCCGGTGTCCTGGTCGGTTTAAACGGATTGCTGGACCGCTGCGCCAGCGTGGTTCTTCCCACCGGAGAAGTTGTCAGACGCCATCGATACGGTAGTCATTGTCACTACCAACATCAATTATGCCGGATGCCGTGACTTAAATCAGTCCATTATTTCAAGAATGAACCTGGTAATCGACCTGGATGAACCAGATATGGATACCCTGGTAAACAGAGTGACTAAGATTACTGGATGCACCGATACCAGTGTAGTTGCAGAAATGGCAAAAGCGGTGACAGAGATTTCCGAACATTGCCGTGAAACCATGATTAGCGATGGAAGCTGCGGTGTCCGGGAACTGATTTCCTGGGTCCAGTCCTATATGGTCAGTGGAAATGTTTTGGAGTCAGCCAGCTATACAGTACTCTCCTCTGCATCCAGTGATCCATGAAAACCGGGCAGAAATCTTCTCTACCTGTCTGGAAGGAAAATTTGCCGCATAAAAAGGAGGTGAACCAATACATGAATGATATTACAGAACAGGAAATGACCCGTTATTTTTCTAATAATCTGAGGTTGCTGAGAAATGGGCGCACACCGCCCATCTCTCAGCAACAGCTGGCAAACCAACTCCATGTGGATCGGGGACTGATTGCAAAATATGAATGCGGCTTGCTTTTACCGCCCGTTCATCTTGCCTTTCTCATCTCTCGCTACTTTAAAATCCCTATGGAGGCGCTTCTTGCAAAACCGCTCAGAACAACAAGAAAGGAAATCTGCACATGAGAACATCGCACCGCACAATCCGGAAGCTGATCCGGGAAGAACAGTCAAAAAATTACAGACGAACAATTATTTTTTTCCTCTCAGCAGTTCTCTGCCTATATGACAGACATTGTCGAGACTGCAACCAAACGATACCGCAGAAGAAGCAAGGTAAAAATGCACTGGGATCCTTTTTTTCCAATTCAGATGTTGCACATACCGATAACCGGCTGATCCATATCAATGCCGCGAATTTCCTTACCAGAAGTTTTCCCACCAGGAGTCTTAGGCAGACAGCATCATCGGACTGGCCGGACATGAGGCAGGACATATCCTGTTTACGGACTTTACCATGCTTCAGATCCATATGCAGGCACTGGAGGCCGGAAGCTTTTATCCGGCAGAACCTGGGAATCTGACTATGCTTCAGTCCCTCAGCCTTCAACAGATAAAAAACTATTTTGAAGAAAAAGATGAAGCGGTGATTCAGGCTATCCGTCTGGTTACCCACAGTCTGGTAAATACGATGGAGGATCTCTACATAGAGGCCCGCATGATGGACGCCTTCCCCGGTTCCTTTAAAACAGGTATTCTGCTGAACAATTTAAGATTTTCAGAAGATATTCCCTCTGTCACAGATGAAATTGCAGAAGGGCATCATGAAGTATTCATCATTATAAATCTTCTGATTCAGTATGCAAAAAGCGGTGACTTAAACAATGCCGACGGCTACAAGGGAAGTATCTGGATACATTATACGAATGCATCCCATTTCTGGATGATGCAGCCTATGACGAAGATGCCAAAGCCCGCTATCAGGCAGCCAATCAGATGCTGGTTCTTCTATGGCCTTATATGCCGTCTCTCATTGAACAGGTTCGGGAAGACACTGAAAAACAAAACGCATCATGCGGCTCAAGCTGCAGAAGAACAACTGGCTACGCCGCCCAAAAACACTTTCTGGAACCAGCAAGCCGGTTCCATCCAAAACGCCATATAATCACACTCCATCTTCAGAAGATGAAGAAAGAGAACGCCTTCAATCTGCTCTTGATTACGAGACCGGGCGTATTGCTCTGGAGAAGACAGATGAGATATCAGAGGGCGACAGCGGCGGTACATCCTATGACCGCAACTTCTCCGGCTCCGGCTATGTGTCCCAGGCTGCAGAAGATATGCAGCGTATTGTCTCACAGTTGGCTGAGGAATCTGCAGCTATCCGCTACGAAGAAGAATTATCCGAAGAGCTCCAGGATGAATCAACCGTATTTCCTACGGAAACATCCATAAAGGAATACATATCCATATCAACCGCATGGGATATGTACCGGAAGAATACCGAATCAGCTATCAGAAAGTATTTCCTGCCCTCCATCCTATTTCCAAACGACTGCAGAAGCAGGTTTCCCAGATACTGATCGATTCCAAAACCGGCGGCAAGTTAGACGGTCTCCCCTTTGGGCGGCGGATCAATGCCCGAAATGCAGTCAGAAATGACGGAAAACTTTTCTACAAAATCCGCCTTCCCCATGAACAGGGTGACATTGCTGTCTGCCTTCTGATTGATGAAAGCGGCTCCATGTCCAGTCGTGACCGAATCACCAAGGCCCGGTCTGCAGCCCTGATTATCCACGATTTCTGTGTGGCACTGGGGATTCCGATTGCCATCTATGGGCATACGGAAGATTATGACGTAGAGATTTATTCCTACGCAGAATACGATTCCCAGGACGGAAAGGATGCATACCGACTCATGGATATGTCTTCCCGCTGCGGAAACAGAGACGGCGCTGCCTTGCGTTTTGCTGCGGAACGTCTGATGACGCGGGCCGAAGATCTGAAGCTGCTGTTTTTGATTTCTGACGGGCAGCCGGCCGGTGACGGTTATTACGGTACTGCCGCAGAAGCAGATCTGCGCGGAATCAAGCAGGAATATTCCCGGAAAGGGATTCAGCTTTTTGCCGCCGCAATCGGAGATGACAAGCCTAATATTAAACGCATTTATGGAGATGGTTTTTAGATATATCAGACCTAAACCGGCTTCCGGTTCATCTGGGAAACCTGATTATCCAATACATTAAGCAAAAACACACTGCTCGAGCCTTAGCTTTTTATGCGGTGTCAGAAAGGAGAATCTATGAGTGGACATATATCCGATCAAATTGTTGTCTACAAAAATGACAAAGTGCTGGTAGAATTACGGGACAAGCTGAAGGTTGCTTCTGTTGCCAACTATGCTCATATCCATGCAACCGGTGAACAGACTGGCAATGGAACCAAGCGTACTTCCCTTATCGGGATCCCGATGAAGGACTATTCAAAAGGAACCAAAGACCAGGCTGTTACTGTAACAGCCAATGTCTCCCCGGAAGAGATACGCTTCCTCTTCAGCCGTCTGAATGCAGGCTTCCCTGCTGTTGATTTTAAACAGGAAAAAATATTCGGGGATCCGGACAATACTGGCCATTCACAGGTGACAAAGCTGCGGATTATCCGGGCGGAAAAAGACAGCCGGGGAAACCAGCGTAATAACCCCTGGTATATTGAGATAGAAAATGGAAAAGGCATCGCGGTTAAAAACTCAAAAGGCGGCACTTATATGAAGTCTAATTCCTTTTCCGGAAATGGGAAAGCATCTGCCAACTTAAATGATCTGGAGATGTTTCGACTTTTATGCAAGACCGTTTCCTATATCGATGCCTGGGAAAAAGCCATCGGTCCATCTCTCATCATACAAGCCAAAAATATAATTAAAAAGAACCAGGAAGATGCACAGAGACATAACACCTCTGCCGCATAATAAACACAAGGGAATGCCGACATCGGTGTTCCCTTTTCTTATAAAATCGCCTGCTTCAGGCGGGAATGGAGAAATAATGAATTCAGGAATGATAAGAAGAATTGATGATCTCGGGCGTATTGTTATCCCAAAAGAAATACGGAAAAACCTGCACATACAGGATGGGGAGCCTCTGGAAATCAATGTAATGGACCGGACTATCATGCTTACCCCCTATTCACCGCTTCCGGCTCTGAGCATTCAATCAGATCTGTTTTTAAGGGTAATGGCAAAGGAATTAAAAACCGGAACAGCGATCTGCAGTTCCACTGCCATTCTCTCTTACCGGAATGTCAGTCTGTATCGGGACTGCAGCCTTTCTGACGAAATCCGCAGCCGGATACAGTCACAGCAGCAATATGAATACGATCCGGAAAAGCCTATTTATCTGGAAACAGCCCATATCTGTCCGGTAAACGCCTTGTATCTCATTGGGACACCGGCAAAGCCCATAGGTGCCGTGGTACTGATCCGCAAAAATGACATAGATCTCTTACCAGAGCAAAAATCCATTGCCCGGATTGCTGCCCAGATTTTAACAGAACTCACGAAGGACTAATCTCAAGCAATAATATTATCAAAGAAAGAAACGATTGGAGGAACGACTATGTTTAGAATAAATAAAAGCAGACAGCTTGATCGAAGACCCCTTATTCCATCAAAAGGACATTTTTATGTGACCGGTTATTTAAGTTCTCCCGTCAGCAAAGGACAGCCTGCAGAATACATTTATAACGGAAATCGGATCCGAACTTCCACTGTTCTTCAGATTTTAAAAGCCAGTGATGAATTTATTACCTTTGAGACCTTAAATTCCATCTATACAATCAGTTATCTCAAAGTATCTGCAGAGAATCGTGTTCTTTGTGCCTAGAGGTACGGCAATCAAAAAAAAATAGCTCTGCTGAAAAGGAGATGTCCATGATAGAAAAAGCAGTAAAATCCTGTTTGGAAACAGAAAAACAGCTGAAGGATCAGATGGCTACTCTGAAAAAGAATCGTGACAATGTCCCTCTTGATGTACTGAAAACCAAATATAAGAAAGGCTATACCGCACTCTGCGAGGATCTCCGTCTTTTGACAAGTGACTTTATCAAGTCCATCGTCCTCAAGGATATTGCCGTTATGCCAAAATACATGCCGGATGTAGTTCAGATCATTGAAACAACAGTTAAAGACTCTGGCCTATTAAAGGAGTGCTCCAAAGCAGTCTATCGGCAGCAGGATTTTGAGGAATTAAAAAGCTTGGCTGAACAGCTTCGGGAACTGGCGCTAAAGGCCCTGGATGAGTTTTTTACATGAAGCATATCGGACTTTACATTGCTCCGGAATGCCTGAAGGAGCCTTATCCGCCGCCATATTACTTAAACCTGGTAACCAATCAGTATTATGACGGAACCAGGTGGGCAAAAATCTAAGTCTATATATTGTATTTATCTTTTTCAAATAATCCATATATTGTATTTTTTATTGACCTTTTCTATATCTTGTGGTATTATAATCTTGTTATTGATTTTGTGTTTTCAGAATTTGAGAAGGAACACACGCTGTTTAAGTTAGTACGAAGTCAGAATGCATTGAGATTTTTTTTCTCATGTCTTCTGACTTTTTATTTGCAGCCAGACTGCACGTTGCGGGAAAAGAATGATTCTACTATGAATTCTTCTGTTCCCGCTTTTTTTATGCGGCGGGAAAGGAGGAAGAATTATCTTTCAAACACATTCAATGACAATAAAAAAATAATGGAGGCGCATATGAAACAAAATCAAAATGAACATCTCTCCCAGGAGGCAATACGCATTCATCATCTGGTGAAACAGCTCAACCAGTACCGGCACGAATACTACAACATGAATGCTCCCAGTGTATCCGATGCAGTCTATGATTGTCTTTTCGATGAATTAGATGCATTAGAAAAACGAACCGGAATTATCCTGAGTAATTCTCCGACACAGACCGTCGGATATCAAGCTGTCAGTCAGTTAGACAAAGTACACCATCCGATACCACTGCTCTCTCTTGACAAAACAAAACAGATAACAGAAATCCATGATTTTATGAAAAAGCAGAAATCCCTTCTTATGCTGAAGCTGGATGGACTTACCATCAAGCTCACATATGAAAATGGCCGGCTCATTGAGGCTTCTACAAGAGGCGATGGCGATGAAGGAGAAATCGTTACCCACAATGCTTCGGCTTTCCGGAATATTCCTTTATCTATTCCTTACCAGAAACGTCTTGTTATAAGTGGAGAAGCATTTATCCACATTCATGACTTCGAACGGCTGCAAAATACCCTATTGGACAGCAATGGAAACCCTTACCGAAACGCCAGAAATCTGGCCGCCGGCTCTGCTCGCTGTCTGGATGCCAATATCTGCAAAGAACGTTCTGTTTCCTTCTATGCATTTCATGTTCTGGAAGGACTGGACGAATCTTCGGAGCTTTCAAAAAGCCGCGAAGCACGCCTTACAGCATTACATCCTCTGGGATTCGACATCTGTCCTTTTCTGGTACTTTCATCAGAAGCATCCCTTGAAACACTGAATGAAGCCATGGCAACGCTCCGTGATCTGGCTTCTGAACTGGATATTCCCATTGACGGCCTGGTTCTCCGATATGATGACCTGCCTTACTCTGTCGCCTGCGGGCGTACCGGACGTTTCTATAAAGACGGAAAAGCTTTTAAATTTGAAGATGATACATTTAAAACCATTTTTTTCGTTCGATTGAATGACAGACTGGACGAACCGGAGAGATTGCTCCCGTGGCACTGTTTGATCCGATTGAAATTGACGGATCTACTGTATCCAGAGCAAGTCTGCATAATCTGACATTTATTCAAGATCTGGAACTCTATCCCGGATGTCGGATTCTGGTATCCAAACGAAATATGATTATTCCCCATATCGAAGAAAACTTAGATCGCGGCCACTATCAGGATATGACACCCAGAACATGCCCCCTGCTGCGGCAGTCCTACCCGTATCTATTCCAGAAGTTCCGGTTCGGAACGGATTGTACAGACACTACACTGCGATAACCCAAACTGCAGCCAGCAGATTCTTCAGCGCTTTGTTCACTTCTGTGAAAAGAAAGCTATGAATATCATCGGTATTTCTGAAGCCACCTTAAAACAGTTTATTGACCTGGGCTTTCTGAAATGCTTTCAGGATATTTATCACCTGGATCGCTTTTCAGATCAAATTGCTGATATGGACGGATTCGGTAAAAAATCCTATGAACGGCTCTGGAACTCCATTAACGAAAGCCGCAATACCACCTTTGTCCGTTATCTGGTTGCCATGGATATTCCCATGATCGGCAGAACTGCCAGCCGGAAACTGGAACAATACTTTCACGGAAATCTTTTGGAACTGGAGCTTGCAGCTATGAGCCGATTTGACTTTACCTGCCTGGAAGACTTTGGTGAAACTATGAGCAGCAATATTATCGAATGGTTCCATGACCGTGAAAATCTTACCTTATGGAGAAACTTACAAAAAGAAATGCACTTTAAAGAAAGAGAGGAAACTATCATGACAGAAACTAAAAATAACCCATTTGCAGGATGTACCATCGTAGCAACCGGAAAGCTTGAAAACTTTACCCGTGACAGCATTAACAGCAAGATCATCAGCTTAGGCGCCACCGCCGGAAGCTCCGTCACAAAGAAAACCGATTACCTGATCTGCGGAGAAAAAGCCGGCAGCAAACTGGCGAAGGCACAGCAGCTTGGGGTAAAGGTTCTGAGCGAACAGGAATTTTTAAATATGATTGCATAATACTGAAAGCGTATAAAATGAAGCGGGAAGGGACAGCATAGGTATCTTCCCGCTTTTAATATACCGTAAAGAGAGCTATTTTCTACTATATTATCTCTCCATGTTTTGTTATAATAGAAATAATCGAACGAAAGGAGCGCTGAATTATGTATCTGAAAAGAATCATTTACGATCAGCTTCTGGATTGGAAGAATGATACCAGTCACAGTACCCTGGAAGTAAGCGGGGCGAGACAGGTCGGAAAAACATACATTATCAATAAATTCGCAGATGAAAATTTCAGGCATAAAATCTATATCAATCTGTTTGAACAAAGCGGGCAACAGTTTATGGAGTGCTATAAGCAGGCCACTTCCTGGACTCCCGGTACAAAAACGCCCAGAACACCCTCTTCATGATGCCTTTCGCCTGTTTGATATCGAGTTTACTGATTCTGACGACACTGTAATTATTATTGATGAGATTCGGGGAATCCGCTGAGATTTATAACCGGATCCGGGAATTTACCAGACAGTTTAAATCCCACTTTATCATTACCGGAAGTTATCTTGGAAAGATCTATGAATCGGACTTCCGCGATTCCAGTGGTGATGTCACGACAATTCCCATTTATACGCTGTCCTTTGAAGAGTTCCTGCTTGCCTACGATTCTGCTTTATATGAACAATATCAGAATCTGTCACTGGACACCCCTGATTCAGGCAATATTTACACCCTCCTGAAGGAAGCTTACGACATCTACTGCCAGGTCGGCGGATATCCGAAAGTGGTGGAGACCTATCTGGAGACACGCAGCTTTGAAAAGGCTCAGGGTGTCCTTGATTAAGATTATCGACACCTTCACCAACGAATCTATCCGGTATTTTACGGACATCCTGGACACAAGAGTCTTTACCCAGATCTTCCTGTCTATCTGCCGTATTTTAAACCGTGAAAGCCGGGGCTGAAAGAAGACAGTATCAGCGAAGAACTGCAGAAACTGGTAACAAGAGACTATTCAAGTAATATATCAAAAGCAGTCTGCAATCGGGCCATCAGCTGGCTGTATTTTTCCGGTATCATCGGTTTCTGTGCAAAGATTACGGAAATGGATATCCTGGATTTCAAGCCTGCAAGCCGATGCTACTTTATGGATCTCGGACTTGCAAACTACTATCTGACCTTGACGGGAACCGATGCGGCAACGCTTTCCGGTACCCTGAATGAAAACTTTGTTTATATCAATCTAAAGAAACGTCAGGACTTCCCTGCCGAGATTGCTTTTGAAACGCCTGACTTCGCCACCTACAAGGGTGGAGAAATTGATTTTGTCGCCCAGACCTTAAAAAACCGCGTCCGCTATCTAATCGAAGTGAAAGCCGGAGGGTACTGCGACAACATCACTTAAGGCATTAGAGCACGGAAAAGCAGATCATCTGCTCTATCTGAAAGGGGATACCAAAGGCGGAATAGACAAAAAGGTTCGTACACTGCCGATCTACCTGCTGGAACGGTTCAACTTTCAATAAATTATTAAAAGCAGACAGCCAGAACATGAGACCGATATTATTATTTATTCTCATGCTCTGGCTGTTTTGATTTTCGTGTTATACTAATCAAAAGGAGACTAACTTATGAATGAATCCATGAACCAACTTATCCCAATTTTTGAAGACATCATCAAGGCAAACAACTTCATTACCTTTGCCTACAGTTCCCTGGATGACCGCTGGTTTTATCTCAGCATGAAAGCCGGTGATGACTATGATTCCACAAAAATCCTGGGAAATCTAAACCAGGCCTATGCGTATATGCTGGAAGAATGTCAATACTACTGGCTGAAACGCAACAGGCTCCTGCAGCCCTGACCTTACCGTCGATGCTATCATTGCTTCACTCTCTCCGGAAATTCATGGTCTTCTGGACGCATTCCTGAGCCATATGTAAAAGCAGCTGAAAAGTTCCTTTAAACCCAAGAGCAGGACAGTGACCAAACATTACCGGCCACTGCCCTGTTTCTCTTTACCTTGTTCTTACTTCCAGTCCCTCCATCTTCAGTCCCGGTAAACCCACCAGATACCAGTCCTCATACATCTCAACTCCTGGCCGGAACCCACACATCATTCAGACAGAACTCAAATACCTCCCGCAATGGATTCCGCCATAATTTACGGTCTCTCCATCGCAATCATAACAGAAATCGTATCTGCCGCTCTCCTTGTCATAAAAATAATGTTCCCTGCTTCATCGCTTGAACCTCCTTGTTTATCCATTAAGTACCTCCATCCTCTAAATTACTTGAATTTTCTTCATACCGTTTTGCCAGACGATAGAACGAATCTTTCTTTATCCCCATCTGCCGCATAGCCTCTGATGCTGTTACTTCTCCTGCCGTCCACTTGGGATACCATTCATCCCAGTTTTCAGGGAACTGTACCTTCGGTCTGCCAAGATGCCTGCCTTCTGCCTTTGCCACCTCAATCCCCTGTCTCTGCAGCTCATGGCGCTCCGCCCAGTCTTCATCAGCCACATAAGCAAAAAAACAGCCAGCACCACATCGGTAATCAATTGCCCTACCAGCTCCTTGGACTGTGTGGTGTCCAGGATCGGCATGGATGTTACCTTGATATCAGCTCCGATCTCCTTCGTAATGTGATGCCACTCCTGATAGATTTCTCTGTAGTTTCTTCCGAAGCGCTTCAGTTCCGTTACCACCAGCAGATCTCCTTCCCGCAGAACCGTATCCACTAGGGATCGGTACACCTTTCGTTCAAAGGATCTGCCGCTCTCCTTTTCCACAAAAATATCCCGCTCCTCAATCCCTTCCGCCTTCAGTATTTCAATCTGCCGCGCCAGGTTCTGGTCCTTCGTGGATACACGCGCATACCCGAATTTCTTTACTGCCATTTTTCAGATGCCTCCTTTCCAACTGTCGCAAAGGTAGGGTTCTGTTTTTGCAACATCGCAAAATTATTTTCCAACCTTTAGCGACAGTTTTTTCTCTATGTTTCCTGCCGGTAAATACCCGTCTCACAAGGTTTACCTTTAGCGATAGGTATTCTATACGGAAGAAAGGGGCTGAAAGCAACAAATTTATATCCGAACTTCAAAATGCACAAAAGCAGCGTATGACAAAGCTCTTGGTAGAGATCCTCATCAAATACACCGAAGTCCAAGGCATTCTTTACCAGCAATGGCCGGAACATCTGATAGATAGTTTCCACTGCCGCACTGTCCCCGGATTTTGCCCGACGCAGTAAATTTTCAAAATCACTCATATCGCTTCCCCTCCAGTTCTTTTCTGATCTTCCGGATCACATAGTAGTAAGCCATCTCTGCCTGCTTCTCTGACATCTCCATCCTCGTCCCAATCTCTTTGAAATCCAGTTCCTCAAATACCCTTGCGATCAGAATTTCCTGCTCTCTCTTCTTTAATTTGATTATTGCGCCAATCAGCTTTCCTTCTTCCAACACGCGAATCAGCTGCTCTATGGATGGAGTCTCATTATACTTCCAGGGCAGATGCTCCAGCTTATACTGGCGATATTCCTGTTCAAAGTCCGTATAGCTTCTTTCTAATACGCCAGGACGCTCAGCCTCAAATTCCGTCTGTTGATGCTTTCTTTCCATATAACTGATTCGTTTATTTTTTACTGCAGTTACCAGATATGCTGTGAATCGGTTCTGGACGCTGCTTCCCTGCTCTGAGCCGTATTCTTTCATCTTATCCTCCTGAATTGAATTTTTCTGCTGTCTTTTCAATTCGGGAAATTGGAGGTCCCCGGCTCCGTGGGACGATAAAATATACAAACTGTAGAAAAGGGATACTGATAACAAATTTGATGTTATCAATACCCCTAAAAAGGATTGTTCTCTCTTATTAAACTTGAATGATACTTCTAATCCTACTTCAAAAATATTCTCTTGAAAAATCTGAATTTTTTTCTTAGAAAATCATTCCTTTTGCTGTTGATGAGAATATTTCTTCTATGTATATGTTCTTTCCTGCCACCTACTCTTAATCGCAGATAGCTCTCCCCTCAAATGATCTATATCCCCGTTATCCGTTTTCACGAACTATCATTCCTATAATTATAGAACGATAACCGCGTATCTTTATCTAAACCAGAACGATAGAATGATTTTGAGGTGAACGATTATGCAAGTTTATAATTCTGATTTATGTTTAAAACTTGGCAGGCGTATTGCTGCTGCCAGAAAAAATTGTCATATGACTCAAGAACAGTTATCCGCAAAAGCCCATGTTACATCCAGACATATCAGCGATATCGAACGTGGTCTCATCAGTCCTTCCTATGATGTCCTGCGTTCTCTGATCATTGCTTTGAACATATCTGCCGACACTCTGTTTTTTCCCGATTATGAAGAAACAGATCCAATTTTTCGAGAGTTAACCGCCTGCTACCGAAAATGCCCAGAAAGCAAGCGTACTGCATTAGTCCAAACTGTAGACTTTTTAATAGAAACTATCCTTATTGACGAAAAATAGTTGGGATTGAAAATGAGAAGTAGGTGGTATTCATTACCTTAAGCATACAACAACCAAGCCATCTTTCGGTGACTGCTTTAAAAATTGAATGTTAAGAAGTTGAGGTTATGCAGTTCAGGATGCTTTGAGCTTTTTAATCACATCGTTTGCGCACTGTACCAAAAGCAGTTTGATATAGCATCCGCCTTTGGAGACCCGGACAGATTTTTCTTCCCTGCATTTTCATTGTTGGTAGGAGTAAGAGCGGCTCATGAGAATATTTTGCACTGCTTTCCAAAAAGGCATTTTGCCGCGCGTTCACTCTTTGCCCGCAAGACCATATCGTCTGCGTAACGAATGCGCGGTACTCTCCTTCACTGAAATTCCCAGTCAAACTCATTTAGATACACATTCCCTAAAAGCGGAGAAATATTGCCCCCCCCTGAGGAGAACTTTCCTCCGTTCTCCATCACTCCGCTTTTCAGATAGTTCTTAATCATCTGTATCACCCGTTCATCCTTGATTTCTTTTTCTCAGTAGATTGAGCAATGTCGTATGATTCAGGGGTGTCAAAGTACTTCGACAGATCTAGAATTACCGCCTGTGTGTATCCCTGTTCTGCATACTTCTTTATTTTCTGAATTACGTCTTTTTGCCCCTCGTCCCAATCGGTAGCCAACGCTATTTTCCGAGAATCGCGGCTCATAGATTGGTGTAAGTTGTTGTGTCATTGCCTGTTGAATGGTTCGGTCTATGTCGGTAGGCACGGCAACAGCAAAAAGCACTTGATCACAGCAGGGATTTAGGAACCGTAACGATCCTCCATCCCTACCATCCCCTTTACGGGCAGAGTTTTCAATCTTGAAAATCCGGAAAGTAGACGGACAGCGCCCTACTCGCTCCGTTCCCAGGATGATGTATTCTCTGTCCCAGAGTCCTGGACCATTGATGCCAGACAAAATCTTTTCTTTGAAAGTTATTTCGATGCAGATACCTTGCGGGCACTCCTTGAACTTTCCAGCCTGTTGTAGAAATCGTCCGTTTTTCTCGTGCCACAGGGTAGATTTTTCTTTCTCCCTGTGGTATAATCTTATCATGAATAATACTGATAAGACTAATAACCCTTACAGATCTATGACCACTGACACTCTCAAAGCCCGCCGTCAGGAACTCCTCGACACAATGCCGGATCCGACAAATGTCATGAGGGCTTCCCCGATCACCAGATCCATTAAATGCGGCAAGCCTAACTGCAGATGTGCCAATGGAGAGGGGCACAAAAGCCTGTACCTCTCTTCCTATTATGACGGGAAGACACGCCTGGATTTCGTACCCAAGGCTTATAAAGACGCTGTCTCCCAATGTATTAAGGATTATGAGGATATCTCAGCCCTGCTTATAGAGCTCAGCAGCATCAACCTGGAACTGTTCCGGCGCAGAGAGATTGACCTTTAGCCTGAAAGGAGGAGGCCACAATGGATGCAACTCTCATGTATCTGACCGGTAACGACTCCCCGGCTTGCGGAGGAACTCATATCGGCACTTTCTGCTCTTTTCATTTCCTTCTTTTCGGCGAAAAAGGAGGATGAGTATGAATCAGAACCTAACTATTCCTTCCAAGATACGGGCGGAACATCTGAACCGGGAAGCACTGGTCTATGGCCGTCAGTCAACGATGGCCCAGGTACGGTTCAACCAGGAGAGCACACAGAGACAGTATGCTCTTCAAGAAAGAGCATTATCGCTTGGCTGGGCAGAAGAACACATCCGCATAATCGACGGGGGACCTGGGCATATCCGGATCAGGCCGCTCCAAAAGACAGGGCTTTGCCCAACTCGTGACAAGCGTGTCACTGGGCGAAGTCGGCGCAGTGTTCGGATTGGAAATATCACGCCTTGCCCGGTCATCAGCCGACCTCATGAAGCTCCTTGAGCTTTGTGGGCTGTTCGGCACCCTTGTGATCGATGAAGACGGTATCTACGATATGTCCGATTTTAATGACCGTCTCCTTATTGGACTGAAAGGCACCATGGGGGAAGCGGAACTTCATTTCCTCCGCGCCCGTATGATCGGCGGCAAGGGAAAATGCCGCTTCCAGGGGTGAACTGCGTTTTTCCGCTCCCTGTCGGTTACATCTATGATCCTGACGGCAGAACTATCATGGATCCCCAACGAAGAAATCCGGCATGCGGTCGCCACACTTTTCAAGGCGTTCCGTATTACAGGGAGCGCTTATGGTGTTGTCCGGTATTTCGCCGAAAACAACCTTTCCTTCCCTAAACGTGCTTATGGAGGTGCCTGGGATGGAAAGATTACCTGGGGGACTCTGACCCACAGCCGCGTCCTTGCAGTCATCCACAACCCTTCCTATGCCGGGGCATACGTTTATGGACGTTACCGCGATAACAAAACCGTGGATGCCGATGGGCATTTCGAACACCATCCTGTCCGTCTCCCAGATAAGAATGACTGGAAAGTCTTTCTCCCGGCCATCATCCGGCTTATATCACCTGGGAAGAGTTCGAGGAAAACCAGAATCGCCTTGGTTCCAACCGTACAAACACGGAACGGTGCGGCCCTGCCGTGATGGGGCTGCCCTTCTTGCAGGCATCCTGGTCTGCGGGAAATGCGGCCGCCGTATGTCGGTCCGTTATATAGGGACTGGCGGCATACGTCCATTATACGAATGCGTTGGCCGCTGGGAGCATGGCAATAAAGCAACCTGTTCTTCCGTCCCTGCTGAGACTCTTGACCATGCAGTCTCCGAAAAATCCTCTCCATCATGAAGCCTTCGGAACTTGAGATTTCCCTGAAGGTCATGCGAAGCATCCATGATACAAACAGGCTGTCTGAAAAGCAATGGCTCCTCGCTATCGAACGCGCACAGTATGAAGCTGACCGCGCAGAGCGGCAGTTTATGCTCGCAGACCCGGAAAACCGGCTGGTTGTCCGTTCCCTGGAATCAACTGGAACCAGAAACTCAAAGAACTGGAAAAAGCAAAACAGGATCATGCCATCTACGCTTCCAAAAAGGCCTGGGTTCCTTCCAAAAAAGAAGAACAGGACATCCTCGATCTCGCACAAAAGATTCCGGAGATCTGGAACGCGCCAACATCTACTCCAAAAGAAAAGAAGCGGATTATCCGCATCCCGATCGACGATATCACTGTCCTAGCAGAAAAACGGTGTTCTGATTTTTCAATCGGCATTCGGTTCCGCAGCGGTAAATGTGAACAGCTTTCTTTAAAAAAAAGAACCTTCCCTATGGAGACCGCAGGAAGCACACGGACAATACCATTTCTAAAATCCGAGAACTTGCGGCAACTATGGATGACCATGAGATCGCGGACCAACTAAATCAGGACGGCTTGACTACCGCGGAAGGAAAAGCATTCACATACGCCGGAGTCCGTTGGATCCGTTATAAACACAGCATCTCTGGTCCCTATCAGGGAAACCGCATAGGAATCTCCGTGGCGGAGGCCGCCAACCTGCTGAATATCTCCACTGGAAAAATCTACTACGGTATTTCCGCCGGCAAGATCCCTGCAAGGAAACAACATCCAGGATGGCCCTGGGAAATACTGATTGACGATTCCAACCTGGAAGCTATCAAAGCACTATACACCCGATACTTTTTAATAACCCGCTGTCTTCACGCAAAGTGGAGGCAGCATTCAAAAACATCGTTGGGAGGTGTGCAGTATGAAGTCACCGTGGGTATGCCAAGCTTCCTCACTTCTCCGTCTGGCTTTGGGATCTCCACTCTTCTGACCGGTGATGGAGTGTATTTCTCTCTCCGGATTCTCTCCACCAGTTTGTGATTGTGTTCCCTCCACCATGTCAACGCCGCCTCTATGGTCATTTCATCCACTCCCGGCGCTCCCTTGTTTGTCTTCACGCTTTTGTAGGCTCTGTACTGTCCCCTTCCTTCCATATCTGGTTAAATGAGTGGTGCGCTCTCACATACCCTTTTCACTACCCATATGCATATATGTAATAATTATTATTCCCGAAAAAGAAACAAAACACTTTTTTCGCATCATAAAATTCCACCTACCCAAAAAAATATCAAGAATCATCATCAGTACAAACCCAATTGAAAATGCAATTACTCAATATTTGAATGCTTCCCCTCTGACATTTCAGGTATCAGTTCCTCCACCACAACATAAATCATTGCTCCAGCTGCAAAACTCAGGAAATATGGAAGTATCGGTGTAAAAGTAGATGCCATCAACAATACTAATATTGTTCCTATAGGTTCAACTACTCCCGACAACATCCCCAAAACAAATGCCTTTTTTCTTTTCCAGCCCGCTATTATGAAGCGGAATAGCTATAATTGCACCCTCCGGAAAATTCTGGATTGCAATTCCTATTGCCAAAGCTAAGCCGCTCCTATGGTAATACCAGACTGCTCTGCCTGCATTGCAGCCAGCACAACACCAACTGCCATTCCCTCTGGAATATTGTGAATCGTAACTGCAAGTAACATCATGGCATGTTTTGACAAGCCACTTTTTATTCCCTCCGGTTTATCACTATACATATGTAAATGTGGAACTACCTCATCAATGCACAGTAAAAATCCGATTCCCAGTAAAAATCCAACTGATGCAGGAACAAAAGCTAACCTCCCCTATATTTTCGGACTGTTCCATCGCAGGAATAAGAAGGCTCCACACAGACGCTGCCACCATAACTCCTGCTGCGAATCCCGTTAAAAGTTTATCAATTTTTTCTTCAAAGACTTCAGAAAAAACACACATGCCGAACCTAATACTGTTCCGGCAAAAGGGAGCAAAATTCTATCAGCATACTTTCTATCTCCTTTTATGGTTAGTTAATTCTAACTCACATTTATTCTATCACTACTATGCTGATCTGTCTATCTAAATCCATATCCCGAAAATTTACCCAAAATATGCAGCCTATAATTTCCAGCTCACGGTCTTCTCTCTCTGGCACACAAATCTGCGGTATATTCCTTCCTCCTTCTTCAGTTGCTCATGCTTTCCTCTCTGAACGACTTTTCCCTCATCCACAACCAGAATCTGGTCTGCATTTTGAACAGTCTTAGTTCTATGTGCAATCATGATAATAGTTTTTGCTTTCATCAGTTCATCAATAGCTTCCATTCTTGGCGTCGTTTGCCTATACCATGGAAGATGCTGCCGATAAATTTCCCAAGGACATTGCAGCCATGGAGCAGAATTTGAAACGGCTGGAAGAAACAGGAGCAGAAATATTTTTCGCGGCTCATGCTACGCTCCTTTCGTCCTATTCCGGTGATTTTTACAGAACGAAAGGGCGGCGGGGAGCGACAGCCGCATGAATTTAAATAGAAAAAGCTATAATTAAAATGCGCCTGACTGCAAAACGCAGGGCTTAGCCGGGTCATAGTATCCCATCACCTGCCGCCCCAGATCTCGCTTGCCGGACAGCGATTGACGGCTGAGTACCGATAGGTCGTGCCATTCACTGTGTACTCATAGGTCGGCAGATAGTACGTCTCCCGGCGCAGCCGATCACTGCCGTCCTCCTGGTGCTCCCACCTTTCAACGACCGAATTCTCAATCCATACCACCTTCATCATCGTGGTGCCTGTGTACCGCCGCACGTCATCCTCGTATTCCTTCTGTGCGCTTTTTCGGCGACGGACACCAAGCCATGCCATCAGCACGGCCGCGAGGAGAAAGCCAATTCCTGCTGTGATATACCGCGTATATCCTGCGGGCCATGCCACAAGCGCTACTGCAAGAATGAAACCGATCACGATAACTTTAATACTCTTCATACGTCCTCCTTCCCGCCGCTATGGGCGGGAACTCCTTTTACGATACCGGCGGCTGGTTCTGTACCGCATCCACAAATAGAAGGGTCAGTCCGATATAAGCGGCGCAGGCTACTGCCAGCAGGACGCAGAGGATGACGCAGACTGATTGAAGCGGTTTCCGCAAGTAACGGCGGGAGAGAGCTATCCCCAGCAGCGACAGCAACAGCAGCACCACAGCAAGCCAAAGAGGCATATTGCTCACCTCCCTTACACACCGCGGAATGCGTCGATCATATCCGTGAACCAGCGCAGTTCATGGGCAAAGCGCTGCCGCAGCTGCGCTGGATTTTCATAGCCTTTGCCGATGTCGAAAAAGCCGCGTCCGCTGTGAACGGCGATATACACCCTGCCGTCGGGGTTGAGATTTACAGCAAATTTTACCGATGGAGGAATCCGCCAGTGCCAGGATGCGCTCCATGCGGCCAAGGGTCGGGATGCGAAGGGCTGCCGCTTCATCGTCGCTGCTCAGATTGAAGCGTTTGTCGAAGACCTCGCTGCCTGTTTTGATGGTTTTGGCGCTGAACAGCTTATCCAGCCTTTCTCTCGGCCAGATGGTCAGCCATGTCGGAAATTCTTGTCCCAGCTCACACAGCATCCACTGACCGGTGTAGACAGGCTGCTCGTTCTTTTCCCACAGGCCCGTTTCCTCCCGCTGGACCTCGTTGACCTCCGTCAGCCTGACGGTACACAGCTCCGTAGTCAGGCCACGATATGTTCCCCGAACATACCCACTGCCGCTGCAATGGGTGTGTCTGGGCAGGGGTATGTTCGTGTCCTCTGCGTCCAGAAGATGCGGCGTGGGGCTCATCTGCACGTTTTCAAGGGCAGCGCTTACGATGTCCGGTGCGATGGCATCGAAGGCCTGCTGGCTTGCCTTGTCCTTGGACTTGCCCTGCACCATCTGCCCCAGGCCAAGGATCACGCCGCCGATGACGACCAGCACAATGTTGCCGCCCAGAATGATGCCTGCGATGGCGACCACACCGCCCACCAGCGAAAGGAGTTTTCCGCCCAATTTGCCGCTCTTGCTTTTGCGAAGCTGCCGCGACAGATGTTCATCCGTCATGTTCCTGCTTTTTTCTTCCATATTCTTCTCCTTATTCTGTCGTGCCGGTCAGCGCGGGACTTTCCGTTATCAGATCCAGCAGATTGCCCATACCGGTCAGCGAGGCGATGAACCACTTGCGGATGCCGTCGATGTCCCGCAGATCCAATTCCTCCGGAATGCCCGCAAACACATACCGGGTGTTCGGGCCAGTGCCAGACCGCCGTCACGGAGGATAAGACCGCACAGCTTGGAAGTTCTGGAAGATGCCTCCAGCTTCTGTACCAGATCACGAAGCTGCGGTGTGACCGATCGTCCGCCTCCCGGTCATCCGCCGTATGAGCGGAAAAGTGCTTCCGGAAGGCGGCAGGTTCGGTGATGTCGTCCTTCTTCCCTCTCCTGGAACATGTCGTTCGGGCGATGTCCAGCGCCGGGTCACAGATGTCCTTGCAGCGGACCACGATGCCGCGGAACAGCGTCTCGGTCCGGGTTATCCAGTTGTCGTTGTTGGGACCGGACTTTTCCTCCACGGCGGCGCAGCTCCACGTTAGCCGCAGAGAACCGCAGCCCCTTGTGCTCGCCCTCGTGGAAGTCCGTCACAGTACACTCCGTAAAGGAGACCACCGATAGCTTTGCCGCCTCCAGGTACGCCCAGTCGATGGGCAGCGTGGCCGGCTCCGGCCCGGACCGAAGGCTTTTGTCAGTTCCGTGCGGAAGAAGCCGCCCAGCTGCTGCTGCATCAGGGCTTTTTTTCTTTTTCTGGGCGGGCTGTGCCACCAGCAGGAACAGCGCCACACCGGCAAAGACCAGAATGCAGATCGCAATGATATTGCGATACACAAACGTCATGATGCACCCGGTGATTACCAGAATAACGCCCAGCAATATGCCGATGCTCTCCGTTCTCTGATAGCTTCCCACCTTTTTTGACAGCTCCGTGTCAGTCATGCGCTCGGCGACCACAGCGTCAAAGTCATTGCGTTTCTTTCTCATAGCTGTCCCCCTCCTTAGTAGCAAAGGCTGAAATATAGGCTGCTGTAAGGGTCAACGGTGTCGATATCCATGATGGCAGCTTCGGGCGAAATGCTGTCGAGCTGCATACGTTTGGCAGTGTCCTTGTAGCTGCCCGGCTGTGCCTCGGCGGCAAAGACGAGCCCGTTATACTCCTCCGGGAGATAGACGGAATAGCTCTTGGTCAAAACCTGCGCCCAGTCGCCCACGTTGTACTGCCAGTTGGTTGAGTAGGCGAATTCAATGAGATAGCTGTTTCCCTGCCAGCTGACAGTGTGGAGATAATAGTTGTCCCCGCGCTGGCTGTTGCCGTAGGCCGTTGAAGTGGTGAGCCACATACCGGTGTAGAAGTCATATAGCTCACTGCTGGTGACAGTCGTATACTGCTGGTCAAAGTTGGGGATGGAGTCCTCCGGGATGTAGCAGATGGCGTCGAAGTGCAGCTCGCGGATGCCGTCATGGGTGTAGTCTCCGTTTTTTGTGATCTCCCAATAGCAGTCGCCGGTGTTATAGCCGTCGCCAAGCCCCGAATAGCTGCAAACCCCATTTCCCAGCAGGAATGTCCCCATCTCCACGGCGGCATTAATCTCAAGGCCGTTTCTTGCGAAGTACGGCTCCTGAGACTGGATGCCCTCCAC
>VOFI01000356.1_pt1 | contig 54000 bp, 66 predicted proteins | sample 5384131 | NCBI WGS metagenome assembly VOFI01 (sample SAMN12384728, study PRJNA508395) | human gut metagenome | isolation source: healthy gut H | host: Homo sapiens
CCGCCGCTCCTTCCACTTCTCCCGAACACGGCCCGGTGGACGAGGGAGTCACTTTCGCGCATGCCGTAAGTACGTGAAATATTACTGGACGCCATCCAGGCAAGCAAGGTGCTCGGAACGGACGCCAAAGAACGCAAACAATGGGAGAATGTATTGCAAAACTAGTTCCGTACCGCATAGGACGCTACGGTCAGTTGCTGGAATGGTCTACCGACATAGACGACCCGAAAGATGAACACCGGCACGTCAACCACCTCTTCGGACTGCACCCGGGCATACCATCTCCCGTGACTACCCCTTCGAAACTTGCACAGGCAGCCGAGTGGTACTTGAACACCGCGGTGACGGAGCTACCGGCTGGAGCATGGGATGGAAACTGAATCAATGGGCACGTCTGCAAGACGGCAACCATGCGTATAAACTGTACGGCAATTTGTTGAAAAACGGTACACTGGACAACCTCTGGGATGCCCCATGCGCCTTTCCAGATAGACGGAATTGCAAAGTCACATGGGATTCATCCAATTCTTCCCGCTTTGCCGGATGCATGGGCAAACGGCTCAATAAGCGGAATCTGCGCCAAAGGAAATTTTTGAGGTTTCCATCTCCTGGAAAGAGGGACAACTGGAGAAAGCTATCATCCATTCCAAATCCGGAATCCCTGTAACGTAAGATACGGAGACATGACGCTCAAGTTCAAGACCGTAAAAGAGAAGAAATACGAAATCACTTTAAAAGGGGACAAGTTAGCCGTATTATAAAGAAGGCATCTGTCCTCATAAACAAACCTGCTTTTACATGAAAACCAAATACGCTGTTCTGCCAAGCCTTTTTCTTTATCATACAGTTAGTCTGGTGTTCTCCCTCTCCGGGCAGAACAATTACTTTAAACAAATCTCTCTGAAAGAAGGGCTGCCTTCAACGTGCGCTGTATTCTCCGGGATGAGCAGGGTTTCGTATGGATAGGTACCAAATCGGGACTGGGAAAGTTCGACGGGCAACGAACTGAAAAGATACAAACACCAGGCAAACGACCCGAACTCGCTTCTCCACAACCTGATTTATCAGATTGCCGAAGACAAGCAACACAACATCGGGTACTGACCGAAAAAGGCATTGCCCGCTACCAACAGCAGAGCAACGACTTCACGTTCCCCACGGACGAAGACGGGAAGAATATCACCGCCTATTCTTCTGCCTTGTCCCGACGGAATCCTCTTCGGCGGCAAAGGACAGGATTTACAAATATAGTTATGACGATTCTTCTCTCCGGCTTCTGCAATATTTCAATGCCAACCCTTTTAAAAATCAACGCCTCAGTATGTGGGACTCAAAGACGCTGCTCTGTTGCAGCCGTTGGACAGGCATATACCTCGTAGATCTGCATACCGGAGAGCACAGACGCCCCCTTTCGACTGCGGGCCGGAAATTACCACCATGATGACCGACAGCCGGAAAAGAATATGGATTGCCCCTTACAGCGCCGGACTGCGCTGTTATTCACACGACGGCAAACTACTGGCTTGTACTCCACCCGCAACCCGCCCTCAGTAACGACATCGTCCCTAAGCCTCGCCGAAAGGGAAGGGCAACTGTGGATAGGAACGGACGGCGGCGGAATCAATATCCTCACCCCCCGAAACCGGGGAAATCTCCCAACTGGAATATATCCCGGGACGTGAAAACTACTCTCTCCCCGCCAACTCCATTCTCTGCCTGCACAACGACCATAACAACAATATATGGGCAGGAAGCACCTGCAACGGATTGATTAGCATCCGGGAAGTGTTCATGAAAACCTACACCGACGTAGTCCCCGGCAACGACCGCGGACTAAGCAACAGCACCGTGCGAAGTCTTTACCGCCAATCGCCCGACAGTATCTGGATTGGTACGGACGGCGGCGGTATCAACCTCTTTAACCCGCGTACCGAGAAATTCACCCATTATCTTTCTACCTGGAACGATAAAATAGCGTTTATCAGCGGATTCACTCCCGGAAAACTACTGATTTCCCTTTTCTCCAAAGGAGTATTCATATTCAACCCCGCAACCGGGGAGAAACAGCCTTTTACCATTGTCGACAAAGAAACTACGACACAACTTTGCAACCGGGGTAAATCGGTCAACTTATATCAGAACACCCCCAACACCGTGTTATTACTGGGCGACCATGTCTACCAGTATCACCTGAAAGAAAAGAAATTCGACAAGGTCACCGGAGAAGAAGGGAAAAGTATTGTCGGCACGCTCGTCCCCTTCAAGCACGAGAACAACCGGACTTACATCAACGATTTCAAACATATCTACGAACTGCACGATGGGGATTCCTTGCTGCAAACAACCTTCGAATGTTATCAGGATACCGTAATCAGTTCGGCGTCACACGACGAGCACGGCGATTTCTGGATAGGAAGCAATTTCGGCCTTATCCACTACAACCCCGTTTCCCAAAACAGACGCACATCCCTACCAACTTGTTTACAGAAGTCAACATGGTGCAATGCGACCAGAGGGGCAAAGTATGGATAGGTGCGGATAATCTGCTTTTCGCCTGGCTTATACAGGAACAGAAGTTCGTTCTCTTCGGAGAGTCGAACGGAGCTATCCAAAAACGAATATCTGCCCAACGCCCGGTTGGTAAACAATGAGGGGGATGTCTATATCGGCGGTGTAAAAGGGTATGCTGCGCATTGACGGCCAGCTGCTGCTGAATACATCGGAAATGCCGGAACTGCAACTGTTGGATATTATCATCAATGGTGAGCCTGCACAGAACAAGCTATATAGTCGTCCGGCAGCAATCTCTGTCCCGTGGAACAGCAATATCACTATCCGAATCATGTCGAAAGAAGAGGATATCTTCCGCAAGAAAGTCTATCGCTACCGGATAGAGGGATTGAACGACCAGTATATCGAATCGTACCAGCCGGAATTGGTAATCGGTCGTTACCACCGGGCTATTACAAAATTATGGCTTCATGCACAGTGAAAGACGGCAGTTGGATTCCCAACCAGAAAATACTGGAACTAACCGTACTCCCGCCGTGGTATCGCACGTGGTGGTTCATTCTCGGTTGTGCCATTCTCATTGCCACCATAATCATCGAAACTTTCCGCAGAACATTGAAACGTAATCAGGAAAAACTGAAATGGGCGATGAAAGAGCATGAGAAACAGATGTACGAGGAAAAAGGTACGCTTTCTTATCAATATCAGCCACGAGTTACGGACTCCGCTGACGCTTATTCATGCGCCACTCAATCAGATTTTGAAGTCGCTCTCTTCCGGAGACAGCCAATATCTGCCGTTAAAAGCCATCTACCGGCAGGCACAACGGATGAAGAACTTGATTAATATGGTGCTCGACGTGCGGAAAATGGAAGTAGGGAGAGTAAACTGCAAATTCAGCCTCATCCGCTCAATCAATGGATTGAACACGTTTCGCAGGATTTTATCAGTGAGGGGAAGCAAAAGAATGTGCATATCCGCTATCAGCTCGACCCACGGATAGAGAAAGTCAGTTTCGATAAGGACAAATGCGAGATTATCCTAAGTAATCTGCTGATCAATGCACTGAAACACAGCCCGCAAGACACGGAAATCACCATCACTTCAGAACTGCTGCCCGAAAAGAAAACCGGGTGCGTATCTCCATCATCGACCAGGGATGCGGACTGAAACAAGTGGATACGCACAAGCTCTTTACCCGCTTCTACCAGGGAACGGGAGAACAGAGCGTGAACAGGAATCGGCTTGTCTTACTCCAAGATTCTGGTGGAACTGCACGGCGGCTCTATCGGCGCACAGGATAATGAAGAAACCGGAGCCAGCTTTTTCTTTGAGTTGCCGTTGAGGCAGGAACCGGAAGAAATCATCTGCGAGCCAAAAAGCTTATCTGAACGAGTTGATGATGGATGATAACAGCGGGCAGCCGTCCGCGAAAGAGGTATTCGACACCACTCCATACACTATTCTCGTAGTGGATGACAATCCGGATATGACAGACTTTCTGAAAAAGAACGTTCGAAGGATACTTCAAACGGATAATTATCGCCGGAGACGGGGGAAGCCCTTCAACTGGTCAGAAGCCATGTCCCTGATATTATAGTCAGTGACGTGATGATGCCTCGGATGAACGGGTATAAACTTTGTAAAACGATTAAAGAGGATATCAATATCAGTCACATCCCAGTCATTCTGCTAACTGCCAGAGATGACAGGCAAAGCCAAATAAGCGGTTACAAGAATGGAGCGGACGGCTATTTAAGCAAACCTTTCGAAGTGGAAATGCTAATGGAACTTATCCGCAACCGGTTGAAAAACCGGGAATATACCAAGAAAAGGTATTTGAACGCAGGATTAATCCCCACTCCGGAAAGAAAGCACCATCAGCCTGACAGACGAAACATTCCTGATTAAACTGAATAGTATCATCCAGGAAAATATAGAAAATTCCAACCTGGGCATCCAGTTTATCTGCCAGGAAGTAGGATTGGGCCGTTCTTCGCTTTATAACAAACTGAAAGCACTTTTACAGGCATGGGGAGCGAACGAGTATATCAGTAAGCTCCGTATAGAAAAAGCTATTACATTGATATCCGGCACGGATATGCCCTTCTCTGAAATTGCAGAGAAAAACAGGGTTTACCACTCCGAGTTATTTCAGTACGGCTTTCAAGCAATATACCGGGAAACACCCAGTCAATATAAAAAGAAAGAAAAAAAGAAAGGTCTGGCTGATAAATAATACCATCATTATTCTTTATGCTGGCTGAAGTTTCCGGCTGCAAGCCAATTCGCCGCATATTGACCGATTAACAAACGGGCTGCCACAGAATCACTTCTCCGGCAGCCCTTCTTTCATTAAATTAGAAAACAGAGAGTATGATACAGTTTATTCTGACCTCCTCCTAAAGCACGGTATAGGTTAATTAAACTTTGTATTTCAGTAAAATGATTGGCCGTCTGCGACAGTTGCGCACTAAGCAACGACTGCCGGGAGGTAAGCACTTCCAGATAGGTTGTATTACCATGCTCCATCAACAGAGTAGTGCTTCGCAAAGCCGTTTGCAGGGAAGTGATCTGTTTATCCAGCAAGATTCTTTTTCCCTGACTGGTTTGATAGGCAATCAACGCATCATTCACCTCACTACCGGCATTGAGCAACGTTTGCTGAAAACCGAGCGCCGCTTCTTCCTGTTGCGCACGGGCAATGCGGTATTGTGCCACCACCTGTCCTCTGTTAAAGAGCGGCTGCGTAAGCGAACCTACCGCCGACGCGAGAAACTTGCCCGGATTGATAATCATCGCCCCGGCGGAGTTTGTCCATCCGGCACTCCCGCTCAAAGTGATGGAAGGATAGAAAGCCGAACGTGCCGCATTGGTGCCATAGAACGCCGCTTCCAGCGTCCGCTCTGCCGAGCGGACGTCCGGACGGGAAGAAAGCATCCGGGACAGGAATCCCTATCGAGAAGTCAGCAGGAAACTGTTGCTTTGCCAATATACCGCGCTCATAGTTGCGTGGCGTCTCTGCCAATAATAAAGCAAGACTGTTCTCCACCTGATTGATCTGCTGCTGCAAATCGAGCACAGAACCCTGCACTTGATAATAGGTCGCTTCCATCTGCGATACAGCCGATTCGTTCGCCAGTCCCGCGTTCATTAGGGAACGGGTAGAGGCTACGGTTTCTTTCCATGCCTCCTCCGTCTGTCGGGAGATGATGAGCTGTTCGTCCAGCATCAGCAGCGTGTAATAAGTATTGGCGATACCGGCTATTAGCTGCGTGCGGACTGCCTGACGGTAATCTTCACTTTGTGCATACAGCGCTTTCGCCTGCTTCTTGGAGTTGCGCATACGGCCGAATACGTCCAGTTCCCAACTGGCGGTAACGGGCAACGAATAAGTCTGCGTAGCCTTCTGCGTATCGAAGCTGCTCACTGTTCCCTGCGGAGCAAGCGCAAAGGCGGGCAGAAAAGCAAGTTTGGCGGACATCAGTACTGCCTGTGCTTCTTCCACACGGAGCTGGGCAGACTGATAGTCGGTATTGGTCTGCAATCCCACTTCAATGAGAGACTGCAAATAAGGGTCGGTGAAGAGTTCCCGCCAGTCCATATTACCCAGACCGGCAGTGTCTTCGGTCACCACTTCCCCGCCGTAAAGATCGTCGGGAACGACAGTGGCGGGTTCGTATTTGGTATAGATGCCACAACCGCTCAACGACAGACTGATGGCAACTAATGTGATGATATTCTTCTTCATTCTTTCTTTCATTTATTTACGTTCGCGTTCAACTTCACTCTTTTCTTTCTCTAAAAGCACCTGCACATCTGGTTCCTCTTCCATCGGTTTGCGGATTTTCTCTTGCAAAAACTCAAAGATGATGTAGAAAACCGGAACGACAAAGAGCAATGCCAGTGTACCGACTGCCATACCGCCCACAACACCCGTACCCAGCGAACTATTACCATTGGCACCTGCACCGGAGGAGAACATCAGCGGAAGCATACCGAAGATCATCGTCAGCACCGTCATCAGGATAGGACGCAAGCGGACTTGTGCGGCAGAGTAGGCTGATTCCACAATGCCCATTCCCTTGCGGCGGCGTTCGATGGCGTACTCCGTAATCAGAATAGCTGTCTTGGCCAGCAAGCCAATCAGCATAATCACACCCGTCTGCAAATAGATGTTATTCTCCAACCCGAGTATCTTGGCGAACAGGAACGAACCCATCAATCCGAACGGTACGGAGAAGATAACGGCAAACGGTACCAGGAAACTCTCATAGAGACATGCCAGGATGAGATAGATAAGGAAGATACAGATGGCATAGATGAAAACCGTCTGTGCACCGCCACTGCTTGCTTCTTCGCGTGCCATACCGCCATATTCGTATCCGTAACCTATCGGCAAAGACTGCGCAGCCACTTCTTCAATCACTTTCTGCACCTCGCCGGAGGAGTAACCGTCGGCAGGATTACATTGGCGGTGATAGTGCTGTAGAGATTGAAACGGTTAGCCGTTTCCGGTCCCAGCACCTGCTTCAGCGTAACGAACTGGCTCACCGGAGCCATCTCCGTACCATTGCGTACAAACATATTGTTCAGCGCCTGCTCGTCGAGACGATATTCAGGCGAAGCCTGCATCATCACACGATATACTTTACCATACTGGTTATAGTTGGAGATATACGCTCCACCGCAATAACTGCCTACCGCATCGAGTACCGCGCTTGGCGAAATTCCTGCACGCTTACATTTGGCGGCATCCACTTCTACCGAGAGCTGCGGGAAGTTGATAGCATACGATGTATAAGCCATCGCTACCTCCGGACGCTCGTTCAGAGCACCGAGGAACTGTATAGCCGCCTCATAGAACGTAGCCAAATCACCGCCTGTCATATCCTGAAGGTTCAGTTCGAGGGAGTTACCCATACCGTATCCCGGAATCATGGCGGGCTGGAAACTGAATACCTGCGCTTCCTTGATGGAGTGGAATTGTCCGTTGAGGCGAGACACCACAGCATCCGAGCTATGCTCCTTGCCCTTTCGTTCGCTCCAGTCTTTCAGACGGATAATAATCGTACCGTAAGAAGTTCCCTGACCGGATATCAGTCCGTATCCTGCTACGCGGGCGTAGTGTTCTATTTCGGGTGTATCTTTCAGGATATTTTCCAAGCGGTCCATCACTTTCGTGGTTTCTTCGAGCGTACTTCCCGGTGAAATGCTGACATTCACCATAATGACACCTTGGTCTTCCTGCGGCACAAGTCCCGTTTTAGTGGTACTCATCAGGTAAACCAGCAAGACAACGGCAACAGCCAGTGAAGTCCACACCATCCAGCGATGGCGGATGAAGAACATCACACCTCTCTTATATTTACCCAATACGGCATTGAACGAAGCATTGTAAGCTGCACGCACCCGTCCGTTGATACTCTTCGCGCTCTTCGTTCCGTCCGACGGACGCATCATGATGGCGCACAAAGCCGGACAGAGTGTCAAAGCCGAAATCATCGAAATACCTACGGCAGTTGCCATCGTGATACCGAACTGTGTATAGAACACACCCGAAGTACCTCCCATGAAGGTTACAGGAATAAACACAGCCATAAATACACAGGTACAGGAGACAATAGCCATCGTCACATCGCCCATTGCATCTTTTGTGGCAAGGTAAGGAGACTTGTATCCGGCATCAAACTTAGACTGCACCGCTTCTACCACCACAATGGCATCATCCACCACCGTACCGATGGCAAGCACCAACGCAAACAGTGTCAGGATGTTCAGACTGAAGCCCGCAGCTACCAGACAGGCAAACGTACCTACCAACGACACAATGATAGAGATAGAGGGAATCAGCGTACTCTTCAGATCCTGCAAGAAGAAATACACCACCAGAATTACTAGTATAATGGCAATGACCAGTGTCTCCACCACATTGTGTATGGAAGCGAAGAGGAAGTCGTTGGAACTCATCATCGTGACGAACTCCGTTCCTTCCGGCAGATTCTTCTCCATCCGCTCCATCTGGGTAGTAATTTCTTTATTAACAGCGGTAGCATTGGAACCGGCTGTCTGGAATATCATATAAAGAACGGCCGGCTGACTGTCCATTTCACTGCGGAAACTATACGTCATCGTACCCAACTCCACCTCTGCCACATCTTGCAGGCGAAGTATCGAACCGTCTTCCCGCGAACGGACAACCGTGTTCCGGAATTCTTCCACGCTTTTGAGGCGTCCGCGATATTTCATTGTAAACTGGAACACGTTCTTTGAATTCTCGCCCAGCGAACCGGTAGGCGCTTCGATGTTCTGCTCGCCCAATACGGCGGTCACATCCGAAGGGACCAGTCCGTATTGCGCCATCCGTTCCGGTTTCAGCCAGATGCGCATACTGTAGGTATCACCCAGCTCCATTACGTCACCCACACCTTCGATACGTTTGATTTGCGGAATCACGTTGATGTCGAGGTAATTGGCAAGGAACGTCTGGTCGTAGCGCCCGTCGGTGCTCACCAAAGCGCCGATTTGCAGGAAGCTGGTCTGTCGTTTCATCGTGCTTACGCCGACTTTCGTTACTTCGGCGGGCAGCAGTCCCTGCGCTTTCGCTACACGGTTCTGTACGTTGACAGCCGCCATGTCGGGGTCTGTGCCTTGCTTGAAGTAAACCTGAATGATAGCCAAACCTGCATTGGAGGCACTGGAACTGATGTACATCATGTCTTCCACACCGTTGATACTCTCCTCCAGTGGCATGATGACACTGTTCATCACTGCCTCGGCATCGGCGCCCGTATAGCTGGCGGATACATAGACCGTGGGAGGTGCAATATCGGGATACTGTTCCACCGGCAGGGTAAAGAGCGAGATAAGCCCTATCACGAGAATCAGCACGGAGATGGAGATAGCCATCACCGGCCGTTTTATAAATACATTTCCTTTCATAATCAATCTCCTTCTTATTTAACTTGCATGCCTTCACGCACCAGTCCGGCGCCTTCCGATACGATTTCATCACCTGCTTTCAGTCCGTCCAGCACCACATATTCGCGTCCGTCATTGTTTGCGGCCACGGTAATCAGGGTAGATACGGCCTTGCCATCCACTACCTTGTATACAATCGTCTTATCCTGCATCTTCACGGTGGCCGTCTGCGGAATAGCAATACAGTCTTTATAAATGCTTGGCACTACCACCGTGCCCGAGGCTCCGCTATGAAGCAACCGCGATTCGTTGGGAAACACCACGCGCGCCACCACAGTACCTGTCTGACGGTCGATCACTCCACTGATGGATTCGATGGCACCTTTCTTATTATAAACCGAATTATCATTCAGGCGTAATTCCACTTCCGGCATGTTCTTCAACGCTTCGTCCATGTCGCCATACTGGCGGGTGAGGGCAAGCAACTGATTCTCGGTCATGGAGAAATAGACATACATATCCGAGTTGTCGCTGACCGTAGTAAGCGGATAGGGCATATTGGCACTTACCAATGCGCCTGCACGATAAGGCAACGCACCTACGACTCCGTCACTGGGACTTTTCACTTCGGTATAAGAGAGATTGTTGCGGGCACTGATCTCTTGTGCTTCGGCCTGCGACAGTTGAGCTTTGGCGGTGAGATAAGAATTCTCGGCCGTTTTCAGACTGAATTCCGAAACCACTTTCTGCGCATACAGTTCCTTGTTGCTCTTGTAAGTCAGTTCGGCAGTAGCCAGTGCGGCACGTGCCGCTTCCACATTGGCAGTGGCGGTTTTTTTCAGTGCGGCCTTGTAAGGCACTTGGTCGATAATGAAAAGCGATTGCCCGCGGCGTACTTTTTGCCCTTCGGTCACACAGAGTTTCTCAATCGTTCCCGACACCTGCGGATAAATATCAATATCCTGTCGCCCACGTATGCTCGCCGAATAGGAAGAAGAAAATTCCTTATCCACCGCTTCTATCTGCATTACTGCATAAGAAGAAGATTTCACTCCCGCATCCGATGCCTGCTTGCAAGATGCCATCCACACTGTACAACCGACAATCCCTATCAGCCGTATCCAATTTTTGTTCACTGTAATCATACTTACTCTTTTTGTCTTTTATTAAAATCAGAACAAAAGTAGGAGAAAAGAACAAGTCAAGGGTGACCAATTTCCCTCCATAAATGTCCTATTCTCGCCATTTACGTTTATTACATCTAACTATTTGGCAATAAACGACATATCAAACAAATCTGAAGAAATATGGGACATTCTGTTTTCCCGATTATTTACCAACTTTGCAAAAAGTAAAAAAGGAGAGGCTATGGAAAAAGAGAACATTATGACAGTAGATATAGAAGACTTTAAGAAGAGTCAGCATATCCTTGATTATATAGACGATGACTTTGCGATAGTCAACAGTCTGGAGGGGACTCCTTATAGTAATGATACAATCAAACTGAATTGTTTTCTCATCGCGGTTTGCATAGAAGGGTGCATCCAGCTGGACGTCAACTACCGGACCTACAAGTTGCAGGCGGGCGAGCTGCTGCTCGGTCTGCCCAATACGATTATCAGCCATACAATGCTAAGTCCTAAATATAAGGTCAGGCTTGCCGGATTCTCTACCCGTTTCCTGCAACGTATTATTAAAATGGAAAAGGAAACGTGGAATACTGCCATTCATATCCACAACAATCCGGTGAAGTCGGTTGGCAACGGGGAGGATAAAACAGTCTTCGGATTCTACCGGGATTTAATTATAGCGAAGATAAACGATGAGCCTCATTGCTACCACAAAGAAGTGATGCAATATCTCTTTTCCGCTATCTTTTGCGAAATGCTGGGACAGCTTCACAAGGAAATGGAAGCTTCCGGCAACACGGAAGGTTCGAAAGAAGGCATCAAACAGGTGAATTACATTTTGCGGAAGTTCATGGAACTGTTATCGAAGGACAAGGGTATGCACCGTTCGGTGAGTTATTTTGCCAACGAGCTTTGCTATACTCCGAAGCATTTCTCGAAAGTCATCAAACAGGCGTGTGGCAGGACTCCGTTGGATTTGATTAATGAAACTGCCGTGGAGCATATCAAATACCGATTAAAACGTTCGGAAAAGTCTATCAAGGAAATTGCGGAAGAATTCAACTTCCCCAATCAGTCCTTTTTCGGGAAATACGTAAAAGCGCATTTGGGAACATCACCGGCCAATTATCGGAACAGAAAAGAAGAATGACAGAAAGAATAGATTCTTATGTTAGACAAATCTTTTTGGGGAGTCTTGCTCATCTTACTATAAAAAAGAGTAATAATGTGCACATTATTACTCAATAACACTAAGATAACTCCCGACTCTTGACTTATACATAAGTCTATATTGCTGTTTCAATTCTTTAGAGAGGAAAGAATGTTCAATCAGTTGATCAGTCAATTCATATATCTTACTATATTTTTCGAGACAAGAGTTTACCAAACGCTCGGGTAGGCCTATTTTTAAGCCAAAGTGATAGAAAGTCTTCCCAGTAACCGCTGATGCACCACCGAAATAATCCGGTTCAGGATTAACAAACAAACCTTTGCTCATGGCAAAGATACCATCGTTTATATGGAGATGAGTATTCAATAAATCGTAAGCAGGAGATAGGCGGAATCTTCCTTTTTTCTCTTCCAATAAAGAAAAGTTCTTTAAATGAGCGTCGCCGTTAGAATAGACAAAAGTTGAAATAAAACAAGTTCAAAGAAACGCAGTTTATCCACTTGTGGCACAGAGCTGTATTTATCTATAATTCCTGCGAACTCTTCATAGGCCAGATTGTCATATTTATAATCGGAACCTCCATTTTTCCTGGTAAGCCCGGCTAAAGAAGCAAAATCCTCCTTTTGTAACTTTCCTTTCTCCGACAAATCAAAACGTCGTACAAAATAAGCAGGGGTTCCGTCCTGAAAAAAAGCATAATCCATTAGGAGCTGTCGGAATCCCATATACTTGCGCAGCTATCTGCATTGTCAAATGTTCGTTGGCAGGGCAAAACTCCTTGTTACGAAGATTATTAGGGACAGGCTTTAATATGAATTCGCCCTGTTCTCCCTCTTTGGTTAATCGCAATATCCCGTCATCGGCAACTAAAGAATACTTAATCTGGACTCCTGAAACAGATATGCGTTTGCTATTGTTATTGAAGAGATCAATGCCGACATTATCGTCAAAATGCCTGTAAGGTAATTCACAAGATATATTTTTCCGTCAAAAAGCTGCTTCAAGGCTTTGGGTGAATATCCGCTTTCTCCACCAGTCTCCCGTAAAAGTGAGGGACAAATATGAGTATCAGTTCCCATTATCACATTCTTTTAATTGTTATTGCTCCGATTGTATCTGTATGGGCAGTAGCCAGAAGAATACCAAAATCATCCTCTTCATCAATATGCAGGTTTCTAGCTTGAATAATACGATTATCCCCTTCAGATGTCATATTAAAAAGACAGGGAAAAGATAGGAAGAGGTATATTCCTGCTGTGTCTTGGGCATGGTCAGTGAGACAGCTGGGAGTTGTGGATTATTATAATAGTCCGTATCATAACAGAATGAATAGTGTTCACGATCTATTTCTGTTAACAGACCGGCATAAATACCTTTTATATAGACTTTGGCAGATCGACTCATATGCGTGTCTATTATTGAATATGAATACTAAGTCCTAAAGTTTTCAGGACATTAAAAAGGACATCGAAGCGGGGATTACCACTTCCACGTTCCAAGCGGACCAAAGCGTTAATCCCTATTCCTGCAAGAGTTGCCAACGTAGCCTGATCCAAGCCCAACTCTTTACGCCTTTCGCGAATATGTTTTCCTATCTCTATTAAATCCATAATTCACCATATATAGAAACTTTCTCACAAAGATAGAATCTTTTTAGTAGAAAAACAAGCTAATTCACCATATACAGTGAATTTACGCATAAATAGCATAGTATAAAAGCATACTATCATGCTTTTCACCATATATGGTGATTTAAGAGAGATACATGCTTATAAAGGAAAGACATTGATTGCTGAAAGAAGTGCCAACATGAAGAATTGTATATTTTACCTATCCTGCTCTTTATATTTCGAGCCCTTCCTTGCACTTCATGAAAAACGCCCCTCCATTTAGAGTTACAGATTTCGCAAATAACACAAAATAGGCATTATTAGCAAACAAGTTACAATAAAAGTAGCCATTCAAAAGCATAAATAGCTATCATTTCACAAGAGATGCATCAGATTGCTATTTATAAATCAACAGTAGAAAAAGACAAAGTAGCTCAATATATCCTCTTCAAAAACCAAGTTTAGCTTCCTTTAAAGGAACCGAAAGGTTTGATTATAGCAAACGGACGGTTTGTTTAAACCAAACGAAGGGTTTGATTACGGCAAACGGATGGTTTAGTTACACCATATCGTTCATATTTCAAGGAAATAAATACAAGATAAAGAGAGATAATGCATATTCTTGCAATTGTTCATGCAGTTTATTTTCTGTTTGGCTCTTTTCTTTCTTTCTTCTTTTTTCGTGAATATCTTAAAAACAGAACAGATTCCCCGTTATATGAAAGTACCTTGTATCCGGTGACAGGCAGAAACTTTCATATAACGGGAATTCTATTTCATATTCTCAATGAAGAGAATCCATGAAGAGAATCAACGATTCTCGGTATCTTTCATACAACGCACGGAGAATGCATGGGAACGACCGGAGGAATGTGTCCAGGTCTTATCGGAAACTTTATAATACAGAGAAGTAGCTCCCTGATCCTTGTCATTTCCATAACTGCTTGCCGATGAGTTAGACCAATAGCAAGCGGCCCCTTAGCGGTATCAATCCTGTATTGTTGCCATTATTACCGCCGTTGGAACCCCACTTACAACCTGCCAACGGCCAATATGCGTAATTCGTACCGTCATAGCAATATTTAAATACCGCAGTTGCGCTCTGTTTCACAAATTCTCCTTTCTGCTCTATCTCATCCAATACTCGGGGAGACACAACCCGGTAACCTTTCGGACAAGGATCATAAATAGATTTATGACCGTCAGAAGGATTGAGATAAGTGCTCGATTCATTCGGGTTACCCCAGAAGTCATCTTTACGATCGGTACGTGCACCGGTCCATGCGCCCAGATACCAGTCGGATTTTGTATTCTCCACATTATTGGTATAAAGCAACGCGCGGGGATTTTCTATAGAGAAGCGGACGTTGGTGGCTTCGGTAGGTATATTAGTACCCACGGTTCCCGACCAGCCGACCGGCGTAGGACGTCCCCATTGGAAGTAAACACCGTTTTGCTTCCAGTTGTCTCCCTTCGCACGTCATATAAGTACCCAGATTACGATCAACACTACATATCCCGTATTACCATAAGGGTGTTCTGCCGGGTAGGGGTCATCCAGATAATAAAACTCCAGATGACGGTAGTCTGATCCGCTCCATAGATAGCCACCTGACCGCAACCGCCAGGTAGTCCGGCGTATGTTTGAATCCCTGTTACCGTAATCGTATAATCACCATTCACAGGAGTAATATCTGTAGCAGAGCCGTTTACCCGCAACCATTTTATCGGATTACCGTTCAAATCGCAATTAAGAATAGTCTTGGCATACTTGGGTTCTTCCACTTCCATAAAGTTACCACGTGCTTTCACACTCATCGTATTGCTCACGCCACTGGTAGAAATATTCGTCAACAGACAGTTGGACTCGCCATAAGCCCATCCTCCAGCCAGCAGACGTGTCTCTACCGGCTCGTACCATTCGCAGGAATTATCCGAAAGTTTCAGGTTGTTGATAGCAATCGTATTGACAGCATTGGCTTTCAGTTGCTTTCCTTCTTTGAGAATAGGAATTGTAATAGTCTGTTGGTCATTTTCCAGAGTGATGACAATGTACACTTCTTTGCCACTCAAATCAGCAGGATACGTAGTCAGGTATATATCCTGTGCGAAAGCGAGCATTTCGGGAGTAGTCAGTGAAACAGTAGCATACGGTTTCACATCCGTACCGTAGGTCAGTTCGTCCGTATCCAAATCTGCTGTGAATACACCGGAAAGAGGAGTCTTTGTCTCCTTGTCATATAAAGAAACACTCTTGAGCTTGTATGTAGAAAGCTCCTGGGATGAGATACTGAACTTCACATACGCCATCGCATGGTTCAACGTAAACTTAGCAAGCATATCCGGACCGCTGACCGTAGCCTTGGCAAACGCAAAACCATACTTTCCAATATGATGGCTATCGCCGGGACGGCTTTGTTCCTGCTCAACAGACAGGGTAGAAGTAATCTTGTTGCCATTTTCGGCTAGTTCCGTACTTGCCCGGTAAGGATAGTAAATAAGAAGTTCCGTAGCTCCTTCTTCCGCCATCTTCACGTCGTCCGAAGTAAAGACACCGGAGTTCTGTCCGATCGACTCATCACTCAATAAAGACTGCACATTATTGATGTCGGTCCCTGCCGTACGAGAGAACACGCCCAAGGCATCCCCTTCGCTCCAGAGCACCGGATAAACGTCCCCTGTTTTGTCACCGATAGAAACACGTGTCTGCGGAGACGAGAGTCCAACCAATGTCAGACATGAACCTGCCGTTGCCGGTTCTTTGCCCTTATCGGACGAAATAAGTTCGTCCTGCGTGCAACTTGTCATCATGAGAATCATTGCACCTATTGCAAATAATCTATTTTTCATACCATTCATTCTTTTTTGAGTTACACCATTCTTTACCATTCATTTCTCTTCCAGATCACCGGCAGAACCGCCGTCACTCCATGCTCCTTCCGTTCCTGAAGCTTTCCAGGTCTGGAAAGCGGAACACACGGCACGTCCTTCGGCATTATAGGCGATGATCGCACTGATGTAATTCACTCCCGGACGCAATCCTTCAGTGATTTTGCGCGTATAGGGCAGAGATACGGGTTCTCCGTTCTCTTCTACGAATTTCACCAGTTTCACTTCAATGTTATAATCAAAGCCGATATCCGCCACCGGATAGAATTCAATGACTTTCGCTCCGAATGTAGTACCTGTTTGCTGTTCGGAAGTAATCAGAGCCGTATTGTCTGCAATCTCCGAAACTGTCAAGTTCATGGTGGGAATGACACGCGGAGCCGAATCATCCTTGTCCGAACAGGAGGCAGTTATCAGCAGTAGTACGAAGATAAATGCCATATTTATATGTAAGTTCTTCATAATCATATTGTATTAGTTTTATTATTGTAGATTCTTATACCGCAGCAATGCTTCTAAAAAAGTAATAATCGGCATACGTCAGGGGGACATCCACTTCGCTTTTTTATCAGGAAGTGCACCCACGCTGTGCTTCAGGATGAAACATTCGTTTGTACCGGTTCTGCCAGATACTCTTTCGAGGCAAGCGTACGGGTTGCTTTTCTGCCATGGCAAGATAAGATTCCTTGGCTTCCGTGCCGGGGATATAACGGCTTAGTTCGATAAAGGCGGAGGCCATGATAGCCGCAGCGGAAGCATCCCGATAGGTCTGCTCTTCTACCGGAGCGTCGAAATCCCAGTAAGGAATACCATCGGCCGGTAGACGGCGAAGCAGCATATCAGCGATATGCCCAGCTTGCAACAGATAATTCTGATACCCCGTCAGACGGAACATCATCGTATAGCTATACAAGGCCCATGCCTGTCCGCGGCTCCAGGAGGAATCGTCCGAGAAGCCCTGCACCGTTTGCTTGCCGCGCACTGCACCTGTTTCAGGGTCATAATCCACCAGATGATACGTGGAATAATCATCCCGGAAGTGATGCTGGATAGTGGTATTGGCATGCGTACAGGCAATGTTCTGCAAAGAGTCGTCGGCATAGGCTTTCGACATGGACAACAGCAGTTCAAGATTCATCATATTGTCAATAATCACCGGGAACTTCCAGTCACAGCCTTTGCGCACAAAGTCCCAGCTACGGATCACACCGGTAGCAGGATTGAAGCGGGTTGACAAGGACTTGGCACCCTGATAGAGCACTTGTTTATAAGCCTCATTACCTGTCAGCCGGAAAGCATTCCCGTAACTGCAATTCAACTGGAAACCGACATCATGATCCCTGGTCACGTATTGTATAGAGTCGAGTTTCAGCGTGTTCTTCTCGGCCAGTGTTTTCACTGCGTCATTGCCTGTATATTCGTAGATATACCAAAGGGAACCGGGATAGAAGCCGCTGCACCACCAATAGATATTTGAGGGAACAAACTCACCATCGGCAGAGAGCGTGCGGGGAAGTGTCTTTTCTGTCAGGTGGGTGTCCATAGCCGTGTATTGTTGCTCCGCAACGGTAAATACACGGTCAATCAACGCCTCCATCGGCTCCTGCTTCGTGCAGGAGGCCAATGTCAAAAGTCCGAGTATAGATATTAATAGGATTCTCATACGTTCGATTCTTTTTATTTAGGGGACAGGGTTGTGGTAAATGTGGCGGTCTGATTGGCGGTAACCGTTGCTTCAAAGCCAACCATATAGGTGCCCGGATTAGCCTGGTCATAAAAGTTCTCACTGGTGGTACTCCATTGCTTGTAGGTAGGCTTCACGCTTCCGCTGGCTGTGAGATACATCACTTTACTTCCGTTCGTTAGTATGATGCGGTTACTTTCCACCGTCGGAACGGCAGGCGTTACCATACACCAGCGCACTTTAGCGGATTTATCTGTTCTCGCCTTGATCTCATCCATGACCACTAAATCTTTATCGTTCACGATTTTCACGGTACGGGTAGCGGACGCCGCCTGATCGGACACTACTTCAGTCAGATCGAAAGTGGCTCCCAATTCCGTAGCGGTATTGATGGTAGTAGTCAGCGTAGCCACCCCATTTACCCGGTGACGGGCGTCATTGATTGAAATCGTGCTATGATTCAAGTTATTCAAACGAAATACATCCCAACGCATCGAGTTCTGTCCCATATCCCAAAGATTACCACCCAAAGCTGCCAATTTCGACTCGAGCGTTGTATAACTTTGCAGACCGAAATCCATTGACCAGCGCACTCCATACGCGTCGTACACAAACGAACCGGCATCCATGTGTCCGTGGCTCGAACCTGCCTTGCCACCTTTGATTCCGAGGTATTTATCCGTATCGGTGTACGTCCAGTCGGTATGTACCATCACCACGGGCGTTTCCCCTTTTCCACTCCATAGTTTATTGGAAGGAGCGGAGATTGCGTCCAGATTCAGATTATTGGCAAACGCCATAATCATCGGCAACAGGCGGTTTTCGGCACAAGAAGCGTATTCGCCGTTCTTCAGCATTTTCAGCTCATTATATAATAAGGACGGGTTACTGTATTTATCGGCAAACCACCACGAAGCCAATGCCGCAGTAGAGGAGGGGGCACAGTCGGAATAATTAAAGAACTTGCTGTTCAAGCCTGTCATATACAGCATATACTCTGCCGTCTTGGAGAATCCCGGTGTATCGGAAAGCCCGTTATCCGTACCGAGCGTACTGTTGAGGGCGGCAAGCATCAATACCTGATAGAGCGTGCCGTAACACCAGTAACCGCTGCCCTCCGGATAGTTGCCGTCGGGAGAATACATCACTTCCAATGCAGGTTTATTGGATTCCAATGCCTTTTCAATCATGTCCTTTGCTTCGGAAGGATTGTTTTCGTATGAAGCGAGTGCCGCACAGACCAGTCCGCCATTACAAACCTGGTTCCAGTTGTTGGTGGCTTCGTAGAAGTTGAGGTTCCAGTTCTTGTTCTGCGCCTGTTGGAAGGCAAACTTCAACAGTGCGTTGGCCGCTTTCGTACGGGTGGCTGCACTTAGTTCGTTGTAGAGCCAGTCGTAGCCGAACGCAACAGCCGTAGCCATTTCGCCCACATCGAGAAAGTGACGTTTCGAATTCCAGTCGGGAAAGTTGCAGACAGCGTTCATATCCGTTTCCGCTTTAGTCAGGTATTTGGTATCGCCGGTCATCCGGTAGGCATAAGCACAGGTGAAAATACGCAGTAACGCATCGCGGGATACATCGAGAATACGTTTGTTGCTGGCATCCAATTTATAAGTCAGTGCCGTGGCGTTCATCCCTTTGCTGTTGCACACTCCCATAATGGTATTATGGAGCAAGGTCAGATTGGCACTCGAATTGGCATCCACTTTGGCTTTCAACGCAGTGAAGGCCTCGGCGTTCATCAACAGGCGGGGATGATTGTCCGCAGTCAGTTTGGAATAATCCAGTCCGCCCTCCGGCTCCGTGGGAGTCGGTTTCTCATGGGTAGATCCCGGACGGAATCTGTTCTCATCTTCATCGGAACAACTAACGGCTGTTCCTACAAAGAAAGCTATGATGATTGTTTTAAAAAGAATCGTTTTCATGGTTCAATGAATTTATTTGTATTACTACTTCAAAGGAATAAGTCGTACTTTCAGTTGCGAGGCACGATTGGCAGGAATCACCGTCTCAAAGCCCACGCGGATGGTTCCCGGATTGCGGAAATCATATTCATGCGGGGGCACGTTCGACCAGGTTTTCATTTCTACTTCCGTATCGGCATCTACTGTCAATAGCATCCGCCGACCATCTTTGGTTAATTCCATCCGGTTCTTGCCTGTAATTTTGGCTTCTGCCGGAGTGACCATGATCCAGGATACGGCAGCTTCCTTGTCCCCGTCTGCAACCGGTCGGTCACTTCCAGATGGTCTTTCTGATCCAATATCACGGTGCGGACGGCTTTCTTTACGCTGTTGGCAAACACACTCGACAGGTCTACTTCCGCCCCTTTCTGTTTCTTCGACTCGAAAGTACGGGTGATCGGGGCATTGCTCTCTTACCAAATGGCGTTCGCCGTTAATCGTCAGGGTGTTGTGAGCGATATTGCTTAGCCGGAATACTTCCCAGCGTTGTCCGTTCTGCGACATATTCCACAGGTCTACTCCCTTACTTTCGAGCGTGATGTAACTCTGCATACCCAAGTCCATCGCCCAACGCACCCCGTCTCTCTCGAAGATAAACGACCCGGCATCCATGTGTGCATGAGAGGTAGAGGGCGAACCGCCTTTCACTCCCAGATAGGTATCTTTCTTGCTGTCCCATCCGCCACGGTAGATAAACACAGGTGTATCTCCGCGACTGAACCAGAAGTTTTTCTTCGGCTTTCCGATATGCTTCAAATCGAGCTGCGAACAGAACACCATCAGGCTGGGCAGTAAACGGTCTTCGGCAAACTGCATATCCGGGCGGTCGAGATACTGACGTTCGATCCACAACAGGGAAAGGTCTTTCGCCTTGCCTGCAAACCAGAACATCATCATATTACACTCTGCCTCCACCGGAGAGTCCGAGAAACAGAAACAGTCTCCACTCGGAGCCGTCATATACTGCATGAAACGGGCAGACTCCATGAAGCCGGGGGCTTGGGAGAGCCCATTGTCTGTGCCGAAAGCACTTTCGAGCGCAGCAATGAGCATTACCTGAAAACTTGTTCCGTACCCCCAATATCCGAACCCTTCGGGATAACCTCCGTCGGGGCCATAACCTACCATCGCTTTCGGATTTGTCTCCATGCATTTCTCAATGATGCCTTTCGATACTTCCGGAACCTCTTCAAAAGAGCCAGCGCGCCATACGCCAATCCACTATTACATACGGAATTCCAGTTGTTCTTAGCTGTATAGAACCAGGCATGACGGGTGTTCTTTGCCGCGTCGAAGCCTTTCGCGATGATTGCTTCGCGCACTACCCGGCGGGTGTCGGGCTGCAAAGAATCGTACAGCCAGTCATAACCGATAGCCAATGCCATTACCATCTCACCCACATCCAGGAAATGAGTGGGGTTCCAGTCGGTGAAACGACTGACGGCCAGCATCTCCTGTTCCGCACGGTGAGCATATTTCTTATCTCCCGTCATACGGTAAGCGTATGAGAGGTAATAGATACGCTTCAATGCGATGCGCGAAATCGCCAGCAGGCGTTTACCCTCTTTGATACGTTCCACAGGTGTTCCGTAAGTGTCCGGTCGCAAAGTTCCATGATCCGTTGGTGAACAGTGGCCAACGGGGGATACTCCGCAATGGCTTTCCTGATGGCTTCTTCTCCTCCCTCCGGCAGTAACAACCGGGGATGAGGCGCTATCTTGCCATAATCAAACTGTTGCGCAACTACACCCGTGCAACCGGATACAAAAATGAGTAATAGTAAAAGTATTTTCTTCATCCTTATTCAAATCTTTATGATTAATACGCCCAACCGCTTCGTTTAGTCAGGTTCGGGTTCTTTTGCGTTTCAGAGATAGGAGCAGTCCACGGCCACATGTAATCGGTGTAATACCAGTTATACTCTACCATATCGCCCCACCAGGACTTGCCGCCATTCACGTCTTTCCCCTGGGAATTTGGTTTCTTTGTAGGTTCCCCAACGTACTTCATCGAAGAAGTTGATTCCTTCCAGACAGAATTCCACGCGACGTTCATAACGTATCCTTTCGAGCATGTCTTCTTTTCCGTTCACTGCGCACGGGCCACTTCCGCCCTCTGTCAGTGCAGGCATGTGGGCACGGGTACGCACTTTATTCACCAGGCGGATGGCTTCTCCCAACTGATCGGTCTGCGCCAATGCTTCGGCATACTGCAACAGTACATCGGTATAGCGAATCAACGGCCAGTCGGTATGGCAACGGCTCCGGCTAATCAAACGGCCTTTCTCAAACTCATTGTACTTGCGATAGCAGTAGAAAGCAGAAGTACGTTTATCGAGCCAGAAGTCTCCGCCATTCGTGCCCTGTTCCTTCAACGGCCAACGGGTTGTTTACCGATCTGGTTGGCATCTCCTGCATAATTAGGCTTGTAGCAGTCCACCGGCACATAAGGAGTGACGACGGTCTGTTGCAGACGCGGGTCACGGTTGTCATACGCCTTTTTGATACGGGCTTCATTACCACTGTTGAGGTAATATTTCTGATAGATATCTTCGCCTACCCGTTTGATAAGGGCATTTTTTTGTGAGGACATGGATTCCAATCCGTCACGGCAGAAAAAAGATTTCACGTTGTTGCGGAGTCAGTAAGTCCCAATCTTGCAGGCCGTCTACTTCCGACCATTTGAAGTCCGATCCGTCCGCGTTCTTATAGTAGTCCACAAAGTCTGCGGAAGGTTTTATTTCCGTCCAGCCATCATACGTATCGCGGGCACCGGTCATTTGCTGAATGTTATCACAATAACCGGTTTCTTCGCTGAACTGGAGCGAGAAGATCATTTCTTTATCCTTTTCGTTTTCATATTTAAAGAAGTCGGCATATTCGCCTGTCCACAAGCCATAACCGCACGCTTCCACTTCTTTGAAATCGTTGCCTGCTTCCTTGTATTGCTTCTTCCACATATATACCATACCACGCAGGGCATAAGCGGCACCTTTAGAGAGGACGACCGTAGTTTTCATTCAGCGTGTTATTGGGGAAGTCGGGATTGTTGATGCAATACGTCAAATCATCCAGAATCACTTGCCATACCTCATCTACCGAAGATTGACCACGGGTACAGTCTTCGTTATTGATGGGTTCCAGATAAACGGGGACGCCCTGATAAAGCATATTCAGACGATTGTACGCCCAGGCACGAAGGAAGCGGGCTTCGCATTGGTAACGCGCCAGTTTATCAGCGCTCATATCCGCTTTATGCAGATTGGCAATCGCATCGTTACACGCATGGATGATGGTGTAACAGAACTTCCATTCATACCACACCTGAAAGTCATTGGCAGGCTTGGTAGCCAGCGAAAGCAGTTCCACCGGATAGTTATTGGAATAATAATCGGTTGCAAAGCTCATAGCTTCGATTCCCTGACGGTTCAGTCCGTCGGCACGGCGAAGCTGGGTAGAGAGAGTTGGGTGGCATAGAACGGGATGTAGAGTCCTGCCATTCCCTTGTCGGCAAGCTCTTCCGTGGTCCACATGTTTTCACTTGCAATCTGGTCTTCCGGAGCCACATCGAGAATATCCATGCAGGAGGTAGCCGCCAGCGCCATCGTTAAAATCATTAATATCTTTTTCATATCAGATTCTGTTTTTTAGTTCTACATCATTAAAAGGTAATCTGTCCGCCAAAAGAGATCTGACGCATCAACGGATAACCGATGGCAGTTCCTATTTCCGGATCGAGTCCCGGATAACTGGTAATCGTCAGGATATTGTCCATCGACACGAAAGCACGGAGCTTATTAACAAAGAACTTGCTGGAAATCCGTTGCGGCAACGTATAGCCGATCTGGATATTCTTCAACTTGAAGTAGTCGCCCTTATATTCGTTCCAGTCGCTCTGGATTCTGTTATTATAGGTAGTACCGTATGTCAGGCGGGGATATTTGCCCCACTGGTTGGTGCGCGGATCGTCCGGGTTGGAAGGATCGAAGAAGTAATGGTTATCGGCGATATGCTCGATAATGCCATATCCGTGGCTGACCAGTGTCGAGTTGTAGTAATCCGTATTCCAGTTGAGGTAATGCCCGAAAGCTCCCGACCATAACATGGAGAAATCAATGTTCTTGTAAGAGAAAGCACAGTTGAAACCCAGATTGAATTTCGGGACACTGGTGTGTCCGGAGAAATCCCGGTCGTTGGTATCGCCGTAGTTCATATCACCGTTGCTGTCGGCATAGAGTATATCACCATACCAAAGCTGGTCTTTGGCAACTGTCTTCATTCCTCCGAACGAATAACCGGAGTCAATCATGGCCTGCACCCATACCATATCTTCTTTCGTACGTATCATTCCGTCCTTCGGCCCCGCATGGATATCCACCGCACCTCCGGTATAGCCTTCGCCGGAACCTCTGTACACCTTATACATATAGGTTTCCCCAAGTTGGCGACCTTCGCAGATGTAGCCTCCGAAACCAGATTCAGACACATCACTGAAGTTGTTGACATAGCTCACTTTGTTTCCCTGTGCATCATACGTCCAGTATTTCTGGAGTTCGCCTTTGAACTTCATCACTTTGTTGGCGTTGAAAGAGAAGTTCATACCCACTCGGTATTCGAAATCTTTTCCGATACGGTCGTTCCAGTTGAGGGTAAATTCAACACCACGGTTGCGCACTTCACCCAAATTCTCGGGAGCAGAGCCTACAACACCCATCGAAAGATAGAGTTCGGGATGGTAGAGAATGTCCGAAGTATACTTATTATAATAGTCTATCTCACCCGTCAGGCGGTGGTTGAAGAAGCCGAAATCAAGTCCGATGTCGGTGGTGGCGGTACTTTCCCAGTGCAGCTTGTCGTTGCTTAGTTTCTTGCGTACCAATCCTTTGGTTCCTTCACCGTCGATAACAACATTGCCTGTGGCGTAGTTTGCCTGCCAGTCGTAGTTGCCCGTTGAGTTGTTACCTGTCTTTCCCCAGGAAACACGGAGTTTCAGGTTAGAGAGATAGTCCGATGCTCCCTGCATGAACGATTCTTCCGAGATACGCCATCCACCGGAGAACGAGGGGAAATATCCCCAACGCTGGTTCACACCGAAACGGGAGGAGGCATCGGCACGAAGGTTGGCTTCGAAGAGATAACGCCCTTTATATCCGTAGTTGACACGGCCGAAATAAGAGAGCAATCCCCATTTGGCGGGTGCCGAGCTGGAAGAGCTGACGAGCGTCTCGTAAGTGCTTAATTCGTTCAGCGTCCAGTCCGTAGCGCCTTTACGGGAAACGGCAAAGCTCTTGCTGTAATATTCCTGTGCAGAATATCCGAGCAGTGCGCCCAGGTCGTGGTCTTTCTTGATGGTTGTATTGTAGCGTACCAGTATTTCGGCACTCTGACGCCAGGTGCGTGCACTCGTATTGGTGATGGAAGCGTTCTCCAACGCGCTTTCACTGACACGCTGGTCGGTGACGTAGTCCCAATAACCATTTTGGCGGCTATAAGAAGACTTGTCGGTGAATGTCGGCGAATAGTTGAAAGTACCTTCAATGTTGAGCCCTTTATAGGGAGTGATAATTCCGTAGACTGATGCGTTGAGACGCCATACGGTATTGAAACCGGTGGCTCCTGCCATCTGACCGAAGATATTATTGGCATTGGAAGATTCTTCGCTGGCCAGTGCGGCACGTCCCCAGTAGTTAGGTTCGCCGGGGTATACACCCGGAGTGGTCTGATAGAGATACTTGAATCCGTTGCTGATATTAGCCATCCCTGTAATCTTGCTTTTTGTCCGTAGAGACGGGTGCCGACGGTCATCCATTTCACAATCTTGGCTTCCCAGGTTGGTACGGAAATTGATTTTCTGCGTACTTGAGTCGAGGTTCCAGCGATTCATCACTCCCTGATTGTCGAGATAGCCCAATGAAAGCATGTATTTCACTTTCTCCGAACTGCCGGCAACAGACAGATTGTGCTCTTGCGAATATCCGGTGTCGAATACTTCGTCGAACCAGTTGGTGTTGGGATAAGCTACGTGATTGGGTACTCCGTACTCGTTCAACCCGTTCGGATCGGCAGAAGCAGCCCTCCAGCGGTCGATGCTTTCCTGTGAGAAGATACCTTTGGTATTCACATTGTCGCAAGCCTCGTTCACCAGTCCCATATAACGGGCATAGTCGCTTACGAAAGAGAGGTTATTGTAGGGCATCTGCACGACTCCCGAATAAGAATAGGAGATTTGCGGTTTGCCTTTCCCGCTTTTGGTGGTGATAAGGATGACTCCGTTGGCGGCTCGCGTACCATAAATAGCTGTGGAGGCAGCGTCTTTCAGTACGGAGATGCTTTCGATGTCGTTGGGGTTCACATTGTCCATGCTCCATTCGATACCGTCCACCAGGACCAATGGGGAGTTGGTATTGAACGTACCGTTACCACCGCGGACGCGGATGGTGGCACCGTCCGAACCGGGTTGTCCCGAAGCCTGCGTGACGTTCATACCGGCGGCAAGTCCCGAAAGGACGGAAGAAACACTCATGATGGGTCGTCCTTCCGTCTGGTCGGCAAAGTTGATGGAAGTCACAGAACCGGTCAGGTTCACTTTCTTCTGTACACCGTAGCCCACTACCACTACTTCATCCAGCACTTTCGTTTCCACTTTCATCTGTACATCGAGTTTCGTACGTCCGTTCAGGGAAGCGTGGTGGTCTGATAACCAATGTAACTGAAAGAAACGGAAGGTTTGGCAGAAGTTGTTTTTAAGGTGTAGTGTCCGTTCAGGTCTGTCAGGACACCGTTTGTTGTACCTACTTCGACGACGGAAACACCCGGCAGGGTTTCTCCATTCTCATCGATCACTACTCCACTTACTGTGGCAGATGTTTGTGCCCACACCACATCTGTCAGTAAAAAGAGCGAAGCCAATAAAAATAATAAATAATGCTTCTTTTTCATTTGATTAGATTTAATGAAACAATTAGGTTGTTAAATACTCACACTGCAAAGAAATGGGATATTTAGCCAATCTAATAATACTGTTTAGGCGATTGATGCCACTAATTAATATAATTCGGAGGAGAATGGAAAGGAAAAACAAGCTTTTAAGATTTCGACCAGCTTTTATCAGAAAATGACTAGCTAGTTTTATTCCATATTTAAAAATAGGTTGTATTTTTGCCCTGATACCTAATAATTATTCGTCGAATATCTAATAAAAACAGTATGAAAAAACATTTTCTACTTCTTATTTTATCACTTTTATTCCTGCCGATTGCACAAGGCAAAGTAAAACTTCCTGCAATGATGGGAGATCACATGGTACTTCAACAGAATAGCTCCGTTAAGTTATGGGGGTGGGCGGACGGCAAAAAAGTAACCGTCACCACTTCGTGGAACAACCGGACTTATCAGGCATCTACGGATAAAGACGGGGCCTGGCTGGTAAAAGTAGACACTCCCGAAGGAGGATATACTCCTTATTCTATTACGATCAGTGACGGCACTCCGGTCACTCTCTCGGATATACTGATAGGGGAGGTGTGGATCTGCTCCGGACAGTCGAACATGGAAATGCGCATGATGGGAAATGCGGCGCAACCCATTGACAACTCGCTTGAAACGTTACTGAACTCGGGAAATTATCGTGACCGTATTCGTTTTATTACCGTACCGAGAACCAATGATACAGAGCGCCGCACGGATTTTGAGAAAAGAAAATGGGAAGTAATCATCACCCTGAAACGCCATTGATTGCAGTGCCGCCGCCTATTTTTTGCCAGACAACTTACTGAAAGTCTTCATCTTCCGGTAGGGCTGGTCATCAACAGCTGGGGAGGTTCGGCGATTGAGGCATGGATGGATGAACCGACATTGAAAACCGTTGAAGGTATGAACATTGAAGCTGCCAAAAATCCTAAAAAGGGGTGCACCAGCGTTTGGAATGTCTGTACAATTCGATGTTATGGCCTGTTAAGAACTTCACGGCACGGGGATTTCTATGGTATCAGGGAGAGTCGAATATTTTCAATTATCAGATCTATGCTCCGATGATGACTGCGATGGTACAACTCTGGAGAAATGTTGGGAAGCGCCCGATATGCCTTTCTATTATGTGCAGATTGCTCCTTACAAATATGAAAACAGCAGCAATACGGGTGCTGCTTTGCTGCGTGAAGCACAAGTGGAAGCACTGAAAACGATTCCTAATTCGGGCATTGTAGCCTACTACGGATATTGGTGATGAATTCTGCATCCATCCGCCACAGAAGGATGTAGTAGGGCTTCGGTTAGCTACACTTGCACTGACTAAGACATACGGTATCCGCCGGTTGCCATCCAACGGCCCGATGATGACTAAAGTAGACTATGAGGGCAACAAGGCTATAGTGACATTCGATAACGCACCTGAGGGGACTGTTTCCTACTTTTTCCGAACTGGAAGGATTTGAGATTGCGGGAGCCGACAAGAAGTTCTATCCGGCAAAAGCAAAGATTGTGGGACGTACCAACACAGTAGAAGTGTGGAGTGAAGAGATAGCCCAACCGATTGCCGTGCGCTATGCTTTCCGTAATTATGTGGGAAATATCACGCTACGGAATACTTTCGGATTGAGTGCTTTCCCATTCCGCACAGATACGTGGGATGATGTGAAATAAAAGGCTTCTATAAAGAGGGTAATTACCCTGTTTACAGGAGCTATGGATCCAATCTGTTGGGTATATATATCCAACGTATTGGGCATATAGATCCACTACGCAGGATATATAGCTCCTGCAAACAGGGGATATAAAGAAAGGAAATTATGAAACGATTCATCTTATTCATAGGTATACTGCTTGCATCGGTTTCTCTGGTCTTCGCCAATATCTACAAGAAATATGACGTTAGATCGGGGTTATCGGGCAACTGTGTCCGGAGCATCCTTCAGGATAGCATCGGATATATGTGGTTTGCAACGCAGGACGGGCTGAATCGTTTCAACGGCATCGAGTTCACCAACTACGGACATTCGTCAGAAAACGGCGGAAACAGCTATATGAATATAGTAACGATCTGCCGCCATCAGGATAACAATCAGATTTGGGTGGCAAGTACGGAGAAGCTGTATTTATTCGATTCGTGGGAAGAGAAGTTCTCCGTATTCGATACACAGACGGAAGACGGAGTGCATCAGTCAACAGCGTCTTCGGAATGGCATACGACAATGACGGGCAGTTATGGATCGGAACAACCAACGGGCTGTTTGTCTACAACGAGAAAAAAGGTACGTTGAGGCAATATCTGCATTCTCTTTCCGATCCTCATTCACTGCCGGATAATCACATATGGGTGATTTATAACGACTCGTTCGGGACTATCTGGATAGGTACCCGGAATGGGCTGGCGAAATACAACCAACGTACGGACAACTTCACAGGATATATATCCGAGGGCACTTTTCGGACGTCCTGCCTGCAACGAGATTATCTCTTTGATGGAAAGTTCGCAGGGAGTATTATGGGCGGTACATGGTACGGAGGACTGGCACGGTTCAATAAAGAGACAGGGCAATTCCGCTATTACTTCGGAGAAGGGGACACGCTTACCATTCCGCGCATCCGCACCTTGTTTCAACGGACAGCCAACTCTTTCTATCTCGGCTCCGACGACGGACTTTATACATTCAACACCACGACAGGAGAATGTCTGCCTACCGACGACGAACAAAAATAAAGAAAGTATCTATGCCTGTTATCAGGATAGGGAAGGGGGAATCTGGATCGGGACTTATTTCAGTGGAGTGAGTTACCTGTCTCCCAAGCATAAGGATATCGAGTGGTATTATCCCAATGGTACGGAAAATTCTCTTTCGGGAAATGTAATCAGCCAATTCTGCGAAGATCCCGACGGTAACATCTGGATTGCTACCGAAGACGGGGGGCTGAATCTCTTTGATCCCCGCACGAAAAAGTTCAAAAACCATCTGTTGAGAAGCAATAACCCTAATATCGGTTATCACAATATCCATGCACTGTTGTACAATGAAGGGAAATTGTGGATTGGCAGTTTCTCCCGGGGATTATATATCCTGGATATTCAAACGGGAAAAATGAAAACTATCGCCATAACCGCGCAAACCCACATTCAATTCCTAACGACCATATCTACTCCATTTATCAAACGAAGGATGGCAGCATTTATCTGGGAACGCTTTCCGGATTCTGCCGGTATGACCCGGAAAGTGACTCTTTCCGGACATTGGAACCTTTAAGCCATATCTTTATCTACGATATGGTTGAAGACCAACATGGGGACATGTGGCTGGCAAGCAAAAGGGACGGCATTTGGCGTTACAACCGCCAAACCGGTAAATTGCACAACTATCGCAACGACCCAGTAAATCCTGATTCTCCTTGTAGCAACTGGGTAATCCGTGTGTATATCGATCATAAGCAGCATCTATGGTTCTGTACCGAAGGCGGTGGTATCTGCCGTTATCACTATCAGGAGGACCGTTTTGAAAACTTCTCTACCAAAGAGAATCTGTCAAACAATATCATCTATGGCATACTGGACGACCAATCGGGTAACTATTGGCTTTCTTCCAATAGGGGACTGATCCGGTATGAGCCGCAGAACAAACGGGCACAGCTCTATACCATCGAGGACGGATTACAAAGCAACCAATTCAATTTCCGCTCTTCCCTGCAAGCCAGTGACGGGAAATTCTATTTCGGTGGAGTGAACGGGTTCAATAGTTTCTATCCGTTCAAATTATCTATTAATAAGGTAAGACCTACGGCGTCTATCTCGGCGGTATATATGCACAGCCCCGACGACAAAGTAAGCCTTAGCAAGCGTATACCTGCTCTTAGCGGACAAGTAACGATTCCTTATCAGGTGGTATCGTTCGACATCGCATTCGAAAGTCTTAGTTATGTGGCTCCCAGCAAGAATTTATATGCCTACAAACTGGACGGTATTCACAAAGAATGGATATATACGGATAAACATAACGTATCTTTTCTCAACCTGCCTCCAGGTGAATATACTTTCCGTGTGAAAGCCAGTAACAACGATGAATATTGGAGCAATGACGACTGTTGCCTGCATATTGAAATTCTTCCTCCACCCTGGAAGACCATTTATGCCAAGATTTTCTATTTACTAATAGCGTGTGGCCTCGCATATTTCCTGATACAGCTTTATTTGCGTAAACAGCAGGCTGTGAAAGCAAGAAAGATGAAAGAGATGGAACAAATCAAGAATCAGGAATTGTTCCAGTCGAAAATTACATTCTTCACCCAAGTGGCACATGAAATCAAGACTCCGGTTAGTCTTATCAAAGCTCCGCTGGAAGCTATTTTGGAAACACATGAATGGAACAGTGAAGTGGAAAGCAACCTGTCTGTGATACAAAAGAATACCAACCGGCTGATGGAGCTTATCAAACAATTGCTCGACTTCCGCAAAGTGGACAAGGAAGGTTATACGCTTTCATTCAATGAAGTGGATATCAACCGGATGATAGAGGACATCATCGACCGTTTCCGTGCCATCTCCCCTGACCGGAATCTCTTTCAGTGTCTCCCTGCCGAAAGAACATCTGCAATATAATGTAGACCAGGAGGCGCTGACTAAAATTGTCAGCAACCTGTTGACAAATGCCATGAAATATGCCCGTACCCGCATTATGGTAATTATGGACGAACATCTGTCTTCTGAAGGGCGTACGCTCTTCTTGTGTGTACGCGACGACGGTCCGGGTATTCCGCAAGAGGAATGCAGCAAGGTTTTCGAACCGTTTTATCAAGTGGGAAACACAGGAAACAACGGTTCGGGAGTAGGAATCGGATTGAGTCTCGTCAAATTGTTGGTGGAAAAGCATAAAGGAAAGGTTTATATCAATCCCGGCTATACGGAAGGGTGCGAAGTATGTGTGGAAATTCCGTATTTGGAGAAAAGCATCTCTGTCAGCCCCTCCATTACTTCCATGCCCGACAAGGTTCCCGCTTTGGAAGAAGAGAGGCGAACCCGCCGGTTACTCTCTTCTGGTAGTGGAAGACACGACGGATATGCTGGAGTTTCTGGCTAAGAATCTGGGAAATACCTATACCATCCATACAGCCGCCAATGGCAAGGAAGCGTTGGAATGTCTGGAGACAACGACAGTAGATCTTATTATCAGCGACATCGTCATGCCTCACATGGACGGATTCGAATTATTAAAGTCCATCCGTTCCGACAATATGCTTTGCCATATCCCGTTTATCCTGCTTTCGGCACTCGACAGCATCGATTCAAAAATTGCGGGTCTTGACTATGGCGCGGACGCTTATATAGAAAAGCCTTTCTCGCTAAGTCACATGAAAGCCACCATCAATAATCTGCTGGAAAACCGGCGCATGCTGTTCAATCACTTTACAACTGTGCCGAATATGTCATACGACCAGACATTAATGAACAAAACAGACGTGAAATGGCTGAACACGATCAATGAAATCATTATCCGCAATTTCACCAATGAAGAATTTACCATCGATAAGATGGCAGAGGAGATGGCTATCAGCCGTTCCAACTTACAGCGCAAAGTTGAAAGGACTGACCGGAATGCCGCCCAATGATTATATCCGGTTGATACGGCTCAAAACAGCCGGAGAACTTTTGCGGAAAGGGGAGTACCGGATCAATGAGGTCTGTTTCATTGTAGGATTCAATAATCCTTCGTACTTCGCCCGTTGCTTTCAGAAACAGTTCGGAATATTGCCGAAAGATTATGTGAAAGGTGGTGACATAACCCATTCCCAAAAGGGAACAACTTCAATATCCCCATAAGTTTCCTTCTGGTTGTAAGTAAGCAGGGTCTTCTTTTCGAGCATCACATTTTCCTGTTCGAATCCGTACAGTTCACGTTTCAAGTTCATGTCATTCAGTTCATAGCAAACCTGAAAGCCATAAGCTTTCCCGTTTTTATACGCCAAAAAATCACATTCCGTCTTACTATTGTCGAATGAAATATTCATATACCCTTTATTTCTCAGCTCATTATAAACAAGATTCTCCAAGGCACTACCACTTTGCGGAGAATAACGAAAGACATTGGCTGAAACCAAGCCATTGTCAATGAAATAACACTTATGCTGGGAACGGGAAGTCTCTTTCAAAGAATAAGAAAAGTTACGTACATCGACGCAAATATAACTGTCACACAAAAAGTTGAGATAGGACGCAGCTGTATTTTCATTGCTTTTCAGTGCCTTACCCACAGCCGGTATAGAAAAACGACTCCCCATATTCTGCATCAAGTAACTGACCAGACGAAAGAACAAATGGGTGTCACGTATGCCACTATAAACGATGCAATCCTTCTGCACAATGGATTCGAAATAGCTTTTCAATAATTCCTGTTTGATGTCCTCATCAGCATCACCCAATACGATTTCAGGAAAACAACCTGTAGAAAGGACATTGTCCATGATACGCAGAACTTTCGGTGTTTGGGTATAACAATCAAGCAAAGTCGTTATTCCTTGCGAACGAAAAACTTCCCGAACAGAAAACGGACGCACTTCATTCTCGAAATAACGACCGGACAACAAGGCGGAAAAACGGTTCTGTAATAATTGCGAGTTAGACCCCGTAATATATATCTTTTCAAATATCTCAGTGTCATAAGCACTCTTTATGAATATCTCCCAATCACATAAATGTTGTACTTCATCCAAAAACAGGAATTTCACTTTCTCTCCCGTCAGACGTTCTGCATTTTCAATCACGCCGAATAATTTGGAGGAATCATCCCAAAATGGAATGAACTGCGGATCATCCAAATTAAGTACAAGAATCGACTTACCGCTCACTCCTGATTGCAAGAGGTCATTAATTAATAGTTTGAAGACAGTAGATTTGCCACAACGACGTACACCGGTCAGTATCTGAACATGACGCATCGTTTTCTTTTTCAGAAGATTGTCCATGATGTCTCTCGGACACAAGTGATCAAACATTTTGCCATTCCATTGGGCATTCTGGCGTATCAGGGTCTTTTCCATACCAAAATCAGTTTTTTAATAACCTTCAATTCATGCAAATATAAGAACTTTATTTTGTTTACCTAACTATGTTTCGGTAAAATGAGTATTTACAGGAAACATAATTAGGTAAATAAGCCCTTTAATCTGGAAAGAGTGTTCTTTATAAAGAACGTTTTGCAGATAACACTTGGCGTAAATACCGGATCAATGAGGTTTGTTTCATTGTAGGATTCAATAATCCTTCGTACTTTGCCCGTTGCTTTCAGAAGCAGTTCGGGATATTGCCGAAAGATTATGTGAAGAAAGGAAACATTATCAGGGAAGTACACATTCTCAAGCATTCTCACTTCGATGAGAAAAAATACTCATTGTAATGAGAAAAAACTCTCACTACAATGAGAACTTTTTTTCTCATCGAAGTGAGAATATACCCTTGTCAGAATAGGCTGAAACAGCTCATGAAGCCAATAAAAGGGCGAGCAATAAAATAGGAAATATAAAACTTCTGAATTCTATTAGTTCGCCCTCTTATATTAACTCTCTTACGTATTATCAAGAAGAAATATATCCCTGTTTGAATTATATTTTAATAAGAAGCTGTTGCCGGAATACCCTCCTTTTCCAATAAAGCCACAATACGGTCTAACTCTTCATGCGTAGCCTTTTGCAAATCGTGGTCGGGAGTCTCCCGGTCAATCGTATATATCATCACTTGCCGGGGAGCGATTTCTTTCACTGCTTCTATCCAGGGGAGCACATACTTGTCGGATGTATTATCCATGTCTTTTCCCTGATAACCTCCTTTTCAGGAACATCGTCTGTACGATGCAGTTTCCTTTGAACTCTTTCATTCTTTCGATGATCTTCTTAACAGAATATTTTCCGTTAGGACGGTCCAACAGATGAATGTATTCTTCATCCACTGTATCCAGTTTCAGGATATTATTATCTATCTTGTTCAGTGCTTCGAATACGGCAGGGCGATCAATAAATGTAGAGTTACTCAATACGCTTACTTTCGCTTTTGGGAAATACCTGTCGCGAAGCGCAAGTGTATCTTCTATGATTTCCGGGAAATGGGGATGCGCAGTCGGTTCACCATTTCCGGCAAATGTCAGTACATCGGGAGCAGGGCCGTTTGCCTGCATGTCTTTTAGTTTCTCTTCGAGAGCCGTGCGGACTTCTTCACGGGTAGGAAGAAGTTTCTTCGTACGATGTTCGGCATTGAAACCACACTCACAATAAATGCAGTCGAATGAACAAACCTTACCGTCGTCCGGCAATAAATTGATTCCCAAAGAAACGCCCAAACGGCGGGAATGAATAGGGCCGAAGATGGGTGAAGGAAAAATAATAGTCATCTTATTCTAATTATTTATTCATAAATCATAGCAAAAGATAACCCAAAACTTATAGGTTATTCTATCTGTACGACCATTTTTTCATCATCCCAAACAAATTATTACTCTAACGCCACTCAAGAAACCACACGGAAATATTGCTCCATTCTTCTCAAAAGCAGAATATACATATCACGTACTTCCCTTTGGGAATGTGTCGTGCTAAGCTCCTCCAGTCTATCGTGCAGACTATGCAATTCGTTCGTTAAACGTTTCTTTATACTATTATGTTCAGTAGCTTCCTGCATAATATCCAGCCACGCTTCCAAACATATCAGCTGAATATCCATCTGTTCATAACTAACGGCAGACTGCGGATCAAAACCATTAAACAATCCTTTATAAAGATCCCGGAAAAAATCAATATCGTCATACCCCTTCCGGTCACTCTGCAACGCCTGCAATCGAAGAGCTGAAATTGTCTTTACACTCAACAATTGTTTGAACAACTTCGCCAGTTCGGATACAGAAGATTGTTTCTTGTTTCCAATAAATTCTCTTTTACATAGGTACATTCCATCTTTTTAACAGGATGAAACAACCAGTTGTCCAAATCAAGCATTGCCTGACGCTGCGCATCTGCCGGTTGAGAACTACCCACCACCTTTGCTATTTCCATCAGATAACTCCCATACAGACGAATAGCCTTTCTGTATATATCAGTGAGCGAACTCCCTTTATCGTATTTCTTCCCCTTATACACAATCTTGTCCAACCGACTCACTACAGTCTGTAAATCCGATATTTTGACCGTATAATCTTCTGGAAATGAAGAATTAGAATTCTCCTTCCCTGATGGTTGGAATAAACGAATGTGATCTGGTAAATTATGCTCTATCCATTGGCGGAGCTTCTCCCGTTCATCATAACAATTTTGGTCTCCTTTGAAAGGATGATAACCAAAATAAATAGTACGGCAATCATCATCTCCAACTTTTAAAGTCTTTCCACACGAACTTTTCGATAAACTTCTGCGCAAACCTAAAAGATATCCAATTTCTTCCGTTATTTCATTTTGCAACAATTCTTTTTCCACTTCTTTAGAATAACGGTCAGCCAGAATACGCGAATCGAGGCACCGCAACTTAACAGATAGTCGTCTAATTTTCCTTTTAGGAATCCATGTCCGATATTCAGACGACATGAAAGTATTTCTCCGGTACGAGGATGACAGATAAAGTCACTTTTGATCCCCGGTATTCTCAAATCATAAGATATAAAAGCACGTTGTTCCGCCGGAATTATCTTTCGGTCTGCATACCTTACTTGTAAAGCATCATGAATACCAGCTTTATGGAAGGCGGTATTCCATGCTTCCACTCCTTCCTTTACTGCCTGGAAGTATTCCTTCGGAAAAAGAGTATCTACATAAAAAATAAGCGGTTTCGACATATCCCAACGAAGAATCAATGAATCTTCTACCATACAATAAGGATTTTGCGAGTAATCTTTGAAACTCAATGTCCGGTAAGGTATTCTGTAATCTGCCAAGCGGATCTGATCTTTTTTCAGAGGTAGCAAGCGTACTGCACAAGTGACTTCCAAAGGCATACTGCCTTCAGGTAATATAATAGCAGAGCTGGAAAACATATATCTTTCCGCTTCAACTCCATGATAGCGCCTGACCGTAAACGACACACCTTCCTTAAAAAGGATGTATTTTCATTATTTCCGACAATTCGGAACCAAGGAACGAATAAAATTATCATTATAGCTGAACCAGTCATCGCCAGTCATCAGATACTCTGTTATCCGAATAATAGCTCCCTGCTCTTTTGAATAGGCCACCACTGAATAACTTTTACCGGCAGGTTGCATATTTGACAACGAGAAAGATTGGTGATATGTGCTTTTTTCATCTAAAATACGCTCTGTATAAAACGGTTTTTTGAAAGCAAATTGTAGCTTTATCCGGAGATATAATACGCACTACTCCCAGTCCGTCAACCGGACGATTCAACAAATCAAACCCTCGGTCTATCTGTCCACTGACTTCAATTTCCCGCCCGATATATTTTTCGGGTATTTCCAAATAGATTTCTTTTTCCGCTACATACACAGGAAACACACCGTCGATCTTATCCATCCCGGCAACAAAAAACTCGTCAAATGACTTGACGGAATCCTGTGCCTGAAGCAAAGCTGTGACACACAACAATATACCAATCACATATCTTCTTCTCTTCATGAATTTCTTTATTTACTTTTCATCATTAAAACAAAATACTATCTACAAGAAACATTGCCCGTTTTTTGGCAACCGGATCCGTAATCTTATGGCTATAATCAAGACTTTCCTCCTTTATTCTATTCAAAGCCTGCATGATGGAAACCAATAATCTCGACGAAGTTATCTTTTCTGATCTATCCAACAATTTAACAAGTTTACTCACATAAAGCAGCTGCACTTTATACTTGGCGTCACTTACAGGAATATTGTCAGCCCATTCGGCAAATAATTCTTTATGTATGCTTTCCAAAAACTCATCTACAGACAACATATCCTCACAAACATTCTCCGTTCTTTCCACTTCCCGGAGGGAACGAATCATTTCCGACATCAGCTCTTCATAAAAGCGATCGAACTCCCGACTACCATTTATTTCTAATTTAGCGGTAAGTTTTTCATCAAACATCCACACAGGCGGTTGTAATATATAAGCCTGTATAAAGCTCATAACCTTCTTATTGTAATCGGCTTTTTCAGGTATGTAAATATTCTCATCATCCGGCTCAGCAAGACGTTTCCCGCCCAAATGAGACAAAACGTGCTGTACCCACTGCATATAATGCTCCAATACCGCTTCATAACGCCCCTGTAATACACGCAAGGACATTTTATCCGTCACATTCCAGACATCCGGATGTTCACACAAATATTTCAGGTTCTCTATTCCCTGTGTATTAACCATAACATGGTCATTACCCAAATCTTCCGCCTGAGCCCTTACATCCATTCTGCCCGAAAAATGTAACGAGGGATCTTTCTGTTTTTCCTGATTCCAAAGGGTCCTGTTCTTTTTCTCTTTCAGAAGCATCTTTACCCGGAAATATACGATAGCCCCATTCAATAGCCCACTTATCATATTCGCCGACACGTACCCTCCTGTTTCTCAAATCAACTTTATCTTGAGGATGCAAAGCATAATTACACCTCACATAATCCATAATGGAACTACCAATACTATATTGACTTAAAAGTCATTATCACGTAATTGATCGATGGAGTAATGAGAACTACCCAGAAAGTTATGTTCCAATCCTAATGTATGACCCACTTCATGTGTCAGCACTTGTTTTATCTGTTCGTATTGCAAAGAGTCCGGCAGCTCTATATTCCATGCCTGCGGATCATTCGCTCCACATTGAGCAAAAATACCATTTCTGTTCCAAATTCAAGACACTGCAAAAAATACCGATGTGGCAAGCAATAATCTCACCGGACCGGGGTTCGCATGGAGTCGGTCCATAAGCGTTATTTTGTCCTGATATCTTCCATGAGATGAACGGATAAGTACTGTCATAAATACTAAAATCAGGATCTTCCTCAACGGTAGGAGCCAGCCGCGCATCAATGGCGTTCTTAAATCCAGCTTTCTCGAAAGCCGGACGCCAGTCACGCACCGCTTCAATGATACAGTCGATGTACTTTTCCGGTGTATTACGATCTATATAAAAAATAATAGGTTGTATGGGTTCTACCAGTTCCCCCCTCATGTATCTTTCTTCATCTTCCGCCCTTATTTCCAGCCGCCATCGTTTGACAACAGATTTCCGAATAGCAGGCTGATTCCCTTGAAAACACTCCTTGCTGATAGAAAAATAAGCTCCGGTATTTGCAGCAACTGCCTCCAACGGTCTTTTTGACAGTAATTTTATGCAGAGACCTGTATCCCAGTCTCCAATATAAGGAGGTGCAACAGGCTTACCTGGTATTTTCATTGACGAACTTCGATAAGCTCGTGATGCGTGTATCAACAAGCGGTTGTCATATCCTTTAATTTCCTTAATATAATCTTTCTCTCTTAAACGCGTACCTATCAATAAATCAAAAGATACAATATCAAGAGTAAACAAAGGAAAATCTTTTAATACTTCACCAATCTCTATCAGGCTGCTTCCCTGATTCCTAGCTTTAATCGGTAATATCTTATAAAGCCTTTCGTTCCCACGTTGGGCGGCGATTTTTGCATACGTTCCTTCAGGATTTTCTATCACCCTCTCATATTGTGGATCCATCATCCACAATTCATCACCCTGTTTCCTGAAACTGAAAGAATACCGGACCTATCATATCACCCGAATATCCGAATTTCTTCTCCATATCCCGGTCCGGACGGGCAGGAGCTGTCAGGATAGTTGTCGTTACGGCAAACTCACGTCCAATCAATGAATCCGGGATTTCCCAATAGATATGTTTATCACTTCGGTAGGTAGTAAACATACCGGGAATAACTTCCACTGGTGCTTCTTCTTTAATAAAAGTTGTAATACTTTGCTGTTGCCCGTACAGACAAGTACAGACAACAGCAAGAAATACAGCACCGATAATTCCTTTTAGCATAAAGACCGGTTTATACTATTCATAATTATAGCTAATATCAACAATCTTCCCAATAGGCTGATCGGGATCTTCGTAAACACAAATGCTGTTTTCTTCACGAGCTACATCACCCGCCACTGTCAATTGCAATTCTACAACTACACCTTTGTCAGCAGTATTGATACCCAACCCGAGAGACATACCTAGTTTCTCCTTATATTCGCCCGTTTCCTCATCGTCACCTTCCTCTCTCACACTTTCAGGGTCCTTAAATTTTAAACTAACTATCTGTGCTGACGGATCAGTTTCATAAGTATAAAGTTCAATTGCCCTTCCGCGATCAAGATCAATGCGATATAATTTATTACCCGATGTCATAAATATAAGGTTTGCCGTATACGCGTAAGAAGCTGCAAATTTTGCTGTTTCTACATTTACTTCGGACGGTAAAGCAATCGTATACCGGGCAGCACAAATCGGATCTTCATCTTGCGCACTGAATTTAAACACAGTCAGCTCTTTTCCGTTCCGGGGAGAAGCAATCGCATAAGCAAAATTTCCCCAATTTCCACCCGTAACAATATCATGTATTTCTAAAGACGGATCAATCTTATTTGGATCAAAGACATTTGATTCATCAGACGACATTAAATATGTCTGACAGGCTTCTGGTCACTCCATTTAGTACCATAATTACGTATATTTTGAGTAGCCTGATTCATACCATATAATCATAAAACTCGGAATAGATGCACTAAGAAAACGATGATTTTCAGAATCAAAAAACAAATAGCCTCCTCCATACGAACCATAAGCGGAAATAGCAGGAAACTCACTTTCTTTTTTTACCGAGAATGGTACACAAAACCCATCCATAGGAGCACAATATGCTTTTCCACTATTTACAAACAATTCACCATGAGTACTCATCTTATAGAGCTCGATATTCAACGGTTCCCCTTTTTCCAGTCGGTTCAAAAAAGTATTTTATTCGACGGATATCTCGTTATTAAAAGTACTTGGAGTCAATAAGGCCAAGTCCCGATCGGTTACTACCATTAACGCCGGACTTACTTTAAAACCAAAAAAACTAGCATACTACTTAAAAACGAATCCCCATAGTTTTTCTTGCACTTACCGCCAAAGGTTTTCCTTCTAACGGAAATGACTGATTCAGTTCTGATTTAAAGACATCCGGATAAACATAATATCCTTCCGGAGTACCCTCTATCGCTCCTAATACTCCCTTTCCTTCTTTTTCCTGCAATACAAACCAGCAAGGATTTAAAGGACGAATAATTGCAACTTCACCTATCTGATACCAGATTGTTCCACTCTTTTTATTCGTAATGACCAACATTAAACCTATATTTTCCGATTCATAAGGCTCGACTGTTACTTTACATTCTTTACCTACGGAATAATCTTTATAATCACTAAGTCTGTCCGACCCGCTTTCTTTCCTTCAATTGTTTTCTTCCATTGAAACACAAGGTTTTCCTCATTTTGCTCCAAAGTCTGAGAAATCTCGGGTATAATTGAAACTTCCACTGCTTCCTCTTTAGGCATACGTACCTTCGTTTCAGGTATTACGATATCCATCGTATTTACATCATGATAATCGTAATCTCCCTTGTCATCGTAACAGCCTGTTTGCAATAAAGCCGCTCCGATAAAACTTACTATACAGATGATATATTTCCTCATAACGTTTCTTTTTAATCTTATTCATATTCTATTTCATCACCTTCTTCACCTAAAATCGGTGGATTCCCCGCCTCCTTATATTCTCTATAAGCTTGCTTGATTACATCAATATCTTCATCTTCCAAATCATCCCATACACGTTGACATACATCCATAATAAACATATATTTAGCATCGCTATAACTGCCAAATCCCACATAATCACTCCATTCGGTCGGTTTCAACTCCCATCTGACATTTAAAACGATTTGATTCTTTTCTACCAGACCTTTATCAAACTGATGAAGAGGGTTATTCAAATCAAACTCCAGATAACAACCATAGATATTTCTACCTGCCTGTACTTTCGGACGATTTATTTTATAATAGAATATCTGGCAAACTGTATCAAGGTCAGTATATGTATACTTGCTTTCCAATAATACATCCACTGAATTCTGATAATCATTATTCGGAGTTACTTTCACACAGAAATCACGATTCTCTTTCAAAAATCTCCTTGTATTCTTACCTCAAAACTGTCTACAGCATAAGGTTCTTTCTTCACATAATCCGTATCAACCAAAGTACGGACATGCGTAGTGCTACCATAGAAATTGATACGAGGTGTCTGGTCATATAAGTCTATCTCGTTTTCACTGCATCCTACATAAATGCCGCAAACAAGAATAGCTAAAACAAAATATATAATACGTTTCATAATGCTTCATCATTTAGAGTTGTTTCCAAAAATATACTCATCATCCGGCAACGTCATCTGATAATGGGCTTCAGTCATCGTTTCAATCCCACAACCATAATAAGTGCTATAATTATGCGCTTTCAAGAAATAGAAAAGTTGACCTTCCGCGAAATATTCTTTCCTATATTCTTTCATTATCTCATTAATACGTTTAGTCTGGTTTTTGTCTTCTTCCGAAGTATTATCAAGGTCATCATATCCGATAGACGGTATTTCATCACTATAAGAGATACCACGTGCAAAACGTACGGTATTTAACGCGTCAGCACTTTCCGATGCAGAAGGAACACATTCTGCTACAATATAATACATTTCGGGTAAGCGTATCAAAGGGATAGCGTCAGCACCGGAATAAGCATATCCGCCATTCAAAGGTTTCTGATTATATTTTCTACAAAAAAACATCTGTCCGACTTGCCCCATTAATAACCTCAAACATTTCCGTATTTTTTCTCCAGTCAGTATTCCCTGCATCGGCAGTTTCATAGAAGAATTTAAATTTATCTCCATCCAGATAGAAACGTTGCTGAGTATTGGTATTCTCCATATCCATATAGTTACCAATAAGCAAGTTGGAGAATTCATTCACTGTTATTCAAATATTTGCTCTGCATAGCGTATGGAATTGTAATTGGAAGCAGTCTGCGATTTATACAATGTAAAATACTTAGAGGCAGCAATCACTTGTTTAGCGTACTCTGTAGCCAATCCTTTACTTTCCGCATCACCTTTGTAACAATATACACGAGCCAGCATAGCTTTCACCGCATATAAATTCATACGAAACTCACGATTGACAAGAAAATGATTTTTATCTGTAAAATCTTCATCCGTCTGATCGGTAAAAGAAATCAAGAGGATCACTCTCTTTCAGTAATTTTTCAGCGTCATTCAAATCTTTGAGAATAGCGTCAACCACTTCGCTGGCTGGTAAAACAGGAGTGGCATCCTTATCAAAAGCAATACGGTAAGGTATAGCTTTGGATGCAGGATGTTCTTTATAAACAGGACCGAACATACGCAACAAATCAAAGTGAAGAAAAGCGCGAAGCCCGAGTGCCTCTCCCTTCATAGTTTCATAATAGCGTTCGGTAACTAAAACATCTTTATTTTTGTCTACGTACTCCAAGAAGTTATTAATATTGGCTATGATGTTATACATCGTTGGTAAATCCCATTCTTCTTACTCAAAAACATGTTCTCATAATCGAATACGATACTTTGATCGAAAACAGCATTTGTATTATACCCCGGATAATCGGAATATAATCCTGCCAACTCATCCAAATAAGCATAAGTCAAGTCTCCGGCATACAATGTCGTGGTTCCCAACTTCAAATAAATACCTGTAAGCGCATCCTTAAATCCTGATTCCGACTCAAATTGCTTGTCGGTAGGAATAGAAGTCTTCGGAGATACATCCAACCAGTCGCTGCAAGACATAAGTCCCAGCATTGTTGTTGTTAATAGTATATATAGTAACAGTTTTCATACAAATAGGTTTATAATTAGAAACCAACATTCAAAGCAAATGTAAACTGACGGGAATACGGATAGTACAAACCTCTTTCGCGTTTCACTGTAGACCAATAGAAAAAGTCTTCCATATTAAACGTCACTTTAGCGGAACTCAATCCCCAATGACTAATAAATTTTGTATTAGTACGATCCATACGATAGTAAACAGACAACGAACTTCCCTGGAATATATTTTCATCCATTATAAACCGGGAAGTGGCTTTCGTTTCCAAACCGTTAGGATTAAGAATACGGAACTGTGCCTTATCACCCGGTTTCGCCCAACGTAGCTGAGTTACCCGTCGATCTACATTATATTTCAAATTAGCATTTTCCACCTTGTCAAGCAAAGGTCTGATTATATACCTGACCGCCAAACTGATACCTGAAGCTGACATCTGCTCCCCAACCTCTGTATGTAAAGGAAGAATTAATATATCCTTGCCATTTAGGTTCTGTATTACCAATAGGTACTACATCATTCGCACTCCAGTTAACGGCACTCGTCATCTCCCCGTTACGTTTCAATAATATTTCATCTCCGGAAGCCGGATCAATACCTAATGAACGTACTACCCAAATACGGGAAAGAGATTCACCTTCTTCATAACGTGGCAACGGCGTATCTTTTAAATCTGATGCACTTTTATCATTTCTGTATTTCATCGCTTCCGATATTTTCAATAGTTTGTCAGTATTATGAGAACCGTTTACTGTAATTGTCCAATAAGCTTGTTTAGCAGTGTTTTTATAAGGAATAGCCGAGAGAGAAATTTCCCAACCCTTATTCTCTATCTTTCCCAGATTTTCCGGATAACTGCTGAAACCAAGAGAAGGAGCAAGACTTATATTGGCAACCATATTATCTGTTATTTTCCGATAATATTCCACACGTGCAGTAAAACGCTGATCGAAAAACCGAGTTCCAAGGCAAGATTAGTACTTTTGTAGTCTGCCATTTTAAACTTTCATTATGCATAGCCAAGATTTCCGAACCTGTTGCATCCGATGAGTAATAAGGAAGCAGTAAATTGAATATGTATAATAACCATGTGCCTGATAAGGATCAAAACCTTGGGAACCGGTCGTACCGTATGTACCCTCAAAATAAAATCGGAAATAAAAGATACATCTTTCAAAAAGTTCTCTTTTTTTTCAAATCCCAACGTAATCCGGTTGACCAGAAAGGAGCCCAACGGTTATTTTTTCCAAACTGTGATGAACCGTCCAAGCGTATATTAAAGTCGAACGAATACTTATATTTATAAGAATAGCCTCCAGCAGCTACCCAACCAATGGAGCGCGTTGTCCTCTCATCTCCTGTCACCTTCTCATTATATTTTTACCAAACAACAAGTTATCCATATTATCATTCGGGAAACCAGTCACATAGTTTCCATAAGTCTCCGAATTATTCTCCAATACACTCATACGTGCATTAGCAGTCAGGTAGTGATCTTCCAGTTGCTTATTCCAGCTTCCTGTTAAATCTATGCCCCAATTGACAGCTTCGCTCTGACTTCTGCGGTAATCACCTCTTAAGGTAGGATCGGTCACATTATCAAAAAAAGCGTATGTTGTGCAGGACGAAAAATATCACGATGTCCTACGCTTTTGGACAAATTAAAAGCTCCTTCAAACCGTAATTCATTAGTAGGATTATATTCCACCTTGAAAAGTTCACGTACTGTAAAGTTTTTACTTTGGTCTTTACTGTTGAATGTCGTATTATACATCGGATTCAGGTAGCTCGACTCACCACCCACTCCTTCGAAATTATCAAGCCGTTTTTGTATTTCTCCGTTCTCTCCATACGGACGCAGATAAGGATTCAAGCGGGTATATTCACTAAAACTTCCCCACGGAGACTCATTAGCTACCGAATTATCCAACGTAATGCTATTCTTTAACAACACCTTTTTCAGGCGATACTGAAAATCAAGTGAACCGGTCAATACATCACGCTTACTGTCTTTCATCACACCCGGAGAACTATTATATCCGACATACATCCGATAACGCAAGGCTTCGTCACCACCTTCCAACGTAACCGTATGTCGTTGTTGGAAAGCTGTTTGCAAAGGCTTGTCCAGCCAATAAGTATTTACTCCTGCCAGCACTTCACGCAATTTAGATTGATAGAGCTGCCATTTTTCAACTGTCTCGCCACCGTATGTATAAAGTCCGCTTTGCAACTCTGCGTCTATCTTCTCTCTTGCATTCATTAAATTATATCCGGTCATATCCGAGCTTCAATACGAAGTTCCCCACCATAAGTCACCCAAATCCGTCCCGGTTTGGGAGTCTTGCTTTCGATAACAATTACTCCATTTGCCGCACGCGAGCCGTAAATAGCTGTAGCTGCCGCATCTTTCAACACAACGATAGAAGCAACACGGTCGGGATCCATATCGGCAAGTGTCTGTATGGTGATTTCAAATCCGTCCATGATAAGCAGCGGTTGATTGGCATAGGTCTCATATTCGCCCTGAACTGCCAGCACATCATTACTGGCAGAATTTAAATCTACCGTAGCCTGTGCATTCAAATCCATATTTGCACCGCCACGCATACGCATATCAGGCAGATTATTCGGATTAGACCCCATATTGATATTATCCATGATGCGAAGCCCAGGAGCGACAGCAGCTATTGCTTTAGCCACATTATTCGTACTATATTTTTTCAGGTCTTCACCCTTGATAGTAACAGCAGAACCGGTGAATCCCTCTTTCTTCCTATTGAACATACCTGTCACCACTACCTCATCCAGCGCCTTTGTATCAGACTTCATCACTACCGACATATAGGATGAAGGATTCAAGAACTGGGTTTCCAAACCTACATACGATATTCTGACTCGGCTATCTTTCGAAACATCAGAGAGCTGAAAATTACCATTATTATCTGTGATAGCCCTAATATTATTAGGACCTTCCACTATAATAGTGGCGCCAATAACCGGAAGTCCGTCTTCCTCGGAAAAAACTTTTCCCTTTTACTTGTGAGAAAAACTTTTAGAATCTTTTTTTGTGATATTTATGAATTGTCCGTCAATGTGGTATTTTAACGGATTTTTTCCAATAATCACTTTCAATGCTTCATCAACTGTAGCTTTTTCTACTTTTCCTGTAGAAGTATAAGAACTAATTTCATCGTAAATAAAAAAGAACTTTATATCCCGATACTTTTTCAAAACGTTTAAAAATAGAGGGTAATCCTTCATTTTTAAACTCCATTGTTAGTTGCTTTTCCTTACCTGTTTGTGCTTCAACACGCCATGAATAGGCAAAAAGGAAAAACAAGAATAAAACAATGAACTTTTGTGCTTGATTCTTTTTCATAAGCCTGAATAGTTAAATAATATTTCATTCTTTTAATTATATACGAAGTTTAAAAAAGAATGGTTACCCTTAAAAGAATTTATTTTTCAGAAATATATATTTCTATTCAGATTTATGACTTTTTGCTCGTTTTTTATTCAATAATTAGTTTTCCTGCTTCAAAATAAGCATGTATTCTCTCCATTCGATTCAATAATTCAATCAAATGAAAGATGTCTTGATGACGATTTGCAAAGAAATGCATACGAAGATCCATGATTTTGCTATTGCGGAACTCAATATCTATATTATACCAACGCCCTATTTCTTTCATCATGTCAACCAGAGCAACATCGTCAAAAATAGAAAATCCTTCCTTCCAATATAAAATGATTCAATATCCACCTCTTTCACAGCAAATGTTCCGTTAGAAGAAAGTTGTGCACTTTGTCCCGGCATCATTTCAACACTATGAACCCCACAAGTATCGCTAACAGCCACTTTTCCTGTAATGAGCGTAACACGAACGTCAGTAGGAGAGTAGCTACGCACATTAAATTCCGTTCCTAATACGCGAACCTGTAGATTTCCACTTTTCACAATAAAAGGATGTTTTTTTGCATCTTTAGTAACTTTAAAATAAGCTTCACCTTCCAAAGAGACGACTCTTTCTTTTCCTTTAAAAATCGTAGGGTAAGCTAATCGACTGTCTGAATTCAAGAAGACTTCGGTTCCTTCGGATAAAACAACTTTGAATGTCTCTCCCCTAGGGAATACTTTTAATCTATGTATCTGTACTTTCTGCTTTCCTACTTCCTTGGTTTCTGTCTGAAGAAGAGCGCGACTATAATCTATTTCTTTAGAAGACAACTGTGCAGCAGAGGAAGACGAAAGAGATTCTACCACTTCTTTTAGTGGTTTTATTTCCTTCTCATCATTCACTTGTAAAGTGACTTCTTGGGCAACATGATTGGCTTGAAACACTTGAATGATTTCCGGTTGCGACGAAATCATCATTGCACGCAAAACTAAAATTATGACAACAGTTGCCGCTACACCTGTGATACTGGCCCACAACAGCATGCGTGTATTTTTTTCTTCGATTGTTTTTAGAATGTTTATTATGAAAATCTGCCAGTTCATTCCGGACATCAATTGCCAGCATATTTTGTTTTTCTGCATCTCTATCACAATTTCTGCCAAATCAGAACATGCTTGCAAGCATTCCTCATCTTCTTTCAAATTATGTAATTGATCAGCAGTTATATGAGAACGATTCTCCATAATTTCCAGGAGTTCTTCTTCCGACTTACTTATATTTATATTCTTTTCATCCATAAATAATGTATTCAATATATATATTTACGTTTTAAAGTCTATTCCGGTTACCCTCTTGACCCAATTCTTCGCGAAGAATACGCAAAGCCTTTACTATATTCTTATGAATAGCCGCAACACTTACATTCAATTCTTCGGCCACTTCTTTATATTTCTTATTATGAATATAGCATGCTTCCAATATATGATAATTATAAGGAGTCAACTTTTCCATAGCTTTACGAATACGCAAAACACGAGAATCAGAATGTTGTGAATCGACTTCTATCATTTTATCAGTTAATTGCGAAGTGAACTCTACATATTCTTCATGGATATTTTGCTTGCGAAGATAGTCAATGCAACGTGTACGAATGATTGTATAAAGATAAGTTTTAGCCGTCGCTTCTTCTATCTTTTCATAATTACGCCACAAATACTCAAAAGCATCACTTACGATATCTCTGCATACCTCAGCGTCATTTATAAAATAATATGCAAAATATACAAACTGTGCATACCATTCATTAAACATTTTGTCAAAAGTAGCCCTGTCATCCATTTAATATCGTATTCTTCTGTTATTTCTGGCAGACAAATATACATTAAAACTTAATACGCAGTTGCATTTGTACATCTGCTTTTTATTTCCACAGATCAAATCATTGCCCGAACCGATCTCATTCCGGTCTAAATAGACTGTTTCGCCAAACTTGGTTATGAACAACCAGTGCTTATTCAGTTCATATCTGAAACGAACGGAGCAGCGAAATCCACGACCTTGGAAGGACGGTGTGTAAAACGTATAAAGCAATCCGCTTTCCGAAGCATATACACGCGAATCATAATCGTCTGTAAAAAAGTAACTGCCCTGAACGTCAGCAAACAGCCTGGCCCAAGGCAGTTGGGAGGATATCATTTGTGTAACCTGATATCCTATATTAGCAGCTCTGTCCTGAGAATGAAAATGATTATAATCTAAAGTTGTACGACTGCTTAACACATCTCCTAAAGAATAGTTCAAACGATAACGAAGTTGATGGTGAAAAATAGGAAGTGTTAGTGTTCCTTTACTACCTGTCCAATCCCGTTCTTTGCGTTTATAGCGGTACTTCAGATACATGGATAGATGGCTGCGTGGAGTGAAAGTGGCTTGAAGCAATCCGTCTGTTCCGCGAGAGGGTTTATTTACTCTGTATTTTTTCCACGGAAAAGAAAATAAATCGAATGAGGCGAAGAATTTCCAATAGGCAAAAGGAGAAGTCTCCATGCCGATATAATATCCCTGTTCATTTTGTGTCGTACTTCCTTCACCAAAAGAATGGGCAAACATGGCCCAATAGTTATAAGAATAAAACCGGTGTATCAACATGATTTGAGTGTTTTGAACCGGTGAATATTGCAAACGGTTCAAAGAGGCCCAACCTTGTTTTCCGATGACCGTCTCTCCTTGAAAAGAAAAACGATGCCAGCGGTAAGCATAATCAATCCCCAGATTATAGAAGTTATTTCCATGAAGATTGTATTTGGAATAACCTGTTAATTCCGGTTCGTATGGTCGATTGAAAAGGTAGTAAATACCGGTGATACCCAGTCGGATACGGTTGTGTTGATAACTCACGTTTCCACCTGTTAATTGCATGGTGAACAGGTTCTTTTTATCCGCTTCCTTTTGACTTCGATGCAGTCCGGTTTTATAGATAGAGGTGATTTCTCCGTCAGTGATTACTCCATCTAAAGAACGATGTGAATAGAAACCGGAAAGATCCCAATCTTTTGCTAAAGAAACAGTGGCAGCTACTCCTCGGAAATAATTGTATTCATCGCTGGAAGAGTGTTTCTTTATTCCGCCACTGCGATTGTTGAAAGAAGAGGCATAAATTGTTTTTCCCATCAGATAATCAGTGCTAATCACTAATCCTTGTCCGAAACTAAGCCGATAGTTACCAACAGCTAATGCTTTTAATCGTCCACAATTCTTTTAATAACAGATAAAAGGAATAATAATCGTAGCCGTAGCGATTGTGTAAAGCTCCAAAAGGTTCTCCAGCATCTTTTTTCAGCAACGACTCCTGCATAGAGTCGGTCACTGTATCGGAAACTGTATTTCACAGAGTTATAAACAGAAGGTCCTAAATAGGTATGTTCATAACCTTTTCGCCTATAAAATGGTATATCAAAGCGAGTTAACAGCTCATTTTTTCCATACTTCGCTGCGCTTTCCAACAGACTTTTCCACCGAAAAGCAGCTTCATTGTTAATAGCTTTTATACAGACAAAAGGTAGTAAATACTGGATTGTTTGTTTATCCATCTCTTCTACCAGTTGGAGTTCATAGATGGTTTTCATCTGTCCGTGTATATAGATATAGGCCAGCAGATGTTCAATCTGAATATCACTAAGGAAAGGAAACTGTTCGAGTTGTTCACGGGTAGCAACATTCAAATTAACTGGTTCCTGCATACGATTGGAAAGTTCTTCCAATTCATTTTCCCAATTAGGAGTATTAACAGAGTTATCAGTTCCGTTATTAACGGATAAATCTTCAAGAACATCTTCTAAAAGACTTTGAGAAAGGTTTTGAGCACTACAAGCAGGAATTATTAACAGGCTGTTTATAATACTTATCAACCGTAAAAGTTGAATAGTTTTCATCAATAAAATGGTTTATTCTTCCTGCTTTTTAACAGATAAGGCCGCAAAGATACTTTTTAAATAGGTTAACATCGAAGAGAAATGTCTGAATAATAAAATTTTAATTCTATTTTTGTATCGTGAAAAGAAGGCTTAACATAGTAGTAATGACGCTGCTTGCTATTGTTTGTTGTTCGTTGCGCCTGCAAGCTCAAGATAAACAAAGCATCAACGGATACTTGGTTCCAATGTGTATCTACAACGGAGATACCATTCCATGTGTCCAGTTAAGGACTGTTTATATTTTCCGTCCGTTGAAATTCAAGAATGAAAAAGAACGCCAGGAATATTATCGCCTGATCCGCAATGTGAAAAAGGTATATCCTATCTCCAGAGAAATTAACCAGGCCATCATTGAAACTTACGAATATCTTCAGACTTTGCCCAATGAGAAAGCCCGCCAAAAACATATCAAACGGGTTGAAAAAGGATTGAAAGAGCAATATACTCCCCGAATGAAAAAACTCTCTTTTGCACAAGGAAAACTGTTGATTAAACTAATAGACCGCCAAAGCAATTCTACCAGTTATGAACTGGTAAAAGCTTTTATGGGACCTTTCAAAGCCGGATTCTATCAGACATTTGCTGCACTGTTCGGAGCCAGTTTAAAAAAAGAATACGATCCGGAAGGTGAAGACAAACTAACGGAACGTGTAGTATTGCTGGTAGAGAACGGGCAAATCTAAAATCAATCGGCTTATAAGTTTATCAACTTTATAAACTAATTGATCACTACTCAACCATACTAGTTATCATTTCAAGAATTAATAAGCTTCCTGTAAGGTATTAATTTCCGGTTTCTCAGAATTAATACTTGAGTTCCCAGCTATTAATACGTATCATATAGGCTGTTAATACCTGACAACTCAAGTATTAACAGCCTGAAAACAAACTATCAACAACTATAATAATAACTCCCAACATCCATAGAATCAACATGGTTCCATATAGTTATAAACAATACATAGTTATTGATTATAAATGAATTAACTAAGCTATTAACTCGTTATAAACAACTTATTAACCAATCCTGTATTATATGGCTATTAACGTAACTGTAACTTTTTGAACAAATCCCAAATCACAATACCGGTAGTTACGGAAACATTCAACGAGTGTTTCGTGCCGTATTGGGGAATTTCGATACAACCGTCCGAATGGTTAATAACCTCCTGCTGCACACCTTTCACCTCATTTCCCATTACGATAGCGTATTTCTTACTTTTATCCAATTCCAGTTCATCAAGCATGATACTTCCTTCCGCCTGTTCTACCGAATAGACCATATAACCAGCTTTTCGAGGTTATCAACAGCATCAACAGCGTTATCAACATACTTCCAGTCGACAGTGAATGCCCCCAGCGCAGTCTTATGCATTTCGGGTGGGGAGGAGTGGCCGTTATACCACACAAATAGATACATTCAATACGAAAAGCATCCGAAGTGCGGAATACCGAACCTATATTGTGCAGACTACGAATATCATCCAGCACTACCACCAGAGGCAGTTTCTCAGCCTGTTTAAACTCTTCGGCACTGATACGGTTCAGCTCTGTTATTTTCAGTTTGCGCATACGTCTTTTCTTTTATTACATTCTGATTGCAAAGGTAACTCTTTTCTGTTAACAAGATGTTGATAACAGTTTAAAACCTGTCAAAACTATCGGCAAAGATTTTGAAAAATAATTCTTGCATTATTCAAAAGAAGGTATAAGAGGACTTCATTATGAACATTCCAAAAAACTAAATCAAAACTTTCTACACAGACATAAACATATTTTTCAGCACTTATCTACCTGTTTATATCCATAAAGTTTTTAACTTTGCACTTTATCAACAGGAAGTTAATAGATAACTTCCATTGACGGCTGATGCTTGCATTGATAATGAAGCAAGTAGATAGTATATCTTCTTCTTTTACATCCGTTCATAACCGACTTATAAAGCAGAAGTATGGACTAATAACTTATCCGGCAAGAAAAATCGTATTTATTTGCTAACATTATTAACAGGCAATCATCACTAACAAAGGATTTTTTTAAAAAAGGAAGAAATAAGAATATTATTATGAATGAACTCATAAAGACTATTAACGAGCTGAAGAAAGAAAAGAATGCGATCATTCTGGGACACTACTACCAGAAGGGTGAAATACAAGATATCGCCGATTATGTTGGCGACAGTTTGGCATTGGCTCAATGGGCAGCCAAGACGGAAGCGGATATTATTGTGATGTGTGGCGTTCACTTTATGGGGGAAACGGCAAAGGTGCTTTGTCCGGACAAGAAAGTGCTGGTGCCCGACATGGTGGCAGGTTGTTCGTTGGCGGACAGTTGTCAGCATTTAAACGGTAATATTCATTACCAGTTATTTTGTGGTGTTCAGATTGATCCGCTTCATCCACTAACCAATCCTAAAATCGTTAGTGCAATTCGTCAGGAACTAGCGGATCGCCTTGACGTTGAGTCCCTCCAGCTCATTCTTGCCGAGCATTGGACACCTTATCTTGAGAACCTTCATGTCTGTATGACCGATGCCACCTGTTATGAAAGTCATCTGCGTTTCCTACTGATGCCAAACTCTTATGGGAAGGTATTGTATGGCTTCATCGTCATCTGTGCAAACATTGCCAGACCTTGCACATACAACGTCCCCGTAACAAGTATCTTGATGTACGCCGTGCCTATCTTGCTTATAGCAAACTGCGTAAACGCAGGAAATCACAGACTCGTATGATTACACGAAGGTTACTTCAGTTATTGGAAAAGTTACTTGACCAGCTGGAGCAGCTTCATTCATCCTACAGGAACAGGCTTACACTATCCTCTGATTACCAAAGACGTTTCTCGGTCATACAGACAGTCCTTGAGCAAGGGAA
>VOFI01000617.1_pt1 | contig 54000 bp, 75 predicted proteins | sample 5384131 | NCBI WGS metagenome assembly VOFI01 (sample SAMN12384728, study PRJNA508395) | human gut metagenome | isolation source: healthy gut H | host: Homo sapiens
TGTCATCCGTGAAGTCCTTGGCGCCGGCGCTGACGGTGACCAGAGACATGGTCATCACCAGCGTAAGTACCAGAGAAAGGAACTTCTTCATTAGGATTTCTCCTCCTTTAAAATATTTGCGGTCCGCCGGTATGCCTGCCGCCGGGTCTGAGATTCGTGTGGGGGCTAGCCAACCAACTTGTGTCGGCCTACACCAACCACAGAGCCAGCCGCCAGTGACACTCCCGCCGTCCGCAACGCCAATGTAAGGGAAATTTTGGCCGCTGTCCAGCGTTTGGCGACTCTTTTAACTTAATTGAAAAACGGGGTGCCACTTGCCGGGAGATGTTTGTTTCCCTGCTGTAACATATCCAGAGTTTGTAAGTAAGTTTTGGTGAAAACGAAGGTGGGCCGACAGACCCACCTCTCGCCACTTATAAAACCTCCTCCTGCTCGGGGAGATAGTACTGTTGCCCCACACGCACCAGACGGCCGTCCTCTACCATGTGCCGCAGAATCAGGGCGCATTGGCGGTTCCCGATGTGCAGCAGGGCCGCCAGGTCCTGACGGTAGGCACTGCCGCATCGCTCCAGAAATACTCGGATTACATCGTATTGTCGGTCCGGCGGCACCACCTGGCCGGCAGGGTAGTACTTCCGCCCCACACGCACCAGACGGCCTTGGCTGTTAGCTGCCGCAGCCGCTCATAGGCCGCCGCCTCAGAGAGGTTCAACAGGCTCATAGCGTCCCGCCGGGTGATGGCGTCCTGGCTTTCGGCTAGTTCCAGCAGACGGGCATTGTCGACTTCCCGGCGTTCCTGGCGGCATAGATCCCCCAGGCCCACGTGCTCAATGCCGCCTCGAATCAGGGCCGTCCGGACCAGCTTGGAAAGGCGCGGCTGGTCTACCGGGCGCCGGGAGTTGGGAGAAAGCAACACATGGGGATCGTCGTCGAGACAACGCCGGTTCCATGTCTCTCGCAGCAGCCGCCGCAGGGTCACGCCCAGAGACAGGTCCCGATCCGGCAGATGGATGACACCCTGGTCCAGGTCCACCTGGGACCATGTAAGAGCTAAGATCTCCCGGGCTTGCATCCCCAGTTTCCAGCCCAGCCACAGGGCCAGTCCCACCAGGGAGCTCCCCTGGGACTGGAGGACCTTCCACAGGAGAAAGGCATAGGCCTCCGGCGGCTCCTCTGCAGGAGCGGGCTGTGTCCGGGGCAAATAATCGGAAAAGGTGGCATAGAGGGTATGTACAGCGATGCCGCTGATGCGGGCCACGTATGGCCAATCGTGCGCCTCCAGCTGGCGGATGATGAAATCGTGGCGAAGATCCATCAGGCTGATGCTGGCGATGCCCGCCCGGTCCAGAGCCTGCCGAGCCAGCCGGGAGATGGACTCTCGCGGCATCTGTTGCCGACGGCGGTCCGATACCACTACATACGGGGTGACACCATCCAGGAAGGCGTATCGATCCAGCAGGCAGGACGCAGTTTCCTCCTCCAGCGGGACAGTCCGATCCGGCAGGTGAATCCCGCCCTCATCCGGGGCGATATCCGCCCAGGTTAAGCGTTGCATCTCCTCTCTGGTCAGCCCTTGCTTCCAGGCCAAGCGGAGGATGATGCCTGCCGCCGTGTGCCGCTCGTCTGCCAGAAGGCGAACCATGGCCGGTTCGTCCGGCCGATTGAAAGTTATCTTTCCCATATGCGTCTCCTCACGGCCGGGCTCAGAAAGTGTTATCATCGTGATACATACGAACGAGTCCTTTTTCTCCGGCGCTCCCCGACAGGAGCGCCACCCGGTCAGATGCGGCGGTGCCCTGCCGCAGACGCGCCTGCTGTTTCCTGCTTTTCCAGCGCTTCTCTATGCGCTGTTTGCCGCCATTTTGTGTGTTATGTATTGGCTGCGGACCTTCACCGGACTGTTGTCGAGCCATCCTCATGCATAGGTCCATCAGGCCCTGAAGCACAGCGCTGTATCGGTGTTTTCTCGAGGCTTCCCCACATAGCGCCTGCCGGTCGGGACCTCGGACATTCCCCCGTATGCCGCTGGTCTTGAATGGATCTCAACAGGTGGCTCATTCCATTTCGTCACAGAATCAACATTCCATCCCGTGCCAAGCTAAATCGGATCGAGAAGATCGGTGGTAAAAGCGCAAAAAAGAGCCCGTGCGGGGAGCACGGGCATGAAAAATGGCACAAGGATTCAAGCCGGATAAAATTTGACGTTTTTCCGGCTCTGTTCTGCTGCCCAAAGGGGCGAATCCCTCTTGCAGGCAGGTGTCCTTTGTGGTAAAATTTATTTACAAATATGTAGAACAGGTTATTTTTTGCGATCATCTTGTCGGAATGTTGATTCTGAGATTATGACACAAGCCCCAGCCGGTCCAGTGCTCTCTGGTGCTCCGAGCCGGAGGTCACCAGATAGATGCGGGTAGTCTCAATGCTGCTGTGGCCCAGCAGGTCCGCCAACTTGACGATGTCCCGACAGACCCGGTAAAAGACTGTGGCGAACAGGTGTCGCAGGTTATGTGGAAACACCTTGCTTGGCTCCACACAAGCGTGCTTGCACAGCCCTTTCAGTTCTGCCCAGATCTGACGGCGGCTCAGCTCTTTTCCGCTTTGGTGCGAAAGATCGCGCCAGAGGCGGTCTTTTGTTTTTGGGCGTATTGGAGCAGCTTCCGGCAGAGCTTTCCCGGCAGTAGGATGGTGCGGATCTTGCCCTTGAGGGAGATCTCGGCCTTGCCCTGACGAATGGCTTCCACTGTGACATATTTTACTTCGCTGACCCGGATACCCGTGGCCCCGATGGTCTCCACCAGCAGCCCCAGTCGGTCCCGCCCAAGCTGATAGGCCGTGTTCAAAAGCCGCTGGTAATCGTCTTTAGTCAGTTCCCGGTCAGCGTCCCGGAATAGCCGACGCTGAACCTTCAGGAATTTTACCCGGCAGTCGTTGAGTCCAAGGAATTCCAGCAGACTGTTTAAAGCGGAGAGCATGGCGTTGATAGAGGTGGGCGCGTAGTGTTGCTCTACCAGGTGGTTTTTCCACTCCGCGGTCAGCTCCTTGCTGATCTTCTGCCCGTTCGCCCAAGCAGCGAACGCCCGAATGTCCCGGAGATACTTTTCCAGGGTGGCTTCGCTCTTCTCCTCCAGCTTGAGGTGCTGGGCATATCCCTGAATCTGATACCCTGTGAGTCTTTGTTCTGACATAACAATGAATCCCCCTCGATTTTGCATATTGATATTGTACAGGAAAGGCGGAAACAACGAAGCCCACAGCGGCTATTACCGCTGTGGGCTTCATTCCCATTGCGCCGTAAAGATAGGATTGCCACCGGTGCCTGGGAGATAGCAACAGGTACTTGCGTCAACCTTATCTCTCCGCTCTTTTTTCCCTTTAAAACACAATACTGGAAGATGTTTCAAAAGTCGAGGGGAATATTGGATAAGCTCTTGGAGCGGCGTGTAGAAGAAGGTTCGCTCAAACTGTTAATTTTCAACATGATGTTTGATACTCTATTTGATGTCCCATGCCTTGACACTGCTTGTAGCTCCCGTTATAATGGAAGCCAACGAAGGATCGGGGGTGAGCGGGTTGTTGGAAGAAAAGGATTTGCTGGCGATTGCCCAGCTGATGGATTTTAAGCTGGCCCAGCAGAAGCAGGAAATGATTTTGGAGATGGCTCAGCAAAAGAAAGAAATCATCAGTGAGACCATGGTACTGATGGAGTCTTATTTTGGCCCGAAGTTCAATGCCCTCTCTGAACGGTTTGGCAGCCTTGAAGAAAAACTGATCCCCCACGAAGCCATGGAGATAGTGGAGGATCGCGTTGACGACTTGGAGGATCATGTGGACGGCCTGGAAAAAACAGTTGGTTTCCATACCCAGCAAATCGACGAACTGAAGAAGGCTCAGTAATAGTCTCCGCTCAAAAGCCCGTTCCTATCTTTGACATAGCATATCAAAATTTGACCGCCCCGCTGTTTGGATGGGGGCAACAGTATCAAAAAAGCATCAGAATGGCGAAAGGTGAATCGGTGTAAATCGGCAAGTGTTTGGGACACTAAGGAAGCTTTATGTAGAGTGTAAACTTCCACAGCCACTCCAAAACCGCGTGCCGAGGGTTCGAATCCTTCTGCCCCTGCCATTGATTCTTCCAGAAAACCCTGAGAAATCAGGGTTTTTTGTTATTTCTTCGAGGGAATGATTTTCGAAAGACCGCGGGTGATGCTCAAATGATGTCCGGAATGTGGTATCTGGCGTCATCCGTTTTTACTGTTTCCGTCTGCTACAGCATCATTTTAGCATCAAAGTTTTGCGCCCCTGACCAGTTATCTGCTGGCCAGGGGAGTTCTTTTTTACGTGCTTCAGAGATCGAATCCTGCCGTGATTCCTGCCAGGCGGGAGGTATCCTTTTTCACGTAGTAGAGTTCTGTGATCTCCGAGGTGGAGTGGCCGAGGAGGTCGGCCACCTGCTGGGGAGAGAGGGAGCGGATGATTCCATCTGGCTGTTTGACTCCGTTGGCCAGATTGGTGGCGAAGGTGTGGCGGAGGGTATGGAGCCCCCGCTGTTCCAGTCCGGCCGCCTCCAGAATGCGGTAGTATCGTTTCCGGAAGTTTACTGGCCGGGTATAACCTCCGTGTTCATCCGAGATGAGAGGGCTGTCCTCTCCGAAGTACCGCTCCGCTCTCAGATCCAGAATAGCATCCACCGCTGCCTGATTGAGGGGCACATCCCGCTTGCTGGAGGTGGTCTTCAGCTTGCCAATCCTTACCTCCCGTCCGCTGGTGGATTCGGTCCCTCCCGCCGGGAGATCTCCTTCACGCCCCGTTGGAGGTGGATGACCCGATCACTCCAGGTCGATGTCGCTATTCAGCAGGCCGAGGGCTTCCCCTGTGCGGAGGCCGGTGTTCAGCATCAGCGTGTAGGCAGCCGCCTGCTGGAAGTAGTCGGTGAGGAGGTTGTAGACCTTCTTGACCGTGGTGTAGGCGTAGCCCTTTTTCATCCAGCGGTTCAGTAGGGCTTTGATATCTGCCGAGGTGATGTCTCCCACCACCTTGCCGCCGAGGACTGGGTAGATCTGATGGGTGGCGGTACACTCCAGCCGGTCGTAGGTGCCGCGCTCCACGGAGGGAAATTTGAATATCCGGAGCCATCGCCGCATGTTCTCTTCCAGTCTTGCTTTGGACTCATCCGAGGCTGTGAGCTGCCGGTCGAAGTCGGCGAGATAGTCGGTGATCTTCTCCTTGACTTCTTGTTTAGTCGTCCCACAGAAGGATTTGCGCTTTTTGGCTCCTTGCTCATCCGAATACCAGACTACGCCGTTCCAGCGGCCATCTGTCCGCTTGAAGATGTTGCCGTTTGTCAATAGTTTTCGCTGCATATTCAGCGCCCCTTTCTCAGCTACATACAATACCACATACTTCCGTATATAGCCATACCAAAAGAGCCAAGCTATCAGAATATTGACCCGGGAAAGGCTTTTTATTGTTTAGGCGGCTCGGCTTTTTGAAATGGACTGTGGCCGTTTGAATTGTAACCCGGACGCTTTTATGGTAGGATGCGCTTATGTAATCGAGATGTTTTGAGGAGGCCGTCTCATGAACAGCTATGAGTTCTCCCTGTGGCAGGAGGTCCTGCTTGAAAAGGGCGCATCTGTCCTTGGCGATCTGTTTCGCTTGAAGCGGCAGAGGAGGATCACCGACCGGGAAGAGTCGGTTTCCATCCGTATGGTTTAGTGTGGTCGGCAGAGCAGGATATCCTGATGTCCCAAACGGAGTCAGAACTAGACCAGATCAAAGGGCAGTTCAATCTTGTGAATAATTTTGTCTCGAAAATCGGAGGAGATACGGATCTGTGAGCTGGGCGGACCTGGTGCTAGAGGAGAAGATGTATCAGCCGTCCGGAACTGCGATCAGAATCAAGGCACATGAGCCGGAGGAGTTGGGAGCATGGTTTACTGTTGGTCCTCATAATGAGTACGGCGCGCGGGACCTGTGGCGGCAGAATGGTGGTTCGCCCACCTACCGGGAACTGCTCTATCACAGGACGCCCCATGAGCGGAATATGATCCTGCATTTTCTCGCCAGCCTGCCTGACCATCTGGACATTGTAGTCGGTACTCAAAAGTTCCACCTCGTCCACGGCTGCCCAGGCGCTGACCGCGAGACCCGTATCTGGGGCCGTGTGTCCGCAGAGAGCGGGAGTCCTTACCCGGACGTCATTTGCATCGTGGGCCACACGCCCACGAACTTGCTGACCGGGAGGGACGATGAGGATTTCCGTATCTGGCGCGGAGATGGGATTATCGATATCGACTGCGGCTGCGGTCATCTCCGCACAGAGCACCGCCGTCTGGCCTGCCTGCGGCTGGACGATATGGCGGAGTTCTATGTGGGCGGTTCCGGCTGTGGAGAGAGCAGTTCCCTTTCATCTGAGGAACTGGAGCCGCTCGATGAGCAGGACCTGCCTGCGTCGCTCCAGCGGGATTTGGACGCCTGCCGGAAAGGGCTGGCGGAAAATGTCTCCTATCTGGACTGCCTGTGGTGTGAGCTGTACGGCAGTATCAACTCCGCCCAGTGGAGCGGAGAGATTTCAGAAGACCAGGCCCGCTGCCCTGCGGAGAAGTATCTGTTCTGAGGCTGACAAGATTTTCCCTGTTTCAGAAGGTGTTATGGTATGACAAGCAGGAGGGTCTGGGCTTTGCTGACCGGCTTCTTTCAGGAGCAGACAGTCAAGACCTGGGCACATCCCGTGGAGCTAAACGACAGAGACGCGCCTCAGCACTGCGTGACCATCCACTCATTCCGCACCCTGCCAGTCGTGGTGGGGTGCTTTTCGTTTGTCTGACTTGTCATCCAAAGAGATCATGCCGTGGGTATTCTTCACCTCCTGGACGCACCGGCCCCACAGTTCTCTCAGCTGTTCCTCCGGGATCTCCATGGCCGCGGCCAGGACGTTCATCATCATGTCCATCTCCACCGCCAGCTTGAACAGCAGCCGGCAGATATGGTTCTCGCTGGTCTGCACCGTCGCCCGTATTGCAGCCACCAGCATGGGCGGCAGAACGGAGAAGCAGTCCTGGGATGCTACGTAGTCACAATAGAACTGCAGAGCCTTCTCCACGAACTTCGTTCTGGCTTCGGCAGTTGGCTAACGGTATGGCGGTTTTGACCTTCCGGTCTGTATCAGGATCGATCCGCATCAGGAATTTCACTTTGTCATCTGCCATTCAGAAAAACCTCCAATTCAAGTAAAATCGTGGTGATAGCACATTTGAAACTGTGGGACCCGTTGAAACCGCGGCATTTCTCGGTCAGGTGATAACAGATTTGATTACACCGCCAAAAAAGTGATAGCACAGGTCCCGCCAAAAAGATACGGAAAAGCGGTTGAAATCGTTTCAAAACCGCATCCACGACCCGCATTGCGGGGCGGTGTCTGAGGCCGTGATAACACGGCTTTATCCCGCACGATTTTCGCCCCCTCGGTCCACCTGCCCATTTGGGCGTTAATCAGTAACGGGAGTTGCGGCACACAGCCCCCACACAGGGAGTGTCTGTACCCTGCCCACGCCGTCACCTCCGCACACAGCGGCACACAGGCGGTCACATGCCGGCCGGGGCCGCTGCTGCCTTCTGACGCATTACTGTGATCTCCAGCCGCGCCAGCTGACGGTCATAGTACGCATTTACCACCTCCTGGGTGGGATGGAGGGTGTAGTGCAGATTCCTGTTGCGCTTCTGACCGGCCCTGGTCATAATCTCTGTCGGTTCTGTGAAGAGGAGCTCCCGTTCCTCCAGTTGGCGGATGTACTTGCGCACCGTGTTCTCACTCATACCCACAGACCTCCCAATCATTGGGCCAGCACTGATGCGTCTTACGGTCCTCGCACCGTTTGAGGTAACTATACACTGCCAGTTCACCGGCATTTAGACCCAGCAGGAAGATCTCGTTGGGCAGAGAGAAGTAGGTTCCACTTCCGTACCTGATTTTCCACACCATTGAAATGTTGGAACAGGAGGAACGGGGGTGAAGTGAGTGAAAACGAGAAGTGTAGACTGTTTTCGGAATTTTAGCCTTTAAGCCACAGAGGAAAAAGTCCGTCTGGAAAGGCTGTGCCTTTGCAGACAGACTTTTTATTGTTAACAGCATATCATTCACATCTTCTGCAAATGATCTACCATGAATATTACTGTAACAGAAAGGCAGCCAGTACATCATCCGACCGCATCTTTCGTTGAGAACGCGTTGAATGACGTATTGTTTTGACCTCCCGAAATACTCTTGCACCAATAAAAGATGGGAGCCTCTACCGAACTACCAGAAGACGGACACGGAGAGACACATCCGTCCTCCGGTCAGATTATTTATTTCAGCTTCCCGGCCACCTCCCGGAGCAGGGACTCCGGCGGGGCCTTCCGGTCGATGGCGGAGACATCGGCGATGAGCTTCAGCAGGCTCACGCCCTCCTCCTCGGCCACCTTGCGGAACATGGGCAGGAAGTTGGAGTGGCAGCCGGACAGTCCCAGCATCAGGTCCGTGGGGTTCACCGCCACATGGTAGTCGTAGGCCCTCATGGCGGGGATCAGCTCCCGGTCCAGATAGTCCAGCAGCAGGGTGGGATTGCCGTGGGGCATCAGGCCGGTGGCACCGCAGGCCACGCCATCCAGGATGTTGGCGCCCCGGCAGCGGTCGATACCGAAAGCCTTGGTGATGGTTCGGACCAGAGAGCCGAAGAAGATGATGGCAATGCCGCTGCCACCTGTAACGATGGAGCCTACGGAAGCGATCAGATAGCAGACCAGCTCGGCAGAACGGGGCGTCTTGCAGAAGCGCATGATGCCGCGGCTGACCTGCTCAAAGGCCCCGCTGGAGTTCAGGATCTCCAGCACCAGGAACAGCAGCATCACATAGAGGACCAGGGTCATCATACCGCTCATGCCGGCGGAGATAGGGCCGCTGGCGGAGAACATGACGGTGAAGCCGATGGTGCCCAGCACCAGGTTCAGGACCATGCCGGTCAGGTTGCAGATAATCAGGGTGGACATCAGGTCCCAGCCCAGCCGCATCAGGACCACCATGATCACCGGCAGGACCAGGAGCACCAGGGCCGGGAGGGTGGAGCCGTCCAGATCAATGGCGGAGGGGACTCCGGAACTGCTGCTGAGGCCGATGACCACAAAGAGGACGGCAGAGACGGCGGCAGAGACGGCAGCGTAGGGGAACCGGGTCCGGACCACACGGCCCAGATCCGCCTCCTGGGTGAGGGCGGAGCCAATAGTCGTATCGGAGATGGGAGCCAGGTTATCGCCGAAGATGGCACCACTGATAATGGCGCCGCACATCAGGCCGGGGTTGATGTCCAGACTAAAGGCCAGAGGCAGCAGCACCGGCGCCACAGCGGTGACGGAGCCGGTGGAGGTGCCGCAGGCGGTGGAGATCAGCATGCAAGTCAGGAAGGCGATGAGGGGAATGAGACCGGTGTTCAGCTCCAGCTGAAGGCCACGGCCTCCGTGCCGAACATGGGGTTTTGCAGGCCCTTGAGAGTGACGGACCCAAAGGTCTTCTTGTCCTTGGCCAAGAGAAAGCCCACTGCCATGGCTAGGAAGGTGACCATGGGCAGAGTGGTCAGGCCGCCGGCCAGGACGGTGTTGATGATCATGCCGATGAGCATGACGATGACGGGGGTCCAGACGCCTACGGCACCGCCGTAAAATTCAACTTTTTTTTCTTTTGTTTCCATGTGACTGCTCCCTCCGTATGTTTTCTGCCGGGGTTACTGGAGTGCCGTCAGAGCGGCGGTGATCTTTTCCGCAGCCCGCTCCAGGTCGGCGGTGGCTGTGGCGAAGGAGAAGCGCATGCAACAGGCGGATTCCTCGCCGTAGGCGGTGCCGGGCATGCCTACCACGCCGGCCTTTTCCATCAGGTACTCGCACATCTCCTCAGAGGTCATGCCCCTGATGTCGAAGAACACCCAGGCGTAGAAAGCACCCTCGGGTTTGAGGCAGCGGACGCCGGGGATAGCGTCTAGGGCGGAGGTGAACAGGTCCCGCCGATGCTCATAGACCTGCCGCATGTCCTCGATCTCCCTCTGGCAGCGGAAGGCCTCCATAGCGCCCTTCTGCAAAAACCGCTCATGCAGGACAAACTGTGCTGGTAGAGCTTGTAGGCCACGTCGTACACCGGCTTGGGGCGGCCAGGTAGCCCATCCGCCAGCCGGTCATGGCCACGCTCTTGGAAAAGCCGTTCATGGTGATGACCCGTTCCCGGACGGAGGGGCGGGCGGCCATGCTGATGCTATGCCGGCCGTAGACGATGCGCTCGTACACCTCATCGGAGAGGAGGTACACCTGGGGGTGAGCTAGCAGGAAGGCCTCCAAGATGTCGGCCTCGTCCTCGTGGAGGATGCGGCCGGTGGGGTTGTTGGGGTAGTTGATGATCAGCAGCCGGGTCTTGTTGGTGCAGGCATCCTCCAGGGCCTGGGAGGTGATCTTGTAGTCCTTGGCGTGATCCAGCTTCACCTTCACGGTGACGCCGCCGGCGGCTTGGATGATGGGTTCATAGGAGACCCAGGCCGGGTCCAGGACGATGGCCTCGTCCCCCTCATTCAGCAGGGCCTGCACGGCCAAGTAAATGGCGTTTTTCCCGCCGGGGGTCACCAGAATGCAGTTCTCGTCCCAGTCGATGCCGTTTTCCTCCAGCAGCTTTTTCCGGATGGCGGCCCGGAGCTCCGGCAGGCCGGGGCCCACCACGTAGTGGGTATACCCCTCGGACAGGCTGCGGATGGCGGCCATGGAGATTCGGTCCGGGGTAGAGAAGTCCGGTTCGCCGCCGGCCAGACCGATAACGGTGGGATCCTGCTTCTGGAGTTCCTTCGCCTTGGCCATCAGCACCATGGACGCGGACGGCCGCATGGATTCGATTCTGTGGTTCATATAGGTACCTCCCATATCAATGTCCGGAGTCTTTATCCGAATTATATCCAATGAAAAAAGATTAGAAAAATACTAAATATTCATTTATATTATCGAAAAAACAGATGTTTCCCGGGAGGAAGAATGTCCGGTTGAGGCGGAGTGAGCTTTCCGGGTCGTGGACGGGGACCTGTGCGAGAACGAGAGGGATGGCCTCCGCAAAGCCAAAAGCTGCGAAGTTCCACCCTTATGCACCGTAGTCGGTACTTCCAGCTCTATCCGCCGGCCAGAAATGCCCTATTCTTTATTTTAGCGACGCAATTCCTGAGGGGGATGGCCTGACTTAGATACTTCCAAGACCCCCGAGGTGAACCCGGCGCGTACACCTCCTACTCTTATATACCACAACCTCGGAGGCTCAAAACCGGACTGCTGGATCAATATTTTTGTGACCGCGTCAGCAGATGCTTTTTCCTTGTTTCATGCTGCGCAGTCTTTACGGCGATGACTACCAGGGGCTCGCTTCTGCACGCTGGCCCCGTGACGTTGGAATTTTCTCTCCTATAGAGGAGAAGTCAGTGGGTGTGTGAAAAAAGATTATTCGCTTTCCAAAAAATTCAATGCGTTGAATGTTCTACTTGGCAATCATGACGGAGCCGCAGTCTGGAACACTAAGTGATGGGCATGGCGTTGGATGCGTGCGGTTCATCCGCTGCATTGTTTTTTGTTCGGTGAAGGCTGAGAAAAAAGCGCGGCCCCGCATCTCTCCAGACGGGAGATGCGGGGCCATGTCGATACTATGGACGTGCTCACTCTCTGCAACTGTCAGAGGATTGATGACGATTTTGTCTGTTCATCATCAATGTTTATCATCAGTCAGCCATATCCCGATAGAGGAAGGTGACGATCTGTCCGCGAGTGCAGATGTTGTTGGGGCTGAAGGTGGTGCATAAGTGCCGGCGGTAATACCCTATCCCACCGCCCAAAGCACGGCGTCCGTATGGTAGGTGTTGGCGGGAATATCGGCGAGGTCTATTTCAGGGGGGGCTCCTCAATCTTGGAGAAGGTGGCCTCGATCTCCGCCTCGGAGCCGTGCATGGTGAAGCTATACTTGGTGTCGCTTTCCATGATCACATTCATGCGCTTGCCGTCCCTGTCCCGGACGGTCAGGTGGTCCAGCTCACAGCTGCTATCCGGTGACATGGTAAGGGTGACCATGTCACCCTTAGAGGCTCTGGACAGGGAGGACATCACCTCTATACCATACCGTTCCGAAATCGTGGAAATTTTCGATTTTGGGGCGGCATTCCTACTTTCTGGAGATACGGGAAAGGGTTCAAAAATGAGCTATGATTAAATCAGTTCATTAATGGATTATTCCAATCGAATGACCGTCAAAAGGCAGAACATCAATGGAAACTATGAAAATGATTGTGGATAATATTGTCCCGTCGCAAGCTGCCCGCCTGGAGTATGATTTTGTGGTTTGGGTTGCGGAGAGTGAGTTTTATCTCCAACAGGCGAATGCCTGAAGAAAGTTCGAGGATGATATAGAGCGAATGAAACGACCAAAAAGCTCTTGAAAAAAAAAGAAGAAAGGGGATTGTCAAAAACAGAGGCATCAAGAAAATTCTCTATTGTTCTGTGTGGCAGGTGTGTTGCTCCGATTTGGCAAGAGCATCAAAAAAGCATCAGAATGGCGAAAGGTGAATCGGTGTAAATCGGCAAGTGTTTGGGACACTAAGGAAGTTTTATGTAGAGTGTAAACTTCCACAGCTACTCCAAAACCGCGTGCCGAGGGTTCGAATCCTTCTGCCCCTGCCATTGAGTATCCCGAAAACCCTGAGAAATCGGGGTTTTTGTTACTTTTTTCGAGGGAATGATTTTCGGAAGACCGCGGGTGATGCTCCAATGATGCCCTGAATGTGGTATCTGGTGTCATCCGTTTTACTGTTTCTGTCTACTACAGCATCATTTTAACATCAAAGTTTTCCTCCCCTGACCAGTTATCTGCTGGCCAGGGGAGTTCTTTACGTGCCTCAGAGATCGAATCCTGCCGTGATTCCTGCCAGGCGGGAGGTATCCTTTTTCACGTAGTAGAGTTCCGTGATCTCTGAGGTGGAGTGGCCGAGGAGGTCGGCCACCTGTCGGGGAGAGAGGGAGCGGATCGTTCCATCCGGCTGTTTGACGCCGTTGACCAGATTGGTGGCGAAAGTATGTCGGAGGGTATGGAGTCCCCCGCTGTTCCAGGCCGGCCGCTTCCAGGATGCGGTAGTATCGTTTCCGGAATTTTACAGGCCGAGTGTAGCCTCCGTGTTCATCCGAGATGAGAGGGCTGTCCTCTCCGAAGTACCGTTCTGCTCTCAGATCCAGAATAGCATCCACTGCCGCCTGATTGAGGGGGACATCCCGCTTGCTGGAGGCCGTTTTCAGTTTGCCGACCTTTACCTCTCTGCCGCTGGTGGATTTGCTCCCCTCCCGCCGGGAGATCTCCTTCACGCCCCTCTGAAGGTGGAGGACGCGGTTCTCCAGATCAATGTCGCTGTTCAGCAGGCCCAGCGCCTCTCCAGTCCGGAGTCCGGTGTTCAGCATCAGCGTATAGGCGGCCGCCTGCTGGTAGATGCGTGTTCCGTTGCCCCAGGTCTGGAGAGCCTCGGCCTTGAACTTCGTGATCTCCTCCGGGGTGAAGATGGTCACCGTTTCAGAGGTCGGCAGGTCCTCCTTGCCCTGGCTGGCCATGAAGTTTGACTTCTTAATCATGGGCGCCGCAGCCATCGGGTTCTTCGGGATGTACTCCTGCTGGGTCAGATAGCGGAAGTAGTCGGTAAGGATGTTGTAGACCTTCTTGACTGTGGTGTAGGCGTAGCCCTCATTCATCCAGTGATTCAGCAGGGCTTTGATATCTGCCGAGGTGATGTCGCCAATCACCTTGTTGCCGAGGATCGGGTAGATCTGATGCTTGGCAGTGCACTCCAGCCGGTCGTAGGTACCACGGTCCACAGAGGGAAATTTGAATACCCGGAGCCATCTGCCCATACTTTCCTCCAGCTTTGCCTTGGATTCATCTGAGGCTGTGAGCTGGCGGTCGAAGTCGGCGAGGTATGCAGAGAGCTTTCCTTTGACTTCCTGCTTCGTGGTCCCACAGAAGGACTTTCGCTTTTTCGCTCCCTGCTCGTCCGAGTACCAGACCACGCCGTTCCAGCGGCAATCTGTTCGCTTGAAGGTGTTACCGTTTGTCAATAATTTTAGCTGCATATTCCAGCCCCCTTTCTCAGCAACACAACATACCACAGAAAAAAGAAATAGCCAGAGGAAAGGCAGACTATTATCATAAAGTTCAGAAAGAGCTGCCGCCGGCAGCTCTTTCTTTGTTTTAGCATATCAGGTCTTGATATGGGGATGACTTCCTATTGTTTTATTGCGGCGCAATTTTTGAGAGATCCACTTAAAAGTGGAGTCCAAGTGACCCCGGCGTTTCTTCGCTCCACGAAACCCTCAAAAAGGGAATCCGGGCTGGTTGCCGCAGCTCCTTCCACAAGCGTCCAAGCTGGCCCAAATTCGTCGGGCGGGGTGTACGGGCCACCCCGCCCCTATTCGCCCGACACAGCGGCCCACAGGGGCAGAATTACAGGGGACTTCATGACAGAGAAAAATAACTCTTCTTTGTTACAGCATCGCAAAACCCAGCAGGCCGCAGAGTCCATGACCGGCCAGCGCCCGGTTTCTTTCCCTGCCCTTCGGCCTCTGGCCGCAAAGTGGGTCCGGGCTTCCGCCCGGAACTGCGTCCGGCGTATAGCCGGACGCGATGCTTGCCCCACATGAGGGTGGGTAAAAACAGCTTCCCTGGTCATGCGGGTAACGGCGTCACAGGTGCGCTCCGCACTGCGGGCAACACTTTGGGGTTATCCCGCGCCCTTTTCATCCCTTGGAAAATCCCCAAAACGGGCCGAATTCGTCCGAAGCCGCTGAGTGGGGCAGGGACTCCGCCCCCCCGCAAATGGGACACACAGCAACTCACAGGCGGTCACGTTGGGGGCTCTCGCTTCCGCAGGAGGTTGGCCACCCGCTGGCGTTCCGCTGCCAGCTCCAGCTCCGCCAGCTGGCGGTCATAGTGCTCGTCAATTGCCTCTCCGATAGCTCGGAGGGAAAACAGCAGATTTCCATTGCGCTTTTTCTCCTATCTTGGTGATTATCTCAGTGGGCTCCAAGACGATAAGGCTCTGCTCTTCCAACTGGCAGATGTACTTGCGCGCCGTGTTCCCGCTCATACCACCGCTTTCCTAATTGTCTTGATGCTGGGGGTAGGTCCGGCGATCTCACCATAGTCTAGTCCCAGCTGGAATAACTCGTTGGGAAGAAAGAAACCGTCTCGATAGCTGCTGCGCTTCAACTGCCGCCTCCTGTGTGATCGCTCACCCACTGTATGAACTGCTCCTTGGGCACCACCATGTGGCCGCCGACACAGCACTGAGAAGCCCAGTTCGTGCATCCGTTCGTAACCACTGGACGGTGACACGCCCAGCACCCTTGCCGTCATCTCCGCGTTGAGAAACAGAGGCAGATCATCATAGCTTTTGTAATGGGACTCTTTCATACGCACCTCCTGCCAGTAGATCTCGATCCAATGTTTGTGCTTTCAGTCTATCAGCTGACCCGGCAGCCTTTTTGCCGGGTCTCGAAATTTTTTCAATCAGCATCCTCCTTCGAAGCATCGAGGACATCATTTGGATGGATCAAACGCAGGAACTCATCCACGGAGTTGACCACGCCGATGCACTTCAGCTACTGGTAGTGGATCGGGTCACAGAGCGTTCGGAAGTTGACTTCTGCGCACTCCAGAAGCTTGCCCATGGCAACCATCTGCTGCTCCGTACTGAGAGCGGTCGGCTTGTCCGGCGTCTCATTATCTAGGCCTTTCCGTATCCCCTGGAGGGTGTAGTTCAGGATTCCTCTCTCCGCGTCAGCGGTCAGGAAGTGCAGCAACTGCTTTTGACGCCGTCCCAACAAATTCATCATCGCCACTCCTACGTGTACTGTGATTCGGGCGTTCTTTGTTACGACTAAGGTCAGGTTTCCGAATGACGGAAAATACCCTCTACTGATAAGGACACTCAGAGGCGGTTTGTAAACAAGAAATCGAAAAAAATTTGAAGGACTCTGCCATTTGTCAGAGTCCTTCAGCTGTTCATGGAGCTTTTTCGGCCGCTTTCGATACACCGTAGATCATCCTAATTTCTTCCATGGTCAGGCTTCTGCCATAATAGTTATTTTTCAAAACCTGACTCTGTTATGTGAGCCTTTATCAGGGCAGGATATTGTTTTCATCTAAATTATTTGGATTGTACTTTGCAAAGACCAAGGCAATCAGTTCTTTTGTAATGGGGCCAATTTTGTGCTTGGATGGCGTCACCACGAACGCATCCAAACGAACTACCTGATGAATTCTAGGAAACTGGATCAAGCTCCCAGATTGAATATCCGCCCGTACATACATTTCCGGGAGAAGTGCGACACCGCGATTATATGACAACAACTGTTTGATTGTTTCCAGATCTCCGATGTTGGACAGGGAGGAGAAGTAGTTGTCAAACTTCAGTTCGATTGACTGAAGCATTTGCTCTGCAACAGGCATTTTCATCGTGCCAAGGAGTGGCGGAAGCGACTGTGGTGACTGCTCCTGAAGAATTTTCCAATATCCAGGCACCGTTACAAAAATTAAGGGAAGCGTTCCGAGATAACGAGCATAAAGCCCCTCTGGATGAAAGTCAAATTCACAGATAATGGACACATCACAGGTTCCTGCAATCAATTTGGAAACTGATACATCAGAAGTCATTTTTGAATACTCAATTTCGACAGCTGGAAAGTTGTGGACAAATTCCTGTAAGACTTCGTGCATAAAGCAAACATCACCGGACTCCGTTGCACCGACCCGCAGAATCGATTGCTTGGTATCCAAGAGTGTCGCACAAGACTCATCATAAAGCTCCAATATCTTTTGGCGTATTCAAGAAGCAGCTCGCCCTTCGGAGTCAGCTCAATTCCGTGTGATGTTCGGCAATAGAGCTTTGTACTATACTCTTTTTCCAAAGATTCCAAATGTCCAAAAATCGTGGAGTGCGAATAGTTCAGAGCCAAGGCGGTCTGCGCCATATTTTTGGTCCTGGCTACTGTGACAAATGAGACCAGCTGCTTTATATGCATAGAGATCCCCTCCTGGCAAAGACTGGTAATATATTTTCAATTATATCATTCTTTTCAGTTGATACCAGATCATATTTTTATAATTTTAGAATTTAGTTTTTATAAATTTATATTTTTAAAATTCGATTTTACAAAACTGAAAAAGAGTGTTATGATGTACAAAACTGGATATTTACCTAAATTTTCGGCATTTTTTAAGGAGAATATAGTCTATTTGTTTGAAGGAGGAGGCTTGCTGTATGAAGATTAAAATTATCAATCCCAATACAACATGGACGATGACGGAAGATATCTCTGTGGCCGGAAAAAATTTGCTCGGCCAGATACAGAAGTATACGCGGTAAGTCCCAGCACAGGCCCGGAGAGCATTGAAAGTATGTATGATGAATATCTGGCAGTGCCTGGTGTTCTCTCTGAAATTATTAAAGGAGACCGGGAAGAACATGCAGATGCGTTTATTATTGCCTGTTTTGGTGATCCGGGTCTGCTGGCAGCCAAAGAGGTAACAGAAAAGCCAGTCATTGGAATTGCACAGGCAGCATTTACCGTAGCAAAAATGATTGCGCCCAATTTTTCTGTCGTATACGTATTGGATCGTTCAGAACAGGTAGTTCGGGGAGTCACTTCACCTGCACGGCGTGGAGCAATTCTGCAAATCCTGCCGCAGCACTGGTCTTGGCGTCCTAGATTTTGACAAAGATCCGGAGACGGGATTACGGGCCTTGGCAGAGCAGGGGAGAAAATGTGTAGAAGGGGATGGGGCAGGGAATGTGTGGTTTTGGGCTGTGCCGGTTTCGTCCAATTTGTGGATGCTCTCAATCAAAAATTGGGAGTTCCTGTGATTGACGGCGTCAGTCCTGCTGTGAAGTTTTGTGAGGCATTGGTCGATATGGGGTGCAAGACCGCAAAAAGGAGTCTCTGGGCAAGCCCAGAGCCTAAAAACATCTTGGGGCTGCAGGATATCGTGAAGTTCTGAGATTTCTATAGGTGGCCTTGTTGAGGGAGACACCTTGGAAATAAAGATAGAAAAATAAAGGAGGAAACGTACATGAAGAAGTTTTTTGCGCTGTTGGTTACCCTAGCTATGACTGTCAGTTTGGCAGCATGCACTTCAGACACAGAAACATCTCAGAGTGATCCCCCTCAGACACAACACAAAGGAGCCCAAGGTTCCTCAAATGCGGAAATCTCAACAGAAGCAAAAACAGGAGAGCTTAAAATTGGAGTCAGCATCAATGCCACTCTATGTGATTTCCTATGAATCCGGCTGGATCGAAGGGTGCGACACGATGTTTGCCGTTAATGACTTTGCTTCTGCTGCCGAACTTTATATGAAGATTGCTGCGGAGATGGGCTTTGAGGGGAAAAATTATTACAATGCACCACAATGATCACCCTGTACCCAGAGCACACTATCAGACCATGCTGGCAATCCTCAATGAGTATTCCAATATCGAACTGGTCAATGATGGATACACAGGTTTCCCTGGCACCACAGAGCTCGCCTATGACATTACCGAGAGTGCTCTGATTGCAAACCCCTGACATCAAGGCGATTTGGTGTTCGTTTGACTTGGAGGCTATCGGCGCTACAGGCCTGCCAGGCTATGGGGCGGGACGACATCCTGATTGTCGGCTATGACGGCGAAGAAGATGTTTTGAAAAATGTTGCTGAGGGTGGACAGATCCCTTGCAACTGCGAATACCGGTTTTGAAAATGCCTGCGCCGAGGCGATTGAAGTTGCGGAAATGCTATGCGCAGGTGAAGATTGCAGCGCGATGTATCCAATTGAGTATAACATCATTGATGCATCTAATATTGATGAATTTTACCAGGGTTAACTGTGGTAGGACAACTATGGGCATAGGGTGGAAGATTCCACCCTATGCACCTATCTTGACAATCCGCGCATGACAACAAGGGGGGAATCAGGTGTCCAGTGAGTATGTGATTGAAATGTCCCACATCGATAAACAGTTCGGCGGCGTCTATGCGTTGAAAGACGTGAGTTTGCTGTTAAAAAAAAAGGGAACTGTTTTGGCTTTGTTGGGTGAAAACGGAGCAGGAAAATCCACTCTTATGAAAATTTTGACCGGTGTCATCACAAAAGATGGTGGCACCGTCAAAATGAACGGGGAGGAAATCAATCCCCGCAATTATGCGGAAGCACAGGATATGGGGATTGCCTATGTGCCGCAGGAACTTGCGCTGGTGGACTATTTTACAGTGGCTGAGAACATCTACCTGGGTCGTGAGCCATATATAAAGGGTACAAAACTCGTCGATTTCCGAAAAATGTATGCTGACGCAAGCGAATTGCTGGAGAAGCTGAAAATCAAACTAGAGCCAAAGACGAAAGTCAAGGATCTCAGTGTCTCCGGCCAACAGATGCTTGTGATTGCGCGCATTCTTTCCCAAGATGCCGAGGTCATTATCATGGACGAGCCCACGGCCCGTTTGGGATATCACGAAATCGATGAATTGCTGAGCTATATTCAGTATCTCAAGGAAAATGGAAAAAGCATTATCTATATCTCTCACCGCCTGGAAGAAATCTTCAAGATCGCAGATGAAGTAACTGTTTTGAGATGGGTGTCTCATCGGTACCAAGCCTGTCTCTGAAATGAATGAAAAACGCCTCATCCATATGATGGTCAACCGAGATGTGGAGTTCACAGATGAATTTGTTCAGGGGCACCAGCGGGGAGAAGAGATTTTGCGTGTGGAAAACCTCTCCCGGTCAGAGCTTTGTAAAGGATGTATCCTTTAACCTTTACAGGGGAGAAGTCCTGGGGTTCTTTTGGACTGGTAGGCGCGGGGCGTACGGAGACCATTCGCTCTATGGTCGGCGTTGATAAAAAAGTCAGCGGAGATATTTATTTAAACGGAAAGAAAGTGGAATTCAAAAATATTCGGGATTCCATTGCCGCCGGTATTATGTTGGTTCCAGAAGAGCGGCGTCAGCAGGGGTTGGTTCTATCACTCCCCATTCGGGAGAATGTCACGCTGGGAAATCTGAAGAAGTTCAGTAAATTCGGTTTGCTTCAAGAGAAGAAAGAGAAAGCGGTTGTGACAGAATGCGTCGATAAAATGACATTGAGCCGGCGCAGCATTGAGCAGCAGGCCGGAGAACTATCTGGCGGAAATCAGCAAAAAGTTGTGCTTGCAAAATTAATCGCGCATGACGATATCCAAATCTATATATTTGATGAGCCGACCCGCGGTATCGACGTGGGTGCGAAAAGCGATATTTACCGGCTGATTTCTGATTTTGTAAAGATCGGAATCCCCTAGTATCGTCATTTCTTCTGAAATTCCGGAGATCCAGGCGCTGTGCGACCGGGTAGTTATCATGAGTGAGGGCAGGGTTACGGCGATATTAAACCGAGATCAACTGAAAGATTCTAATGAAATCCTAAAATATGCAATTTCCTGATGCCATTATAATAGGTTTCCAGGGTATGCAGAGGCATAATGATACCGGAGGGAAAAATGGAAAAAGCTAAAACAATCAATTTGGGCACATTGGCCAAAAAAGTATGGCACAGTTGCTGCATTCATCGTGATCTGCATTTTCTTCTCACTCAGCACAGACGTCTTTTTAACAAGAAGCAACATTTTGACGGTTTTGAGACAGATTTCTATGCTTGCGATTTTGGGTGGGGGCTTAACGGTCGTGATGATTACAGGCCGAATCGACCTCTCCATTGGATATGGGACGAGCTTGCTGGGCATTTTCTGCGCGGCTCTGATGGTGGACTTTGGCATTTCCATGCCAGTGGCAGTGTTGTTGACTTTGCTGGGCGGTGCCTTAATCGGCCTGCTGAACGGCACGTTAATTGCCTATGGCGGTGTTCCTGATTTTATTTGCACGTTGGGTACGGGCTTTCTACTGTCCGGAATTAACCAAGCATATACAGAGGGCCATCCGATTTCCGGTTTGCCGGACAGCTTTGATGCTTTCGGAAACATGAGCTTTCTCGGCATTCCGACCATGATCTTCATTCTAGCATTCTGGTTGCTGATTATCGCGGTTGTGCTGAGCAAGACGCGTTTCGGCCGTCATACATATGCAATCGGCGGCAACAAAGAGGCTGCCTTGATGTCTGGTGTCAATGTGAAATCGAATTCCATGTGGGGCTTTGTCTTTTGCGGGATTGGAATGGCGATTACAGCGTTGGTTTTGACTTCGCGTATGGGCTCCGCTCATGTGACGGCAGCAGATAGCTATCAGATGCAAGCAATCGCAACGGTTTATTTAGGCGCGACCGCTTTTAAGGAAGGAGAGCCCAACCTAGCAGGCACTCTTTTGGGCGCATTGATTCTGGGCGTTCTGAAAAATGGCATGACACTGATGAATATTTCCTACTACTATCAGGATATTGCACAGGGTGTGGTAATCCTGCTGGCCGTGATCATTACCTCCCTCCAGCGCAACCGCAAAAAGTAAGGAGGCTCATATATGTTGAAGACGCAAGGTAAACGGCTTCGAGAACATATGGAGGAGCTGGGAAAGATCGGTGCTGCACCCGAAGGCGGGGTCAACCGCTTTACATACTCCAAGGAATACTACGAGAGCGTTGAACTTGTCCGACGTTACATGGAGGATGCCGGACTTGAGACGGAAGTTGACCCCGTAGGCAATGTAATCGGCACTTGCCGTGGGGATACTGATCGGATCCTTTTGCTGGGTTCCCATATTGACAGTGTGCCCAATGCCGGAATTTTTGATGGGTGTTTAGGCGTGCTGGCCGCAGTAGAGGCGGTCAAAACGCTTCAGGAACATGACATCCAATTACAGCACACGGTAAAGGTCGCAGCTTGGGCAGAAGAGGAGGGAAACACCGTTGTCGGGCTGTTAGGAAGCGGCGCCTTTGTTGGGCACATGGATGACTTAACAGACATCGCTGTTTCCAAAATGGAGCAATTCGGAATTACTCGTGAAAATGTCCGTGCCGCTTATTTCCCAGACCTTAACAAGATTGACGCATCTTTGGAACTCCATATTGAACAGGGGGGGATTCTGGACCAGGAACAAATCCAAATCGGCGTTGTAAATGGAATTGTGGGGATTGAGCGGTATACGGTAACCATTCAGGGCACCAAAAATCACGCAGGAACGACGCCCATGTATTTGCGAGACGATGCCATGACTAAGGCAGCCAACTTGATTGTGGAACTGGAGCAGTTGGCACGGGAAATCGACCGGGATATGGTCTGCACTGTGGGTTGGCTGAACGCATCTCCTGGTGTGGCCAATGTCATTCCAGGGCAGATCGAGATGTCTGTGGAAGTGCGCTCTATGAACTCTGACTCCATGGATCGTCTGAAACAATATATTCAGACACGTTTCCCAGCAGGGTGTGTGCATTGAAAACCACTTTTCAGCAAGTACCGGTTCCGATGTCCGATATTTGTAAGAGGGCCATTTCAAAAGCCGCAGAAAATCTCGGATTATCACAGCGCACACTCAACAGTGGTGCGGGACACGACACGATGATTCTGGCAGAGTGCATTCCAAACTGCGGCATGATCTTTGTCCCCAGCGTTGGCGGTGTCAGCCACTGTCCACAGGAATGGACAGAGTGGGAGGATGCAAATAACGGCGCCAGCGTCTTGCTTGGGGCTCTGCTAGAACTGGATGACAAAGACTCAACAGCAATATGAGAACACTGGTAAAAAACGGGACCATTGTCACAGCAGAGAGTGAGTACAAAGCAGATATTCTCATTGTCGATGAAAAGATCACGTCAATCGGCACCAATCTAGAAGGCCCCTTTGATAGAATCCTGGATGCAGAGGGCAAAGATGTGCTCCCCGGCGGTGTGGACAACCACGCCCACTTTGAGGCGCTCAATACGGACGGCATCACCACAAACGAGCCCTATGCGACTACCTGGGTCGCCCTGCAGGGAGGAACGACTACCATTGTGGACTTCTGCACCAATGAACCCGGCATGAACCTGGTGGATTCCGTCAACTACCGCCTGAATGTCCGCGCCAAAGGCAAGGTGGCTCCCGACATCGCCATTCACGCCTGCTGCAACGATTTCACGGATGAGACCGTCGGTGAGATCAAAAAGCTGGTGGAGATGGGTGTTCCCACCATGAAACTGTTCCTGGCCTATAAGGGCACCTCCCTCTACATGGATGACAGCAAGCTGCTGGCCTGCCTGGAGGAGGCTGGCAAGCAGGGCATGACGATGATGGTCCATGCGGAGAATCCGGACGTTCTGGATAAGTGCCGCAATGACGCGGCCGCTACCGGACACTATGAGCCAAAATACCACTACATGACCCGCCCCCCCTACGGCGAGGCGGAAGCCGTCTCCCGTGCCATCCGGTTTGCGGATGCCATGCACTGTCCCATGTGCATTGTCCATGTCAGCTGCATCGAGGCTGGCGAGGAGATCCGCAAGGCTCGTGCGGAGGGCAAGGCGGTGATCGGCGCCGCGCTGATACGGTGTTGCTGCGCGGCAGCGTCGTGGTGGAAAACGGCAGGTATCTGGGTGAAGTTACAGAAGTTGTGGCTGACGGCATTACCTATCAGGGATGCACCAGCGGCAACGGCAAGTTTATTCCCGGCAAACCCTATGGTTTGGGATATGACCTCTTGAAGAGATAAACATGGAGCAGGGAAAACGCCTGGAGGAGTGCCTGTGTGTCCGCCGAAGCATACGGCAGTTTACAGATCAGCCCGTTGAGAGAACGATCATTCAGACACTGCTAGAAATGGCCATTCTGGCTCCCTCAGCCAGTAACCGGCAGCCGTGGAGGTTTATCATTCTGGATGATCCAGTCCTTGTTCAGAAGATTCGTGCATTTTCTCCCGGAATCGGAGGAAATCCGCCCTGCCTCATTGTATTTTTGCCTGGATAGCCAGCGCCTTCCTGTGATGAGAAACGGTACGATTGATCGGACCTGCGGAATTATCGATCTTGCTATGGCGGCGGAAAACATGATGCTGGCAGCTACAAGCCATGGGTTGGGGACCTGTGTAATCAAATCATACCACCCGCAAATTGTGAAAAAAAAGATTCTGGAGCTGCCGGAACAGATTTGCCCGGAGTTTATAGTAACGCTTGGATACCCAAAGTGGAAAGTACCGATGCCAAAACGGCGGTCACTGGAGGAAATATCTTCCTATAATTTAGAGGTGTCACATGAGCATGGAAGAGACCTTTAAGCAACTTCTCTCCTTCCAGATTGCAAGTGCACTAGAATGTGCGGGAGAACCCAATTCCTATGGAGCTGTGCGGCTTTTGGAATCCGCGCAGAAACTAATTGCATTCGGGATGCAGTGGAGAATCAGCAGTGATGCACGGCTTCTCAAGATTGCAGAACAAATTGAGAACGAAAGGGGGACCGCCCTGACCGACAGAGAACGGTTCTACCACAGCGTGGAGGAGATTTCCCTGTTGATGGTTGATATTATCTGAGTACTTGTTTGAAGGAGGAAAACCATGGATATCTATGAAAATTTGAAAAAGTGCGACATTGAACTGCCAGAAAAGCTGAATGCCGCCGGTCTTTATAAACCAGTGAATCAGACAGGGAACCTGATATTTGTTTCAGGTCAGGGTAGCATGGACCGTGGAAAGAATTTGACTGGCCGCGTGGGGGTAAATGTCACGGTAGAAGAGGCGCAGTATGCGGCAAGGGTTTGCGCAATTAACACTTTGTCTGCGCTTGAAAGCTATCTTGGGAACCTGAACCGGGTCAAACGATGCGTCAAGATTCTGGGCTTTGTCGCCGGGGCTGACGATTTCACCGAGCAGGCTAAGGTCATCAACGGAGCGTCCCAAGTATTCATAGACGTGTTTGGTGAGGAGGGGCGTCACGCTAGGTCTGCTATCGGAACAAATAGCCTACCCCTCGGCCTGACGGTAGAGGTTGAGTCTATCTTTGAAATTGTGTAAAAAGGAGGAATTGAGGGTGCTCGGCCAAATTTTAGAACCCATTCAGATCTCGGATATGCTAGCGGCCAAGCAGCGGCTGCGGAAAGAATTTCCGCCTTCCCCGTTACTGTCAATCGCGCCGCTGGATCAGGAATTGGGAACCCCCGTCTATTTAAAGGCAGAAAATTTGCTTCCCTCTGCTGCCTATAAATTCCGCGGGGCCACCAATAAGATTAAGACCCTGATCGAGACCTCCGGTACAGAAGTCCGCATTATTACGGCCTCATCCGGTAACCACGGAATGGCCTGTGCGTTGGCAGCAAGCCGCCTTGGAATTCCGGCGACCGTTGTTGTCCCTGTCCCTACGCCGCAGATTAAAAAAGACTATATTCGGTCATTGGGTGCCAACCTGCTGGAAATCGGAGAAACCTATGATGACTCTTTTCTTGCAGCCTGTGAGCTCGCGGAAACGGAAAAAGATGTTTTATGTGCATCCTGTCTCTGACCGCTATACTGTCGCAGGCCAAGGGACCATCACATTGGAGCTTCTGGAGCAGATCCCGGACCTGGATCAGGTAATCGTCCCTATAGGGGGCGGCGGGTTGATCACGGGTATCTCCTTTACAATGAAGCAGTTGAAACCATCTGTAAAACTTGTCGGCGTCATGCCAGAAGGTTCCGCAGTATACTATGCCTCCAGGCAGGCAGGGAACCTGTTGACACTGGAACACTGCGCCTCCATGGCAGATGCATGCGTACGAAAGACCGGGGAGCCGTACCTCTATCCTTATATTGAGCAATATGTGGACGAGATTGTAACCGTCACGGAGGAATCCATTCGAAAAGCCGTCAAAATGGCCTGTCTGTATGGCAAGTTGACTCTTGAGGGGGCTGGAGCAATGCCGCTTGCCGCTCTGCTGGAAAACAAGTGTCAGGCCATTGGAAAAACCGTACTGATCTGCAGCGGTGGTAATATCGACCAGAAGGTATTGAATGCCTGCCTGAACATTTAGGTGGGATGGTTGACCGGGCATAAAGATTTATCGCAGCCTAACCATATGGCCCTAGTCGGGATTGTTTGTCCAGATGGACTCTCCCGTTTCCGGATTGTAGCCAGCTGTATATTGTTTTTCCCTCCCCCGTCTCATATCCAAGCTGTGAAGCGTGTAAACGGGGCTGTTCCTATATCGTATCCCCATTAACCGGATTGTAGGTCGCATCGCCAGAGATTACGGGATTGGTGGAGCGGAAATCTTGATTTTTCCTTTTCCAAATCGACTGTCATGACCAGGCGATAGCCAAGCCGACCGCTTTTCGGCAGACTGTGTACCTGCCGGAAAAGACTACTCGCGAGAAGGCCCTCAGTGATAGTGTCAAGGAGTGGACCTGTTGACAAGGTCCTCAGAAACTCCAATCTTAGGGTATAATTAAAATTAAGAGGGGAATGGAGCATGATGGCACGGTAAAGCGGCCAGATAGGCATGGTAGTTCTGGACATAGAAGAATTGATTCCTGAAAATCAATTGCTCTGCAAATCAGTCATAAGATTTAACTTGATTTTATCTATGACTTTGCGCCCCCGTACGATCCTTCAAATAGTCATCTATCTGTTGATCCTGTCAGTATGTTTAAAATGCTGCTGATAGGATACCTGCATAGTATCAAGTCAATGCACCGGCTTATCCAAGAAATCCAACTAAACATTGCATATCTCTGATTTTGTGCTTTCGAGTTTGAGGAGCAAATATCAGTAATTCAGCAATACAAGGACCTGTGAGCGGAATGGAAGCGGCTTCCTCCAAGCGGCTTCCTCCAGTAAGCTTTTCTAGAATTTGTTCGTCGCTGTATAGAACAGAAACTCCAGCTCTGTAACCCATGTGAAGGAGCGCTCCATGAGCGTTTTCCCGTAAAGGGGATCAGCGCTTCCGCCGCTGCAAAGACCGGCACAAGGATCGAAGCGGCCTTATATGCTTCTGCGCCAGCGGCCATCCCTTAGCCAGCCAAGGGGAGGTGTGCTTGCGTGACCTGCAGAAGGAGAAGCTGGCGCTGTTCATCCTACCAAAGGGGCCGCTTTCCATCGCACAGGTACAGGGGCAGCTCATGGGGGAGCGGCTGCTTTCAGAATTTTATTTCTGCGATTCGGCGGAAGAAATCACTGTTCTGGTGGCATCTGGTTACGGTATTTTGGCCCTCCTGGCTCTGCTGCTTCCGGATATGCCGCTGATTGCAAAGCTCCCGCTGAAAGACACCGAACTGGTCTCTTTTGGAATTTATTATCGGGCGCTCCAGGGCAATCCGGCGCTGAGAGCCCTGATCCAATGTGTCAGGGAGTATTTTGCGCAGCCGCTTGTGTAGGCAGCAAAAAAGATAATGCGCTTCCATACAGGCCAGAAGCTTCTGATGGAAGCGCATTATCGCTATATAAATTGTGAAAAGGTCCAATCCCGGCACAAAGCCAAAAGTTAATGGACAGACACAGCAAGAAGATCCAATGGCTCTATTGAGGGATAGCCTCGTTTAGCCTAACACATACTGTAAAAAGCTTATACTTTTATTTTCACTACTCTTATCTTATACTTTCTATAGAGACACATAAGACTTTGATAAGTGAGGTGCGGCTTCTATGATGTATCCATTTCTGCAAATCGACGGTGATACTGAAATCGTTCATTCCGATATGCTTCCAAACGGCGAGGTCAAAGTATATATAGAATATATAGAAAAGACGGACGCCAAAAAAGATGGATTCCATCACGCCGCCTGTTTTCTGCCCGGCGTACCGCTGGGAGAATGTTGATGGCTTCACTCCCGAGGAGATTGCTCGGTATCAGGAAGTGATTGAATCGACTGTCCACTTAATTTTAGAGTTTGCCCGACAGGGAGGCTTTGAGAATGCCTCAGGTCTTTAAAATCGGCCCATATTGGGTGTACTTCTGGGCCAACGAGAGCGACCCTCTGGAGCCAGTTTATGTCCATGTGGCGGAGGGCACACCATCCGCCATGCGACAAAAAGTGTGGATTACAAAGGCGGGGAAGTGTCTGCTATGCAACAACAACTCCCAAATCCCGGACCGTTTCCTACGGAATATTTTGCGGATCATTGAAGCCCGTGGCAGTGAAGTCGTAGAGAAATGGAGAGCGTTTTTGGGGGAGGCTAAATTTTTCTGCTGACTCCTAAATCAGGACTCGTTAAATCAAGCATAACCCTTGTAATCGTAGATAGTTGTTTATACTAGTGGATTATTCTTTTTGCTTTTTGTAAAGCTAAGGAGCAAAAGCATACCCCGGGTTGCATGGCTGCCCAAAGGGGAGAAGCCTATATTGTTTACAGCCCTGCAAATTCTGAGCTGGCTTAGACTGAAAGTGGTTTGTCTCGTTTCTCGCCCCAGTGGCCAATAGAGGCAGGCGAGAGCAATCTACTTTTATATGAGGGGCGTTTTGCCCTTGCAATGTGCCATCAGTTCAACGGCTTATGTCCTCCAAACAGAGGGGGAAATCGAGATACTAAAAAATATCTCACAAAATAAAAAAGAGGATTGATAAAAGCGATGGCATAGAGTATAGATATCTTTATTGTTTTGCGCGGCAGGTGTATTGCTCGAAAGGATGACAGCATCAATAAAGCATCAGAAATGTAAAGGACGAACTATTGCGAGTCGGCCAGTGTTTGGGACAGCAGGGAAGTTTTATATGGAGTGCAGACTTCCCCAGCCACTCCAAAACCGCGTGCCGAGGGTTCGAATCCTTCTGCCCCTGCCATTGAGTATCCCGAACCCCCGAGAAATTGGGGCTTTTTGTTACTTTTTCGAGGGAATGATTTTCGGAAGACCGCGGGTGATGCTCCAATGATGCCCTGAATGTGGTATCCGGTGTCATCCGTTTTTACTGTTTCCGTCTGCTGCAGCATCATTTTGGCATCAAAGTTTTGTGCCCCCGGCCGGTTGGCTTCCGGTCAGGGGCGCTTTTTGGGAGGGTGCTTCAGAGATCGAATCCTGCCGTGATCCCTGCCAGGCGGGAGGTATCCTTTTTCACGTAGTATAGTTCTGTGATCTCTGAGGTGGAGTGGCCGAGGAGGTCGGCCACCTGCCGGGGAGAGAGGGAGCGGATCGTTCCGCCCGGCTGTTTAACCTCCGTTGACCAGATTGGTGGCGAAGGTATGGCGGAGGGTATGGAGTCCCCGCTGTTTCAGGCCATCCGCTCCCAGGATGCGGTAGTATCGTTTCCTGAAGTTTACCGGCCGGGTATAACCTCCGTGTTCATCCGAGATGAGAGGGCTGTCCTCTCCGAAGTACCGTTCCGCCCTCAGCTCCAGAATGGCGTCCACTGCAGCTTGGTTGAGTGGAACATCCCGCTTGCTGGAGGTGCTCTTCAGCTTGCCGATCTTTACCTCCCGGCCGCTGATGGATTCGGTGCCTTCTCGCCGGGAAACCTCCTTCACACCCCGCTGGAGGTGGATGACCCGGTTTTCCAGGTCGATGTCACTTGTTCAGCAGTCCAAGGGCTTCCCCTGTGCGGAGTCCGGTGTTCAGCATCAGCGTATAGGCCGCCTGCTGATAGATGCGCGTCCCGTTTCCCCAGGCCCTGACAGCTTCCGCTTTGAACTTTGCGATCTCCTCCGGGGTGAAGATGGTCACAGTTTCGAAGGTTGGCAGTTCCTCTTTGCCCTGACCGGCCATAAAGCTTGACTTTTTGATCATGGGGGCCGCAGTCATAGGGTTCCTGGGAATTGCTGAGTCAAATAGTGGAAGTAGTCGGTAAGGATGCTGTGGGCTTTTTGACCGTGGTGTAGGCGTAGCCTTTGTGCATTCAGTGATTCGGCAGCGCCTTGATGTCCGCCGAGGTGATGTCGCCAACCACCTTGCCGCCGAGGATCGGGTAGATCTGATGCTTGGCAGTGCACTCCAGCCGGTCGTAGGTGCCACGCTCCACAGAGGGAAATTTGAATACCCGGAGCCACTTGCCCATGCTTTCCTCAAACTTTGCCTTGGACTCATCTGAGGCCGTGAGCTGGCGGTCGAAGTCGGCAAGGTAGGCAGTGATTTTATCTTTGACCTCTTGTTTGCTGGTCCCGCAGAAGGATTTGCGCTTCTTTGAACTCTGCTCATCCGAGTACCAGACCACGCCGTTCCAGCGGCCGTCTGTTCGCTTGAAGATATTTCCGTTTGTCAGTAATTTTCGCTGCATATCCAGCTCTCCTTTCTCAGCAACACACAATACCACGCCCTCCTGCGGATAGCCATATAAAAAACGGAGAGGTCAGAATATTGACCCGGGAAAGACTTTTATTGTTCCAGCACCGCAGTATTTGATGCACATACATACTGAACTTATAGCCTTGGCACATCTGATCTGCTGGGAGAAAATCAGGAGTAATCCAGGGTTTCACATATTTTCTTGAGGCGGACTCGGCTGCAGACCATATTTCTTCAGAAGTATATCCTGAATATCCTGCGCTGAAATTTCTCTATGTTCAATTTCTTCCAGTATACCGATGATCTTTTTGATGACCATTTTGATAGATTCATCATCAAGCACATCCCTGATTTTGCCCGACTTTTCTGGTCCAGTCTGCGCCCCGCATCACCAATTCCGCTGCCAGGCGCATGTAATTGAAGTCGTTCATAAGCTCATCTTCAAAAAATCAGCAAAAAGCGCCCTGAACCAGCAGGACAAGGTGCCGCGGCGATGCAAGAGGCCCCCGCGCACACAGAAGCCAAAACGCTCCGGAAGTGGCACGATGCCATTCCAGCGCAAGTACTGCGGATGCAGGGGGAAAGAATCCTGCGCCCTATACCTCCATACAATCTTCTGCCATCCAGGCCATACTGTCGGCCCCGGAGCTTCACCGGGGCATGCCCCTCGGCTCGTGAGCTGTACCGCCGACAGGGAATCGCCTCCCGCACTGAAGATCTGATTCATTTTTGCAACACCATACGCCTTCGGGCGTCGCTGGTCAAGCTCGTGTGCGCCGGGGATCTCTGCGGACCGGACTGTCGGCGGCTTCGGCGAAGGCCGGTCCGTTGAGGAGCGCGGACCCGATTTATAACCGGAGGCTATGGAGGACTATTCCTTCTGGATAATTGATTTCTCCGGGGGGGCTTGCTAAGATCAATTCATGAACGGCTATTTTTCACAGTGGGTGCAGAACCGCCCCTGATCGTCAGCCGGAACCAGCATTTGAGGACTGCCGTGCCGGCCGTCTGCGGGCGGCGCGGCAGGACGATTTGAGAAAGGGCGTGAGAACTTTGAAATTTGCCACCAGTGAGCAGTGCTTCCCGTGCTGGGGCACTCTGGCTATGAAAATGGCCCGCGAGGCGGGCTTTGATGGGATCCAGATCACGGACGGCGGCGGATACCTCCAGCCCCATCCCTTGAATCCGGGCTTCGTGGAGTATGAGCGGTTCGGCCTGGACCTGCGGCGGAAGGACTCCTTCCCCTGACGGACCGGACTGTCCAGACATATTATCTGGAGGCGGCGGAGGCATGTCAGATCCAATTAACAGGCATCTATCTCTATCTGCTTGGCCACCAGGGTTTCATAAAATTTGCCGACAGGACGCCTCAGGGCCAGCAATGCCGGGAGACCATCCGCAATGCGGTCATCAGCGCGTCCCAGATGGGGCTTCCCCAGGTGACGATTCCCGTATTCGACATGTTCGGCATCGCCCAGCAGACCTATGCCTTCCAGAAGCTTCAGTACGCTACAGAGCTCGGAAAGGAATATGGAATCCGGATTCTTGCCTCCATGGACGACGCGCCGGCGGAACGTCAGATGGAGATCCTGGACCGGCTGGAGGGCAGCTTACAGCTCAGCCTGAACACAGTGGCCCCCTCTCTCAACGCCGTCGGGGATGCGGTGGAGATGATCCGCACGCTGGGCGGCGCGCGGCTCGCGCAGATCCGGTTTCAGGATTACGCGGCTGACAGCGAGGGATTCGTGACCAAGGAGACAAGCCGCCCGGCCTTGCTGGGCCGGGGAGCCGGGAGGACAGAAGCCTGCGCCGCCGCTGCCCGGGAGATCGGCTATTCCGGCTGGATATGTTCAGACACACCCTATTACAGTGCGGATCTCCAGATTCCAGGCGAGAATTACGCCGCCCTGGCCCGCAGGGACCGGGAGGTCCTGGTGGGCCTGTTCGGTGAATGAGGAGGGGAGCATATGTCAAAATTGAAATTCGCCGCCTGTGAGTGGTGCTTCCCGTGCTGGGGGGGGGGGATCTGGCTGTCAAGATGGCCCACGAGGCCCATGAACGCGTATCCACTGCGGGATCCCGGCGTACAGGCGTACTATCTAGAGGCCGGTGAAAAGTACCACATCGAGTTTCCGCAGATCCACCTGTATACACTGGGTCACCAGGGATATTACCGCAGCCGCCTGGATTCTCTGGGGGGAAGGACTGCCTGGAGAGCATCCGTCAGGCAGTGATTGCCGCCTCTGAGATGAAGGTCCCCAGCGTCATTATCGACGGCATGCGGATGAACAACCCAGCCAAGCGGCAGCACGTCCTGGATGTGGCTTGCTATGCGGTGCAAGTGGGCGAGGAGTACGGAATCCAGATCGGCATGGAGACGGACATGACGCTGGAGGACCACTTCCGATTCTTGGACGCTCTGGACGGAAAGCTGAAGCTGTGCTTTGACCTGCACAACCCCGTGATGTACGGCACCGGCTATCCGCCGGACATGGTGCGGGCTCTGGGAAAGGGCCGGATGGACCACTTCCATATCAAGGAGTCCCAGCCCAACGAGGACGGCTTTGTGACTGTGGAGACGCCCATCGTTTTAATGGGCCAGGGCGGTACATTCTTCCGGGAATCCGCCCAAGCGGTGAAGGACATCGGCTTTGAGGGCTGGATTGTCTCTGAGAACTTCTATTTCCGGCCGAATATCTTGTCGGAGGGCTATGACTACATCAGCGCGGCCAGGAAAGATGTGGAGACCCTCCGCGCGGTATACGGCGATGAGGTGTAACTGCAGCAGGTGCGGCGCTGGAAGCGACGGCGTTTCGCAGGGGCCGTCTGCCACTCTCTGGGAGGATTGGCGGGTCTCTTGGTGGACCTTCGCAATTCTGCCGCGGATCGAGGGCATTCCGGAGCTCAGCAGCTCTTTGGATGGGCGCAGGCGGGCTTCCGGGCGCTGCCACACAAAATGCCACCGACTATGCTGTGCGAAAAAGTCCGCTGGAGAACAACTTCATCCTGCCATCCGATGCAGAAAGACACGCCTTGAAGCTTTTTCCCATGTACTCAGAAAAGGCCGTAGCCGGCATTGCCGGCTACGGCCTTTTTATCTCTCAATGCCATGCTGTGTTCTGGCTTCTCCATAGCTTGCCAAGGAAACGCGCTCTGCCTGGCCCGGGGACCTGCGCCAAATGTTTTTTCGTACTTTCCGTACTGGTTGATGCCCGCGGGGGTCCCATCTCTCCAGTCCGCCCGTCTCTGTCGGGGAGAGTTGGCTGAAAAGAGAGGCCTATTCTTTTGCTTCCCAGCGGCGCGGGGCGACATCGGTCCTGTGCAGCAGGTGTTTCTGACAGACAGGTCAGTTTTTGATATGGATGGCTCTTTTTTTTCCACCGTGGAGGCCGTCTCGCAGATTGACTCCGTGACGGTGGCATGAGAGTGAATGGTAACGATGATCTCATCCACCGTGCACCCCGTGCCGATGGCTAGGTGCCTCTTCCAATCAGGGCCGTCGCACGGGGCCCGACGATGTGCATCCCCAGGATCTCCCTGTGCTCCCCCGCCCGCGATGATCTTCACAAGGTCCTCGTCTCCGTTGAGGATCAGGGACTTGCCGTTGGCCGTCAGCGGGAACTTGCCCATCTTATAGCTGAACCCCTGCGCTTTACACACCTCTTCCGTCAGTCCCATGGAGGCCGCCTCTGGCTCCATGTACACACACGTGGGGTTCGCGTAGTGCGCCTCCTGGTTGAAGATGTTCTCCGCCGCCACTTCGCCCACCGCCGACGCCGTGTGGGCCGGCTGGACATATCCCTTCACGCAGCCGCCGATGGCACATGCGTCGGGCACATAGGCCCCCATCCTGCCGTTGACCAGAATCCGCCCCCTTTTGCTGACGATCCCCGCCGCCTTCAGATTCAGTCTGGCCGTGTTGGCCTTCTACTCCACTGCCACCAGCACCTTCTCCGCCTCAAAGGGCAGCGTGTCCCCATTCTTGTCCCGACAGACCACCGCTGCTCCTAAGGGACTGGCCTCTACCGACTGCACAGAGCGCACTCCAGATGGAACTCTATTCCCATCTTCTTCATATGCTGGACGCCGATTTTCGTCAGAGCCCCGTCCAGCATGGGCAGCATATGGGCCAGCGCCTCCGCGGCCGTGATCTTCGTGCCGAAGGCCGCATACGCACACGCAAGCTCCAGCCCAATCACGCCATACCTCGATCACTACCATCAAATTCGGCAATGCCTCCAGGGACAGTACCCCTTCTTCACGGTGAGCTTCCTGGGGCCGGTGAATTCCGCCTCTCCGCCCACCTCTTGACCTTGTTGATCTTCAGCAGCCCCGTCACGCCGTTTGTCGGCTGCCTGGATATGGCGTTCTTATAGGCAATCACCTGGAGGGACCTCCACTCCGCTCACCTTCATGCCGATGTCGGCGCCCTGTTCGTTCATCTGTGACACCAGCTCTGCCGTGTGCAGCAGGCACTTGGCGGGGATGCATCCCGCGTTCAGGCACGTGCTGCCCATGTAATCCGCCTCCACCAGGTCGCCTCTGCGCCCAGCTGCGACGCCAGGGGCGCCGCCACGTACCCGCCGGTCCCGCCTCCGATTACAATAATTTTTAGATAAATACCTTTTTTGTATCGTTTATCATTCCCGCACAATCAGTATAAAGATAGGGAAAATATCAAAATAGTTTTTCTGGTAAATGCAAAAGGAAGGTGATATAATGTATCATAATGTGATTGTTAAACGAATAACCTATTTTATTTATCTGCGGCGTTGAAACTTGAAAGGGAGGGAAGCTTGATATTCGGGAATTGAAGTACTTTATCCAGATCGCAGATTCCGCCAGCTATTCCTCAGCGGCAGAGAAACTTTACATCTCCCAGCCCGCCTTGAGCAAAGTCATCCAGAAGATGGAGGAAGAGCTGGGCTATGACTTGTTCTTCACCCATCAGCGCCAGCAGAAGCTGACGTCAGAAGGGGAACGGTTCTACTATAAGGCATCCCGCTTGGTCGACGAGTACAACGACTTGTTAAAGCCACCACAGATTCAGGAAACTGCCAGCCAGGGCCAGATATTCCTGGGCTTTCCGGATGTGGCGGGGATCTGTCTTTTCAGCAACCTGATTGCCGACTTCTCCCGTCTCTATCCCAATGTGAAGCTGCAGATCAAGGAGAACGGTTCCAAGCGGATCATGGCAGATGTGGAATCCGGCGTGCTGGACGTGGGGTGTACTGTCGCGCCGGTGCCGGAGGATCGGTTCGATGTCCGTCCCCTGATTCAGGACATCTCCTACTTGGTGGTCAGCATCCATCATCCGCTGGCACAGCGGCAAACTATCACCCTGCCGGAACTGAAGGACGAGCAGTTCGTGTTGCTGGGGACGGAGTTCTCCACCCACCATGACATCTGCACGGCCCTGCGGGAGGCCGGCGTAGAGCCGAAAATCGCCATGCTCTCGACCCAGTGGGATTTCATCATCCAGCTGGTACGGCTGAACTATGGGATTTCCTTCCTCCCGTTTTCCCTGTTCCGGAATTTCTCCTATCCGGACATCCGCCTGCTGGAGGTGGACCATCTGGTGCGCTATGAGGATTTGGTGCTGATCACCAAGAAAGGGCGGTATCTGTCCCGCAGCATCAAGAGTTTTCTGCGTTTTGTGGAGGAGCGGATCGAGCAGGAGGGCGTGCTTCCAACGCGCGTCCCCGCTGCGGCCGCCAAGAATGAGGAGGATGCCTGTGGACATTCATGAGCTGCGGTGCTTCGCTCAAGCCGCAAAGGACGGCAGCTACCCGTCGCAGCCGAAAAGCTGTGTATCTCCCAGCCTGCGTTGAGCAAGATCATCCAGCGGATGGAGAATGAGCTGGATACCAAGCTCTTTTTACACCTTTCAACGCAGGCAACGGCTGACGGACGAGGGAGAGGTATTTTTAAAGAAAGCGGTGCGGGTCATCAATGAGTATGACAGCATCACAGAGTCCGCCCACCCCAACAAGGGTTGCTACCAGGGGCAGATCTTCATTGGATTCCCGCCGATTGCGGGGATCTGCTACATGAGCGAGCTGATCGTGGAATTTTCCCGCCAGTATCCGGGCATCAAAATCAACATTCTGGAAAAGGGAAGCCAGCGGATCATGGAGGAGGTGGAGTCCGGGGCGCTGGACCTCGGATGTGTCAGTGCCCCGGTGGCGGAGGACCGCTTTGACCACGCCCCTTTGTCCACGATGTCTTCCGCTTGGCCGTCAGCAGTCAGCATCGGCTGGCAGGTCGTTCCTCTGTCTCCATTTCAGAACTGAGAGATGAGGATTTTATCGTCGCAGGCTGCGACTTCTCCACCTACCACACCATGCGTGCCGCGTGCCTTGAGGCAGGCTTTGAGCCCAAGATCGCCCTCCACTCCTCCCGGTGGGATTTCATCATCCAAATGGTCCGTCTGAATTACGGCATCTCCTTTCAGCCCCTCTCGGTCTTCAAGCGGTTTCGATTTCCGGATATCTGCCTTCTGGCCGTGGACCACCCGCTCACAGACCACTGGCTGGAGCTGATCACGAAAAAGGACGGGTACACCTCCCGCAGCGTCAACCGTTTCATCGGCTTTGTGATGGAGCGTATGGAGCAGGATCCGGACGCCTCATCCCTGGTCTCTCCAATGGCAAGGAAGATTGACTGAAGTGCCGCAGCCTCACAGGTGGCCATTGGGCTCGATGATGATTTTGATGGAGGTGGGGTCGGACCAGTTGGTGTCCAGCGCCTCAAAATAGCGATCCAGTGGGAAGGTATGGGTGATCGTGAGCTCCGGGTCGATCTTACCATCGGCCATGGCGGCAAGGCACTTGCTGAAGCTGTGGTGCTGGAAGGTGGTGCCGATGTAGTTGAGCTCTTTGCGGACGAACAGGCCCATGTCCAGGGAGACGGTCCGCTTTTCCGTGGTGGGGAAGGAGTAGTTGGCAAAAGTGCCGCCCGCCTTGAGAAGCGGGATGCTCCGTTCCGTCAGATCGGCGTTCCCAATGGCGTCGATGATCACATCCAGTCCGTGGGGGAAGCGTTCCCGCAGGATGGCCTCATGGGCCGCCGGAGTGCCGGGTCCGCGAGGATCGTGCCGATCCCCCGGCTGGCGAGACGATCCAGCTTGCTGGGCTGGCAGTCCAGCACGGTGACGGTTCCGGCGGCGCTGCCCTTTGCCAGCTGTGCCAGCAGGTTGCCGCTTGCGCCGCAGCCCAGGATCAGAACATCCGCCGAATAGGGGATGCTGCAGCGCTCGATACAGCGGAAGCTGCATCCCACCAGCTCGGTCAGAGCGGCGGCCTTGAAGGAGACGGTGTCCGGAATGGCGTAGACGTGGCTCTCGTTGACCACCACCAGCTCCGCCATTGCGCCGTTTACGCTGTGGCCAATGGCTTGTTAGTCCTCGCAGAAGGCAAATTCGCCGCGCTGGCAGTGATAGCATTTCCGGCAGGGTATCCCGTTGTCCGCGGTGACGCGGTCGCCGGGCTTGAAGTGGGTCACGCACTTTCCGACCTTTTCCACGATGCCGGAAAATTCGTGTCCGGGGATGACCGGATAGCGCCCTAGCACGGCACCGGCCCGGTCATGACTGGTATCTGCTGGCTTGCAGATACCGCAGGCCATGACACGGATAAGGACCTGCCCGTCCCCGCAGACGGGATCGGGAACTTCCACGATGCCGCCGTTGGCGCGGCCGGGCTTTTGATAAAGCAGAGCTTTCATATTGGCTTCCTTTCTGTCTCGTCTTTTACTGGAGAAGTGCTGTAATCTCTGCCTGGGCCATGGATGCGCGGGGGCCCACGACGCGGCTTCCGACTTCAAATGTAATGCCCAGCTCTTCCCGCATATCGAAGTAGGCAAAGTGTCGGCCCAGGAAATGGCCCTCCAACAGGGGAACCTTTTTCAGCTCCTCCTCCAGAAAGCGCAGACCCTCCTCCCGGTTGGCCAGGCGGATATTCAGGTGGTGGATGCCGGGGCCGTGCTCCTTGAGAAAATCACTGATGGGGTCTCCAGTGCTGCCCTCCACAGGGGCGAACATCTCAATATCCATGCCGCCCATGAAAAAGTTGACCTGGTGGTAGGCGTATTCCCCCCGGACACCGTTGTAGATTTGGGGCTCCAACCGCCCGCTGCGGATCAGCTCCAGGGACTCCCCGAAGGAGACGGAGGACTCGTCGATTCCGGAACAAGGTGCGAACTTGTTCCAGGCCCTTTTCCAGGTCCGGGACGACAACGGCGACCTGGCAGACCAGATCCAGTTTTAATTTTGTCATGACACACCTCCTTGCTCAAAGGCGCTGGCGGTAGAGTTCCGCCGCGGCCTCCGGTTCAAATGGTACGTAACTGGCGGACAGTAGCCGCTGCTTCGTCTGGAAGATGCTGTCCACAAAGCCATGGATGTCTTCTTCTCCGAACGCCATAGTCCCGCAGGGGCTTCAGCGGGCACAGGGTGCCCAGGAGCGCGCCGAGATTGGCAAACACCGCGCCGGTGAAGAGGCCGGCTTGCTGCAGCACAGGGGTGAGCAGCTGGCGCAACTCCTCCAATAGGGGGCCGTCCGCCGTCTGCTCATAATAGGAGAAGACCGCGATGAGGAACTGATAAATAGTCTCGCCGTGGGAGACTTTGTACAGCTCTCCGATAGGGTAGGCCAGTGCGTGGACTGGGCCGGCACCCCCGTTGTTGACGGCTATGCCGGCGAGGCAGCTGGCAGTCAGGAACTGCTCCAGCAGTGCGGGAGATGGGGGCCCGGCATCCTGCAAGAGATGGAGATACCATCCATCAGCAGCCGGATGGACCGGCTGCCTGCCGCGCGGGCGAATTCGTTCCCTCGGACAGGGGAAACAAAGGACTCCATAGAGTGTCCCAGGGCATCCACCGAGCAGTGGACCATCACCCACCGGGGAAGGGTGGTCAGCAGTTCCGGTATCAGGACCGCGTGAGACGCGGGAGAGCTCCGGGGCCAGGACACCTGTCTTGAGGCCGGTGTCCTTCATGGTGACGATGCCACCGAAGGTGACCTCGCTTCCCGTGCCGCAGGTAGTGGGCAGGACGATGAGCTCCTTGTCCAGCTCCATGGGAATCTGCATCTCTATGACCCGCCGGCAGGGATAGGCATCCTTCACGCACAGAATCTTGGCGATGTCGATCACACTGCCTCCGCCCATGGCGATGATGCGCCGGATGGAGAGGCAGGCAATGTCCCGGAGGATCGCGTCGATGACCTCTTCCTTGGGCTCACCCAGGCCATACTGGTCCTTGATAACCACAGAGCAGGTCAGGGGTCGCCCCTCTAAATACTGCCGAAAGAGGACCTGTTCGGTGAGCAGGAGATCGCCCTGTCCTACGGAGAAGGAGGAGAGGAACTCCGCCAGCGTGGAAAAGCGGTGGATCGTCGGCTTTACACAAAACAGATGCATCCGCTCACCTCACACTGTCCGCCCACAGGCGTCCCTGGGGCCGCACGGCCCTATCATCTGTGCAAAGGGAGCCATCATAAAGCCCGCCGTGTCCGTGAGATCGAACAGCTGATAGCGCCCCGTGGATGAGCTCTCCTCATAGACGGGAGCGTTGCCGGAGGCGGCAAACTGTCCCAGCAGATCCGGCAGATCCTCCGTATAGATACCCAGGTGGTGGAAGCCCTGCCCTTTCGTACGTAGGATGTCGGCATAGGGGTCGCAGCCGTCCTTGTCCACGGGCTCCACCAGCTTCATGTCGATCCCGCCCAAATCAAAGCGGACGGCCTTCATCCGGAACTGAATCCGCCGGCTGTGGTACATCCCGGTGCAGTCGACCGAGATATCCTTGATGGACGATTGGCGGAAGTCCACCAACCGTTTCCAGTTTGCCAGAGCGGTATCCAAATCGTGTACGACGCAGACCACCTGGAAAATTTGTTTGCAGCGATCTTTTTCCATAAAGACCTCCTTGGTGTTTTTGCAAAAAAACCGATGACGCATAATGCGTATCGGTTTTTTTTGCATTATTTTTCAGATTTAGAATTCGGATGGCCGCTTATCGCAGGGCGGTGGGCAGCCAAGTGGACAGACCCGGAATGAACATCATCAGGATCAGGACCAACACGCAGCTGCCGAGGAACGGCCAGATGTAATGGATGACTTCCACGTACTGGGTCTTCTTCAGCTTGGTGGTGACGAAAACGTTGACGCAGAACGGCGGAGAAATGGCGCCCATGCACAAGTTCACCAGGATGATGCCGGCCATCTGCACCTGGTCGATGCCGTAGGCGTCCGCAATCGGGGTCAGCAGAGGCACGAACAGGAGGATGGCGGCGTTGCTGTCGATGAACATGCCGCAGATGATGAACAGAACGTTGACGATCAGCAGGAACACGATGGGGGATTTGATGTTCTCAGTGATCAGAGTCACCAACTGCTGGGAGATGCCGGAGAAGGCCAGGGCCTTGCAGGCAATGTTGGCGAATGCCATGATCAGCAGGATTACGCCGCTCAGGCTGATGGTGAAAAGCATCATGTCCTTCAGATTTCCGGAGACGCGGTCCTTATTGATTCGCTTGTTGATAAAATAGTAGATCAGACCGTACAGAGCGGAGATTGCGCCGGCTTCGGTAGCGGTGAAGATGCCGCCGTAGATGCCACCGAAGATGATAACAGGCATCAGCAGCGCCCAGAAGGCGTTCTTCGTGGAGCGGCCGATGTTCTTCACATACTGGCTCATCACGAAGGGTTCAGTGATCTTGGGTTCCACCTTGACGCGGTGGAAGTAGTTTACGATGCTGAACAGGCAGGCCAGGATGATGCCGGGCACCAGAGTGCACATCCATGCATCGGCAATGCTGATGCCGGAGGCGGTGGCATAGATGATGCCGGTCATGCTGGGGGGAATCAGAACACCCAAGAAGCCGGCGGAGGCCATCAGAGCCGCCTGGTAGGCGGGCTCATAGCCCCGCTTGTCCATCTCGGGGAACACGATCTTGCCGATGGCGGCAATGGTGGCCTGGGTGGAGCCTGTCAGGGCGCCGAACAGCGCGCAGGCGAAGACGGCCACGGTGCCGGTGCTGGCGCGCACACGGCCAACGAAGGAGTCAATGAAGTTGAAGATGCTCTTGGAGATGCCGGAGTACTCCATAATTGCGCCGGCAAACAGGAAGAATGGGATCGCCAGCAGGGAGAAGTTGTCCAAACCGTAGAAAGCGGTCTGGGAGAAGCTGTTCATGGAGTAGCCGAACACCGCGAAGACCACTGCGCCGCCCAAGCCGATGCCGAAAGCAACAGGAAGACGGAAGAGAAGGGAGAAGCCGAGGAAAATAACTAAGAACAGTGCCAATACTTCCATGTTAGTCCTCCTCTTCTTTCTCAGACGCGGCAGGCTTGTCGGCGCCGAACCAATACTCGCGGGGCAACAGGATGTTGAAGATCGTGTGGAGCGTGATCAGGCAGCAACCGACAAATACCAGCGCCATCGGGATCACCATTTTGAAGCCCATGGTCTGGGAAGACACGCCCATGTCGTTGACCTTCATCATATAAATGAAAAAGTAGTAAGAGAAAAATACCATCACGCCCAGCACCACGACCTGTCCGATGCGATCGATCACAGCCAAAATTTTGTCGGCGTTCTTGGTGCGTTTTTTCAGCACGGTGCTGACGATGTCGATTTCCAAGTGATCACCCACAGAAGCGGCGTAGGACCCGCCGAACCAAGCCAGGATGATCAGCAGATACCGGGCCAGCTCATCCGCCCAGGGCGTAGAATAGTGGAAAATAAAGCGGCAGGAAATAAAGATCATGCACACGACAATCAGCGCCCACAGCAAAGCGATGGAGAGTACGGACTCCACCTTGCCCAACACTTTGTTTGCCTTGTAGATGTTCTCAACGAACTTATTTGGAAATTTCATCCCATCCATTTTTTGCCCTCCCTTGGAAAAGGTATGGGGATCTTATCCCCATACCTTATACCTTTCACTTTGCACAGTTCGGTTTTTGAGTCAGATCAGATGCACTCAGATGTAGAATTAGGAAATCTCCTCAGGCAGGTAATCGGCCATCAGACGCTCCATCGCCACAGGGTCGAACTCATCCTCAAGCCCCATCCAGGTGTTGTAGGCGGCATTCTTCATGATGGCGATGCTCTCCTCATCCGGATAGACGACCTCGACGCCGGCGGCAGTGCAGGTGTCCCAATAAGTTTCGCAGGTGTCGCGGATCTCCTGACGGGTGTACTGCGCAGCCTCCTTGGCGGCCTGGTACACGATCTCGCGCTGAGCGTCAGTCAGGCTGGAGGTCCAATCCAGGCTGGCGGTCCAGTACATGGTGCCCCAACTCTCGGCAGTGACATAGACCCAGTCGGCGACCTCTTCCAGGTGGAAGACGTTCATGGCCCAGGGGCTGTTGGTGATGCAGTCCATGGTGCCTTGCTGCAGGCCGGTATACTGGTCGATGCCGGCGACGGTGGTCAGGCCCAGCTGCTCATAGTAGTAGTGGAAGATGGGGATATCAGGCACGCGGACGATCTTGCCGGCCAGATCCTTGATGCTGCTGGGGGTGGGGCCGGTGCCGATCAGGCTCTTGAAGCCGTTGTCCAGATTCTCGATCAGGTCGATGCCATACTCAGCGGCGACCTCGCGGTGACGCTCAATCATCCAGCCGTTGTTGTACTCGGAGTCAACCTCTTCAAAGCCGTCGAACAGATAGGGCAGAGAGGTCCAGTTCACATTGACATCCGTGGTGCCGAAGTCCAGGCCGTCGATGGATAGGGGCAGCATATCGATATCGCCCATCTGCAGAAGCTGAACAGCCTCTTTCTCAGCGCCCAAGGTACCGGCGGGGATCAGGTTCACCGTGATGGCGCCGCCGGAGTATTCCTCCAGCAGCTCAATGGTCTTGGGGATCAGGGTCTCGTCAACCGTCTGGCCAGCCACAGCGTTGTACATATTGATGGTCAGGGGTTCGCAGGCAGCTTCACCGGAGGTTTCCTCGCCACCAGCAGCGGGGTCTTCTGCAGTGTCGCCGCCGCAGGCGACAAGGGACAGTGCCATAATGCCAGTCAGAAGCAATGCCAGAAATCTTTTCATGTTATCCTCCTATTTATTGATTTTGATGCCTTTTCTCCGTATTCTCGGAGGAGATTCTGTCTATATTTTATCGTTTACAGTTACAAAAGCAAATTTCTAATCGGCATACAGGACCATAATGACAGGTTATAGAAAAGCGATTACATACTGCAATGCGCCAAATGCAGGGGTTTACTGGAGCTTTTCGGGAAAACTGCAACAAAAAACCCCCAGCATATATCTGTTAAGAAAATGTCATAATTGGTGAGGAACGGTGGCAGGGTGCCGTGCACGTTTACGCCTCACCAAAGGCGGCCTTCAGGGTTTCCACGTCCCGCTTGGCGGAAGAGACATAGTCCTCGCCGTTCTCGTTCATGTTGCGGCGGTTGTAGAACGTCTCCGAGATGATCCACCCCTCATAGCCAATGTCCTTGATGGCCTGGACGGATTCCTTGAAGAAGGTGCCGCCTTGGCCCAGCAGAACGATGGGCGCAGTCTCCTTGGTCACGAAGCCCTCCGCGTCCGGCTGGGACTCCTTCATGTGGAAATGATCGATGCGCTCCCGGCCCAGGACCCGGATCATATCGGGGGATAGCCCGTCCCATACATCACCGGATTGTGGGTATCAAAGCACAACTTCAGTTTGCCGTCGAACTGATCCAGGAACTTGAAATGGTCCTCCAGACGGATGTCTGTCTCCATGGCGATCTGCACGCCATAGTCCTGGGCCACCTCCACGGCGTATTTGTACATGTCGAACACGTGCTTGTGCTGCGCGGCGCCGTACATCCGCATGCCCTCAATCATCACAGTGGGGATATGCATTTCCGCGGCGGCAATGATGCCCTTTCGGATGCTCTCCATGCACTCCTGTCCCTCCGGGGAGGACTGGCTGTACCGGATGAAGTTCTGGCGGACCAGCGTGTAGAGGTGGATGGACTGGAGCTCAATACCATACTTGACCGAGGCCTCCAGATAGCTCTCCTGTACCCGCTTGTTGTTCAGCGGGTAGGAGTTGGTGGAGCCGCCGGCATCCGCCAACTGCATGCCGGTGAAGCCAGCCTCGTGAGCCATCTGCAAAGCCAGTGGGCCCCAGCAGGGGAAGCTGAACTCGCAGACGCCGAATTTAAAACGTCCCATAATTGCAATTCCTCCTGATCGCTCAAGCGTTTGACTCGTCACCGGACTCCACCACAGCCCGGATCACCTTTCGGTCGGCCACCATCTCTAGGCCCTTCTCCAGATCGTTCAGATCGAAGGTCATGGAGGAGAAGTCGTCGAAGGGATACTTGTGCTGGAACTTGTCCAGGAACACCAGGGATTTGTGGAGGTATTCCGGCAGGTACCGGGCCACGCCGGTGACGGTCAGGCTCTTGCGGGTGATGTAGCCCGGAGAGAGTGTAGCTTGGGCGAGAGAGTATTGGTGCCGATGATCACGTACCGGCCCATGGGAGCCAGGTGGTGCAGCCCCTCCTCCACGGCGGCGGCCACTCCGGTGACCTCCACGGCGGCATCCGTGCCGCGACCGCCGGTTAGCGCTTTGACGGCGGCCTCCCGGTCAGCCATCTGGGGCAGGTCGGTCATGTTGATCAGGTGGTCTGCGCCGAATTCCCTGGCAACTTCCAGCCGCTCCGCCACGCTGTCGATCACGATGGTGGTGACGCCCTTCTCCTTGGCAATGGCGCAGGCGTAGAGGCCCATGCTGCCGGCACCCTGGATCAGCAGGGTCTCGCCGGCGGTGATGCCGATGTGTTCCAGGCCGTAGTAGATTTGGGAGAAGCGACAGTTGGCACCGGCTGCGAGGGAGTCCGGCAGGGTGTCGGGTACCTTGTAGAAATACTGCCGGGGATGGATGTAATAATGTGTGGCAAAGGTGCCGGAAAAGTAGGGGAAGTCGTCGGGAGACTGTCCCAAGTGAATGTAGGCGTTCCCACACTGGTCATAGCGGCCTATTTTGCAGGCCCGGCACTCGCCGCAGGTGATGTAGTAGGCCGCTACCACCCGGTCGCCTGCCTTCACGGACTCTCCGGCGTAGTCCTTGGTGACGCCCTCGCCCAGCCGCTCGATGCGGCCCACAAACTCGTGGCCTTGGCAGGTCTTGTCTCCGCCGACGCCCAGGGACGCACCGGTTTTCCAGTTCTTCACGTCGGAACCGCAGATGTTGCTGCTGAGTACCCGCACCAGCATGGCACCCGGCTCCACCTCCGGCAGTTCGTGCTCCTCAAAGCCGACCTTGCCGTTTTTGCCGAAATATGCGATCTTTCCAGTCATACTGTTAGGTTCCTCCCTCTGCTCATTTCCGCTCCATGGAGGCGTTCCAGGCTACCTGCACAGCCCGCGTGCCGCTGAAGCCGCCGTCTACGGGGAGGCACTGGGCAGTGATCTGGGCGGCCTCCTCGCCGGCGAAGAACAGGCAGGCGTTGGCAATGTCCTGGGCGACAGTTACACGGCCGGTGGGAGTGATGGGGATAAAGGACTCGTCGATCGTGTGGGGGACGTGGCAGTTGTTGTTGGTACGGGTGAAGCCGGGCAGCACACAGTTGATCGTGATGCCGCTGGGACCCAGCTCAAGAGCTGCGGCTCTGGAGAGAGCCATGATTCCGGCCTTGGTGGCAGCATAGATGCTGGAGTTCCGCTCCCCCTGCAGGGCGCCGGTGGAGGAGATGTTGATGATGCGACCGCCGTGGCCCTGCTGGATCATCTGTTTTGCGGCTATCTGGGTCATGAAGTAGGTGGCTTTGAGATTCAGGGCAATGGAGCGGTCAAAGGATACTTCGTCCGTCTCCACAAGAGGCTTCTTGCAGCCCCAGCCGGCGTTGTTCACGATGATGTCCAGTTTGCCAAAGGCATTGAGTGTCTGTTCCAGCGCGGCTTCACGGCCCTCCCCGCTTGTCAGATCTGTCCCGATGGCGATGGCGCGGCCTCCGAAGTCCAGAATCTCCTGGGCAGTCTTCTGGGCGGCCGTTAGGCCGCTCCCCACCACGGCCACCGCAGCGCCCTCACGGGCGAACGTGGTGGAAATCGCATATCCGATGCCCTTGCTGCCGCCGGCCACCAGGGCAACTTTTCCCTCAAGTCTGTTCATATGCATACCTTTCTTTCAATATTGTAACAGTTTGTCTGCCGTGTACTTACGTTGTTTCGTGCTCTGCGTAATACTGCTGGGCCATGGGGCCGACCACCATGTCACCAATCTCGGCGATGAAACCGAAAGTGTCCCGCCAGTCGTAGAACTCGAATTCCTTGCCCCGCATCTTCCCGCTGTGAAGCACAGGAACGCCTTGCTCCTTCATGCTGCGGTCCAGAAGGCTGCGGTCCTTCATCTTGATATTGATGTGGTGAATGCCTTGCCCGTGCTTCAGTAGCCAGTCAGAGAAGGGGTCTCCGCCGTTCTGGTTCAAGGGCTCCACGTACTCAAAATCGATCCCGCCGAAGCTCAGGCGGGCTGTTTTGATGTAGAACTCCTTGGGCTCCCCCCAATAGGTGCAGTCCGTGAATGTGCCCTGCTGGGCCATATCCTTCGTGGTTTTGATGACAATGCTGCTCTCGTCAATCTGAAAGTACTCCGTCAGCTGCTTTATAGTGGTATCCACACTTTTGACGACCATTGCGACCTGGAATACAACTTCTGGTACAATCTTTTCCATCTGTCCCAATCTCCTCCCAATCTGATTTATGCATGAGACTGACAGCATCCGACCGCGGACTATGCGTTCAGTATATCGTCCCCCCTCTCTAAAAGTATAATAGTTATTATTTACAGGCGGGTATTCCGGCAGGTTATAGCTGTCCCCTCTGCCGGGCGGAGAGGACAGCGCAGACAGGCAGCAGGCCTTGTATAATTTGAGGGAATAAGCCTGTATAAAAGTTGTGTATTTGCAAAAACGCGGGGAACTGTCTATCATAAAAAGGAAAAGCCAGAGCATGTCATATTGTAGCTTAAGTAAACAAGGAGGAATAGTGGCAAATGGCAGATCTTTCTTTGCTTTTAGAGTTCTATGAAAACATGTACAAAAGCCGCCGCTTTGACGAGCGCCTGTGGGATGCTTACACCAGCGGCAAGCCTCTGGGCATGACCCACCTGGGTATCGGCGAAGAGGCCTGCGGCACGGGCTCCATGCGGGCTTTCCGGCCCACGGATATCGTGTGCCCCCACCACCGCTCCCACGCCCACCAGCTCATGCGGGGCTGCGACCTCAAACGGCTGCTCTCTGAGACACTGCTCAAGTCCACTGGCATGTGCCAAGGCAAGGCTGGCGAGGCCCACTTTGTGGACGTATCAAAGAACCTGTACGTGTTGGGCGGCACTCTGGGTCCCTGTTACACGGTGCCTGTGGGCTTTGCCTATCACCTCAAGCATGAGGGGAAGGGCAATATCGCTGTGGCCTATTCCGGCGATGGCTGTACCTGCGAAGGGCCTTTTTACGAGGCCATGAACATGGCGGCGGCGTTCAAGCTACCGATGCTGATGATCATCCAGAACAACTTCTTCGCCATCTCCGAGGACTTCCGTAAGATGACCGGCCTGCAGAGCCTGAGCACGCGGGCGGCCGGCTTCGGCATCCCCGGCGTCACGGTGGAGAACGCCAACGATGTGGAGACGGTCTACAATGAGACCATGAAGGCAGCGGAGTATGTCCGCGCCGGCAATGGCCCCATGATTCTGGAGCTGAAGACATGGCGCCAGATGGGCCACGCCCCGAATGAGCCCGGCACCAAGTACAAGGATCCCGCCGAGCAGGCGATGTGGCTCAAACGCGACCCCATCAAGTTGCTGGCAACCAAGCTCAAGGAACAGTACCAGGTCCAGGACGAGCAGATTAAGGAGATCGAGGACCGGGTCGAGCAGGAGCTGGACGAGGCCTGGGCCTTCGCCGAGGTGGCCCCCTATTCTCTGCCTGAGGTGGCAATGGATCACATATATGCGGGCTGCTGAAGACGGAAAGGAGTGTAGAGCAATGGAAACAAAAACCATGACATATATGCAGGCCCTCCGTCTGGCGATGGATGAGGAACTGGCCAGGGACGACAAGGTCATCCTGTTGGGGCAGGATGTGGGCATCCTGGGCGGTGCCTATGGCGTCACCGGCGACCTGTATCACAAGTACGGCCCCGACCGGATCATCGACTCTCCCCTGGCAGAGAACGCCATCGTCGGTTTCGGCATCGGCGCAGCCATGATGGGTTGGCGCCCGATCATGGAGATCATGAAGATGGACTTCAGCATGGTGGCGGTAGACCCCATCGTCAACCACTTGGCCAAGTACCGCTTCATGTCCGGCGGACAGATTGAGAAGATGCCCGCAGTGGTCCGCACGGCCATCGGCGGCGGTACCCGTAGCGGTCCCCACCACAGCTATTCCCTCCACCACATCTTCGCCGGCTTCCCCGGGCTTAAGCTGGTCTGCGCCTCCACGCCGGAGGACGCCAAGGGCCTGCTGAAGGCCGCGATCCGGGATGACGACCCAGTTTTCTTCTGCGAGGAGACGGCTGCCTATCGGATGAAGGGCGAGGTCCCCGTGGATACAGACTTCATCGTCCCCATCGGCAAGAGCAAGGTAGTCTGCGATGGCGACGCCATGACGGTGGTGGCTTTCGGTACTGCCGCCCTGAAGTCCACCAAGGCCGCCGCCCTGTTGCAGGAGGAGGGCATCTACATTGATCTCATCGATCTGCGGAGCCTCCGCCCGCTGGATCTGGACCCCGTGATCGCGTCCGTCAAGCGCACCGGCAGGCTGCTGGTGGTGGACGAGTTCACGGAGATGTACGGCATCAGCGGTGAAATCGCCTTCCAGGTGAGTGAGAAGTGCTTTAAGGATCTGAAGATGCCTGTCCAGCGATACACGCTGCCGGACACCATTATTCCCGCCGGTCCCGTGATGGAGGACTGGGTCATGCTCTCCCCCGCGAAGATCGCCGACCGGGTGAAGGAGTGCATCAAGGCATGACCGGGCCACGCCCCCTATTCGTATGTTTCTACTTAATTTTATATTAATTCAAAAGGAGTTGTTTTACGATGGCTAAAGTTGTTGTGATGCCCAAGATGGGTGAGGAGATGGAAGAGGGCCAGGTGACTGAGTGGCTGTTCAAAGAGGGCGACAAGGTGGAGAAGAATCAGCCCCTCTTTGAGCTGATGACCGACAAGACCACCATGGAGTTCCCCTGCCCGGAGACCGGCACGCTGCTGAAGATCTTGGTAGAGTGCGACGAGGACTATCCCTGCGGCACCCCGATCGCCATCATCGGCGAACCTGGCGAGGATATCTCCGGCCTAGTGTGAGAACAGGAGCGGCTTGACATGATTGAGGTGTCACAGGCGATTCCCTACAGGGGAATCCGAAAAATCGATAGGCAAGCGGATGGAGATCAGCGGCGCATACCCCATGACCTATCAGGGAATGTATGTGGATGTGACGGAACTCCTAGCTTACCGTAAGCAGGTAAATGCGAAAAGGGAGTCAGCCTGACGGTCAACGATTTCATCGTCAAGGCCGTCAGCCTGGCCTTACAGCGGACTCCCATCATGAACTCTGCGTTCAACGAGGACATGAGCCAGATTCTGGTGTACAGCAACTACAACATCAGCGTGATGACTGCCTCTGACAAGGGCCTGGTGGCCCCGGTGATCAAGGAGAGCGAGAAAAAGAGCATCTACCAGATTTCCGAGGAGATGAAGGCTCTGGTGGAGAAGGCCAACGCCGGCAAGCTGATGCCGGAGGACTACGCCGGAGGCACATTCGGCGTCACCAACCTGGGAAAACTGAATTCCTTTGACTCCGTCCCGTTGCCCCAGCCCCCCCAGCCGGCCATCATGGCCGCCTGCACGGCCAAAAAGATGGCCGTTGTGGTGGAGGGAGAAAATGGCGAGGATGTGATTGTACCCCGGGTGATGATGAAGCTGGTCATCGGCGGGGATCACCGGATCCTGGACGGCGTTCCCCTGGCGAGCTTCCTCAACGATATGAAGAAACTGCTGGAAGACCCGCACTCTCTGACATAAGCTTGGAAAGATCCCCGTCAACGCATAGTTTTCGGGGATTTTTTCAATGCAGTGCGCAAGGAGGCGCAGTGATATGAAATTATATGTGTTGGATCTGGGGAAGATCGTCATGCGGGGGGACAACCCCGTGGTGGACACAGCCCAGGCGAACGCCGAGGCCCCGGCTATCCCTATCCACGCGTTTCTGGCAGATACGCCCGTCGGAAAGATTCTGTTCGATACGGGCTGCCACCCGAAGGCAATGGAGGGCGCCTGGCCGCCGGAGATGTGCACAAACCCCTACGTGGCCGGCAGCGAGGCGGGCCTGCTGGCCCGTCTCGCGCAGATCGATGTCCGTCCGGAAGATATCTCCATTGTTGTGGCATCCCATCTGCATCTGGACCACAGCGGCGGGCTCCATCTCTTCCCTCAGGCGAAGGTTTACGTACAGCAGTGGGAGCTGGAGCGTGTGCTGCACGACGCTGACGCAGGGACCTTAGACGTGTTCCACCTGCCCTGTGACGTGGAGAACTGGAAGGCCGCGGGCATCCAGTGGGAACCAGTGCCGGACTCGGTCCGGGAGGTGGAGCTCTGCCCCGGTGTCACGGTCCTGAACCTGGGCCCCGGCCACTCTTACGGGATGCTGGGGATGTATGTGGAGACGCAGGAGAGCCGGTTCCTCCTGGCGTCCGATGCGGTTTACAGCAGGGAGTACTACGGCCCGCCGGCAAAGCTGTCCGGTGCGGTGTGCGATGAGCCGGGATACTTTGCCGCCATTGAGTACATCCGGGACTATGCGGCGCAGCATGATGCTCTCGTGCTGTTCGGACACGACATGGAGCAGTTCCAAAGCCTGCGGAAGAGCGGGGAGGGCGCCTACCAGTGAGCGCCGACGCCTATGAGAGGAGGAAAAGCTGTGGAAAAGCCGACGATGGACCTGATTTTTCAAGTTGCACTGTGCGTGGATGATTTGGAGAGCGTCGTGGAGCAGTGGAAAGAGCTCTTTGACCTTGACACGGCGACCATCGTACGCAAGTGCACGAAGGACGCCTACGAGAGCGACGGCTGGGACGGGCTGAATTACAACGAAGCACCCTGTCAGTTCTTCCACAAATACTGCCGATTCAGCCTCGGCGGTCTGGATATCGAGATCATCGAGCCTCTGGACAAGGCGCCGGGGAACCCGTATTCAGATTTTCTGATTCAGCACGGCAACGGGATCCATCACATCGGCGTAAAAGTCGGCGGGCAGAAATTTCTTATGAAGGAGATGCAGGAACGGGGCATCCCGCGCTATAACTACGCGGAGATGGGGCCTGTCCTGGCAGATGGGACCCGGAAGAGCTGCACATTCTATGACTTGCGCAGGCAGCTCGGCGTCATTCTGGAGTGCGGCAGCGTTGTGGTTGGCCCTCTGGCTAGTGATCCGCGGGCTGGCAATCCGGAGGACTTTGTCAGCGACTGATTAGCTGCCTGCAGGCGGCCTGCGCTAGAGAAGCGGCCTCTCCGCAAGCGATATTGGGAGCAATCCGGAAACCAACAGCACCGGCGGAAGAAACCCGCCGGTGCTGTTTTGGCAAGCCGGAGCACAGGTCCGCGATCAGCAAGGCCGATCTTGCACGGGCCGAGGGCGTGAGCCTGAATATCATCTGTGTGGCAATCACGCGAGGTCTGGAAGGCATGGAAAAATACTTGAAAAAATCTTTCTGATTCTGTGTTACAAAAAGAGCATCAAAATGTCACGGTTATTAGAGATAGGGACAAGCCCTTTCTCCTAAACCGTGACAACTGAATAGACAGTATTCCGGGTAAAAAACTCGTGTGACGAGCGGCATAAGGTGCGCCGCTAGGACATCCGGCTTCAGGAGGTGATGAATAAGCTGGCCGAGCGATCTACGCTGACTTTAACCCGGTCCCGGCAAGCCGGACGCGGTGACAGCGCAGAGGATAATGAAACTTGCTCACGCCCGTCCACAGACTTGAGGGGAGCCCCTGCCGTATGCGCCGCCCGTCCAGGACGAAACGTTGCGGAGGGGCTATGACAGCTGAAAGCATCAGCGGCCTGGAATACTCCTCGCGCTAGGGATGCGTGACAAATACGGCGCAAAGTCAAGAAAAGCCAGGAGACCGCCCGCTCCGGGGCCATTCTGTCTTGCAATAGCCCCAATTATCCCGGTGCAGCGGCTCCCTGCGCGTTCAAATCGACATGGAATACCCCTGTCCGCTTCTAGCTATCCAGGTCAGAGGTTGGAGGAGGTCAAAGGGCGGCGGTCACTCACCTTCCTTTGACATTTCCCCATAGGACAGCGGCCAGATCGAATACGTCCAGAACGGCAACCGCCGCCTGCTCTGCGAGGCCGTTATTTGGGATCAGTACGCCCGGAACCAGGTGGCCGCCTGTGCGGAAGCGTAGCCTATCAAGATGAGGTTCAGACCGTTTTGAAGTTTCGTTATGGCCTTTATGGAAACGAACCAAAGAAAATGCCGTGGTTTGATGACTTTGGTGCTATGCGCTTTGAAGCAAGGGCCATTTATAGGCGGCACCAGAAAGGTATCGATTACTTGAATACGCTTTTGGAAAACGAGGTTGGAGAAAATGGGGATTGAGCAAGCGAGAAAAGCCGCAAGGAAGGCACTGGAATGAATGCAGCAAGCCCGGACCAATGTTATTTTATTGAATATCAGAAGATAAAAGACAAATGGGGCATGACCGACTTTCAGGAAGTAACCGTTTTAAAGGATGTTGTAGACCTTCCTGACTGTGGTGTAGGCGTAGCTCTCGTTCATCCAATGCTTGATATCCGCTGAGATGACGCCCCCCCACCTTGCCGCCGAGGACCGGATAGAGCTGATGGATAGCGATACACTCCAGCCGATCTTAGGTCCCCGTACCACAGACGGGAATTTGAATATCCGGAACCATCTGCCCATGCCTTCCTCCAGCTTTGCTTTGGACCCATCTGAGGCTGTGAGTTGTCGGTTGAAGTCGGCAAGATAGGCGGTGATCTTTTTCTTTGACCTCTTGCCTGTTCCCGCAGAAGGACTTAATGGTTCTGCTGTCTCAGGATTTGAAATGGCTGTGGCCTGGTTTGCTTATAACCTCAAAAAAGCGGCAGACCACTGCGGGCAGAACTCTGCGGCGAAGGTCTGTCCCAGACTGTCCGGGGCATTCAAACCGCCCTTCATGCAGCACTGAATAAAGCGGTGGAGGAAAACGGATTTTCTGTAATCCCTCAGATGGGTGTAAGCTGTCATCTGCCAAACCCAAAGAAATGAAAGTGCTGATCCCGAGGAAAGCCAGCACCTGCTGATTCAGGCCGGGGAAGACGGCTGCTACGAGCTTCTGCTGCTGGAACTTGCCACTGGTCTGCGCCAGGGGGAGAGCCTGGCACTCCAATGGGATGACCTGAATTTCCGCACCGGCACCCTGCGGGTGGTGTGTCAAATTCACCGGGTCAAAGGAGAACTGGTGGCGTCCCCGCCCAAGGCAGGTAACCGGACAGTGCTCCTTCCTGCCCTGGTGCTGCGTGTGCTCAAGGCCTGCAAGAAGGCCAACCATCCCCGGTGGATTTTGTAGCATTTCGCATCGTTTGGCAAAGCCTTATAAATCAAGGGTTTTTATGCCGTATCTTTTGCTTCGGCTCGTCACTTGGGGTGACTTTTCATAGCGTTTCACCCCAAATTCACCCCAAGCCAGCTTATGCCGCCTTCGGGCGTTCTTTTTTGTCCCAAACTTTTCTATAAAACCGATATTTTCTAACAAAATAAAGAAAAATATTACCATAGCCGCTATACT
>VOFI01000694.1_pt1 | contig 54000 bp, 49 predicted proteins | sample 5384131 | NCBI WGS metagenome assembly VOFI01 (sample SAMN12384728, study PRJNA508395) | human gut metagenome | isolation source: healthy gut H | host: Homo sapiens
CTGCGAATCCACCAGTCGTACCCTGTTTTTTATGATATTCCCAATCGTAGAGCGGATTCCCCCACAACTGTCCTGTCTGCGAAAATCCATCCGGCGGACATCCCGCAACATCGATCGGTTCAAGAGCGTCATTAAAACGGAACATCTCCGGCGCCGACCATGTATCCGCGCTGTCAAACGCAACATAGATCGGAATATCTCCGATAATCTCTATGCCGTTTTCGTTCGCATAAGAGCGAAGGCGTTTCCACTGTCTGTCAAATTCATATTGCTGAAATTTGTAAAAGGCAATCTGACGCGACAGCTCTGCTTTTGCATTTTCAATCGCCTGTGACTCTTTGTTTTTAAGCGGTTCTTCCCATTCATTCCAACTCACGCCGCCGTTTCGGTCTTTGATCGCCATATAGAGGCTATAATCTTCCAGCCAAAATTGATTTTCCGAAACAAATGCGCGGTATTCGTCATTTTCTCCAAAACGCGAAAACGCTTTCTCAAGTATTTGAAACCGTGTCTTATATATTTTTTCATAATCTATCTTATCTTCCCGTATTCCCTCACAGCCGTATTCGCACTCCTGCGCTGTCAACAAACCTTCTCCTGTAAGCGTTTCAAGATCGATAAAATACGGATTGCCTGCAAATGTAGAAAAAGACTGATACGGAGAATCTCCGTATCCGGTCGGCCCTAACGGAAGAATCTGCCAGTAACTTTGCCCTGCCGCCTTAAGCCTGTCAATAAATTGATAGGCTTCTTTTGAAAAACATCCGATTCCATATTTTGACGGCAGTGAAAATATCGGAAGCAGCACGCCGCTTGCCCGTTCCATAACCATCCCCCTTTTCATCAATATACCGTTTTACTAATATTTTTCTTTAATCTTATGATCTGGTTAATTTCCAAATATCTCTATTATACTGTTCAATCGTTCTGTCTGATGAGAAGTAGCCTGCTTCGGCAATATTGACAAGCATCTTTTTCGCCCATTCCTTTTGATCTGTATACGCCGCCAGCGCCTTGTCTTTCGCCTTTTTGTACGCATCAAAATCAAGAAATGTCATAAACCAGTCTTTTCCTATCAGCTCTTTTTGCAGACGCTCCAGACTTTCTTTGCATCCGATCTTCATCATCTGTTTTCCTGTAATGAAATCAACCGCCGCTTTGATCTTCGGATTCTTTTTATAATAATCTTTTGCCGAATAATCCGCTTTTTTATAATGTTCGATTACTTCGTCGCTTGACGCTCCGAACACGAAAATATTATCGTCTCCTACAAGTTCATGTATCTCTACGTTTGCCCCCGTCCTCTGTACCGAGAGTGACTGCACCGTTTAACATAAACTTCATATTCCCCGTGCCGCTTGCCTCTTTTGACGCAAGAGAGATCTGCTCGGATATATCACATGCAGGAATCAGTTTTTCAGCCTTTGTCACATTATAATTCTCTACCATGACAACTTTCAGATAAGGACTTACTTCCGGATCATTATTAATGATCTCCTGCAGGCAAAGTATAAGATGAATGATATCCTTTGCGATCACATATGCCGGAGCCGCTTTCGCCCCGAAGATCGCTGTGATCGGAGTTTTCGGAAGAATCCCCTCCTTGATCTCCAAATATTTATCAATAATATACAGTGCATTTAACTGCTGCCGTTTATACTCGTGAAGTCTTTTTACCTGAATATCGAAAATCGTATCTGCGTCTATCTCTATTGCCTGTGTCTCTTTCAGATACGCGGCAAGATCTTTTTTATTTTCTTTTTTAATCTCTAAAAGGCGTTTCAAAACAGTCTCGTCGTCTTTGTATTCAAGCAGTTTGACAAGTTTAGAGGCATCTTCTTTATACTCGTCTTTGATTGTTTCATCAAGCAGCGCCGTAAGACGCGGGTTGCAGTGAAGAAGCCATCTGCGGAACGTAATCCCGTTTGTTTTATTATTGAATTTATCAGGATAGATTTTATAAAAATGATTCAGTTCCGATTGTTTTAAGATATCCGTATGAAGCGCCGCCACTCCGTTAACGCTGAATCCGTAATGAATGTCGATATGCGCCATATGAACAGTATCGTTTCTGTCTATGATGGCTGTTGATTCATCGCTGAATCTTCTGCGAACTTTATCATCAAGTATCTCAATGATCGGAACGAGCTGCGGCACAACCTTTTTAAATATCCGATCGGCCATTTTTCAAGCGCTTCTGCCAAAATCGTATGATTCGTATACGCGCATGTACGGGATACGACATCGATCGCTTCATCGATATCAAGCCCTCTTTCCACAAGAAGCCGGATCAGTTCGGGAATGACCATTGTAGGATGAGTGTCGTTGATCTGGATGACAGCATAATCCGGCAGATCATACAATGTACTTCCTTTTTGCACACATTCATCCAAGATCATCTGTGCGGCGCTGCTTACCATGAAATACTGCTGATAAATGCGCAGAAGCCTTCCTTTTTCATCGCTGTCATCAGGATATAAAAACAACGTCAGATTTTTTGCGATATCTTCTTTATCAAAATGAATTCCGTCTTCCACGATTCCCTCATCAACAGAATCGATGTCAAAAAGGTGCAGTTTGTTTGTCTGATCATGATATCCCGTCACTGCGATATCGTACATTCTTGCATTAACTTTCAATCCTCTGAAAGAAACCGGATAGACAACATCCGTTTTTGTCAGCCATGACTGTTTCTCAATCCACGGATTCGGAAGCTCTTTTTGAAGATGGTCTTTAAACTCCTGTTTGAACAGGCCGAGGTGATAATTCAGTCCGATCCCGTCTCCGGGCAGTCCGAGTGTTGCGATCGAATCAAGAAAACATGCCGCCAGTCTCCCAAGCCCTCCGTTTCCAAGAGATGGCTCCGGCTCAACCTCCTCGATCTGACATATATCTTTTCCGTTTTGAAAGAGCATTTCTTTTACTTCATCATAAATACCGAGATTGATCATATTGTTTGACAACAGTTTTCCGATCAAAAACTCTGCCGAAATGTAATAAAGCTTCTTTTTCCCTGCAGCTCTTTCTTTTCCTGCCGCCAGTTTCTGCACAAACAAAAGCAACGCTTCATAAATCTCTCTGTTTGATGCCTGCGCCACAGATTTACTCATATACAATTCTAATTCTTCCTGTATACCGGTTCTCATTTTACTACCTCCGAAAATTTTCCTCTCATTCCTTTTATGATTTATTTTTCTTCCTATTTTCCGAAACTGCAGTTCGGGAAAGTACACACCGGACAGTTCAAACACAAACCGCCTTCTCCGAGCGCGGTAAAATCTTCTGCTTTCAGCCGTTCCCCCAGCCGCAATTCTCGGCAGTATCAGATCGAATATCGTCCGTTTTGCATACATTACGCATCCCGGGAGTCCCATGATCGGAACTTTTCCTGCATATGCGAGCATAAACATCGCGCCGGGTAAAACCGGAGCTCCATAAGTGATCACTTCATCTGCCGCATTTCGGATTGCAAGAGGTGTACGGTCATCAGGATCGACGCTCATTCCTCCGGTGCAGACAACCAGTTCCGCCCCCTGTTCGATCCACTTTTTCACAGCTTCTGTAACCATATCGGCATCGTCACTGCAAAGAGTATCGCCGATTACTTCCATACCGCACTCTCTTAGTTTTTCTTTTACAACAGGAGTAAATTTATCTTCGATCCTTCCGTGATACACTTCGCTTCCGGTTGTCACGACCGCCGCTTTCATCTGACAAAACGGCAGAATCGTAAAAATCGGTTCGTTTCCGCACATCCGGTTAACCTGTTCCATCTTTTCTTCTTCGATCACGAGAGGTACGACACGCATTCCTGCGACCTTGTCTCCTTTTTTCACAGGAAAATTCCCGTGGCGTGATGCGATCACGATTTGTCCTAACCCATTTACCGCGTTCAGTTTTTCTTTATCAACTTTAAGCAGTCCGTCTGTTTCCGCCGTCAGCTCAATCTTCCCTTCTTTCGGCTTTGACGCTTTCAGAAATTTCCCCTGACATACTCGTCTTAAAACTTCCGCCGCCTCGTTTTCATGAAGCATTCCTTCTTGTTTCTCCCATACATACAGATGCTCTTTTCCAACCGAGAGCAGTACCGGAATATCCTCTTGCGTTACCACATGCCCTTTTCGGAAAACTGCGTCTTTTACAACGCCGGGAATGATTTGTGTAATGTCATGGCAGAGTACACTTCCGACCGCTTCTTCTGTCTTGATCAGTTTCATATATTCTCACACTTTCCCACTCATTTTATATAACAGTTCCGTCAACACCTCGTTTCCCAAAGAGATGTTCCGATGATTCCTGTTGTTTCTATCTATCCTTGTTGTTTCCGGTTATTCCTGTTATTTACAGTTATTGCAGTTGTTCCAACTCTTTCAGCCATAACGCCGCGCATGCGTCGCTTGGCATTCTCCAGTCGCCTCGCGGCGAAAGAGCTACGCTTCCGACTTTCGGTCCGTCCGGCAGACAAGAACGTTTGAACTGCTGCGAGAAAAATCTACGATAAAATATTTTCAGCCATTTCAAAATCGTCTCTTTTTCATAAACGCCTGCAAACGCATTCACCGCCAAAGTAAAAATTTTCTCCGGTGAGAAACCGAAGCGGAGCATATAATAAAGGTAAAAGTCATGCAGTTCGTACGGTCCGACAAGATCTTCTGTTTTCTGTGCTATGTCTCCGTCTTTCGGCGGAAGAAGTTCAGGACTTACAGGCGTATCAAGCACATCATAAAGCACCTGTCTTAATGATTCATTTTCTGTTGTATCCGCCGCATGCTGAACAAGATGACGCACAAGCGTTTTCGGTACAGACGCATTGACGCCGTACATAGACATGTGATCTCCGTTATATGTCGCCCACCCTAAAGCAAGCTCCGACATATCGCCTGTTCCGATCACCATACCGGCTTCCCGATTCGCAATATCCATAAGCACCTGAGTCCGCTCTCTTGCCTGTGCATTTTCATAAGTTACATCATGCACATCGGGATCATGTCCGATATCTCTGAAATGAACGTTCACCGCTTCTCCGATCGGCACTTCAATCAACGTCGCTCCGGTCTGTCTCGTCATCTCACACGCATTATTATATGTGCGGTCTGTTGTCCCAAAGCACGGCATCGTAACCGCAATAATCTCTTTTTTATCCCGTCCCAGCATATCGAACGCCTTTGCCGTGACAAGCAGAGCCAATGTAGAATCCAGACCGCCCGAAATGCCGACAACCGCTGATTTTGCATTCGTATGCGACAACCTTTTTTTCAGACCCATTGCCTGAATTGTCAAGATTTCGTCACAAATATGCGCTCGCGCCGCCTCGTCAGACGGCACGAACGGATGCTGTGAAAAGTTTCTCGTAAGAACAGTATCGCATATTCCCACATGAAACGGCACAACTACCGGACAACCGCAATTTAGCTTTTCCGGTGAAAACGTCGTATTTTTACGTCTCTCTCCTACAATTTTTTCAAGATCGATCTCTGAATAAATGATCTCGTTTTTATAACGTTCTGACTGCCGGAGGATCGTTCCGTCTTCCGCAATGATATTATGTCCTCCGAAAACGAGATCCGTCGTTGACTCTCCTTCTCCCGCGTTCGCATAGACATATCCCGCGATCAGGCGCGCGGACTGACCTGCGATCAGACGGGTTCTGTAACTTCCTTTTCCGACCGTTTCGTCACTTGCAGAACAGTTGACAATGATCGTCGCTCCTGCCAAAGCCTCCTCAATACTCGGAGGAACAGGAGACCAGACGTCTTCGCATATTTCCGCGCCTACTATAAGATCCGCCGTCTCATCATCCTGAAACAGGATCTTCGGCCCGAAAGGAACCTTTTCTCCGTCAAACTGAATCCACCTCACACTGTCCGGCCCCGGAGTGAATTGACGCATCTCGTAAAACTCTCCGTAATTGGGAAGAAATGTTTTCGTTGTAAATCCGATCACTTTTCCATCGTTGACTGCCGCCGCCGTGTTATAAAGCTTCCCGCCTTCTGTAAGCGGCATTCCCACAAACGCCAGAATGTTTTTGCCTTTTGTATGCCCTGCAATCTTTTTCACTGCGCCGTATGCCGCGTTCAGCAAAACGTTCTGCGTAAAAAGATCTCCGCATGTATATCCTGTTACGCATAATTCGGGAAATGCGACGATCTTCGCCCCTTTTTCATATGCCTGATCGATCGCCCTGCATATCTGTTCTGTATTATATTCCACATCTGCCACTCGAATATCAGGCGTGGCAGCCGCTACTTTCACAAAACCATGTCTCATCTTTAACTCCACCTTTCCGCTCCCGGCTTTTCTGGTTTCCCCATCATCGGCACAAGCCGTCTTACTCTATTTTCTATCTTCATCCGTAATAACTGTTTTGCCTGATTTTCTGCCTTATCTGCTTTTTTTCAGTAATTCTTTCAGCTCGTCTACAGTGTAATTATATGCTTCATTACAGAAATGACATTTTACTTCGATATCTTTTCCATCATCGATCATTGACTGAATATCTTTTTTACCGATGCTGATAATTGCCTTTTCGATCCGCTTCTTTGAACAGTTGCAATAAAATTTTGCAGGCATCGTATCTGTAATCTCAAGATCAAGTCCTTCTAATACTTGCGCAAGCATTTCTTCCGGCGTATGTCCATGATCGAGCATAGAAGTTACAGATCGGATGTTCTGAATATTTTCTTCCAGTTTGTTCAACACTTCATCTTCGATAAACGGCATTACCTGCACAATGAATCCGCCTGCACAGCGCACCGTATTGTCTTTTTTCCATGAGAACGCCCAACCCTACGGAAGACGGAACCTGTTCTGACGTAGCGAAATAATACGTCAGATCTTCCGCGATTTCCCCTGTCTGAAGAATCGTCTGTCCTGAATACGGCTCTTTAAGCCCCATGTCTTTTATCACCGTCATTACGCCCTGTCCGAGCGCTCCGCCTACATCGAGTTTTCCGTTTTTCGGAGGAAGAATCACATTCGGTTCATGCACATAACCTTTGACATTCCCTTTGCTGTCCGCTGTCACTGTAAGACCTCCGATCGGACCGGAACATTTGATCTGTATCGTCAGCATATCTGTGTCATTTTTCATCATGCTTCCCATCATTGCTCCGCCTGTGAGCAGTCTTCCGAGAGCCGCCGTTGCGACAGGACTTGTCTCATGACGCTTGCGAGCCTCCTCTGTCAGTTCTGTTGTCACTGCCGCAAATGCGCGGATCTGTGCATTCGCCGCAGATGCTCTTACAATATAATCTTTCATCAATCTTTCTCCTGTTCTGTTTTATTTTATCATTACTTCATTCTATTTTCTTTTTGTCGCTTGCTCTGTTTATTTATCATGAATTTATCGTTATTTTATTATTACTCATTCTGTTTATTTTCCGTTTTCACGGGCGATCACGCATATTCTCTCGCTCGTATCGTTCGGCGTCTCTTTCGTATCCGCATCGTAAGCCTCTATAAATACAAGACCTGCACGTTCCAGAAGTTCTTGTATCTCGGCAAGCGTATACCCTCTTTGATAATGCGTCTCCGTATATCTCCGATATAAACTTCCGTTTTCGCCACCCTCTTCTTCTGAAAACATAGTATCTTCCAAGTCACCCGCTCCTTCTTCTGAAAGCAGAGCATCTTCCGAATCTGCCGTTCTTTCTGAAACATATGCATTTTCCATAGGGTTAAAATCTTCCGCGATAAACAGCGTCAGATCGTACTCGTTGATCTGTTCTTTCTCATAGTATCTGTTATCCCAAATAAAGCTGCACACGCCGCGATCTTCCGCGATCGTACTGTCACCGATCACATCGCGGTATTTGTGAACAGTATTGAAGTCAAATAAAAAAATCCCTTTCGGATCAAGGTAATTGTTTACAAGTCGGAAGACTTCTTCCAGTTCGTCTGGTTCTGTTATATAGTTAACGGAATCGCAGACGCTTACGACCGCCCGAACGGTTCCGTACAGCTCAAACCCGCGCATATCCTGAAGCAGATAGAGGATATCATATCCTGACTCCGTTTTCTTTTCCATCGCAAGTTCTAACATTTCCTCCGAATTATCGACCCCTATCATATCGTATCCATATCCGGCAAGCCGTTCCGTCATCGTTCCTGTTCCGCATCCGAGGTCGAGCACGATCCCGTCTGTCACGCCATGTTCGCAAAGCTTCTCGCGGATGTGCCTCGCCCATTCGCCATAAGGAACATTATCCATAAATGTATCATAAACATACGCAAAACTTGTATACGCTTCCACAGTCGTTCCCTCCTATATCAACACAGCATACAAAAATCAGCCTATCAGCTCCGCCGCGCTCATCGTTCTGCCATTATAGAAACCGATCAGCCTGCGGTGATAAATCAAAAGCTATTTTTTGCTGTATTAGAAGTGTAACACATTTTACGGACAATTTGCACTGTAATTTCACAATAGAATGTTTAGAGGATAACAGAGATATTCTTCGTTGTCTGCATAGAGTCTTTTCGTATGTAGAAACAGTGTTTCATTTTCACAATCTTTACAAAAAAGAAGTTAATCTACAGAAATTGTTCGTTTGTTTTCTTTCATATCAAAACACCTTTCTTCTATGTATCTCATAGCAACAGTCTCCTTTTCTTTATTCTTATTTTTATATATCAGATTATAACACAAACGAAAAAGTGATACCTCCGCGCTTATGCAAACGATATCACTTTCTGTGTAGGATAATAATATATTATTTTGTCACAATTCTATAAGTCTATATTTATATATATCAGTATCTTCTAATACCCACAATGCATTTTGCTCTTCAAAAATCTCCATAGATATTTCATGAATGATACAAAAACGATTATCCCATCTCTTTCAAGACGTATTCTTCTATTTTTTCAACCAATTCTACTGCTGTGTCAATTTGTTCCTCAGCTTCTTCTCTAGTCGCTATATAGAAGTCATCATAATCGCTGGCATGTCGTATTTCTTCAGCCTCAGCAATTTTCCTTCCCAAAATTCTTGGGAAGATTTCTGTCTTGATATAATTTTTATTAAAATTTGCAAGGGCATCCTTATGCCTCTTATATGCGTTTCCATCTAAAGCATGAATAGCTGAAATAGCATGATAAATTCCATAATAGGCTCTGTTATTCGCTCCCCTGCATTCTCCTGCATCTAAAAGAATTTTTGCTGATTTTATATCACTTTTAGCAACTTCCAACCTATATAGAACCAAATCTCGCCTTGTGCCTTTTTCATTATGCTGCGTCAAATAACTTTACCCCCTCACTTGCCACATTTGAATAAAACGGATACACTTCTACCCACTTATTAAAATGCTCTTGATTCTTTGCTATCGGCTTAATATCTACATCATAATCCATATTAAAATCATAGGTTGCACTAGATAACTCATGACGATACTTTTTAATGTCTATATCACTTAAATCCAAAAGCACCATAATATCTATATCCGAGTCCTTTGTATAATCGCCCCTTGCATAAGAACCATACAGAATAACTGTTTTCAAATGTTTTCCGTATATTTTACAGAGCACTTCAACATATTGACTCACTAACTCTCTTGTTGTCATAGATATACCACCTCTTTTACCAACTCTCTATTATTAAAAATCATACTTTCCAATACCTTAAATTTGTATTTTATGAACATTATCCTTTATTCCACGAAATCAATCGTTCATAAGCATTCATTTCAAATATCTATCCATTTTTATTTGCTCCACCAGTCAACCTTCTTATACTTATTATAACCGATTTTTATTTCTTTTCCTATCTTTATTTGATACCTGATTATAAATATGTAGCAGTTCAGCCCGCGCCATTCGTTATACAGAAAGAGACGCCGCATAGCGCGGCGCCTCTGGTTTTGTTTCATTTTTTGCTTTTTATCAAGACAATCTTTATGCTATCCGATCTGTTTTTCAGACTGTTCAAATATTCAGATTAGTCTTCTTTTTTGCGAAGAGCTACGACTGCCGCTCCTGCCGCTAACATCAACCCTGCAAGCGGAATGATCGGTGATACGCCGTTGTCTCCTGTCTGAACTGCTTTATCCTCATCCTTCGGATTCTCCGGTTTCGGATCTTCTGACACTTTTACAAAGTTTGCTTGCAGCTCCGCTGCTCTGTCAACCTTAAACTTGTACTCTGCTTTATCAGAAACTACTTTGCCGGCTACTGTCCAGTTCACAAACTTGTATCCTTCTTTTGCTGTCGCAATCGCTGTTACAATTTCGCCGTTTTCATAGCTTTCTTTTGCAGGATCAAGTTTTACCGTTCCCATCTTAGAGTCGTTTGCTTTTACTGTTATTGTAACCTTCTCTACCGGTTTTTCTGTCTTTTTAAAGTTCGCTGTCAGTTCTACGTTCTTATCTACTAAGAATTCATATGTAGTTTCTGTAGAAACCGCTTTCCCTTCTACTGTCCAGTTCACAAACTCATAGCCTTCTTTTGCCGTTGCTGTTGCCGTTACTTTCTCTCCCTTAGCATATTCTGCTTTGTCAGGATCAAGTTTTACTGTTCCCATCTTAGAGTCATTTACTTTTGCTGTTACTGTAAACTTCTCTACCGGCTTTTCTGTCTCTTTGAAGTTAGCTGTCAGTTCTACGTTCTTATCTACTGTAAATTCATATGTAGCTTCTGTAGAAACCGCTTTACCAGCTACTGTCCAGTTCACAAACTCATAGCCTTCTTTTTTTGCCGTTGCTGTTGCCGTTACTTTCTCTCCCTTACCATATTCTGCTTTGTCAGGATCAAGTTTTACTGTTCCCATCTTAGAGTCATTTACTTTTTGCTGTTACTGTAAACTTCTCTACCGGTTTTTCTGTCTCTTTGAAATTCGCTGTCAGTTCCACGTTCTTATCTACTGTAAATTCATATGTAGCTTCTGTTGAAACTGCTTCACCGTCTACTGTCCAGTTTACAAACTCATAGCCTTCTTTTGCTGTCGCTATGGCTTTTACTTTCTCTCCCTTAACATATTCTGCTTTGTCAGGATCAAGTTTTTCGCCTCTCCCATCTTAGAGTCATTTACTTCTTGCTGTTACTGTAAACTTCTCTTCTACCGGAGCTTTTGCTTTAAAGTTAGCTGTCAGTTCTGTGTTCTTTTCTACTGTAAGTTCATATGTAGTTTTTGTAGAAACTTCTTGACCGTCTACTGTCCAGTTTACAAACTCATAGCCTTCTTTTGCTGTCGCTGTTGCTGTTACTTTTTCGCCTGCATTGTATTTATCTTTTACAGGGTCAATCGTTACAGTTCCCATGTCCGTATTGTTTGCTTTTGCTGTTACTGTATATGTCTCCGGTGCAGGCGGATCCACTTTTTCTTTCACTGTAATTGACATTACGGAGTGTGCTTTTGCCGTCAGCTCAAGATCTGTGCCTTCTGCCGTAACTGTTGAGTTTTCAATCGTTACTTTATCCGGCTCTGCCAAGCTGTTTTCATCAACGAAGCTTTCACCCGCGAGCGTCTGTACTTCTACTGTTTTTCCTGTCAAATCTGCGCCGTCTACTTTCACGCGAAGTTTCTTATCATTCTCACGGTCTGTATTTACTACCGCTACATACAATGTTCCGTCATCTTCTTTACTTGCGATCGCAGAGTATGCTTTTGTACCGTTTGCCAATGTTTCTACGTGTTCAAACTCTGTTCCGACTACTTTCGTTCCTTTTGCAAATGAGTTAGAGAATAACTCGAACACTTTTGCTGAAGGTGTTGAGAAGAAACGGAAGTTCCCTTCTCCTGTTCCTGTGATTGCGCCCGTCTGCGGTACTGCCTGGATAACTGCCTGCTGTGTAGGTCCAAGTGAGTCCGCATTCGGAGTATACCAATCTACAAGGCAGTGTTTCTGAATGTAAGGGCTACCAAGTCGAATATACTCCATAAGCACTTTTGCGATATATACTGCATGTGTCTGTGAACGAAGTCGTGGTGATACGCATCTGAAAATACCATACTCAGATATAACAGGAACTTTTCCTTCCTGGAAGCATATTTACAAAGTTTTCTACTTTTTTAATACCTACGTCTTCAGCAAGTTTCATTGCATTATCATAAAATTCATTATCTGAGTTGTTCTCGCCCGGATTTCCACAATATGGATGAATTGTCAGTCCATCATAATATTCATCCCAGCCGCCTGCTTTCATTTTATTAATAAATCCCTGCGTTTCATAACTGGAATATACATAGCAGGATGCTTTCTCTGTGCTGCCTTTTTCTGCATAGATTGCATTGATCTGATCTGTCGTCTCTTTCATTGCTTTAGAAACATCCACAAATCCGTCTCTGTCAACTTTATATGTCACATAGATTTGTTGTCCCTTCGCCGGGATTTTACCATGTGTTCCGTCTCCGAAGTGGATTGATCCGTCTCTGTAGTCGATTGTCACTTTCTGGTCATTCGCTCCTGCGTTGTCAAGACTTTCTACAACCTCCCATTTATGATTGTTTCCCTCTCCGTCAGTGCCTACCCATACTTCAACGCTTCCTTTTTGAACAGCTTCAAAGTTCTCAACCAATGTTTTTCCATCTTTTCCTGTCATCGGGTTCGGATTTGCATAACGCATGTAACGAACCTGATTTGCAGTTCCGTCGCTGACAGATGCTGCCTTATTCCAATCGTCTTTCTTCACTGCATACTGTTTTGAAAAGCTTGCCACTCCACCTTCTACATACGCCTTTTCAGCTCCACCTTCAACCTTTGACATCCAATACTGCTGTGATGCTGTTCCGTCATCGCCACCCTGATTATTCTCGTTTCCAATTTCAAAGTAACGTACGTTGTACGGCTCGGCATGTCCGTTTTCTTTTCGGATATCTGCCCATGCAACACCGCCGCCCGGATTACTTCCTGCCGGAGCATTCAGATACTCTACAAGATCTGCAGCATCCTGCGCAGAACCACGTCCGAAACCGTATACATAAACGATTTCTGACTGAATGTCATCACGGTACGCGAAATCGGCAACTTCTGTCAAACCGAAGTTCGGAGCAATTCCCCCTTGTCCCGGATTATTGTAAAAGCCGTGAATCTGATTTACACGGTCTTCTTTTATCCCCAATCGTATCTTTCCAACGGAACAGGTTCGAGATCGTTCCTCCCGGATAACGGATAGATCCGAATCCTGCTTCTTTGTAGAGATCCGTGAACTCTTCTTTCATTTCCATCTTTGTACTGTCAAAAGAGCCATATCCGTTGAACGCATAACGGTGGTTGATACCTATTGTTCCTCTGTCAATAGAGCGCTCCTCTTTTGTCGGAGAAACTGTAAGTACAACTCCGATTGCCGCACGGTAATTCTTCATTGCCTCTTCAAGAGTTTCAATCATCTCGGATATTTCAGACAACTGACTTTGAGCAGTTAATTTTTCCGCTTCTGCAATCGCCTCTTTCAGCACTTTTGCCTCTTCTGCTTCTGTGTCCAAACTTCCTGATGCATCTAACTCTTTTGCTTCTTTAAGCGTTTCTTGTAACTGCGGGAAGAGCATTGCTCCTGCTTTTGATTCATAAACAGCTTTTGCCTCTTCTGCTGTGAGAACTTTATCATATACACGGATTTCGTCCACAAGACCTCTCATAGAAAGCGGGTCATTTCCTGCATTTTTATGACGCCCGATCAGAAGATCTGTCAACGCATTCGTCTCCGCATTACCCCAGATTGCTTTTTTCCCCGTCAGACTCACCATTTACATAAAACGTAACTTTTTTCGTATCTGTATCATATGTAATCGTTACGTGCTGCCATTGTTTTGCATCAAATGTCTTGTCACTAAACACATCTGTCTGATTTACATATGTTGCATACTTGTTATCACTCGTAAACTGTAAGAACGTACGTCCAGCTCCATTCTGCTGCAGAAGAACTGTTTTTTTGCCCCCTCTGTCTGTAGTTGTATCATACTTAAACCACATAGAAACAGAATAGCTTTTCTCCCCTGTATTCATAATCTGAGGAATGGTCATCACACCCTGTGTGCCCTCTGTAAACTTCAGAGATTTTCCAAAAAGTGTACCGTCCTCAACCGAAACATTATCTCCTGACAATGTTCCCGCATATTTCTCCTCACCTTGTACATTCGGGACTTTCTTCTCATTCACATTCTCAAAGTCATAATACGCAATGAGTCCGTTATCAATGTTCGTGTTTTGGGGTTCATCTGCCGCCCATGCCAACGCCGGCATAGTGAACAACATGCTGCACGCCGTCAATCCGCACAACCCCGTCCTCCACATTTTCTTTTTCATACTTTTTCTCCATTCTACGATACTGTTTTTTCTGCTATTGCTAAACTGTCTTTTGGTTTTTCTCCTCCCACGAAAGACCAGTATTGTTTATATTCTATCATAAATTAATTTTTTTTAAAGTTTTTTATGCATTTTTCCTTATAGATTAGAGTAAAAACGGAATTTTTTATGATTTCCCGTAATAATATGTGCCTATTTTCGTTTGTTTTATGTGAGTTTTGTACACAAAACACAACTGATGCAATGCGCTCCTAATCTCACACAGATAATTTTATACTGTATGAGACCAACTTCAGGTTTTCCAAAGAGAAGCGGATACGAAGTTTCACTTTATAAGGAAACCATTCTTATTCATACCAAATTCATACTTTTTAAAATGAACAGCCACCCTGTTAATGTAAACGCACTGAATACTGTAGTCAGCATGACGACGCCTGACGTCAGCGTGCCTTCATGTCCCATATTTTTTGCCATAACATAGCAGCTTACTGTTGTCGCCGATCCAAGCATGACGAGAATCGCGATCAATTCTTCTCTGCGAAATCCGAGCATCACCGCAAAAGGCAGAAACACCGCTGTAAATCCGACAAGCTTCAACATACAGGCAGCAATGACAGGTTTGATCTTTCCAAGCGCTTTTTGAACATCAAAAGAAGCGCCGAGCGCCATCAATCCAAGAGGCGTCGCGACAGCGCCTATATTTGACACTGTTTTTTCTATTACATACGGCATCGGTATCCGAAGCGCCGACCAGAAAAGACCTGCGGCTATGCCGATTATGATTGGATTGGTCACGATCCCTTTCAGCGTCTTTTTCCATAACAACTTATCTCGTTTTCTTTGTTCCGGCTGAAAGAAGGACAGGACGACGACTGCCATCATGTTATATAACGGCACGCTTCCGATGATCATAAGAGGCGCCAGACCCGCATCTCCGTATATATTTTGGATGAATGCGATCCCAAGAAGCGCCGCGCTGCTTCTGTATGACGCCTGTATAAACTCTCCTCTTATTCCCCTGTTCTTCCATAATAACGAAAGTATACCGGCAAGAGCAATGCTTGCAAGAGTCACGAAGAAACAAAATAAAACGAATTTTAAATTCCACACTTTCTGAAAATCGACAGATGCAAGATCTTCAAACACAAGAAGCGGAAGCGGCACAAGAAAGACGAACTGATTCATTTTCGATGCAAATACTTCGTCGAGCCATCCGAGTTTCCGAAAGAGAAACCCAAGCGCCATTAACAGGAAAACCGGTACTGTCGCATTTAAACTAAAGATTAAATTTTTCATTTTTCTTCCACCTCATATCTTATCGGTATTTCTTTTTGTAATATGGCATCCGTTCTTTAGACAAAAGATATATTTTCTTCTATATTTTGAACAAAATATACCACCTTGCAAATTGTGCTTTTACCGGAAGCCTGAGCGCCTATAAATATCTGAAATTTTTTATTCAAATTAATCTGTGCCTCTTTTACCGGTCCAAAATTCTGTATGACAATTTTATTTTCCATAATCAAAAATCACTTCTCCATCGCTTTTATAGTTCATATCAAGATTTTCTATACATACACAGCTGCAAGCATTGGTTATCTGTCTTGATTGCTTATGCAAGAAATTATTCTGTCCGAAGGGCAGTTACAGGATCACTTTTCGCAGCTTTTTTAGACGGAAGCAGTCCTCCGAGCAGCGTCAGTATTACGCTGAGAATAATAAGTATGATCGCCGGAATTACCGGAAGAACCGCGCTTACGTCATTCGTTCCTGCCAAATGATGGATCAGAGCATTTCCCGGGATCAAAAGCAGAAGCGTTATCCCGATCCCGATCACGCCCGCACACAAACCGATAATAAACGTCTCGGCATTAAATACTTGTGAAATATTACTTTTAGAAGCTCCGATTGCGCGCAGTATCCCGATTTCTTTCTTTCGCTCAAGAACACTGATATAGGTGATCACACCGATCATGATCGATGATACGATAAGGGAAATCGCTACAAACGCAACGAGCACATAACTGATAACGTCTATGATCTGTGTCACAGACGACATCAGCGCGCCGACCATATCCGTATATGTGATAACCTGTTCTTCTTTTCCTTGTTCTTCCATTTTTCTGTTATAATCATCAAGAATTCTGACGACTTCTTCTTTGCTTTCAAAATCTTTCGGATAGATCGAAATCGTAGTCGGAACAGCGAAATCAACATAACCTAACTGTTTGAGATTATTGTCATACGTCGCATTTTTCGCAGCTCCCATAGACATCATCAGTTCTGCCAGTTCCTCTCCTGTCATATTCATCTGAAACGCCTCGGCAAACGCATCTTCATCTACATGCATAGCATTTTGCAGACTGCTTCCGATCTGTGTCATTGCCTGTCCTACAGAAAACTGCAGTCCTTCTGCCATCTGATTCATAACCTGCTCCATAGCCGATGTGATCTGCCTCTCAATCGCTGTTCCTACGGCTCCCGCATAAGAGGAAACCGCGCCTTTCATATAAGAACCGAACGCGTCTGTGATCTGCTGTTCCAGACTGTCCGCGTCTACGATTCCTTTCATCCCGTCAGACAGTCTTTGCCGTCCGTCTTCCGTTTTTAAATATGCAATAAAATGCTCTCCGATCTTTGTCGGATCAGCCAGCCCGTTTTCCGCCGCATAGGGAAGATACCCTTCCGTGAGCTCTTTTGAAAGCTTCTGAAGCTGTTCTGCGGTAATCTGAACATTACCTGCAATACCTCCGAAAATCTCATTTGCATATCGGTTCAATATCGCTTTCGCTTCTTCTGTCTGCATATATTCCGCCAAATATTCATCAAACTTAGACGGATCCTGATAGCCGTTTTCAACGATAAATTTTCCGTATCCTTTCGCTATTTCTTTCACCATTGCCTGAAGCTGTTCCATCGTCACGGACATCCCGCCGCCCGACTGGATGATCTCACTGATATTTCTTCGTATGATTTCCTGCGCTTTTGGCGTTCCAAGGTATTGTCCGAACTGTTGTGCAAGCGCAGAATAGTCCGCCTCCGGATGCGCGGCCGCATATTCTGCGTACCCTTCTGTCAGGCTTTCTGCCAGCGGCAAAAATCCTTCCGGCGAAACTGTAAGATCAAGGTCTCCCAGCAATTCTTCCAGATTCATCTGCGGCAGTTCGGGAAGCTGAACTTGAATCTTACTTAGATCTAACATTCCCGAAAGATTGACTGAACTTCCGGCAGAACGGAAAATCTCAGAAAGACCATCCGTTTTTTGCATTCCCGAAAAGGCATTTTGATCAAATGCAAATGCCCGGGCAAGTTTTTGTTCGTCGATCGTAATCAGAGAATCCATATTAACGTTGCCCTTTACATTTTCTGTCCCGAAATGTTCCCCTGTAAGAACGTTTCGTTTCGGATCTGCCTTCTGATCTTTGACTATTTTTGAGTTTTCCGCTTCTTCTGCGACATGTTTTGTCAATGAAGCTGGATAATTGATGCCTGACATCAAAGCTGCTCCGTTTGCATCTTTTACAGGCTGAACGATGCCGACGATCCGGATCGGCTCGGCATTTTTCACAACTTTGTCCATGTACGTCTGATCTCCCGAACGATCTTTCCACACATGATAACTGTTGTCATACTCATAGTAATCCGCACTGTTTACCAGTTTAAACTCTTTTCCGAGAATATCATCATATGTATAGACAGTTGAATCTTTCGGAACTTCGATCTGCTCTTCCTCGACGAATCCCGCAACCATCTCTTCCAGCTCCAACGGATCTCTTAAGCCCAGCGTGTACAGCAAAAGGTCGCTCATACCTCCGCCGGACGTCAGCACAAGCACGCATTCATTGTATGATTTCGGCCACCTGCCGGCTTTCACATCGTACTGATCTTTATACAGATCGGAATCTGCCGGCATCTGATAAAAGACGTCTGTACTCATCATCGAAGACATCAGACTGTTTGAGCCGACAGACGAACCAATCCCTGCCGCCTCGAAAGAGCGGTCCGGATGTACCTGACGGACTTTCTCCCCGTCTTGCGCATAGATCTGCGGAACAACCTGATAAGAATACTCAACTGCATTTGTGTATTGATCGATCCGGCTTTCTTTACTGTCTAAAAACTTTTTCAAAGATTCCAGATCATTTGAATCCATTGTCGAAAACATATTCGTGACCATGTCGATCACCCATATATTTTCTTTTTCCCGCCGCTCTTTTGAAGATGTTCCCGCAGACACCGCTTTTACTTCTTCCGAATCTTCCCCGCCTGTCATCATCGAAGTAAAATCAAATCCTGTACTTTGGATCTGAAGCGGATATTGGGAAAGCGTTTCTCTTTCTATATTTTTTATGTAGTCATTCACTCCTGCGGACAAAGAGAGAATAAGCGCAATGCCGATAATTCCGATCGATCCGGCAAAAGAAGTCAATAATGTTCTCGCTTTTTTCGTCTTGAGATTATGAAAGCTAAGTGAAAGCGCCGTCAGAAACGACATGGATGATTTCCCCATATTTTTATGTTCCGGAACGTCTGCCGTTTCTTCATCCACATAAAATGCATCGCTGTCCGAACGAATCTTTCCGTCTTTTAACTCAACGATTCTTGTAGCATACTGCTGCGCCAGCTCGGGATTATGAGTTACCATAACAACAAGCCTGTCCTGCGCAACCTCTTTAAGAAGCTCCATCACCTGAATACTTGTCTCGCTGTCAAGCGCCCCTGTGGGTTCATCGGCAAGGAGGATATCCGGGTTATTTACAAGCGCTCTTGCAATGGCAACTCTTTGCATCTGTCCGCCGGAAAGCTGACTCGGGCGCTTGTGGATCTGCTCGCCTAAGCCAACTTTCTCCAACGCCTGTCTCGCACGTTCTCTGCGCTGCGCTTTGCCTACTCCCGAAATCGTAAGCGCCAGTTCCACATTTGCCAAAAGTGTTTGATGAGGGATCAGATTATAACTTTGAAACACAAAACCGATCGTGTGATTCCGATACGAATCCCAGTCCCGGTCTTTGTATTTCTTCGTCGAAATCCCGTTTATGATCAAGTCTCCGCCGTCATACCTGTCCAATCCTCCGATGACATTTAACAGCGTCGTTTTCCCCGAACCGCTTGGTCCTAAAATCGCCACGAACTCATTATCACGCAGATTCAGGCTCACTTTATCAAGCGCTTTTTGAACAAGACTTCCCGTCCGGTATTCCTTACATATTTCTTTTATCTGAAGCATACTGTTTTCGTTCCTTTCCGTGTCTTAAATCTATCGTCATCTTCCAAACAATATCTCATACACCCTATATGACAGACTTTCTGCAGTGAACTACCATTGTCTGAAGCCAAGGGGCTTCCTGTTTTCAGAATACTAAGATTAATGATAGTCCAAAATCCTGCCTCTTTCAAGATAATTTTCCTGTTGAAATCCCGCCTTGTCTTTCATCTTCTACCAGCCTTTTAAGAAAAACAATCCTGCTCCCAATCCTTTTCCTATGGCTGCGCCGATCACAAAAACAGACGCGTATCTGACGATTCGCGCGCGGCGCATAAAGATCGGAAAAACATTTAATATCTCCGCAAGCGCCATCGACCAGCATCCGACAAAAATCCCGGCAAAAATCCCAAACAGAACTTGTACCGCCCCGGACGCAAAAGACGCAGAAGCAAACGATACCGCATTCGGCGCAAAAGAGTAAAAAAGAAAAACGATATTTCCGATTATTCCGCCAAGCGCCACACATGTTTCATAGAAAAGCAATTTGTCTCCCGTGTGTGTCCGATCGGCAAAATCAGCGATCACTCCGAGTTCCACGATAAAAGAAAATAAGCCGCCTGCCACAGCCGCCCCTGCACTCAATCCGACAAGAGCCAGCACAAGCTCTTCCACGATCACCTCAGCCGCCTGTCCCATGGATACCGCCTCCTTTTCCGACATCGATCTCTTTTTCTTTTCTTGCCGCATTTTCAATAAGCGTTGTCTGAATATCGTTTTCATACACCCGCATCTGCACTTCCATCGGCGTAGGGTCTACTGTAAAACGGCGTTTCCCGAAATGATTGAAAAAGATCAAAATACCGATCATAAGCCCGGCAGAATATGCGATTTCCAAAATCGTTATGCCGCCCGGCTTATTTCCGGTGACAAGATGATAAATCTGATCAAACAGTTTCGTTACATCTACATCGTTATTAAACGCCATGATCGAAAATGCCGCCCCGCAAAATGTCACAGCCGTCACAAAGGCAGTTTTTGTAAGATGCCATGCATAAGACGGTGTTTTCTGATCTTCGTATGTTACGATCATATCTGTTTCTCCCAGATTCTGCACTTCCATATCCGGATATTGGCCGTGGATACATGCGATTATTTTCAGCACCGAAATCACACATCTTTGATTGCCCGTTTTCTTAAACTTCAATATTTTCATTGTTTTAAGCTTCGGAAGAAGCGACTGATCGGAGCACTCCATAGAAAGCAGATCTGCAAGTGTTACATCCGGCTTAGTCACCTCCACATCTCTATCGCCTTTAATATAGAGCGTTTTCCCTGATGCCATCCGCACAGTCCTCGCTTTCTCTCCGGATTAAAAATCCTTCTTCCGAGTGTTCCTTCGGCATATTCATGTAATACACTGCTCCGATTACAACCGCCGCAAGCACGACAATCGACAGACAAATCCATACTTTTTTTCGTCCGTTTCCATCTTCCATCATATGATCCGACTCCTTTTCACTGCATTTTTCAGTAAATCCACTTCTTTTTACTGTAGTATGCTGCCTTTGCCGGATTTTATACGATTCTTTTATCTTCCTCCTTTTTTTCTTAATTTTTCAATGATCCGTTTCTCGGATCTCGACACCTGCACCTGAGAAATTCCCATGATCTTTCCTACGTCGCTCTGTGTCCGATCAGCAAAATACCGAAGAAAAATCAACTGTTTTTCTTCTTCATCCAGTGTCTCGAGAAGTTCTTTGAGAACGATCAGATCCAAGATCTTGTCTTCTCTTTTCTCTTTTTCTTCTAATTTATCAAGAAGCCGTATCTCGCTTCCTTCTTTTTGATGAACCGGCCGGTAAATGGATTCAATCTCGCATCCCGCCTCCATCGCCTGTACAAGTTCTTCTCTTTCCACTCCGACTTCTTCTGATAACTCTTCTATTGTCGGCTCGCGCCCCAGCGAACTGATGAGACGTTCTCTTGCCTGTACGCTTTTATAAGCGATCTCTTTTAGCGAACGACTCACTTTTATCATTCCGTCATCCCGCAGGAAACGCTTGATTTCCCCGGAAATAAGCGGAACTGCATAAGTAGAAAACTTTACATTATATGTCAGATCAAACTTATCGATCGCCTTAAGCAAGCCGATGCTCCCTATCTGGAACAAGTCTTCGCGTTCCGCGCCCCTTTCAAGAAAACGTTTCACGACACAGTGCACCAGTCCGACATTTTCTTTTACAAGCTGTTCTCTTGCCGCCTTATCCCCACTGTGTGACTTTCTGATCAAAGCGATTGTGTCGTCCATATATCCCTGCCTTTTCCGACTGCCTTTTTCATCCGCACCCGCGTTCCTTTCCCGAGTTCAGACTCTACTTCCACGCTGTCCATAAACGCCTCCATAAACGCAAATCCCATACCTGACCGATCCTGATCCGGTCTGGTCGTATACATCGGACACATTGCCTCCTCGATATTCTCAATTCCTTTTCCCTGATCGCACACTTCCACTGTAAATATGTTTTCTTCAATCATACATTTGATATATACTTTGCGTACTTCTTTTTCATATCCGTGGATAATGACGTTTGTCACAGCTTCCGACACGGCGGTTTTCACATCTGCAACCTCCTCTACCGTCGGATTCAACTGCGTCATAAACGCCGCTACCGCCACGCGGGCAAAGCCTTCGTTCGCCGACCTGCTGTCAAACTTTAATTCCATTTCATTTGCAGGTGTCATTCTTCTTCCTCCTCATAGATCTGCATTATTTTTGTCACCCCTGACAAAGTCAGTATTTTACGGATGCGTGCATTTGTATGCACCGCCCACACTTCTCCTCCGATCAGAGAAATCGTTTTATATCGCCCCATAATAACTCCGATACCGGAACTATCCATAAAATCTGTATTTTCAAAATCAAAGATCACGTATTTAATGTGATTTCGATCGATTAGTTTATCTGCCTTACGCTTCATCTCCTCCGCATTATGATGATCCACTTCTGCCGGAAGAGAAATCGTCAGACAATTTTCCTGTACCTGATATTCCATCGCTTCGTCGTCTCCTTTTCGGCATCTTAAATTCAAAAATCTATATAATCACCGGAAGTGCCAAAAGGCACATTCCGGGATTGTAAGCAGTCGCCAAGGTCTCGGGCAAGCCCGGACTTTGGCTCGTTGCCTATACAAAAAAAGGACATGCCTCCCGGCATCTCCTTTTCTTTCGTAATGTATTAATTATTTTCATTTGTAATCTCAGCAAGTCCGCTCTGAGCTTCTGCGGCATATTCCGAACCCGCGTATTTTTCTATCACTTTTTGGAAATAAACTGTCGCGTTTTCGTTATCTCCGCTTCCTTTATAAGCCTGCGCCAGATTCAAAAGCGCCTGCCCGTCGTTATATCCTTCGTTCATGAGCACAACTTTAGACAAGGGGTCTATCGCCCCTGCATAATCACCTGAATTCAGCGCCTGTGTTCCTTCTGCTAATTTCACCTCACACGCTCCGGGATAAACGGCAGCCGCTATCTCATCATACTTGACCTGTCCTGTCTGTTTCAACGTGTCTCTGCTAATCCCAAGAAGAGCATCTGCCAATGCGGCGTCATCATAATCATTTGAAAGGAACTGCCCTTCCACACTCAGCAGTTTTTCATAGCCTTCCGCTGTCTTTTGTGCCAGCTCGGCATTCGCCTGCGCATCTTCGCCTGAAGCTCTGTAATTGTCAAGCGTCCGCGTCTGAGCGCTGACCTGCGCTTCTAACGACTTGATCTCGTCTGCGTATTCTCTCATCTGATCGTTCATCCGCTCAGATCTGGACTGATTCACGGCAGGCGCCACAAGAAACCAGATGATCGCCGCTCCGATCGCCGCTCCGATAAAGATATTGGCAACCGCAAGCTGGGCCGTAACTTGTCTGAATCTGGAATGCTTCGGCTGTATGATCGTCTCGTTTCCAAGACTGTATTCAACCGCTTCTTCTTTCTTTTTCTCTTCTTTTGTTTTCTTTTTCCCCTTTTTTGTCAGCTCATGCATATACAAAAGAGTGATCTCATTCGTCGTGTCAAGTTTTCTCGCCGTCTTGATCGTCTGTCTCGCCTGAGAATACTGCCCCGTATGCAGATAGATCAAAGTTAAAAGCTGATACGCCTTTAAAAATGTCGGATGTGCCGCGATCACCTGTTTTAACTGAATCGCCGCCAGATCCTCCCCGTTTTGTCTGCAATATGTAAGACACTGATTGTATTTCTTGATCGCAAGATCGATCTGCTCAAGCTCCTTGGCGGACGACTGAACATTTTTAATGTAATAATCCGCAATGTTGTCCCGGGACTTTAAATTCTTGCTGATGATCCATTCCACAAGAGCTTCCGGCACTTCTCCGATCCCATAATACACGAGACCGAGAAGATTTCTCGCGGCTATATTCTCCCTGTTGAACTGAAGACTTTTCCGCAAAGACATGATCGCTCCCGACATATCGCGGATCTTCGCCTTTCTCAGACCGTCGTTATACCAGTAGTTTGACTGATATACGATCTTTTTCGTATATTCCATTTATACCCACCATTATCTTTCTACTTCTTCTGATCCATTACCTGCTTTAACAGATCGGTCATATCCGTCAAGTCTTCCTGATAAACCGCATTTTCAATATCATCCACTTCAAGGCTTGGCTTGAATTTTTTTAATTCTTCTTCGTAATCCAGCATTTTATCTACCTCCCCGAATCTGGTTTTCCCTGCTGCCGAGATACCCCTCGATCATTCCGGTCAGATACAGCGACCCAAGACAGTATACATTGCCGCCTCTTCTGCTGCTCACCGCATATTCAAAAGCATCCTTCACCGAACCGATCACACGGACGGGTTTGTCGGTGTACTTCCGAAAAACTACTCCCAGTTCGTCCGCCCGCGTCCCCCTCGCGTCTTCAATCTGCGTCACGATATAGCATGCCGCCTCTGTATGCTCACAGAGATATTTTATCATTTCTTCATAGTCTTTATCCCGAACCGCGGAAAACAAAACCGCATCTGCAAACCCGGCCTTTTCCACTGTCTCTGCAAACGCCTTGACCGCGCTTATGTTATGTGCTCCATCCACATATACTCCGGGCAGAACTTCTTCCATCCTTCCGCGCCATCTCACCGCCTCAAGAGCCTCTTTCCATAAATGCGGATGTCCGTTTTCTCCGAACAGACCACGCATCACCTCCATCGCAAGCAATGCGTTATGCGGCTGGTACAAACCGATATTGTTCAATTTCCACGTGGTAGTTCCATAATAATCATTCAAACATGAAAATGCAATATGTTTGTCTTCGATTCCAAGAATTTCGTACGCATCTTTCCCTATTTTTTTACAGAAACTTCCGCGCTTTTTTGCTTCTTTTTCAATTACCGAATCGCTTTCTCCCGTCGTCTGCGCATAATATACGGGAACATGAGGCTTGATAATGCCCGCTTTTTCAGATGCGATCTTCTCCAACGTATCTCCGAGATACTGTTCATGATCAAAACCGATCGAAGTGATCACTGATGCCGCCGGAGATTCCACGGCGTTCGTCGCGTCAAGCCTTCCCCCCAGTCCTGTCTCAAGAACGGCATATTCCACGCCGCTTTCTGCAAATGCAAGCACCGCCATACCGAAAAGGAACTCGAAAAAAGTAGGATGAGAAAGCCCTGCTTCTTTCATCTTGTCCACTGCCTGCATCGTTTCTTCAAATACTTCGAGAAATCTTTCATCCGAAATCATCTGTCCGTCTATAACGATCCTCTCGTTGATCTTTACAAGATGGGGAGACGTAAAAAGCCCCGTTCGTTTCTGTTCCGAACGGAGCATTCCGTCCAGATACGCGCACACAGAACCTTTTCCGTTTGTTCCCGCCACATGGATGATCCTCATTTTCCGCTGAGGATCTCCGAGCGTTTTCAGAAAAGCTTTCGTGTGTGCCGCATCATTTTTTTTTGTAAATTTGGGAATGTCCAGTATATAGTCTACTGCTTCACTGTATGTCATTTTTCTTTTTCTTCCTTCTCAACGACAAACGCCTGTCTGCCGTTTTCCGGCGCATCTTTTTCCGGCGGCATCTCGGTCAGCGTTCCGGCGTTATACTTATACGTCTTCGTCGTCCGAAACGTCGTATTGCTCGATCCGACCTGCGCTACCATGATCGTGTCTCCGTCGGAAAGTTTTGACTCTTTCAGATCCAGACGGGTGTTATTTAAAAACGTCGTCTTTTGCTTTTCCCCGTTAATAAATACTTTACTTTGTTTCGTAAAATTCTCTCCGTAAATACTGTATGTTTTATTATATTGTTCTGTCACCTGTGAGATCACGGCGTCTTTTACGCCCATATACATATGGCCTTCTTTCATCGGAGAGCCTTCTTCTGCGTAAACGTACTGATCGCCGTACATGATATCGTACTGCAGCAGTTCCAGGTCTGCCAGATAATTTTTCGTATGGCGGCGCTGCTGATGATAGTTGAATACTGTTCCGGCATGGATATCCAGTCTTTCAAACACATCTGCCATCACCTGATATGCCGCTACGTTTCCGTCCTTTTTCTCTAACCCGATGTTATCCCATATAACATAATTTGTATTGTACAGATATCTGCTCTTTAGGTCTTTTGCTTCCAGATTCATCGTCGGAAGATGATCGCCGTAGAACACAAGTACAGTCGGCTCGTTTCTTTCCTCCACGGCGCGTACGAGATCTCCGGCAAATTCATCCATTGCATGGACAAGATTTACATAATATTCCCATGCATTTCTTTCGCCTTCATCTTCCACGCCGCTTACAACGATCTCCGGATCTTCCAACACTTTTTCTGTCGGATACTCTCCGTGACCTTCTACGCTGACTGTAAACACAAAGTCCTGCCCTTCGGTCGTATCCATAGACTCCATAATATTCGGAACGAGAATATCGTCTGTCGCCCATCCTTTCGGCGTTGTCTGGAGTATATTCATAAACTCCTTACTTGTGTAATGATCAAATCCCATGTTGTTAAATACCTGGGCGCGGCTGTAGAAATTTCCTCCGTTATTATGAAGAGCTTCGGCGCCGTATCCAAGCCCTTTAAGGGCAGACGCCGCGCTCTCTAACGTACGAGTCTTTGCATATGTTTTATATGGGTATTCTCCCGGTCCGAAGAAACGCATACTCATTCCTGTGAGAACTTCAAATTCTGTGTTTGCCGTTCCCGCGCCGACTGACGGCACTTTAAAGTATCCGCTTGAATATTCGCTGAACATTTTTCTCAAATTCGGGATCGGATCTTCGGAGAAGCGAAGCCACTCTACCTCTGTCGGATCGAAAAACGACTCAAGCTGTACGAAAATAATATTCGGACGCTGTTCTTCCGATCTTCCCGTCGAACTTTTCGTCAGTTTTTCTTCTTCGTTGATCTTCTCCATCGTCTCTTTGCCATATCCTGTCGGCTCGTTGATCCCTGTATTAAACAAACTTGCCGAGAAGCAATACGGAAATCCATAATCTTCATATGCAAACGCAATGTTTCCGAAGTAATTAGAAATGACACGTTTGTCAATCGCCAGATTTGTCAGCGCCATACAGCCGACAAAGGAAGCGACAACTCCGCCAAGCGCGATCCAGCGGTGCATCTTTCCTGTGTACTGTCCGCCCCGTTTCCACATCGAAACGACCCATACGATCAAAGCGGTCACACCGATAATGATCATAATAAGCTCAAACGTGTTAAAATAATTTCCCGTCAACTCCAATGCGTCTGAAAGGACTTTCAAATCTTGTGCATTAAAGGGGGTTACACGCTTCGTCAGCAGATATCCGTTGCAGATTCCCAAAAACAGCCAGAACACGCTGAGCAATATTCTTGTAAACACACGCCTTCGCACCAGATAAACGATCGTAAATGTAACGAATATCATGCATGAATTATACAAAAACACAAGCGGCGTTTTTGTAAGATACGCCCACGCCTCTCCAAACGAAAGTCTTGAGATGACTTCGATGAAAAAGTTAATGATACATGCAAGCAGAAACTGAAGCGGAACAGACAGCCGGTTCATCCACTTATAAACCGGCTGCATCTTCTTGGCGAACTTTCCATTGCGCCGTTTTTCCAAGATCATCTGCCTGCGTTCTTTCCTCTTTTTAAAGTGTTCCTTAATATCTTCTTTTTTCAGATTTCTGACTTTTGTAAAAAAACCTTTTATATTAGCCAAGACCTACCATTCTCTCCTTTACTTGTGCGAGCATCTGCTCGTATTTCTCGAGTTTGTCCCTCTCTTCCTGAACTTTTGCCTCCGGAGCTTTGCTTACGAACTTCTCGTTTGCAAGCATTCCTTTCGCACGTTTGATCTCTTTGTTCAGTCTCTCTTCTTCCTTTGTAAGTCTCTCTTTTTCCTGCTCGAAATCCACAAGATCCTCAAGCGGCAGATATACGACCGCATCAGGAACTACGATGGATACCGCATTGTCCTCTATTCCCTCTTTTGTGCTCTGCACGATGATGTCGGACGCCAACATAAGCGGCATTACCGACTGTTTAAATCCTTCAATCGCTTTTGTCAGTTCTTCTTTTTCGCTGACGATGAATACGTTTGTTTTACGGTTGTTCGGAACGTCCATCTCCGCACGGATGTTTCGGATGCCTCTTGTCACCGCTTTCACGCGTTCCATGACAAACTCATCCTGCGCAAAATTCCACTCTTCTTTGTATTTCGGCCACTCGGACATCATAAGCGACTCTTCCTCCGGAACGAGCGCCCCGTAAATCTCTTCTGTTATAAACGGCATAAACGGGTGAAGCAGTTTCAATCCCTGAGCCAACACAGTTTTCAATACCCAGAGAGCGCAGTTTGCGGCCTCCGGAGCTTCCTCTTTGTGGTAAATACGGAATTTTGCCATCTCTACATACCAGTCGCAGAACTCATCCCATATAAAGTCATATACTTTCTGAACCGCAATACCAAGCTCAAATTTGTCCATATTGTCCGTCACGTCTTTTGCAAGCGTATTCGCAGCCGATAAGATCCATCTGTCTGCCGGAGTAAACAGATCATGAGACGGTTCGTCAATAATATTTTCATCCATATTCATCATAATGAAACGGGATGCGTTCCATACTTTATTGGCAAAGTTACGGCTTGCCTCAACTCTCTCATTATAGAAACGCATGTCATTTCCCGGTGCATTTCCGGTAACAAGAGTCAGACGAAGTGCGTCCGCGCCGTACTTGTCGATGATCTCCAGCGGATCGATTCCGTTTCCTAAAGACTTACTCATCTTTCGGCCTTGTGAATCTCTTACAAGTCCGTGGATCAGTACTGTGTGGAACGGAGATTTTCCTGTATGCTCATATCCTGAGAATACCATACGGATCACCCAGAAAAAAATGATGTCGTATCCTGTCACAAGCACGTCTGTCGGATAGAAGTAATCAAGATCTTCCGTCTTATCAGGCCAGCCGAGTGTAGAGAACGGCCAGAGCGCTGATGAAAACCATGTATCAAGCGTATCTTCATCCTGTGTAAAATGCGTGCATCCGCAATGCGGGCATTTCTCCGGAGCGTGTCTGTCTACGACAAATTCTCCGCATTCGTCACAGTAATATGCCGGAATTCTGTGTCCCCACCAGATCTGTCTGGAAATACACCAGTCTTTGATATTTTCAAGCCAGTGAAGATAAATCTTATCGAAACGTTCAGGCACAAATTTTAATTCTCCGCTTTTGAGCGCCTCGATCGCCGGTTTTGCAAGCTCTTCCATCTTCACGAACCACTGCTGTTTGATGAGCGGCTCAACTGTCGTACCGCATCGGTCGTGTGTTCCGACTGCATGTGTATGCGGAACAACTTTCACGAGATATCCCTGCTCTTCAAGATCTTTTACGATTGCCTTTCTCGCCTCATAGCGTTCCATACCTGCGTATTTTCCGCCCTTTTCATTGATCGTAGCGTCATCGTTCATTACATTGATCTCTTCCAGATCATGACGTTTTCCTACTTCAAAGTCATTCGGGTCATGTGCCGGAGTGATCTTTACCGCTCCTGTTCCGAACTCTTTGTCTACATAGTAATCCGCCACGATCGGGATCTCTCTGTTTACAAGCGGAAGGATCACGTTTTTGCCGATAATATCCTGATATCTCTCGTCATCAGGATGTACCGCGATCGCCGTATCTCCAAGAAGCGTCTCCGGACGCGTTGTCGCGATCTCAAGGAAACGGTCTGTTCCTACGATCGGATATTTGATATGCCAGAAATGTCCTTCCTGCTCTTCATGCTCTACCTCTGCATCTGAAAGAGATGTCTTACATTTCGGACACCAGTTGATGATCCTTGATCCTTTGTAAATATATCCTTTTTCATATAATTTGATAAATACTTCTTCAACCGCTTTCGAGCATCCCTCATCCATCGTAAAACGCTCTCTGTCCCAGTCGCAGGAAATACCGAGCTTCTTAAGCTGATTCTCGATTGTTCCGGCATACTCTTCTTTCCACTGCCATGTACGCTCAAGGAATCCTTCCCGTCCAAGTTCTTTCTTATCAATACCTTCTTCTTTGAGCTGATTCGTAACTTTTACTTCTGTAGAGATAGCCGCATGGTCCGTTCCCGGAATCCATAACGCATTGTAGCCTTCCATTCTCTTATAACGGATCAGGATATCCTGCAATGTGTTGTCAAGCGCATGACCCATATGAAGTTTTCCGGTAATGTTCGGAGGCGGCATCACCGTTGTAAACGGTTTTCTGCTCCTGTCAACCTCAGCGTGAAAATATTTGTTTTCACACCACTTCTCATATAATTTTTCTTCGATCGCTTTCGGATCATATGTCTTTGCCAGTTCTTTGCTCATTCTTTTTTCCTTTCTTTGCTTTCCCTCATTTTATTGAACAAAGTGAGCAAGCCCACTTCAACTCTCCGCCCCTCATAAGTGAGGGGCTTGGCACTTTGCACGCGCCAAAATTTCGGACAAACCCGACTTTGACCAGTCGCCGATACTCAAAACAGTCCACCGGACTGTTTTATCGCATGCTTGGCAACAATCACCGGAAGTGCCAAACGGCACATTCCGGGATTGTAAGCGGTCGCCAAGGTCTCGGGCAAGCCCGGACTTTGGCTCGTCGCCTATACAAAAAAACGCCCTTTACATCTGTAAAGGGCGAATTCTCCGCGGTACCACCTTATTTCATATATGCTGTCACACATATATATCTCACATTCTATAACGGGAACTACTCCGGGATAACCTACTTCAATCGTTCAATCATCCGGTTCAGAAGCTACCTTCCATCATCCTTTTTCCGAAACTGCCTTTCAGCCGGATCTTCTTCATCTTTTGCTCAATCTCCTGCAAAGCTTCCTTAAATTCTCCGGGCAGTTCTCTCTGGCGGTTGGAATAATGTACTCCTCTTCATCAATACCTTTACCTTAAAATAACTACCACATACTATAGACATAAGCGCCGTATTTGTCAAGATTTTTAGAGAATCTTAAGACTTTAACCTATTTTCATAAGAAGCATTTCGTTATCTTTTTCAATTTAAAGGTATTGCGTTTATAAAAGAGAATTATGAAATTGGGCATACCTTAGACTTTGCAACAATAATAGAAGATTTGGGGATGTTGTGTCGAAAAAACGGAGGCGTGTTATGAGATTATATCCCGAAAGCAATATTGTAATTGACAGCATAAATTTGGCGATGTGCAGACCATATAAAGATTTTGGAAGAGGTTTTTATTTGACGGATATAAAAGAGCAGGCAGAAAAAAGTATAAAACTTTTGCGAAAGGCAGGAAATTAATATGAGTAAGCAGGAGCAGTTGGTTGAATATATAATTCAGGATATTGTTGATATGTTTTCTTCAGATCAAGGGATAGAATATGATGAAGCTATAAATAAATTTTATAATTCAAAAGTTTTTGAAAAACTTCAAGATAAAGAAACAGGTTTATATAGTTCCGAATATGTGTATGATCTTTTTAAAGATGAGATGAATTTTGGACGTATTGTTCAAGCAGAAATATAAGATGATAATATAAAACAGTGGCGGGTAATGTAACAAATTTTGTGTAAACCTCTCAGATTGATGAAAAAATCTCAGGTTTAATTAGAATCGTATATGATTAGATGGGGCAGAATGGCAGCTTGAGCCGTTCTGCCCTTGTTTATTTTCTAGCATGGATCATTTTGCATGTCAAGGGCTGCCCGTTAAAAACGGGCGTTTTATCTATCCTTGATATGTAGGATGTTTTATGCTAGTCAATATCCTCTGGTCTGATCCGGTCCTCAAAGTAAATGCATAGTTGATCCAGGGTCAAGCCCCAATCCCAGGCCTTTCCGGTCCATTTTTTTGTAGCATCCATCATGGTCAGATAAAGACTCTTAAACAGAGCATCGTCTGTTGGGAAAATCGCCTTTGCTTTTGTTACCTTTCGGAGCTGACGATTGAAATTTTCAATGGAATTCGTTGTATATATCAGTTTCCGGATTTCTGACGGATATTTGAAATACGTGGACAGCTGTGACCAGTTATTTCTCCAGGAAGCTATAGAGGCCGGATATTTCTTTCCCCACTCTGCTTCCAGATCATCTAGTGCGGAAAGTGCCAAATCTTCAGTATCTGCCTTGTATACTAACTTTAGATCAGCCATAAAAGGCTTTAAATCTTTGTAGGAATAAATTTAGTCGAGTAGCGGATCTGATGAACGATGCAGCGCTGTATCTCTGCTTTTGGAAATACAGCATGAATCGCATCTCCAAATCCAGTTAACCCATCAACAGACACTATCATGATGTCTTCCACACCACGGTTTTTGATCTCGTTAAGCACACCAAGCCAGTATTTCGCACTTTCATTACCACCGATCCACATACCAAGAACCTCACGTTTACCATTCAACTTTATCCCGATGGCAACGTAAACAGCTTTTTTGACTGTTCTATTATCCTCGCGAACATTGAAGTGGACGGCATCCATAAAAACAATCGCATATTTGCGCTCTAATGGTCGATTTTGCCATTCTTTTGCCAGCGGAAGGATACGGTCTGTCATCCGGGAAATCATTTCAGCAGAAGCTTCTACACCGTACACGTCACGCAAATGGGTTGAGATATCTCTAGTTGTCATTCCTTTTGCATACATGGAAAGTACTTGGTCTTCAATATTGGAAATGTCTGTCTGGTTCTTTTTTGACAATCTGTGGTTCGAACTCACCTTTTCGGTCTCTTGGAATATCCAGATCAATCGTTCCCATTGATGAAGTTACTGTTTTAGGACTGTAACCATTTCTGCTGTCATCGGTTTCTTTGTTTTTGTAATCATACTTGGAATATCCTAAATGATCATCCATTTCTGCTTCAAGCATTCCCTGCAGAGTTTCTCCCAGCAGATCCTTCAACATTTCTTGTATATCCTGTGCATCTTTCGGTTGATAATGCTCCAGTAAGCTATTGATGAACGCTTTACGTTCTGGATCCATTTTTTTCTTCTTCGTGCCATAAAAATATCCTCCTAGATTAATATTTATTTTAACATCAATCCAAGAGGATATATATCATATCTTTAGTTTACACAGAATTTGTTACAGTCTCCAGTGGCGCTGATCTGTGAAATCGATCAGCGCCATCTCATTGTTATAATTGTTTATTTTTAGTCTTCTTTTTTCCGAAGAACTGTAACTGCCGCTCCTGCCGCCAATGCTAATCCTGCCAGCGGAATGATCGGTGATACGGAATTGTCACCTGTCTGAACCGCTTTATCCTTATCTTTCGGATCTTCTGACACTTTTGCAAAGTTTGCTTTCAGTGTCACTGTTCTGTCTACTATAAACGTGTACTCTGCTTTATCAGAAACTACTTTACCATCTACTGTCCAGTTCAAGAACTTGTATCCTTCTTTCGCTGTCGCTATGGCTTTTACAGTTTCTCCTGCTTCATAGCTGACTTTTGCCGGATCAAGTTTTACTGTTCCCATCTTGTCGTCGTTTACAGTTACGTTCAATTTGAATGTATCTTCTGTTACCGGCGGTTTCGGCGGCTGCGGCTCTTCCGGATCTTCTTTTGCTTGGAAGTTCGCCGTAAGCTGCATGTCTTTTTTTCAACTGTAAACGTATACTCTGCATCTTTCGATACTACTTCATCTCCTGATGTCCAGTTTACAAACTCGTATTTGCTTTCGTCTTTTACTTTCGCAGTTGCAGTCAGCTCTGTTCCTTCTTTGTACTCCGGTCCTTCTTTATCTAATGAAGCCGTACCCATTGTTTCATTGTTTACCGCCGCCGTTACTGTATACGTCTTTTCTACAGGAGGTTCCGGAGCTTCTTTTACAACGGTAATCTTGTAGTTTGTTCCTTCTGACGTTACCGCAGTAACCGTTCCTTCTTTCGCACCTGCCGCTACATTTCCCGAAGATGCTTTATAGAAATACCACGAATTATCATCACTTTGGTAAGCTGCAACTTTATTGTTGCCGCCTGCCCAGTTATTCAGATAATATCCGCCTGCCGAAACGGCAAATCCGCCGTTTTTACTTGCTCCAATCGTTAATACCTGCGCCGTATCTTTCAATTCTACGTCATTTCCTGAAATGTTAATATATTTTCCGGACGCAGCGTCTTTCATCGTATATCCTTCGCCTGATTTTGCAATCGTCCACATAAAGTCTTTCGCTGTCTCATCGTTGTTGAAATTGACCGCTTTCATGCCAAGACCTTTCTGCGTTCCTTCTGCCGTACTTACTGTGTTCAGCATAATATGACTCCTGCTTCCAAACAGATACGTTCCTTCCGCAATTTCCGAAATCGCTTTATAAGGCGGCATATCCTCACGTTTTTCCACCGTTACGATACCGTCTTTTGTCACTTCGGATTCATTCAAAAGCTTGCCCGGTAAATTAAACGTCTCTCCGATCTTAAGCGTCACTTCTTCTACATCATTCTTTACAAAGATAAAGTACGTCTTTTCCCCGATCTTTACAGACGTCTTACCTTCTGCTTTTCCGGTGATCGCAATATCCGTCTTCGCTCCGATCGTCTCGTCTTTGTACATATGATCTGTCACTTTCGCAACATAATTATGTACATTGCTTCCAAGCGATGGGTTTAACAGGTAATAACTGTTTCCCGCAACTGTCGCCTGCATTGCGATCAAATACTGACCGCCGTCCTGAATTTCCGATACCTCTGTCAGCTTCTCATATCCTGCAATTTTGCTCTCACTCTTTGCATCGGATTTTTTATAAAGTTCAAAGTTACATTTACCGTTTCCGTCTACGCTGCTGTTTCTGTCAAAATGAAGCTTAGACTCATTATCTTTCCAGAAATACAAATATCCGCTTGCCTGTGTTCCCTCTTTCTGCTCTAACGAGAAACCGTCTCCGCTTTTGGCAACAGTGATCACTGCCTCTGTCGCTACCGTAGGTTTCTGCGCAGATGAAGATGATTTCGGTCCGAGGTAAACCGTTTTTCCATCGTCTGTCACTGCGGAAATCTTAAATGTACCGTCATCGCCTTGTTTTGTAAATGTAAAGAGGCATTTGCTGATCTTTTTCTCGCCGCCGTCGTTATAATCTTTCGTCGTTCCGAGGGCTACAGCCAATTCTTCTTCCACAGGTACATTTTCTTCAACAACTTTTGCCACATGTTTATATTTCTCTCCGGCAGAAGACGGATTCACAACATAATAAGCTCCCGAAGCCGCTTTCGCCGCGATCAAATATTTTCCGCCGTCTGTGATCTGATCCAACCCTGTCACTTTCTCATATCCCGGAATTGCCGACTCCGCACTGCCGTTCGCGCTTTTTTGTACAATTCCATACGACAGTTCGCATGATCGCCTGTATTTCTGTCGAAATGAAGTTTACCCTCGTTATCCTTATAGAAATACAGCCGGTTTCCATGATTACCCGGCGTCTGATCGAATAATTCAAATGTCTGATCGTCGGTTCTTCTTCTAACTTAATATTCGCCGTTGTTTCCGCGCATACCGTACCAGCCGAAGCCGCGCTTCTGTAGTTCACATATACTGTTTTATCTCCGTCTTTTGCGGACATTGTATATGTATTGTCCTGTCCGTCTGCAGCCGCAAACGTAAACAGACAGTCATCCAGAGTTTTCTCTGTTCCGTCAAAATGTCCTTCGCTTGTCGCAAGCTGCACTTTTGCCCGTTTCTCAACCGCCTGCGCATCTTCTCCTGTCACTGTCACTTCCGCGATGTCCGTATCAAGCCCTTCTAAAGCGCCGCCGCTGTAATTTCCTGTCTTATCTGTATAAGTTTTCGTATCTCCCACACGAAGATCTACGATCTCATAATTCTCCGAATCTGTTACAATTACGCTGACTGTCGTCTTTTCACCTGCCGACTCCACTGTTACGTCGGCGCGTTCCATTCCCGTTACCGCTTTGGATGTCAGCGTCACTTTCCCGTTTGCATAAGCCGCAGTGACCGCCTTGTCATTATCCGTGGAAACTTCCACTTCAGCGCCGTTTTTCAGTCCGTTCACCGTCAGTTCTTTTGAACCGTTCGATGTCATTGTAACTTCCGCCACAGGACCGTTCTCATCTGTACACCAGATGTTTCCGATCGCCGCTCCCTTGGCGATATCTGCTATGTCAAAATCCTCATAAACGATTCCCGATCCCTCATAGAGAAGTCCTACCGTTCCGTCAGGCAAAACTGTCAGACATGAATATCCATACGGGTCAGAACCGTTTACACTGTAGTTGTATTTCCAGTTCAGTTTTCCGTCGTCCTGCACTAATCCTACGAAAATCTTTCCTGCAGAGCGGTCTGATACCGATGACGGCGCCGCAAACAAGATTGCGGTCTTTCCGTCGATCTTCTTCGGATATGTAATTGCCGTCAACTGGCAGTACAGACGGTAATTGATTCCCATTTCCTGCTTCGGAGACCATGTCTCCCCGAAATCTTCAGATGTATAATAACCGCCATGACGAGTAAACATATACAGTTTTCCGTTTGCCTCTGTCACAACCGCCTCCGAACTCTGGCTTGACACAGACTGACCCCTTGTCCATGTCTTTCCTTCATCGTCAGAGTAGATCGCAACACTGTTTTTATCTCCGTTTGTGTATTCATATGCAGTGAAGATAATGCGCCCTGTTGAGGTAACCATACCGCGTCCCGGACCTACCAGCAAAGACTGTTCTGTCTCTCTCCTTGCATTCACGATTGTCGGAACTGACCATGTTGCGCCACCATCTTCCGAAGTTGTCAGATACAGATAATCTGTCGGCCATACCTGAAACGGAGATTCCGCCTCAAATAAGTTCGTATCTACGCCGCTTCCTTTAATATTAAAGTAGGCATCGACTGTATAACCATCCACTGCCTTGCCATCAGCATCTTTGATCACATATGCGGAATCCGACTTTTTCTTATCGTTCTTTTCCAGATGGTATGTATAGTTATTTCCGTCTTTACGCGCTCTACCCAGCAGTTTTCCCATGAGCTCGCATCTGCCAGAAGAATGTTTCCGTCCTTATCGTGACTCTTTCCCGGAACCGGCGGATATTTTGCACTATTCAGCGCATATCCGGCCGGATAAAGATCTGCGATCATATATACTCTTTTTCCGTCTGTCGCCATTGCAGGATCAATAAATGCTGTCGAATAGTTATTCCATGCATTCCCGTTATCTCCGAGATAATTTGCAAAAGTATAATGCCATGTTTTTCCTTTGTCTGTTGACCGGGACACGATCGTATCCAGACCACCGCCGTCTCCGCTCGTATTCCATCTGGCGTCACACCCCTGCCACTATTGTGCCGTCATCAAGAGACACAAGACACGGAATTCTAAACTGCGAGCTTCCGCCTGTTCCGCTTAAGAACGGCTGTTCTTTCGTCGTTCCATCCTGGGGTCTTATGCCCTCTGCCGCCAGAACCGTTCCCGGTACGCGCTTACTGTCAGAACCGTGGCAAGCAGAAGCGCTAAAGCTCTTCCTCTTTTTTTTCATAACCTTTCCCTCCGTAAATTTTCAAACGAAAAATCATATGAATCATGTTCAATTTCCCATTTTTCGCATTTATATTAATTATACTATCGGCAATATTCTTTTTCAACGAAAACGGCCTTGACAAAACTACTGAATTTCATATGAAATCATCCATCCTCCGCCTTGTTTTCCTGTCTAATTTTAACAACTCCCGGTCTATTTTCTTTTATCATTACAAGAAAAGAGTTTTTTTACATAACAAAAAGGTATTGAAATCAAAACGAAACCAATACCTTTTACGCTATTCAAACAAAGACGCCGCTTAATGCGACGCCTCTGTTTTAGTTTTTATTTTCAGATCAAAACATTCTTTCCCTTTGTTCTGATCAGTCTTCTTTTTTCCGAAGAACTGTAACTGCCGCTCCTGCCGCTATTGCTAATCCTGCAAGCGGAATGATCGGCGATACGCCGTTGTCTCCTGTCTGAATTGCTTTATCCTCATCTTTCGGATCCTCCGGTTTTGGAGTTTCAGGTTTCGGATCTGCCGCTACTTTTTCAAAGTTTGCTTTCAATGTTACATCTCTGTCCACTTTAAATGCATACTCTGCTTTATCGGAAACTTCCTTACCGTCTACTGTCCAGTTCACGAACTTGTATCCGTCTTTTGCCGTTGCAGTTGCCGTTACGACATCTCCTGCTTTATAGCTTTCTTTTGCAGGATCAAGTTTTACTGTTCCCATCTTGTCGTCGTTTACAGTTACGTTCAGCTTGAATGTATCTTCTGTTACCGGCGGTTTCGGCTCTTCTTTCGCTTTGAAGTTCGCTGTCAATTCCATATCCTTATCTACATTGATACGATATGCTCGCCGACTTGAAATTTCTTCACCGCCTGCTGTCCAGTTTACAAATTCATACCCTTCTTTCGCTTCTGCAATAATTATTACTTCTTCACCTTTTGCATAGCTGTCTGTTTTTTCGGGTCGATCGCTACAACTCCCATATTCGCATCATTTGCTTTTACTGTTACTTCAAACGTCTCTGTTACCGGCGGCTGCGGCTCTTCTTTTGCTTTAAAGCTTGCCTTAAGTTCCATATCTTTGTCAACTGTAAACGTATACTCTGCATCTTTAGAAACTTCTTTTCCGTTCACTGTCCAGTTCACGAACTCATATTTGCTTTCGTCTTTTACTGTCGCAGTTGCCGTTACTTTCTCTCCTGCATTGTATTTGTCTTTTGCAGGATCAAGCGTTACTGTACCCATCTTATCGTCGTTTACTTTTGTCGTTACTGTATATGTCTCTTCTACCGGCGGTTTTTCCTTCTCTTTGAAGTTCGCCTTAAGTTCCATATTTCCATTAATTGTAAACTTGTACTCTGCTTTATCGGAAACTTTTTCGCCGTCTACTGTCCAGTTCACGAACTCATATTTACTTTCGTCTTTTACTGTCGCAGTTGCCGTCACTTGCTCTCCTGCATTGTATTTCTTTGCAGGGTCAAGCGTTACTGTACCCATCTTATCGTCGTTTACTTTTGTCGTTACTGTATATGTCTCTTCTACCGGCGGTTTTTCCTTCTCTTTGAAGTTCGCCTTAAGTTCCATATCTCCTTTAACTGTAAACTTGTACTCCACTTCCTTAGAAACTTCTTTATCGTCTACTGTCCAGTTCACGAATTCATATTTGCTTTCGTCTTTTACTGTCGCAGTTGCCGTTACTTCCGTTCCTTCTTTGTACTTAGAAGCGTTCGGGTTAAGCTGTGCCGTACCCATCTCATCATTATTTACCGTTGCCGTTACTGTGTATTCTTTTACTTCCGGTTTTTTCTCAATAACCGTGATCACATAGTCTGTTCCTTCTGATGTAACTAAAGTTTCCTGTCCTACTTTCGCCGCTGTCGCTACGTAACCTGACGACGGAGTGTAAAAATACCATGTATTGTTATCCATTCCATACGCTGCAACTTTATCATTGGTATTTGCCCAGTTATTCAAATAATTATTATCTTTTGAAACAGAAAATCCACTGTTATCTTTCACGCCTACCGTCAATACTTGTGCTTCTTCTTTCAGTTCTACATTCTGACCTGAGATGTTAACATATTTACCTGAAGAGACATCCTGCATCGTATATCCGGCTTCAGTTTTTGTAAGCTTCCACATAAACTCTTTCGCTGTGTCATCCACATTGAAATTAACCGGTTTCATTCCAAGACCTTTTGGATTTTCTCCCGCCGTACTTGCCGTATTCAACATGACATGACTCTTCGTTCCGAACAAATATGTTCCATCCTTAAGTTCGGAAACAATTTTATAAGGCGGCATATCTGTCTGTGCCTTTAATGTTACGATACCTCTTTGTTCTACTTCGGTTTTATTGACAATTTCTCCCGGTATATTGTATGTATCGCCTACTTTTAATGTCACTTTTTCTACATCATTTTCTACAAAGATGAAATATGTCTTATCTCCAATCTTCACAGATGTTTTGCCTTCTGCTTTTTCCGGTAATTGTAATATCGGTTTTCGCCCCGATTGTCTCATCTTCATACATTTCGCCTGTCACTTTTGCGACGTATTTATATTTTTCATTTCCCGCTCGCCGGATTCAAGAGATAATACTTATTATCTTTTGCCTTCATCGCAATCAAGTATTGTCCGTTCGCTTCAATTTCTGACATATCATTCAGTTTCACGTATCCGGGTATTTCAGATGTTTCTGCGTTATCCGCTTTCTTATAAAGCTCAAACTCACATTTTCCGCTCGAATCTACACTGCTGTATCTGTCAAAATGGAATTTGTTTTCATCATCTTTCCAAAAATACAGATATCCGCTGTTTGTAGCGCTTTCCATCTGAGCCAATGTAAATCCTTTGCCAGTTTTAGCAACTGTAATCACCGTTTCTGTCGCGGTAAGCGGTGTCTGAGCCGTAGCTGCAGATTTCGGTCCAAGATATACTTTCTGTCCGGATTCTGTTGTTGCAAAATCTTATATTTTCCATCTTCTGCCTGCTTATCAAATGTAAACAAACACGTACCGATCTTTTTCTCTCCACCGTCATTAAACTGCGCGTTACTTCCAAGCGCTACAGCCGCCTCTTTTTTTCTACAGGTATGGTTTTTTCAACAACTTTTGCAACATGTTTATATATTTCATTTGCATTGGAAGGATTTACAACATAATAAGTTCCCGTAGCTGCTTTTTGCCGCGATTAAATATTTCTCGCCACTTGTAATCTGAGACAATTCTGTAATTTTCTCGTATCCCGGAATTGCAGACTCCGTATTGTCGTTTGCCGCTTTTTTATACAGTTCCATATGACAATTATCATGATCATCTCTATTTCTGTCAAAACGCAGTTCAGACTCATTTGTTTTGTAGAAATACAAACGATTTCCGTTTGCTCCTTCTGATTGATCCAAAAGTTCAAATGTCTGATCGCTTTTTGCCTCCAGCTTAATATTTGCTGCTGTTGTGGCGCATACTTTTCCACTCGGAGAAGCATTCTTATAATTTACATATACAGTTTCCTCTCCGGCTTTTGCCGACATTGTATATATATTTTCCTGACCTTCTACTTTTTCAAAAGTAAAGAGACAATTCTCTAAGGAAACCTCTTCTCCATCAAATTTCGCCTTCGCAGTTGCAAACTGTGCTTCCGCATGTTTTTCAACCGCCTGTGCATCTTCGCCTGTTACTGTTACTTCCGCAACTTTTGTATCTACAGACGACAAATCACTGTTACTATAATTTCCCGTTGTATCCGTATATGTTTTTGTCTCGCCCGGCTTAAGATCTACAATTTCGTATTTTTCTTCATCTGTTACAATTACATTGACTGTTGTCTTTTCTCCTTCAGACTCTATTGTTACAGCAGACCTTTTTCCATTCCCGTTACAGATTTAGCAGTTAATTTCACTTTCCCATCTGCATAAGCCGCTGTCACTGCATCTTCATTATCAGATGTTACTGTTACTTCTGCATCTTCTTTCAATCCATTCAATACAAGCTCTTTTGCATCATCTGATTTCATAGTGACTTCTGCCACAGGTTTATCGCCTTCTGTGCACCAAATATCGCCGATTGCCGCGCCTTTTGCAACATCTTCAATATCAAAATCCACATAAGTAATCGCTGCTCCCGCATTTTCGTAAAGAAGACCGATTGTTCCATCAGGAAGAACCGTCAAACAAGAATACGCATAATACGCTGACCCATTAATGCTGTAATTATATTTCCAGTCAAGCTTTCCATCATCCTGTACTAATCCTACGAAAATTTTCCCGGAATCACGACCTGTTCCCGAAGGAGCGGCAAATAAAATTGCTGTCTTTCCGTCAATCTTTTCAGGATATGTAATTGCCGTCAACTGACATGTCTGACAATACTGAATCCCCATATCCTGCCTATCTGACCATGTTTTTCCAAAATCGGAAGAAACATAATAACCCCCATGACGAGTAAACATGTACAGCTTTCCATTCGCTTCAGTCACAACAGCTTCCGAACTCCAGCCTGATACTGACTGACCTCTTTCCCACGTCTTACCTCCATCATCAGAATAAATCGCCACACTATTTTTATCTCCGCCGGTATACTCGTATGCTGTAAATAAAATTCTATCCGTTGAAGTAACCATACCGCGTCCCGGACCAACCAAAAGAGACTGCTCTGATTCTTTTCGCATATTAATAATAGAAGGAACAGACCATGTTGCCCCACCATCTTCTGATGTTGTCAGGTACAAATAATCTGTTGGCCATACCTGAAACGGTGAATCAGCTTCAAACAGATTCGCATCTACACCGTCGCCTTTAATATTAAAATATGCATCAACTGTATACTCTTCTACAACCGCGCCTTCTGCGTCTTTAATCACATATGCCGAATCTGACTTTTTCTTACTATTCTTCTCTAAGCGATATGTATATTTCGTTGCGTCCTGACGTTCTGCCGCCCAACAGTTTGTCCATTCTCTCGCGTCTGCCAGAAGAATATTTCCGTTCTCATCATGACTTTTACCTGCGACCGCTGCATGACTCGCGCCATTCAGCGCATATCCTGCCGGAAAAAGGTCTGCAATCATGTACACCTTTTCTCCGTCCGTTGCCATGGCAGGATCGATAAACGTTGTAGAATTGTTATTATGCGTGTTCCCGTTATCACCAAGGTAATTAGCAAACGTATAGTGCCATGTCTTTCCTTTGTCTGTCGAACGGGATACGATCGTATCCAGTCCACCACCGTCTAAACTCGTATTCCATCTGGCATCGCAGCCGGCTACCAATGTGCCGTCATCAAGAGATACAAGACACGGAATTCTAAACCTTGTACTTCCTCCCGTTCCACTCCAGAATGGCTGTTCTTTCGTTGTTCCGTCTTGGGGCTTCACGCCATCTGCCGCCATAACTGTTCCCGGCACACTACTGACCGTTAAAACCGCGGCAAGCAGAAGCGCTAAAGCCCTTCCTTTCTTTTTTTCATATTTTCCCTTGTATGATAATTAGGAAGTTAATTATCACACGTTTCCTTTCTTTTAATATCGTGGTTCAATACAATTCAGATACTATGGACTTTTGATTTTTCCCTGTAGCCTTGACTACTCGACTGGAGTGTATTGCCGCTACCTTTATCTGAATTGTTTATCAGCTGGATGTTGCCGGAGTGTTTTTCACTCAGAGTACTTATTTCTATCAAGTCTACGATGATAATCGATGGTGGACATCATGGTATCAGACTTTATGAAAGGGAGGTACAACCTCATGAAAATTTTTGTAGGCATTGATATTGCCAAACTCAACCATTTCGCCGCTGCGATTTCTTCCGACGGTGAAATACTCATTGAGCCGTTCAAATTCACAAACGACGCTGATGGCTTCCAACTGCTGGTCTCTAAGCTCGAATCATTCGATAAGAACAGCATCATCATCGGTCTTGAGTCGACGGCACACTACGGTGACAACCTTGTTCGATACCTTGTTGCTGAGTTCTACCAAGTGTGTGTGTTGAACCCCATCAAAACCTGTCAGATGCGTAAGAACAATGTTCGTAAAACAAAGACAGATAAGGTCGACACATTTGTTATTGCTAAAACTCTTATGATGCAGGATGACCTAAGATTTATTACCTTCTTTGATCTCGATATGATGGATCTTAAGGCCTTGGGGCGCTTTCGGCAGAAAACCATTAAGCAACGCACCCGATTGAAAATCCAACTGACAACCTATGTTGATCAAGTATTCCCGGAGATTCAATACTTTTTCAAATCCGGTCTGCATCAGAATGCTGTCTATGCTCTTTTAAAAGAAGCACCTTCTCCAAAAGAGATTGCTTCCATGCATATGACTCATCTGGCAAATCTGCTCAAAGTGAACTCGCACGGACATTTTACTAAAGAGCAGGCCAAAGAATTAAGAATTCTCGCACAGAAGTCTGTCGGTGCCAACGACAGCGCTATATCTATTCAGATAACTCAAACCATTCAACAAATCGAGTTACTGGATAGCCAATTAGAAAAGATTGAAGCTGAGATGACGGATATCATGAAATTTAACGATTCTGTCATCATGACCATTCCTGGTATCGGTTATATCAATGGTGGAATGATCCTTGGTGAAATAGGCGATATTCACCGTTTCTCCAATCCAAACAAGCTGCTTGCTTTTGCAGGCCTGGATCCTTCTGTTTATCAGTCTGGTAACTTTCAGGCTAAGACAACAAGGATGTCCAAACGTGGCTCTCGTGTTTTACGATATGCTCTTGTAAATGCAGCTTGGAACGTTGTCAGGAACAACGCAACCTTCAAGGCTTATTATGATGCCAAGAGGGCTGAAGGCCGGTCTCACTACAATGCACTTGGGCACTGTGCCGGCAAGCTTGTCAGAGTCATCTGGAAGATGCTCACTGACGAAGTAGAATTTAACCTCGAGTAAGAGATCTGTATACCTATATCGATAGATTTTGAAAAAGCACCCTAAGGGAGCTCTATTAAAGTTACCCTTTTTTACCACCGATATGAAAAAGAAATTTTTTGCTAATTTATGGTTGACTTTTCATAGCTGGTCTCCGTTTATTTTTAGGCTCATGTCAATCCCCCGAAGTGCCAAAAGGCATATTCCGGGATTGTAAGCGATCGCCAAGTTCTCGGCGAACTCAGACTTTGGCTTATCGCCATTACAAAAAAAGAAAAACCGTATTAAACCATCTACGATTTTCCATTTTACACCTTATTTATATTATACTATTCGCCATATTGTTTTTCAATGAGATTGCCCTTGACAAAACCACTGAATTTTTCGTGCTAAACAACAGTGTTTCCCTTCATTTTTTGTGTATTTTACACAATTTTAGCTAACAATATTTCTATTTCTTCATATCGTGGATCATTCGGACGATATCATATCCGTAGTTATCTCCCGTTGCCCAGCCAAGCCCTTCAGGATTTTTCCTTTGCCCCAGCCATTCCACATATGGAGCCGTTCTTTTTACATACTCATACCGATCATCTACACACTTCCCATTCAAAGGGTCTGCTGTGGCATATGCTTTCAGATGTTGAATCTGCGCCCTGATCCCGGTCCGCACATCAGGATAAGAGTTCCCGGGCACACCCCCGCCTGTTGTACCTAATCCCGCAAAATTAAACTGTTCGACAGAAGCATCTCCGCCATACTGCAAAAATCCCGTTTCTTTCATCGTCTGCACAAAAGCAACTTCCGGACGAACGCCTTCTGCCACCGCTTCATCATAATACATCCTGCAAAACACTTCTATAGACTCTGCTCCACCTTTGGAAAGAGCTTCTTTCGGATAAGGTTTTCCTGCCGTCTGAAAATAATCTACCATCTCATCAACTGTTACGCGGCTGTTTCCCATAATCGGATACTGTCCGTCAGCGATCGTTTCCTGTGATTCTTCAGCATTTCCCGCTGTATTTTGAGCGTTGTTTTCCCTTTGGTCTTTCACTTCATTTTTCTCTTCATTTCCTTTGTTTTTTTCGTAAACTTCCGCTTCTCCTTGTACAGCCGCTTCCTGCTTATTCTTGTCCTTCTCATGTGCCTGCGAAGAGAGCCGCCCTGATACTGATGCCAGTGCAATCGTTAAAACAAGAAGTACCGCCAGACCCGCTTCCATATATAATTTCATTTTCCGCTCATTTTGACGCGCCATATATTCACCATCCCAGAAATTTAAAATATCTCAACGGAACAACTTCCGCTGAGATATTATATTAGCACATGTTCAAATATATGAAAAGGAATCCCTTCCCGGTAAATTATTTTGCAAACAATATTGCAACGCCATATTTACGCGCGCGCCATTCCATCTACACTAAGAACTACGCCTGTAATATAGGACGCTTCATCAGATGCAAGAAATACAAATGCATTTGCAATGTCTTCCGGCTGTCCGAGTCTGCGAAGCGGAATCTGTGCGATCATCGGCTCGATCACGTTTTTCGGAACGGCTTTCATCATGTCTGTTTCCGTAATTCCCGGAGCAACTGCATTGACACGGATTCCTTTTGGCCCAAGCTCTCTTGCCAGAGAGATCGTCGTACCGTTTACCGCAAACTTAGACGCCGGATAAGCAAATCCGCTCGGCTGACCGGAAATACTTACCATTGAAGACGTATTCAGGACAACCCCGCTGTGATTTTTAATCATTCCGTCAACTACCGCGCGTGTTGCGTTAAATACACCTTTTACATTCAGATCGATCACACGATCAAAATCAGCTTCTGTATAAGATGTAAACGGAGTGCTCTCGGAAACCCCCGCATTATTCACCAAAATATCAATACGTCCGAACTGTTTCTCTACTTTATCAAATTCTTCTTTCACACTTTCAAAACTTCCGAGGTTCGGACTGATCCCTACCACTTCTGCATCCGGATGAATCGCTTTTAACTTCTCGACTGCCGCTTCCGTTTTTTTCACTGCTCGCCGCAACAGCAACTTTCGCACCCTCTCTTAAAATGCATCTGCTGTCGCAAATCCGATTCCACGGCTTCCTCCTGTAATAATCGCTACTTTATCTTTTAATCTCATAAATCGTTCCTCCTGTTTTTCTCTTGTTTTTATGTGTCGATCTTACTCTCTTATAATTTTCATTGCACATTATATAAGTATAATAACACATAATAGAAATTATGTCTGTGATTTTATCACCAAATAAAAATATCCGGCAAAATAATTATAAACATAATATAAAATAAAAGAGAATATCTCGCAGCAAAAAATCGCAATCTGCCGCGGATATTCTCTCTTTTTTCTTATTCTAAGCCTGCTTTTATTCGTGATAAAAATTCACCGTCTCTGCTATATTCTCTCGCCGCCAAAAGCGCCGCTCCCTGTACAGGCGAATATTTAGGAGGACAAAGACAAATTCCATTTTCCTCGAGCTTCCGCACCAGTGGCTTTAATATAAAATCTCCTGCATGAAACAATCCACCTGAATAAGATACGATCGTGTCTCCCGAAAATTCCAGTTTTCTATAAACAGCGCCTATGATCAGCGCTAATTCTTCTGCCGCAGACCTCATACAAACGTATTGCTTCTTCATCTCCTTGCATCGCGCCTGTAAAAGCAATTTTTGAAGTTCAGCTGTTTTTGTACGATTATTTTTATACACTTCATCAAAAATGTCTATAAGGTCAAAGTCATTTTTTAAATTAAAATTGTATCGGAAAATCTCGAGTAACTTTCCTTTTTTTTACCCTTCCGTCACTCTCTTTTTGAAAACAGCTCCAACGCTTTCTTTCCCAACCAATAACAAGAGCCTTCATCAGAAAAACCATCATCCCATCCGCCCGCACGAGCTTCTGTGCCAAACTTATTTTGTCCATAAGCGATCGAACCTGTTCCTGCCACAAGATTGATCCCTCTTCTAATCCCAAAGATCCTGCCCATCCCGCGGCGCTGTCGTTTACAATTTTCATCGGCCTATCTGTAATTTTGTCAATCCGGCATAAAGCGTTCATCATTTACTCTTGATTCTCCCCAATTCGGAAAGGCAAGACATATATAGGCATCATTCCCGTCTAATATTTGATTTATATTTTCTCTCAGTAATTCTGTCACATAATCCATTCCAACGTGCTTATAAGAAATAGTCCCTATCTTGCGCTGTGCAATCGTTTTTCCGTTTTCATCTAACAGTAAAAAATCAGTTTTTGTTCCCCCTCCGTCAATCCCCAGAAAATACACTATACCGCCTCCATTTCCGAAAATGCTTCTAATGTAAACACAAGCGCTCTCACAAGATGAAACGCACATTTCCACGGTGTTCCTTTTGCACTGTTTTTTACGGTTCCGTCATATTCCAGTCGTTCAAACCACTCTTTATATTGTGAATCAAAAAACTTTTTCTTTACAATAATTATGCTGATCTAAAAATTCTTGAAGAAAATAACTATCTTTCGTATAGCAATACGCCTGTGCATAAGCTGTCAACGCCTCTGCATTCGGCCACCATACTTTTTCATTCCGTAAAGAGTTCGTTTCTTTAAACCAGTCGATCGGGCGAGGTGTTTCCCCCAATGCGTCTGCATATGAAATAATTCCACCATACTCTTCATCTTTTCCGACGGCATTTGCCCAACGGGCAATCTGTATACCGCGCATAGTAATCTGCTTGTCTTCCAGCAATACTCCTGCCTTCATAAGAAACCATGCTGATTCATGCATATGTCCCGGATTAATAAAGCGGCCTTTGTCTGACTCAATATCAATTTTATTTTCTCTTGTAACCGCTTCAAACACTACGTTATATTCATCATTTGCAAACCAGTTAGCAATCTTATCGACACATTCATTCAAAAGTTTTTTTGTAACATCCGTCCCCAATACTTCCGCACATGTTTCCGTTGTAGACAGACATGTCAGATACATGTCATGCCATATAAAAACCGGGCTCCATGTATTTTCATATATTTCTTTAAACCATGGATCAAATACATTTTTCCATCGTTTCATAACAAGTTTTTAAAAGTTCCATATTTTCCGGCGTTCTTACTTCTTCTATTTTAAGGTATTCTGCCACCCCCTGCAAAACATGAAAATCAGAAAATATTGAGATTGTACCTTCCAAAACATTCCCTTTTCTGTCCAATACATAATTCCATCTTCCATCGCCCGCATACCCATATTTTACAAGAAATGAAAAACCATGCTTTGCATTTTCCAACCACTCCTTCTTTTTGCGTACTTTGTTATAAAGCAGTGAATATATATATAGCTGACGCCCTTGAAACCAAATATATTTCTTATCATCTGTCATCTTTCCTTCTCTGTCAAAACAAGTAATATATCCGCCGTATTCTTTATCTATGCACCTCCGATCCCAAAATGGCATCACATCTTCTAAAATATGTTTTTCATAATAAGATACCAGTCTTTCTTTCAGTAATATGTCCATATATGCCTCCATATCATTCTCCTATGATTTCCAGAGCATAATGATCTGCTCTTCCGCATAATCCAATGCAACTTTTATCCCACCTATGATCGGACATCTGCGCCTAACTTTGAAGTTACGACTTCAGGAACAAACGGACAAACTTTTTCTAATATTTTCTTGATCTCAACAATATTTTCCTCTGTAAAAATTTCTGAATCTCCGCCTAATATCACCATCTCAGAGTTTAACATCAATACGGTATTGGCGATGACAACGGCGATTTTTCTTATAATTTTTTTTTCACAATGGCATCTGCCGCCTCATCACCTTGTTCAGCTCGCAAAATAAGATCTGACAAGCCGTTTTTTTCACCGCATTCTGAGAAAATATTTTGACACACCTTTTTTTTTTCAAATCGTCCGGGACATACAAACTCATCTGTCATCTCTTCCAATGATTCTAGATAATAACCTAATTCTCCCGCCGCCATATTATTTCCTTTTAGAAGATATCCGTCCACAATCGCCCTTGCCGCAAAGCCTTCTCCGTATTTTATGTAAACAATATTCGTCTGTTTTTTTCCTACGCCTCTTTCACGTTCTCCGATCAGCGCCAATTCAACGTCATTTACAATAATCGCTTCTACATTATATTTCTGTAAAATATGCTCTTTCAAATCGACATTTTTTTTCCATTCCGGCAAATATGTTCCAAAGAGATCGTTTAAATCATTCTGGCCTGTCAGCGCAGGAACACCTACTGCGATCGCAATCACATCTACATCCTTTTTTCGCTTTTCAAGCAACTCGTCTATCGCAGAATCCAACTGCCCGAGAACCTCGTCCACTCCGTTTTCTACTATGATCTCCTTTTCTGTCCACTGCTGAACTTCACCGTACAGATCTGCAATACCTGCACGAACTTTTTTAGGCATCAATTCAACCGAAATCACATAATAAAGGTCTCCTTTATAACTTAATTGTCTCGGCTTTCTTCCCAAGCTCGTATCGTCACAGCCGTTTTCATATACAATCCCGTTTTCGATCAAGGCCGCTACATTATTACTTACCGCCGGTGCACTTAAATGCATCCTTTTTGAAATTTCCTGTCTGGAAATTCCATCATATACTTTTATCAGCCGTAAGATCATTAGTTTATTTCGATCTCCTATATCTGTCGGATTATAGATTTTCAAAGCATATCCCCCTTTATTTCTTACTCTTTGACCGAACCTGCCAACATACCTTCAACAAGATATTTCTGCGCAAATATATATATCAACACGATCGGCACTGTCGCAATAACCAACCCTGCCATAATAACAGGTATATTTAATGTGAAACGTCCTTTAAATAAAGTAATCCCTACCATTAAGGTTCGCAATTCTTCTTTCTGAAGAAAAACAAGCGAAATCAACAGCTCGTTCCATACCCATACAAGATTTACAAGTGATGAAGTAATAAGCGCCGGAACGCTCAGCGGAATCATAATCTTTGTCAACGCCTTCCGCTTACTGCACCCGTCAATCTCCGCGCCTCTAACAAAGAATCCGGTACTGTTTTCATGAAATTTCTCATCAAATATATCGTCATAGGCAACATAATTCCTATATATATTAATATCACAGAAACACGTGTATTTACCAGACCCAATATTTTAATAATCCGGAACTGCGGTATAATCATAACAACCGGAGGAACAGACATCAGCGGAACGATCATGTTGAACAACACTTTTTTCCCTTTAAACCTCATCTTTGCAAAGGCATATCCTGCCAGCAGTGCAATGATTCCCGTAATAAAAACCGCTGCAACTGTAAGAATCAAACTATTCATAAACCATTGTCCGAACGGTTTTCCCCGGAAAGCTTCCACAAAGTTTTGTACTGTAAATGTTTGCGGAAGGCCTGCCATATTATTGACATATTCTTCATGCGTTTTAAACGAATTCGCTGTCATAAAATATAACGGAAAGATAATAACGACCACAAGTAAAATCATCAATAGCTGGGAGACTATTCCTCCTCTTTTTCGTTTCATTCTTTCACTCCTCTTTTCTCATAACAATCTGATGTATTACAATCAATATTGCCGCAATAGCAAGAAGTACTACGCTGATCGAATGAAATTAAACACCCAACTCAACATTTCAATAAGAGTGATGATCACATAAAATTCAATAATCGATTTTGTCTGCGGCACGGTAATGTGCATAAATTTCTGAAACCATGTAGCTCCGTCTACATCAGCCGATTCATACAATGTTTTATCTATTGACATCATTCTCGCCAAAAACAAAACAACTCCGAAACCGATCTGCTTCCACATAATAACTATTGCCACACTCGGGAATGCCAAATTCGGATCTCCCAACCAATCCAACGCCATATTCTCCAACCCGATTGTCCGCAAAATAGAATTGATAACTCCGTTGTACTGCAGTAAATATGAAAATACAATGCCCACAACCGGAATTGCCAGTATGTACGGAATAAAAATAACGCTTCTGTAAAACCTCCACCCTCTGATTTTGTTATATAAAATTGATGCAATGGCAAGTGAAAGCACTGTCAATATCGGAACGCATAAAAATAATTTCAAGTTGTTCTTCAACGCAGTCAGCAAAAGTTCGTCTTCAAATGCCATCTTATAATTTCTCAGACCTACAAAAACACTCTCATTTGCAAAGGTCGTATAGAAGCTTTGGATAATAACATAAATAATCGGAATTACAATTACAACCGCCAAAATGATAAAGGTTGGTAATATATAGAAATACGGCGTGAACTTTTTCATCCTGTTCGTTTTCATATCAATCCCTTCCTTTGAAACAGAGGCTTTCCTCTTTTCAGAACTATTCTTCTACACTCCATTCTAAAAACGCATCATGAACCTCAGGATTTTGTTCCATACATTTCCCGAGTGCCTCATCTAATTCCACCGCTGCATCCTTTGGCGCTAACCCTTCTGAAAACATCTTCTGTACCGTCGGAATCAGACCATCTGTTTCAAACATATGCAAAATACAACTGATAACAAAAATTATTGTCTTCTTTCTGCCATTCCAAAACTTTTCTGTCAATTTCGCTGGATACCCAGCTTTCATCAAAGTTATTATTCGGCATCATCGCATTTGCCGATTCATACAGATATTTAATATTATCTTCTTCCTGTAAAAACAATAAGAAGTCTGCCGCCTCTTCTTTATGTTTCGCACTGTTTGGTATTACATATACCTGACTCGGAGTTGCAACTGAATCCGCAAATTTTCCGGTTCCGAATACTGGCGCTTTTGCAAAACCGATCTGATCTGACCCTAATGATTTTTCCAATGATACCGCATACGGCTGTGTATGAAGTGTCATTGCCGCTTTTTTGCTTTCGATCAACTGCTGCCCCTGATATAAGTCTAATGAAAGTATATCTTCGTTAATATATCCGGCTTCTTTCAGCTCTGCAATTTTTTCCAGCCATTCAGAGTATTTTTTATCTGTAAAGCTTTCTTGTCCACTCATAAGGGAAATCATATCATTCACGCTGTCCATATTTTGCTGTCCCAAAAAATCCCGATCCACGCCGGTAAATATCCGTCTTTTAACCCCATTCCTAACGGCGTAATTCCTGATGATTTTAATTTCTCACAACACTCTAAAAAATTCATCCCATGTAGTAAACGGATTTTCCGGATCTACTCCGGCAGTACGCATTGCTTCTTTATCATAGGCAATCCCATATGTAAATCCATATGCCGGGATTCCCCATTGTTTCCCGTTCCAATTCGTCTGAGCCAATGCCGACTTCGGAATAACCGAGAGTTCTTCTTCAGAAATATAGTCACTAATCGGAGCTACGTTTCCTTTCCAAACATCTTCCATTGCCTGAGTTCCGCCCCACATATATTGAATATCCTACCATCTCTTCCATATACGCCTTATATCCCGGCACTTCTTGTTCTCCCCAATACCAAACGCTCAAAGTTGTTTTCCCTGTACCTTTCGCATCGTCGCTCTTTCCACATCAAAAAGCAAAGATACGACCAACGCCGCAATCAACACCACAGAAATCTTTTTCATACTTTTCTCCTTTCTTTTATTTAAGTACATTTATTAATTTAATTAAATAATATCATAAAATATATATTTGTCAATATTTGTCTGAATATTTATGTATTATTTTATGTTTTTCTGTTTTGCATTGTTTTGTACTGTTTTTTTCTGATTAATTCCGGGTGGAGGATTCAAAAGATAGTATAGCTATATCATAAGCAAGATTCCTATTTTGAAAACCATATACAAAAAACTATCCCCCTTACTATCATTTTCTAAATAGTAAGGGGGATTGCAGTCATTCTGAATATGGATTTTCTTTTATTTTTGCATTACTGACCGTCAGAAAAAGCTTCATCTATCGCTTTTCCGATATCATTACGCTTATATTTGTTTTTAAACTGTACCCATTCTGTCGCTGCGTAGGCATTTTTTCTTGCTTCTTTCAGATTAGCGCCTTTTGCAGTTACACCAAGCACACGGCCTCCGTTTGTCACGATGTTTCCGTCCTCAAATTTTGTTCCTGCATGGAAACAGTAATACCCTTCATGTTTACTGAATTCTTCAAGACCTGTGATAGGATAGCCTTTTTCGTACTGAACCGGATAGCCTTCAGATGCAAGCACAACGCACACGGCCGCATTATCTTCAAACTGAAGATCGATCTGATCCAGAGTTCCGTCCACACATGCTTCAACAACGTCCAAAATATCATTTTTCATACGCGGAAGCACAACCTGAGCCTTCTCTGGTAAATATATTTTTCACAAAATTCTTCTACTTCTTTTGTATAGAACGGACTTGGTGAAAATGTTCCCATTCCGCCTGTATTCAGCCCTGTATCACCGTCACCGGCACGTTTGTGATCCTGCGCGCTTGTCATCGTTTTGATCGTCTTTCCGTCTACAAATGAAAGAACAGATACTTCGCGACTTCTACTGCTTTCTGCAGGATGATCGGGCCTGTATCGGTTCCTTCATCTACAAAATGAACGGTCGCGCCGACTACTTTAACACCTCTTGCAAGCGCTGCTTCATGCACTTTTAATCCATAATATCCTTTCCCGCAAAACGCCGGAATCAACGACGGGTGAATATTAATCATCCGGTTTCTGTAAGCCGCGATCATTTCCGGAGGGATAACAACAAGAAATCCT
>VOFI01000964.1_pt1 | contig 54000 bp, 106 predicted proteins | sample 5384131 | NCBI WGS metagenome assembly VOFI01 (sample SAMN12384728, study PRJNA508395) | human gut metagenome | isolation source: healthy gut H | host: Homo sapiens
GTTGGATTTAGACGACGCCTGCGAAGCGGGTTTCCGGCAAGTGTTCGGGTATTGCATGCTTTTCCATTCCCCGCCTGCATGGCGAAAAAGGACATGGACGATATCAACCGACCGCGGCGAGTATCGAAAGAGGCGCTGGAGGAGGCGTCCGCAGCACAAGCTGCAGACGCCAAAGCGCTCCGATAAAGGCTTTCTCATCAGAAATCCCCCGCCATCTGCGCGGGAGACCGGCGAGCAGCCCAGCTGGAACGGTTTCCGAACCTGTCGGTGGACGTCCACGAGCCGGACATATTACCCGTCACCGTGGAGATCCGGATTTTGGAGCCCATGTCCGCGGAGAAGCTGAGCGCGGAGCCGGAGGAATTCCCGGTGGAACCGGCGGCAGGCGACGGTTTTGATTTCCGGCGGCATCGACAGCCCGGTGGCGGCCCGATGGCGCATAAGCGGGGCGCGAGCCTGACGGCGCACCGGAGCGCGCCCACCGTGCCCTTACCGAGATTGGTGGCCCATAATTATGAAGAGCAAGGCAAGAGCGTCGTCATCATGACCTCAGCAATCGATACACGAGATGGAGTAGGAGTGGTTTCTAGCCGGATCGGTATGAAACGCGAAGCCGTTGCGATCGAAGAGGAAACCGATATCTTTGGCTTTATTAAAAACCAAGCAATCAAACCCTACTGTGTCTTGATCGATGAAGCTCATTTTTGAAACGACACCATGTCTATGATTTGGCAAGAGTCGGATGAACTGGATGTGCCGGTCATGGCTTTTGGCCTCAAAAATGATTTCCGAAAATGAACTCTTTGAAGGTTCCAAACACCTCCTCTTGTTAGCCGACAAAATTGAGGAGATCAAAACCATCTGTCAATACTGTTCCCGCAAAGGCGACCATGGTCTTGCGTACCCAAGCATGGGAAACCTGTCTACGATGGAGAGCAGATCCAGATTGGTGGACACGAGACCTATATCTCCGTTTGCCGCAAGCATTATTTTAATCCAGACATACCAACCGAAAGCGTCTAGAACGTTTTAGAGAGGATAATAATGTCTATTTGTTTAAAAGATATTACAATAGAGAATTATTTTGACGTTTAAATAAATCTAGAAGTTCATCCAAACCAAAGGAATTTTATTGCATCCAATTCCATTAGTTTAGCTGAAGCCTATGTATATGATAAAAATGGTGATTTTATAGCTCCCTTAGCAGTTTATGATAAGGGAAGTATTAGTTGGTTTTGTTATGATTGCCTATGACCAGAAAATTGGGAGCAGCAAGGGAAATTACTTGTTATTTCGTTTTATGATCGATAAACGATTTCAAGGTTTAGGCTATTTTAAACCGACTATGGATGCAGTCATTGACTTTGTTCGAACAGAGCCAGCTGGAAAAAAGCAACAAGTCTTTGGTTATCTTATGAACCGGAAAATAATCAAGCGAGATCTTGCTATCTCCATTATGGATTTAAAGAAACTGGCGAAGTCATAGAAAACGAAATTGTAGCAATCTATGATCTAACAATCAAGAATTAAGGAGCAAACATGAATATCTATGATCAACTACAAGCTGTAGAAGACCGATACGAAGAGTTAGGGAGAATTGTTGAGTGACCCCGATGTGGTCTCTACGATACCAAACGCTTTATGGAGCTTTACAAAAGAAGAAGCTTCCACGCGTGACACGGTGACAGCCTACCGGGAATACAAACAAGTACTCCAAAACATTGTCGATGCTGAGAGAAATGATTAAGGAACTGCAGCGACGTGGCGATGCGGACTTGAAGAAATGGCCAACAAAAGAGCTAAAAGATGCTAAGGCTGAAAAAAGAAGGGTACGAAAAAATTGAAGATCTTACTTCTTCCTAAAGATCAAACGATGACAAGAACATTATCTTGGAAATCCGTGGGCGGCAAGGAGGAGACAAGCCCAGTTGTTTGCTGGCGACCTCTTACAAATGTACACCAAAAATACGCGGAAAGCCAAGGTTGGCGCTTTGAAGTCATGGAAGCTTCCCTACAATGGCGTTGGTGGGATCAAAAGAAGTCGTCCCATGGTTTCTGGTCAATCGGTTTATTCAAAACTCAAGTATGAATCTGGTGCCACCGGTACAACGCGTTCCTGTGACTGAAAAGCCAAGGTCGTGTCCATACCTCTACTGCTTAACAGTTCTGGTCATGCCAGAAATCGAAGAAGTTCGAGGTATGACATTGATCCAAAAGACCTTCGGATTGATATCTACCACGCATCTGGTGCGGGTGGACAGAACGTCAACAAGGTCGCAACAGCTGTTCGTATCGTCCACTTGCCTACCAATATCAAGGTAGAGATGCAGGAAGAACGGACGCAACAGAAGAACCGTGAAAAGCCATGAAGATCATCCGTGCGCGTGTGGCTGACCACTTTGCTCAGATTGCCCAAGACGAGCAAGATGCTGAGCGGAAGTCTACTATCGGGACTGGTGATCGTTCAGAGCGGATCCGGACTTACAACTTCCCTCAAAACCGTGTGACTGATCACCGGATTGGCTTGACCCTTCAAAATTGGACACCATCTTATCTGGTAAATTAGATGAAGTGGTCGATGCTTTGGTCTTGTATGATCAAACTCAAAAATTAGAAGAGTTGAATAAATAATGTTGTTGGGATCATTATTAGCCCAGTATGAAGAAGAATTAATAGCCGTCGGAGAGGAAGCAGAAAGCCTCTCCTTCGCATATCGTGCTTTAAAAACTGGACCTTTACAGACTTTGTCCTTGCTTTGTAAAAAAGAAGTGGAAGTAGAGGATCAGGCCTTGCTTGATTCCATTTTGAACAGTTGAAACATCACGTCCCTGCCCAGTATATTATTGGTAGTGCAGAATTCTGTGGCCATGTTTTACAGTGGATGAGCGCGTGCTGATTCCACGACCAGAGACAGAGGAGTTGGTGGCATTCATTCTCGAAGAAAACGATGAGAAAAGCCTTACGAGTTCTGGATATTGGTACAGGAAGTGGGGCCATTGCGATTAGCTTAGCCCTTGCTAGACCTACCTTGGAGGTTCAAGCTAGTGATGTCTCAGAAGAGGCTTTAGCCCTAGCTCAAGAAAAATGCCAAGCAATTAGAAGCTGTCCTTGAATTCAAAGTCGTCAGATGTACTGGACGAACTAGAAGGTACTTATGACCTGATAGTGTCCAACCCTCCCTATATCTCCCGGGATGATGTAGAAGAGGTTGGAGCCAATGTTTTAGCCTCTGAACCCCACTTAGCTCTCTTTGCAGACCGTGATGGATATGCCATCTACGAAAAGATTGCCCAGCAAGCACCAAGTGTTTTAACACCAGACGGAAAGATCTATCTAGAAATTGGCTATAAGCAAGGAGCCAAAGTAAAAGAGCTCTTTCGAGAAGCGTTTCCTGACAAAACGAGTTCGAGTTCTGAAAGACCAATTTGGACAAGATAGAATGGTGGTCGTGGACAATGAATCTACTTGATAAAGAATTAGAAGCAGGACGTGCGGTTATTCTGCCAACTGAAACAGTCTATGGTATTTTTCGCTAAAGCTTTGGACCAAGAGGCAGTTGATTATATTTACGAATTAAAAACGTAGACCTAGAGACAAGGCTCTGAATTTAAATGTAGCCGATGAAAAAGCGATTCGACTTTATTCGAAAAATCAACCTAGTTATTTAACAAAACTGGTTCATTCATTTTTACCAGGACCTCTAACTATTATCCTTCAGGCGAATGACAAGGTACCTGGCTGGATTCATTCAGGATTGGATACGGTTGGCTTCCGTATTCCGGCTCACCCAAAAACGTTGGAATTAATTCGTAAAAATTCGGCCCCTTTGGTTGGTCCCTCGGCCAATCTTTCAGGTCATGCAAGTGGAACAAAATATAAGGGCTATTGTAAGCGAATTTGATCAAGTGGTTCTAGATAGAGGATGATGACTTTCTGACAGGCCAAGATTCAACTATTTTGGATATCTCTAGTTCCAAATCCCAGGATTTTGCGGCAAGGTTCTATTACAAAAAGCTGATTTGCTTGCACAAGTGCCGGAGCTTTCTTTTGAGGAAGATGAACTTCCTCAGTGATAATGTACATAAATAATTTTTTATAAAGGAGTAGACCGATGATTTTTTGATAAAAGAAGATTACAAAGCTTATGATGCAGACCTATGGAATGCGATCGCTAAAGAGGAGAAGAGCGTCAACAAAACAATATTGAGTTGATTGCTTCTGAAAATGTCGTCTCTAAGGCAGTGATGGCTGCTCAAGGGTCTATTCTGACCAATAAGTATGCTGAAGGCTATCCTGGTCGTCGTTACTATGGCGGGACAGATGTGGTCGATGTGGTCGAAAGTCTCGCGATCGAACGGGCCAAAAGAAATCTTTGGCGCTAAATTTGCGAACGTTCAACCGCATTCAGGAAGTCAGGCAAACTGTCTTTGCCTATATGGCCTTGATTGAGCCTGGTGATACCGTTATGGGGATGGATCTAGCTGCCGGTGGACATTTGACGCACGGAGCTTCTGTGAGCTTCTCTGGTCAAACCTATAACTTTGTGTCTATAGTGTAGATCCTGAAACAGAGCTCTTGGATTTTGATGCCATCTTAAAACAAGCCCAAGAAGTGAAGCCAAAACTCATCGTTGCTGGTGCCTCAGCCTACTCTCATATCATTGATTTCTCTAAATTCCGTGAGATTGCAGATGCAGTAGGAGCTAAGCTCATGGTTGACATGGCCCATATCGCTGGTCTCGTGGCAGCGGGTCTCCATCAAGTCCAGTTCCTTATGCACATATCACGACAACGACCACTCACAAGACCCTTCGTGGCCCTCGTGGAGGCCTGATCTTGACCAATGATGAGGAATTAGCTAAGAAAATAAACTCTGCTATTTTCCTGGTATTCAAGGAGGACCGTTGGAACATGTCATTGCAGCCAAAGCTGTCGCTTTCAAAGAAGCGCTGGATCCTGCCTTTAAAGAGTATGCAACTAACGTGATTAAGAACAGTCAGGCCATGGCTGATGTCTTCTTGCAAGATCCAGATTTCCGCGTTATTTCAGGCGGAACAGAGAACCACCTTTTTCCTTGTCGACGTCACTAAAGTCGTTGAAAACGGAAAAGTGGCGCAAAACTTGTTGGATGAAGTCAATATCACCCTCAACAAGAACTCTATTCCTTATGAAACCTTGTCTCCATTTAAGACCAGTGGGATTCGGATTGGTGCAGCGAGCCATCACTGCTCGTGGTTTTGGTGAAAAAAGAAAGTCGCACCGTTGCTGAACTGATGATCAAAGCGCTGAAGAATGCGGACAAGCAAGAAGTATTAGATGAAGTGCGTAGCCAAGTCAAAGCCTTGACAGACGCCTTTCCACTTTACGAGGACTAAACCATCTTATGGATATTTACGTAAAAAGCCATCATTCATCAATTTAGCCCAGACGATACCGATCTCTATCTGGCAGATAAATTTCTCAATATCACCTAAAATCGAGGAATACTTGCGTAAGAAGATTGAACGGGTCTATTCCGATGAAGCCAGGACAGGTATTTTCGAAGAGGACAATCCTTTTCTTGAGATGATCTCAGATGACCTATTAGAAACTTCAGTCGCAGTAGCGAATCGTTGGAAGGAAGAATTTGTCATCTCTGAGAATCAAAAGACTAACGATTTGGTGTTCATTCAATTCTCAAAAGAAGGGGTGGACCATTTTGCCTTTCTTCGGATTGCCTTACGGGAAACCCTGACGCATCTTGGTGGTGAAGTGGACAATCCGATTAAGTTGACGCAAAATAATCTCTGGTTTTGGGACTGGTGCAGATGAAGCTTTGGTCATCAATCTTCAAAGCCGCAAATACCACTTGATTGAAAAACGAATCAAGTACAATGGGACTTTTTGAACTATTTTTCTGAGAATCTGTTGCAGGCGCAACCCAAGATCTCTCCTAAAAAATCGATCAAGGCACTAGAAAAAACAGCCCAGAAGATTGCGGAAAGCTTTAACACAGATGATTTTCAATTTCAATCAAAGGTTAAATCAGCTATTTTTTAACCATATTGAGGAAGAAAATAAACTCTCTCCTGAGAAATTAGCGGATGATCTCTTCGACGACAATCTGACAGCTCGCCTTAGTTTTATTGACCAAGTTAAAAGCTGTACCAGAGCCTGTCACCTTTGAAGAGATTGATGCAAGTCGCCAGTTGAAGAAGTTCGAAAATCAGAAATTGTCATTGTCAAATGGAATTGAACTGATCGTTCGAATAATGTCTATGAAGATGCAGAATCTGTTGAATTTATTCTAAACGATAACGGGACCTATTCTATTTTGATCAAAAATATTGAGGATATACAGAGTAAATAATGATTAAACGTATAGTGAAGATCTTCTTATTCATCTTACTAATATTTGGAATCTACAAGGGGAATTCAGATCCATCATGACGTCAAACAAGTCATGCAGTACCGCTCCCTGGTTAGAGAAGTCCTTGCTGAAGAGGACACCACGGCCAATGAAAACCTCATTCTTGCTATGATCTATACTGAGACCAAAGGCAGAGAAGACGATGTCATGCAGGCTGAGTGAGAGTGCAAGTGGTGAGACCAATACTATTAGTGATAATAAAGGCCAGTATTCGCCAAGGAATTCAAACTCTTTCAGATGAGTTAAAGAAGCTAAGAAAAAGGCGTTGATAGCTGGACTGCAGTTCAAGCCTATAATTTTTGGGAAAGACTACATCGATTACGTCGCAAAACACGGTGGAACAAATTCCTTAGAGTTGGCGCGCTTATTCGCGGGATGTGGTAGCGCCAAGTCTTGGCAATGTAACTGGTGAAACTTATCTTTACCTCCACCCTATCTCTCTTTTAAACGGGATGGAACTCTACATTAATGGTGGCAATATTTATTATTCCCGTTTGGTAGAAACCAATATGACGATTATGAAGTTATTTTCATGGTTTTAATCATTTTCCAGAGAGCCGATTGGCTCTTTTTTAAGCTGATCAGTTCTGCCTCCGATTTTTTGAGGGATAATAAAAATGTCATGCATTCTTAAAAGAACTGTAAGCTAGTTTTAAGAAATCAACTGTATAATGAAAATCGAAGTGGGTAAACTCTTTATTTACTTCTTTTTTTTCATCTCTAGTGAGGTAAGAAAGGTAATATGAGATACCCAGAGGTAATTTGAATTAGAAAGAAGAAAAAGATGAAATTAAAGAAGATTGCATTGTTTGTAACGACGACTTTGGCCTTGTTTACCGCTATCCCGCGAGTTTCCGCAGATAGCAATGTGCAGAAAGTCATTGATGAAACCTATGTCAAGCCAGACTATGTTTTGGGCTATTCGCTGGACCAAAGTCAAATCGAACAAACCTTAAGTCTCTTGAACTACGATAGTTCAAAAGATAAAGAGGAGTGGAAGACCATGACACCAGAGGTTTATTCTTCGATTATGAACGTTGCCAACGATGATAGTTTGGAACTTTATTCCTCTGTTAAAATTCAAAAATTAGGCAAAAATAAGCCACTAGAAGTGAATATCGTGACACCTCAAAATATCACCAAGGTCACTGCAGATATGTATCGTAATGCAGCCGTTACACTTGGATTGGAGCATGCTCAAATTACAGTAGCTTCCCTATCCAAGTGACCGGAGAAAGTGCCTTGGCTGGGATCTATTACTCGCTTGAGAAAAATGGTGCCAAAGTTTCTCAAGAAAGCAAGGATCTAGCCCAAGAAGAGTTAAAGACTCTATCCGGGATCAATGAAGAAAACGCTGGTAAGAAAAACTTCGATGCGGATAAGTTAAACGTGGCATTGACCGACATTAAAACAGCAGTAGCCAATGCTAAACAGAACAATCAGGATTTAAGCAAGGATGATATTCGAAAGATCGTCGAAGAAACCCTGAAAAATTATAAGCTGGATACAACTGTGACAGGTGATCAGATTAATTTGATCGTGAATTTCGCAGTCAACCTCTCAAAGAGTAGTGTTATCAGTAGCAAAAGCTTTACTAAAACCTTGTCGGACTTGAAAGATAGTATCGTAGACAAGGCAGGCGATACCTTTAATAATATCAATCTCAATTTTGATACAAATGCTATTCTAAAAGACAGTGGAAACTTCTTCACAAATGCGTGGAATGCCATTGCTGGCTTCTTCGGAGCCATCTGGAATGCCATTGTCAAATTCCTTTTTAGTGGTTTAGTTGGCTAAAAAATAGCACGAAAGCACTGCAGACAATAAGTCAGAGTGCTTTTTTTGTGTGTTTAATGATTCTTATATTTTATAAGACATTTTTAGGGTTGCTAAATTCTAATTTTAAGCTAGTGAAAAAAGGTCCCCTGGACCTTAAAACTCGCTTTGCTAATTTTTGGCTCGTGAAAAAAGGTCCCCTGGACCTTTTTTTTATTCCCCACTCAACGGTTGCAGGTGGTTTACTTGTAATATCATAGACGATGCGGTTGACATGGTCAACTTCGTTTACGATACGAACAGAGATTTTTGGAGGACTTCCCATGGAATCTTCGCAAAGTCAGCTGTCATTCCATCGATAGAAGTGATCGCACGGATGGCAATAGTGTAGTCGTAAGTACGTCCATCTCCCATAACACCTACTGAACGAACGCCAGTGTTAACAGTGAAATATTGCCAGATATCGCGGTCAAGGCCAGCTTTAGCGATTTCTTCACGAAGGATGGCGTCTGATTCACGAACGGTTTCGAGTTTCTCTTCAGTGATTTCACCCATAACACGGATGGCAAGTCCTGGGTCCTGGGAAAGGTTGACGCCATACGATGTGGTCTGGCATACCAAGCTCAGTACCAAGCGCACGAACTTCATCTTTGAAGAGGGTGTTGAGTGGTTCAATCAATTCAAACTGCATGTCTTCTGGAAGACCACCAACATTATGGTGAGATTTGATTGTTTGAGCAGTATCCGTACCAGACTCGATCACGTCAGTGTAGAGAGTTCCTTGTGCCAAGAAATTTCACATCTTTGAGCTTACTTGCTTCGTCATCAAAGACATAGACAAATTCGTTACCGATAATCTTCCGTTTTTCTCAGGATCAGATACACCAGCTAACTTATCAAGGAAACGTTTTGAAGCATCTGCTTTGACAATGTTCAAACCAAACTTGCCACCAAGCATCTCCATCACTTGATCGGCTTCTCCTTTACGAAGAAGACCGTGGTCTACAAAGATACAGATCAATTGATCGCCGATGGCTTTTTGAAGGAGAACCCCAACAACGGAAGAGTCAACACCACCTGAAAGACCAAGAAGGACACGTTTGTCTCCGACGGTTTCACGGATTTTTTTGATCTGCATGTCAATGAAGTTGTCCATTGTCCAGTCACCTTTAGCCCCACAGATGTTCAAGGCAAAGTTACGCAAGATGTCATAACCGTGAACAGAGTGACGAACCTCAGGGTGGAATTGGATTCCGTAGATTTTCTTGTCTGGATTTTCAATCGATGCAAATGGACAGTCAGCAGAAGTACCAGTGCGGATAAAGTCAGCCGGAATTTCTGTAACAGCATCTCCATGGCTCATCAAGACTAATTGTTTGTCTGGTGTACCGGCAAAAAAGAGCAGAAGATTCTGTCAAATTCAGTTCAGATTGACCATATTCGCGGTTACCAGCATCACCTGCAGGAACGACCTTCCCACCCAATTTATGGGTTAACAATTGCATCCCGTAACAGATTCCAAGGATTGGAATACCGAGTTCGAAAATTTCAGGATCGATATCAAAAGAACCTTCCTCGTATACAGAGTTTGGTCCGCCTGAAAGAACGATCCCGACTGGATTGATTGCACGAACTTCATCAGCAGAAATCTTGTGGCTCTTCAACTCTGAGAAGACACCAATTTCACGAATACGCCGTGAAATAAGCTGATTGTATTGGCTACCGTAGTCAAGCACAATGATTTTTTCAACATCATGCAAATCAGTTGATAGGTTTGTCATCTTATCCCCTTCTTATAGAAATTTACTTTCCTCTATTCTAACACAAAAGCCATGTCTTTACCAATCTCTGATTGAAGAATTAGGAATTTTACGCTACAATAGAGATAACACAGAGAAAGAGCAAGGTTATGATTCCAGCTTATATTCAAATTCATGATCAGATTAAGTCTGAGATTGATCAAAAAATATGGAAAATCGGGGAGCGTCTTCCCAGCGAACGCGATCTAGCTGAGAAAATTCCAGGTGAGTCGGATGACTCTGAGGCAAGCTATTACCCTTCTGGTCGAAGAAGGAGTACTTGAAAGACGAGTAGGAAGTGGTACCTTTATCACTAGCACGCGCGTCCAAGAAAAAATGCGGGGCACAACCAGTTTTTACAGAAATTATGAAATCGCAAGGCAAGGAACCTTCTAGCCAAGTGATTTCTTACCGGAAAAACCATTCCTAGCCTCCAAGAAGTGGACAAATTGGGCATTGATAAGACAGAAACCATCATTCGGATGGAGCGGGTCCGGTATGCCGATGGGATCCCTGTTGTTTATGAAGTGGCCTCTATTCCAGAGAAATTTATTAAGAATTTCAATCGTGAAGAGGTTACCAGCCATTTCTTCAAACCTTGGAGCGTCATGGCTATAAGATTGGAAAGTCGCACCAGACCATCTATGCGCGATTGGCCAAGGATAAGATTGCGGAGTACTTACAGATTTCAAAAAGGGCAGGCTATTTTAGGTCTGACACAGGTTTCCTATTTTGAAGATGGGACGGCTTTTTGAGTATGTAAAAGTCAGTATGTCGGTGAGCGGTTCGAATTTTATTTGGAAAATAACTAAGCTCGCAAATCAGTAAAAATAAAAACTCTTCAAATGTGTGAGAGACTTTTCTCTTTGGCATTTGGGAGCTTTTTTAGGTTGAAAGTCATTCTTTCTAAATAGTGATAGTAAAGGCAAAATGGAAATATTTTTAAAAAAATTAAAAAATTTTTTATTTTTTCTTCAATTTTGATTTTTTTTACGAATTAATAGATAGAAGCAGGTTTAAAGCTTAATAAGAGATATAAGGCAGGAAAAATGAAAAAAATTAAAATAGATGTGGTAGCTGTTCCTTGAGCGGGCATCTGTACCCAACTTTAAATCTCGTTAAACCCTTATTAGATGATCCAACTATGGAAATCCGAATTTTCCGGGTCCTCAGAAAAAAGGCCGTCGCAGAAAGTCTCGGCTTCACGGTCGTTCCGATTCTAGAGGACAAAGTAGAAGAATTTGAACGCATGAATAACGATAAGAAACTCAATCTTTTTTCAGCTTATCGGCAATTATCCAAGAGTCTGGATTTGATTAATCATGTATCGGATCAATTGTTAGAGGAGTGGCGCGTCAATCGTCCAGATATTGTGATTGCTGACTTTATCACTCTATCAGCAGGGTTTGTGGCAGAAGAGTTGGAAATTCCTTGGATTACCACCATGGCAACCCAATTTGCAATCGAAACTCCTTATGGTCCTCCTTGCTTCTTCTTCGGAGGGATGGGAAGTCGCGCGCACAAAGAAGGAAGAGAAGGTACAAGCACTATGCCGTAAACTCACGCGCATTGGAAAATACTGTGGGGCTTTCCTCTTACGCAAACGCTTAAAACGTTACAATTTCAAGTTGTACAATCAAAATGGAGTGGAGACCATCTACTCTCCTTATGCCATCTTTGGAATTGGATGATGGAGCTAGAGTTGAAAACACACTTCCCTCATCAATATGCTTGGCTCGGGCCCTTGGGGAACTTCTCTTGAAAAAGCTGAAGATTATCCTTTAGATCTCAGTCCTTACGAAGACAAGACGAAGGTACTCGTGACATGTGGAAACCCAGTTGCCTTGGGCAAAGGAGAACTTGCTTCAGCAAACCAAGCAGTTGGCCAAAGACCATCAGAATGTCACTTTTTTGTCACTCTTGGAGATGGGGCAAAGGAATTCTCTGAAGAAGAAGTAGTGCCAAATGTGACGGTCGTCTCTTATCTGCCCTACAAAGAATATATTCCGCAGATGGACTATGTCATTCACCATGGAGGAGCTGGAATCTTTTATCAGTGTATCGAATTTAAAAAACCAGCCTTGATCTTGCCACATGATTATGACCAATTTGACTATGCGATTCGAGGAGTAGAAGCAGGAATTGCCTTTTCAAGCACATCGCAATCGCACCGAAGAGATTCAAGCAGGTTTCAATGCCCTATTAGAAAAAGAATCTTGGGAAAAGTTAGAAAGACTAAACAAACTTTCAAAAACCTACAAGCCGTTGGATACCTTGGAGTTTGAAATTCAACGATTATTAAGACGTGGAACGGATGGGAAACTATGAAAATTCTTGTAACAGGTGCGACTGGCTTCCTTGGAAAATATGTGATCGATGAGTTGTTGGCTCATGATTATTCCATTGTAGCCTTTGGCCGAAACGAAAAAATTGGGAAGGCTCTGGAAGGTGAGCGCGTCCAATTTATCAAAGGGGATTTGAGCGCTATTGAGGAATTAAGACAAGCCTTTCAGTCTGTTGATGCTGTGGTTCATGCAGGAGCTTTATCCACTGCCTGGGGACCTTGGAAGGCCTTCTATCAGGCGAATGTAGTTGGCACTCAAAAATGTCCTTGACTTGTGCCGTGAATATGCGGTAAAAACGCCTAGTTTATGTCTCTTCTCCTAGTATTTACGCAGCTGGAAAAGACCAATTAAACATCATGGAAAGTGATGCTCCCAAAAGAAAATCACCTCAACAATTATATCCGAAGCAAATTGGCGTCTGAAAACTTTTTCTGACTATTCAGATGTGCCAAAGTATCATCTTGCGTCCTAGAGGATTATTTGGTGTGGGGGATACCAGTATTTTGCCTCGTGTCTTACGTCTCAGTCGAAAAATTGGAATTCCTTTGATTCGAGGAGGAGAGCAGCTCATGGATATGACCTGTGTGGTGGAAAATGTTGCCCTAGCCATTCGCTTGGCTCTGGAAGCAAAAAAGCACACGGGCAGGTTTATAATATTACAAATGGGGGAACCAAAGACCTTTAAGTATTTGATCGAAACCACACTAAAAGGATTGGGAGAGCCGATCCGCTATCGGAAAATTCCAGCAGGTCTGGTAGCAGGTGCGGCCTATAGCCTGAAGGGGGTGTATCGATTATTCTTTCATCTGAAAGCTGAACCCCCATTGACTCGCTATACCTATTATCTCCTTCGATATAGCCAAACCCTCGATATTCAAAAGGCCCAAACCGAACTTGGCTACTATCCAAAAATGACCATTGAAGAAGGGATTGACAACTATGTCCAACATGATCAAGCGCATTGATTATTTTCCAGCAGGCTATTGTAGCAGTCATTCTGGTCTCTTATTCAAAGCGGGATTCCGAATGAGAAAATGCAATTTCCAGCAGGTGTCTTTTTGATTCACCATCGTGAAAAAGGCTATATTTTGTACGATACCGGCTATCACTACGAGATTAAGAATAAAAGCACGGTATTTCTGGTACCGTCTAGCCACCCCAATGCAGATGAAAAAGAAGACCAGATCAATTATTTATTGCAAGAGCGTGGGATTGATCCAGCAGAAATTACTTATGTGATTCTTTCTCATTTGCACCCTGATCATCTCGGTGGAGCAGCACTTTTTCCAAATGCTCATTTCTTTGTTACCCAGGAAGTCTATGAGGTGTACCAAAAACCGAAATTTAAAGATCGATTTTTAAAGAGTTTTTGCCAGATGATTTCAAAGATCGGGTGACTTGTCTCAAAGCAGATCAAAGGCATCCTGCTTTCCCCTATCGCCCGACTGCGGATCTTTTTGGAGATGGGAGCATCCTTGTTTCGTCCATCGATGGACATGCGAGAGGGCAAGGTTGTCTTTATCTGGATGAGCTCAAACTCTTCATCGGAGCAGATCTTTCTTGGGGAGTAGACCTCTTGCCTTTCACAGGGCAAATGCGTCTCATTCCCTTCCTTGGTTCAGGATGATAAGAAGGCTTATCTTAAAGGAGCTGATTTGCTGGAAACACTCTTGCAAGATGGCATTCAAGTTGTGGTCAGCCACGACCCGCAAGATCGGATTGAAAGGATTTTAAATAAAAAAATAGTCTTTCTGAAAACCTTTATTGAAACCAGATGGTGCCATCGATTCCGTTCAAAAGAGGCCTTGAAGCGATACCAAGATAAGCAATTGGCGCGCTACCATGCTTTTATCACTTCTCAGTCTCCCTATTTTCAAACCCATTCTCCCGAATCCTTTGGGACCATGGATAAAACCTTCATGATGACACATTTCAATGAACTCAATACCCTAAAGGGGTGGATCGAGATCAGGCTTTAGAAATGGCGATTCGCGGAGAACAGACGCGAGATTTTACTGAGATGAATGGAGAAGTAGCAGTAGGCTTGTCTTCTGAACTTCCGGCCACCGAGGAGTTTTTGTCACCACAGAAAAAGAAAGAAGTATGTGGGCTGCAGCGATTCTAGCCAAGATGCTACCGAAAGGAAAACTATTTGGTCATCGCATTGCCTTTTTCTTACGAGCGGACAATGAACTCTATCAAACCATTAATTCAGGCCTTATTCGCTTGGAATATTTTGATATTTTCAAGGATAGCAAGGAGCATTTAGAGCGTCTCAAAGACTATCAACCAACCATTGTGGTTGCACCAGCTTCCAACCTTGATTGAGTTAGCCAACTATGTCAGCAATCAGCAACTTGCGATCCAACCTGTCAAGGTTGTTTCTGTCGCAGAGATTCTAGAAGATCGAGATGCTCAGACCATCGCCAAAAGCCTTTTCAACTAGACAAGGTTGATCAGATCTACCAAGCGACAGAGGGATTTTTAGCTTGTACCTGTTCAGAAGGCAATCTACATCTTAACGAAGATATTTTGTATGTCGAAAAAGAGTATCTTGATGATAGCCGCTTTTATCCGATTATTACGGATTTCAAACGGACCAGTCAACCCATCTATCGCTACCGACTCAATGATATTTTGGTGGAAGAAAAGTCTCCTTGCCCTTGTGGTTCCGTCTTTACTCGAATCGCAAAGATCGAAGGACGATCAGATGATATCTTCTATTTCAAAAAGAAGATGGCAGTAGCCAGATGATCTATCCGGATTTTATTCGACGGTGCATTCTCTTTGTCGAAAATATTCAGGACTATCAAGTAACTCAGTTGGCAGATGGATCCATTACCATTGCCTTGAGTCACCGGACAGAGTCTATGGAGCAAGCGATCTTTACTCAATTTGAACTCTTAGCTCAGCAAAAACAATTCATTCTCCCAAGTATTCAATTTATTGATTACCAATGGGACCCAACACGTAAATTAAAACGTGTTCAACGACTTCAATAAAAGGAGAATCCTATGACTACTGTAAAAAGACATTTGCAAATTAAAGGCTATGGAACTGCGCTTCCAGCTCATACAGTTACTTTCAAAGACCAGACTCGCTATCGCGTGAAAGAAGGAGAAGAAACACAGATTGATCTTGCAGCGCGTGCGATTGAAGCGGCTTTAAACCATGCAGGACTTAAATGGCAGACATCGACTGCCTGGTTTCGGCTAGTGCGGTTGGTGTTCAGCCCATTCCTTGTACAGCAGCTCTGATCCATGAGCGCGTGGCCAAGGGACTGACGATTCCTGCTATGGATATCAATACCACTTGTACCAGTGTGGTATCAGCTTTGAGCACTGTTTCTTATCTGATTGAAGGTGGTGAATACCAACGGGTTCTGATTGTATCCAGTGAAGTAGGGAGCCTAGGGCTGAATCCCAAACAAAAGAAAGCTTTGAATTGTTTAGTGATGGAGCTGCAGCCTTTATTTTTGAAGCAACAAAGGAAGATAAAGGAATCATTGCCAGTATGCAACGTACCTGGTCTGAGGGAGCCCATGATACCGAAATCCGTGGTGGTTTGACAGCTTATCATCCGAAATTGTACTCTGAAGCAACCAAGACGGATTTCATGTTTGATATGAAAGGGAAGAAAATCCTTTTGCTTTCTGCCCGTGTTATTCCAGAAATGTTCCAAGAATTCCAAGAGAAATCAGGCATTTCTAAAGATGTTGTAGACTATATTATTCCTCACCAAGCAAGTCGCGCCTTACCACTCGTCATGGACAAATTGGGCGTTCGGCAAAGACAAGTACCTCAATATTGTCAGTGATTATGGAAATATGGTTTCGGTAGCCGTACCTTTCGGCCTAGCCTATGCACTGGATCATGGCTATGTGAAGGAAGGAGATACCATCTTCTTGATGGGAACTGCAGCAGGGATGACGGTCAATATGTTGGCACTGAAACTTTAATGATGAATCCTCTTATTTCAAGCTCAAAAGCATCAAGTCCCGCTAGTCTTTAGCGGGCTTTTTTGATATAATGAAAGGTATGGAAATTGAGAAAACCAACCGAATGAATGCGCTCTTTGAGTTTTATGCAGCGCTCTTGACGGACAAGCAGATGAACTACATCGAGCTCTACTACGCAGATGACTACAGCTTGGCTGAGATTGCAGAAGAGTTTGGAGTGAGCCGTCAAGCGGTCTATGACAATATTAAACGTACAGAAAAAGATTTTGGAAGATTACGAAATGAAACTCCATATGTATTCCGATTACATTGTACGCAGCCAGATTTTTGATCAGATTTTAGAACGCTATCCGGAAGATACTTTTCTACAAGAGCAGGTTGAAATTTTATCAAGCATTGACAATCGGGAGTGATTATGGGCAGTCTCGTCATTTATCAAAGGAACAAACTATTAGTCGCAGAGGAAGTATTTCCACTCGACTACAGATTATCTCGCCCAATGATATCTCCAAAGCTATGCAAATAGGTTTTAGCTGTTGGGGATATCCAAATGAAATCATGAAAGAAGTCACAGGAAGAACTAGAATGTTTGCAACATTTGACGCATTTGAAAATAATGGCATTTGAAAGTTTAACCGAACGTTTACAAAACGTCTTTAAAAATCTTCGTAAGAAAGGGGAAAATCTCTGAAGCGGATGTCCAAGAGGCAACCAAAGAGATTCGTCTAGCCCTCTTAGAGGCCGACGTTGCCCTTACTGTTGTAAAAAGACTTCATCAAACGGGTCCGCGAGCGTGCTGTAGGTCATGAAGTCATCGAAACCCTCAACCCTGCCCAACAAATTGTGAAGATTGTTGATGAAGAATTGACAGCGATTTTGGGTTCAGAAACAGCAGAAATTATCAAATCTCCAAAGATTCCAACCATTATCATGATGGTCGGTCTTCAAGGGGCTGGTAAAACAACCTTTGCGGGTAAATTGGCCAACAAATTGGTCAAGGAAGAAAACGCACGTCCTTTGATGATTGCGGCCGATATCTATCGTCCAGCAGCCATCGACCAGTTGAAGACTCTTGGTCAGCAGATCAATGTCCCTGTCTTCTCACTTGGTACAGAAGTCCCTGCAGTAGAGATCGTTCGTCAAGGTTTGGAGCAAGCAAGAGCCAATCACAATGACTATGTCTTGATCGATACGGCTGGTCGTCTGCAAATCGATGAAAAACTCATGGGCGAGTTGCGGGATGTCAAAGCCCTTGCCGAGCCAAATGAAATCCTCTTGGTTGTCGATGCTATGATTGGTCAAGAAGCGGCCAATGTGGCGCGTGAGTTCAATGAACAGCTCGAAGTGACTGGGGTCATCTTGACCAAGATCGATGGGGGATACCCGTGGTGGTGCGGCCCTTTCTGTCCGTCAGATTACTGGGAAGCCAATCAAATTCACTGGTACTGGTGAAAAAATCACTGATATCGAAACCTTCCACCCAGACCGTATGTCTGGTCGGATCCTCGGTATGGGGATATGCTGACGCTGATCGAGAAGGCTTCTCAAGAATACGATGAGAAACGCTCTCTTGAACTCGCTGAGAAGATGCGGGAAAATACCTTCGATTTCAATGACTTCATCGATCAATTAGACCAAGTTCAAAACATGGGACCAATGGAAGATCTGCTCAAAGATGCTTCCAGGGATGGCCAACAACCCAGCTATGAAGAACCTCAAGGTCGATGAACGAGAAATTGCTCGCAAACGTGCGATCGTATCATCCATGACCCCAGCTGAACGCGAAAATCCAGATTTATTAAATCCAAGCCGTCGTCGTCGGATTGCTGCTGGTTCAGGAAACAGCTTTGTCGAAGTCAACAAATTCATCAAAGGACTTTAACCAAGCCAAACAGATGATGCAAGGCGTCCTCTCTGGCGATATGAACAAGATGATGAAACAAATGGGGCCTTAATCCAAATAACATGCCGAAGAATATGCCTGGTGGAATGCCTGATATGTCTGCCCTCGAAGGCATGATGGGACAAGGTGGCATGGCTGACTTGTCAGCTCTTGGTGGAGGCGCTGGAATGCCTGATATGAGCCAAATGTTTGGTGGTGGTCTCAAAGGAAAAGCCGGTGAATTTCATGATGAAACGGGCGATGAACAAGATGGCCAAACAAATGCGCAAAAATAAGAAAAAACGGAAATAATCGTTTCTAATAAGGGCCTGGAACACACTGTTCTGGGTTCTTTTTAGAAACTACTACTAGAGGAATCATGTTAAAAAAAACTATTTCAACAAGTCATTCGTTTCTTTACAAGATTGTTTTCTTCCCACAGCAAGCCCTTTGAATTTCCCTAAAGGGTCGAAGAAACCACCCATCAGACCGATTATCTTTGTACCTGGGAGTTCAGCCAGTATCCAGCGATTCAACGGAACCATCCGCATGCTCCATCGCTTTTCTAGAAAAAAACAGAGTCTCTTAAAAATAAAAGTCAACAAAGATGATTCTATAGAGATGGAAGGAAGACTAAATACAAAAAGAGCCAAACCGATGATTGTGATTGGCTTTGAGAACAATCGAGATGGCTACAGCAATATCAAGCAGCAAATCGAATCCCTTAAAATTGCTTTTAACCTATCTTCTTGATCACTATCATTTTACTGAGTTTAAGGCAGTGGGCATTCTAATGGTGGACTGGTTTTGACTGGTTTATTGGAAAGTGGCTTTTTAGAGAAAAAAGAAGGTAACCGTCAACAAGTTGGCTATTATTGGTAGTCCTTACCAATTCAATCAAGAAATGTATGAAGATTTTCAAACATGGAAGCATCGCCTGGGATAAAGAAGTAGAGGTCCTTAATTTTGTTGGTAGGTTTGCTGGAAAATCAGATGGCATCGTTCCTCTCTCTAGTGCCCAAGCAGCAAAATCTATTTTTGACAATCAGGCCTATACAGAAGTGAATTTAAACGGTCGTAAGGCTCATCATTCAGCTTTACCCACTAATCCAGATCTAGTGAAACAATTAAGTCTGATTTTTGAATCTATAAGCAAATTACATAATTTCGGTTATGTAATTTTTATTTGTCTCTTGCAATCCTTAGGTAAATATGGTAACTTTTTTGGTAGCGATTACACATACCTAAGGAGGATTTTATGAAAGATCCCAAATTATTAGAAACAATGAAAGTTTACAAGGGACGGGATGAGGTTCCTGATGATTTTGATAGCTTTTGGGATCAAGCCCTAGCAAAAAGATGACTGAACTGCCTGAATACAAGCTCGAAGAACGAGATTTCAGCATTCCAAATGTTCAATGTTATGAATTAACCTTTAAAGGAACACGAGATGGCCTTGTTTATTCAAGAATGATTCTCCCAAAAACGGATCAAAAAGTTCCCGTTATTTTCCATTTTCATGGCTATATGGGACGTTGTTGGGATTGGGCCGACATGCTGGCTTATACAGTAGCCGGCTATGGTGTTGTGTCTATGGACGTGAGAGGGCAGTCAGGCTATTCAACCGACGGAGATCGCTCACCACTTGGAAATACGGTATAAAGGACAGATTATCCGCGGGCCGTGGAAGGTCGGACCAGCTCTTTTTATAAGGATATCTACTTAGATCTTTACCAGTTAATTGAAATTGTTGCCAACCTTCCTCAAGTAGACGACAGCAAACTTGCTAGCTACGGGCCTCTCAAGGGAGGTGCCCTAGCTCTGGTTGCTGCTGGATTGAATCCCGAATCCAACGAACTGTAGCCATTTATCCATTCTTATCAGTTTCAGACGGGTATTAGAGATCGGGAACACCAGCGAGGCCTATGACGAGCTTTTCCGTTATTTCAAGTTCCATGATCCATTCCATGAAACAGAAGATCGTTTGATGCATACCTTAGCCTATATTGATGTGAAAAATTTTGCCCATCGTATCAAAGGACAGGTTCACATGATTACAGGTCTAGATGATGATGTCTGTTATCCTGAAACGCAGTTTGCCATTTATAATCGATTAGAAGGTCCAAAAGAGCATTTAATCATGCCAGAATATGCCCATGAAGCTATGAATGTTCAAGTCAATGATCGAGTCTATAATTGGCTCTGTGGTAGCAAGATTCCATTTCGATATGTAGAAAAATAAGTTAGAAAGAAAAAACAATCAGTAAATCCATGAGATTTGCTGATTGTTTTAATGTTTAAAAGGGATCTAGTATAGATAGGGATACAAAAACAGTCCTATAGAACCCCTATAACATCTTTCCGAAAAACTATAATTTTCTTGAAAAATATATCTAGCTATGCTATACTACTAGTATAGAAAGATTTGGAGAAAAACATGAAACGCGAGATCTTATTAGAACGTATCGATAAACTCAAACAAGTCATGCCTTGGTACGTCTTAGAATATTACCAATCAAAACTGGCCGTTCCATAGTTTTACGACCTTATACGAATACTTAAAGGAATACGATCGATTTTTCACCTGGGTCTTGGAATCTGGTATATCAGATGCTGACACCATGGCTAATATCCCTTTAGAGGTTCTGGAGCACATGACCAAGAAAGACATGGAATCCTTTATCTTTTACTTACGTGAACGTCCTCTGCTTAATGCCAATACGACGAAAAACGGGGTTTCCCAAACAACCATTAACCGTACCCTTTCGGCACTTTCTAGTCTATATAAGTATTTGACTGAGGAAGTTGAAAACGAGCAGGGGGAACCTTATTTCTACCGTAATGTCATGAAGAAGGTTGCGACCAAGAAAAAAGAAAGAAACCTTGGCTGCTCGGGCTGAAAATATCAAGCAAAAGCTTTTTTTAGGGGATGAAACAGAAGGTTTCCTCAACTATATCGATCAGGAAGTACCCTCAAACACTCTCAAATCGCGCTTTATCTTCCTTTAATAAGAATAAAGAGCGAGATTTAGCCATTATCACTCCTTCTCGCCTCTGGTGTCCGTCTCTCTGAAGCCGTTAACCTAGACCTTCGTGATCTCAATCTTAAGATGATGGTGATTGACGTCACTCGAAAAAGGTGGAAAACGAGACTCTGTTAATGTTGCTGCCTTTGCTAAACCCTATTTAGAACAATATCTCGCTATTCGAGACAAACGGTACAAGACTGAAAAAAGACTGATACAGCTCTCTTTCTAACCTTGTATCGAGGTGTTCAAACCGAATTGATGCTTCTAGTGTTGAAAAGATGGTGGCCAAGTATTCAGAGGACTTCAAAGTCCGCGTGACACCCCACAAACTTCGCCATACATTAGCAACTCGTCTCTATGATACAACCAAATCACAGGTTTTGGTCAGCCACCAGCTGGGACATGCTAGCACACAAGTTACCGACTTATATACCCATATTGTCAATGATGAACAAAAGAATGCCTTGGATAGTTTATAATATTACATAACGTAAAGTTATGTAAAATGTATTCTATTAGAAAAAGAGCGTAGATTTTTTTATATGGAATCTTACGCTCTTTTATTCTTTCTATAAAAATTCAATCCAATAATTACGGTGTGGTTCAATAATGACTGGTTTTCCCCAAAATGATTTTAGATAAGCCAGGTTTGCAGGGGTGACCGGTCTTTTTCACCATTGTACTTCTCTGCACTCTCTTCTGTTAAAAAGCATTTCACTGCTTCATATGGTGTTCCGTCACTCGCTATTCGATCAATTCCTAAATAAGCAATTTCATCACCGGCCTTCGGAAAATCTGTAAATAGTTTACCAATAAAATAAACCGTCTTATCTTTCATTAATTCATAAGCTTTACTATTTTCCAATCTGTTATTCGCTGCAGCGTACATAATACAAAAAGCTATCCACGATATCTTTCAAAGGCATTAATTCTTCTTTGCTAACGATTATTTCCTCAGGAGCAAGACCACCAATGATTAAGTTTTGATAATGAGGTTGCTGGATGATATTATCTAAAGCCATTCCTAATGGTAGTTTGACAGCTTGATAGCCTAATGGTTCGAGCTCTTGCTTTTTCTGGTCAAAGGTGTTCTTGTGTAATACTGACATTCAAATCATATGGACTTAAAGATTGTTGCTTTCTAAAAAAAGCCACGACTATACGATCTAACTGTTCAAATAGACCAAGATTTTTCACTGGAATTCTCATCATCGAATATAATCCCCTTTTTGTTCAGATTTCCTCTATATTGTACACTCATGGTTTTCGAATATCAAGTTTAAGATAAAGATATCCATGTTAAATGGATATCTTTTACTATTCCACCACCGCTTCAGCAATTTCCTCTGCAGTGATACCTGCAAAATAACGGCCTAGATTAATGGTTTGAAGGGCTTTGAGGACGTCTTCACGTTCGTATTTAACGCCACGAAGAACATCTTCTACTGCTGCAACATCTTCGATACCAAAGAAGTCACCATAAATCTTGATATCTTGAATTTTTGATTCAATGACATTAGCGAAGATTTCCACCTTACCGCTTAGGGAATTTAGTGCCACGACGGACATTGTATTCAGGAGACTTTCCATAGTTCCAATCCCAGGTACCAAACTTGGTTTCCTTGATCCGGTTGATTTCAGCCAATTCTTCATCCGAGAAGACATATTCTGTCATCTCAGGGTATTCTTTCTTCATGTAGTCCAAAAGCAGGTCACGGAACTCTTCAACCGTGATTTTTTCTGGCAACTCATCGATGATATTGGTCACACGAGCGCGAACGGATTTAACCCCTTTAGACTCAAACTTGTCTTTAGACACCTTGAGTGCATTAGCAAGGACAGACAAATCCACGTCAAAGAGAAGGCAACCATGGTGCATGATGCGTCCGTTGATATAGGCCTGTGCATTCCCACAGAATTTTCTTGCCATCAATCTCTAAGTCGTTACGACCCGTGAATTCAGCCTTTACTCCAAGCTGAGCCAAGGTGTGTTGATCACAGGAGTAGAAAACTTTTGAAGTCAAAGGCTTTGTTTTCATCTTCTTTTTGAAATGATAGTGTAGTTAAGGTTGTTTAAATCATGGTAAACAGCCCCACCACCACTGATCCGACGAACGACTTCAATCCCATGCTCCCGAACATAGTCCCGGTTAATTTCTTCGATGGTATTTTTGGTGACGACCAACGATAATCGATGGTTTGTTAATCCAGAGAAGGAAGATTTGATCCTCATCCAACAGATGCTTAAAAGGCATACTCTTCCAAAGCAATATTAAAAAGCAGTATCATTTGAATAATTAATAATGTATTTCATAGTAATTCCAAAAATTCGTTTTATAAATCCTACTCATAGTAAGATAAGCATTAGACAGAAATAGTTGAATTTCACTTGAATTTTCTGAAGTAGTAAAAGAAATGTAACGAGTTATCGTTACATTTCGGAAAAATTGAGACAAGTGGCTCAATTTTTAGGCATGGAACTCTATGAGAGGTCGCTGCCGTCCGTACTACTTAAAGAAAATTTAGTTGAAAGAATAATATTATTTCTTCTTAGGTGAGTGAACGCCAAGCCAAGTACATCCGCAAAGGCTTCGTACATCACTTCAGAGAAAGTTGGGTGACCATGAATAGTCTTCAACATTTCCTCAACAGTGATTTCCATTTCGATAATGCTTTAGATGCTTCGTTGATTAATTCAGCAGCAGCAGGACCAATGATGTGAACCCCAAGAACTTCACCGTATTTCTTGTCTGCAATGACTTTTAACAAAATCCTTGAGCCGCATCTGATGCAATGGCACGACCGTTAGCAGCAAAGTTGAATTTACCGATGGCTACATCGTACTTCTCACGAGCTTGTTCTTCAGTCAAACCTACTGCAGCTACTTCAGGAAGAGTATAGATGGCTGCAGGAGTCAAGTTCAATTTTGGCAACAGCATGATTTCCCTTTAAGAGCATTTTCGGCCGCTACTTCACCCATACGGAAGGCAGCGTGAGCCAACATCTTGGTACCGTTGATATCACCTGGCGCATAGATACCTTGAACAGACGTTTCCATGTATTCATTAACCTTGATCCGTCCACGATCCAATTCAAACTCAACTTCTCCGATACCTTCAAGGTCTGGAACACGACCGATTGAAAGAAGGGCTTTATTGCGATGATATCATCTTTTCCCTTCAACCTTGATACGGAGTTTGCCATCTTCTTCAATGATTTCTTGCAATTTAGTATCCGTCAAGATGGTCATACCTTTACGTTCAAGGATCAAACGAAGGTTCTTAGATACTTCCGCATCCATAGCTGGAACGATGCGGTCCATCATTTCGATAACCGTAACTTTTGAACCAAAGGTCATGAAGGCTTGACCAAGTTCGATCCAACAACCCTGCCACCGATGATGACAAGGCTTTCTGGGACTTCGTTCATTTCAAGAATGTCGTCACTGGTCATGACAAAGGGATGATTCCATACCTGGAACGTTAATCTTGCTGACTTTTGGACCCACCAGCAAGGATGATTTTCTTCGTTTCAAGCAATTCAGAACCGTTCACTAAGACATTCTTATCTTTGGTAATGGTACCAATTCCTTTGTGAACATCCACTCCGTAGCTACGAAGAAGACCCGCAACACCACCAACCAAGGTATTTACGACCTTGTTTTAGTTTCAAAACCTTGTCCATATCCACTGTGAAGCTAGGATTGTCAATGATGATCCCACGATTTGCCGCATGGCCGATATTCTCAATAATTTCAGCGTTGTGAAGGTAAGTCTTAGTTGGGATACATCCGCGGTTCAAGCAAGTTCCACCAAGTCCAGATTTCTCAACAAGAGCAACTTTACCCCAATTGTGCTGCCTTGATAGCAGATACGTAACCAGCAGGACCACCACCAATAACAACGATATCGTAAGCATCATCGCTCTTTCCATCATCGTTTGAAGTACTTTGCTGCGGCTGGCGCTGGACTCGCTTTGGTGCAGCTGCTCCAGCTGTTGGGATGTTTTCCCCTTCTTCACCAAGATAACCGATTACTTCTGTTACAGGAACAGTTTCTCCATCCCCTTTTAGGATAGCAATCAAATAACCGTCTTCTTCAGCTTCCAATTCCATGCTGACTTTATCAGTCATGATTTCAAGGAGAACTTCTCCTTCTTTTTACAAATTCGCCGACTTTTTTATTCCACTGAACGATTTGTCCTTCGGTCATATCTACGCCGGCTTTTGGCATAATTACTTCTAAGGCCATTTTATTTCCCTCTTTTTTCTTGTTTCTATTCTCTCTCGTTGATTAGACCAACATTGAAATCGGGTCTTCAATCAAGGCTTTCAAGTCTTTCATAAATTTAGCACCAGCCATTCCATCGACAACGCGGTGGTCAATGGTCAAGCCCAAGCTCATGATTGGACGAATGACAATTTCACCATTCACAACAACTGGTTTTCAACCGTTGCACTAACTCCAAGGATGGCAGAGTTTGGTTGGTTGATAATCGGTCCAAATGATTGAACGCCAAACATTCCTAAGTTACTGATGGTAAAGGTAGAGTTTTGCAATTCACTTGGAGCAAGCTTACCATCAAGGTACGTCCGATAACGTCCTTAAAGGCTACGACCAACTCAGACAAGGTCATTTTTTCAGCATTATAGACAACTGGTGTCATAAGACCATTATCCATACCAACAGCCATCGCAAGATTAACGTAGTTGTGGGTGATAATTGTTTTACCATCTTCTGTCAATGAAGCGTTGATATATGGATGTTTCATAAGAGTTTTGACAACCGCAAGTAAAGCAAATCTGTAACAGTGATTTTTCTTACCAGTTGCTTCCATGATTGGATCAATACTTTCTTACGAAGGGCAAGCAATTCAGACATATCTACATCGTAGTTAAGCGTGAAGGTTGGAGCAGTTAAGTAAGACTCAACCATACGTTGAGCAATAACCTTACGCATGGGAGTCATCGGTATACGCTCGATTTCTCCATAAGGTGTCACGTTATCTGAAACTTCTTCCACTTTCTCAATTTGAGCAGGTGACTTAATGGTATCCTTCTCAATATTCTCAGGAAGGAAAGCAAGGACATCCTTCTTCATGATCTTGCCACGATGACCAGTTCCTTGGATTTCTTGCCAAGCAATATTATGCTCTAGTGCAATTCGTTTTGCAAGTGGTGAAATGCGAACCACATTAGTGTCTTTATATGTTTCCACGTCTTCTTTGTGGACACGACCGTTTGCGCCTGAACCAGAAACATCATAGAGGTTGATCCCAAGATCATCCGCTAATTTTCTAGCCGCAGGAGTCGCTCTTAGCTTATCATCAGCCATGACCTCTCCTATTCTATTATAAGATACTAAGGGCGTCAAAAGTCTCAGTGAAAATAGGAAACTTGACGAAGAAACTTTAGTTTCTAGGAAAGTTTCTCTTTTTCACCCAGACTTTAGCCCGTGCTCTAATCTAAGATATCAAGGACGTAGAGGATAAAGAAAAAATAGGAGATTGACGCTGTGTTCGATGAACACAAAGGAAATCTATCTTTTTTTCACAGTCCTCCGTCCAGATTCAATTTACAAGCAACTTGGATACACACGTATCTCAGGTTGCTACGGTTAATCAGGCGGTCAACCTAGAAGGAACTAATTCGTTCGTCGAATAAAATTCGACTTCACTCATGTCGCATTTTATCTATTTCAAAATGAAAGATAAAAACGAGCAGGTTACATAATTTTATGTTATGTATTATTCTTTGTTGTATGTTTTACGAATAGCTTCTTTGATGCTTTCAACTGTTGGAATCATTGCATTTTCAAGGTTTTGTGCGTAAGGCATTGGCACATCTTCCCCCGCACAACGACGGATGGGTGCATCCAAGTAATCAAATGCTTCTGATTCAGAAATAATAGCTGAAATTTCACCAATATAGCCACTTGTTTTTGTGGGCATCATTGACAAGGACTACTTTTCCTGTTTTCTTGACAGAGTTAATGATGATCTCTTTATCGAGTGGAACCAAGGTACGTGGGTCTACTACTTCTACTGAGATCCCTTCTTCTGCTAATTCTTTCAGCAGCTTGCATCACGCGACGAAGCATTTTTCCGTAGGTTACGACAGTGACATCAGTTCCTTCGCGTTTGATTTCTCCGACACCAAGTGGAATCGTATAGTCTGGATCAACTGGCACTTCCCTTTTTGGTTGAATTCTGATTTGTACTCAAGAATGATAACGGGGTTGTTATCACGGATAGATGACTTGAGAAGTCCCTTCATATCCGCTGGCGTACCAGGAGCAACAACTTTCAAACCAGGAATATGAGTAAACCATGATTCCAAAGATTGGGAGTGTTGAGCTGCAGATCCAACTCCATTCCCAGCAGCACAGCGAATGGTCATCGGTACTTGACCTTTTCCACCAAACATGTAGCGAGTCTTAGCAGCTTGGTTGACAATAGCATCCATGGCAATTACTGAGAAATCCATGAAGGTCATATCAACGATTGGGCGAAGTCCAGTCATGGCTGCTCCTGCTGCTGCTCCAGAGATGGCAGCTTCAGAAATCGGACAGTCACGGATACGTTCTGGACCAAATTCTTCGAGCATTCCAACAGAAGTTCCGAAGTCTCCTCCGAAGACACCGACGTCTTCTCCCATCAAGAATACATTTTCATCGCGACGCATTTCCTCAGACATAGCAAGGATAATGGTGTCACGGAACGACATTAATTTAGTTTCCATAATTCTCTACTCCCCCTTAGTCTGCGTAAATATCTTCGAAAGCTGATTCGAGTGGTGGGAATGGGCTTTCTTCCGCAAATTTTACTGAAGCTTCAACTGCTTCTTTTACTTCTTCTTGGATCTGATCCAATTCTTCTGCGCTCGCAATATCATTCTCGAGCAGATACTTACGAAGGTTTTCAATCGGATCTTTCTTCTTCCACTCTTCGACTTCTTCACGGGTCCGGTATTTTACCGGGGTCAGATGAAGAGTGACCAAGCCAACGATAAGTGACACTTTCAATCAAGACAGGTCCTTTTCCAGAGCGGACGTGTTCAACAGCTTTTGGAAGCCTTCATAGACATCAATAACGTTGTTCCCCGTCAGGAATAAACATTCCAGGAATGCCGTAAGCAGCACTACGTTCGTGGATATGCTGGATATTGGTCATTTTCTTGATGTCAGCAGAGATTCCATAACCGTTATTGATACAGTAGAAAATTACTGGCAGATTCCAAATAGAAGCCATATTGACCGCTTCGTGGAAGACACCTTCGTTGGTTGCACCATCGCCAAAGAAGCAGACGACAATCTTACCAGTCTTTTTCATTTGTTGAGTAAGGGCAGCACCTACTGCAATTCCCATACCACCACCAACGATCCCGTTAGCACCAAGGTTACCAGCATCGAGGTCACGATATGCATGGAGCCACCCCTTCCCTTTACAAGTACCAGTATATTTCCCAAGGATTTCTGCCATCATGCCATTCAAATCGATTCCTTTAGCAATGGCTTGTCCGTGTCCACGGTGGTTTGATGTCAGCAAATCATCGTCGTTTAAAGCCAACATTGCTCCTACGTTAGTACTTCTTCCCCAACAGAAAAGTGCGTCATTCCTGGCACTTTTCCTTTTTTTACTAACTGAGCAATTTTTTAAGTCCATGCGACGGATTTCTTCCATTTTACGGAACATTTCCAATAAGAGACTTTTTATCTAATGTTGCCATCATTTCGCCTTTCTTAGCATTTATTCATTCACTTTCATTCTAGCCAAAAATGAAAGCTCAGTCAAAAATAATGCTCAGAAAAATTCACAATCCTAAACACTATAATCATGGAAACTATAAGCTTTCAAAAGGAAATATTCAGTTTTTTCACAAACTTCTAGATTTTTCCATCTCATTCAATAGTCACATAAAAAACCGATAGGATCCTATCCTACCGGTCGTCATCTTATGATTGGCGTTGGCCAAAGTCATGAATCATTTGTTCCAATTCTTCACGACTAGGTGTTGTAAGCATATAGAGGTAATCTCCCTGAAGTTCCGCAAAGGCCGCTGGCATGTCTTTCTTCACACGGAATTGATCACGGTATTTGTCCAGAACTTCTTCCTCTGAAAGAGCATAAGCTGCATTGGCACGACGAGAAGTTGCCAAGCAATAAAGGGGCTCAAACTCAGAAGCTGGGAAGGATTCTCCTGCTACGATGGCAGCATAACCACGGTACAAATCAATTGAGTGAGCATAGTTGTAGACGTCGATGGTAAAGCCACCTGCAGGACGATTATTGTACTCGATCGCAATATAGTCATCCCCATCGCGGAAGAACTCAATGTGGAAGAAACGTTCTTTCATGCCAAAGGCTTTAACTATCGCTTCCCCGTATTGACGCAATTTTGGATCCATTTCTTTAAGGACATAATAAGAGTTGTCCATCTTGTAGAGCATCAAATCGAGTGGCGTATGTGCATAGTCAAAGGTAGTTGAAAAGACAATGTTGCCGTCACGATCCACTAGACCATCAAAGGTACAAATCTCGCTAGAAGTGACAAATTTCTCAAAGAAGTACTCTGTATGGCCATCCCACTCAGCCTTGAAATGGTCCACATCTTCTGGCGTTTCGATCTTGAAGGTCGCTCTGCTCCTACCCCATTGTCAGGCTTAGCAATCAATGGCAACCCAATCTTCTTCACAGCCTTATCAATGTCTTTTTCTTTTTTAATAACAGCGCCTAGAACGACAGGAACACCTGCTTTCTTGAAGAGTTTCTTCATTTCTGATTTGAACTTGGTTTTCTTCAAATCTTTTGGCTTAGCGCCGAAGACATTGAATTGCTCCCGAAGCGCCGCATCTAATTCCAACCAGTACTCGTTATGGGACTCGATGCGATCGATTGGGCCGTGTTTATAGAAGAGGAAGGCTGCTGCACGCTTCACTTCATCCAGATTTTCCAAATTTTCAACACGGAAATATTCTGTTAAACTGTTGCGCAAAGGCTCATCTAACTGTTCGTACGGCTCTTGACCAATCCCCAAGACGGTGATTCCCTTGTTAGCCAGTTCAATGGTGAATTGTTGGAAATTTTGTGGATAATAAGGTGAAATAACAAGATAATTCATAGAGGTCTCCTCCCTTTTTACTTATAGATACATTTGGCCTAGGAAATAAGGCATTTGTTTACGCCACCATTCCCAATCGTGAGCGACATCATGTCCCCATTCAGCGAACCATGCAGGAATATTTTTTGTGATCAAAGGCTTCCTTAAGTTTATAGTAAGAAGGAAGACCATCTTGTTCCCAAGCTCCTAAACCAGTACAAACAACGATTTCCGCCTGACGATAACGATCGATAAACCAGCCATCATTTTGGTTCCAAATATAATCAGATGGAGAATTTTGGTAAATGGCTTCATCGCCTCCAAAATCACCAACAAAGAAACGAGCATCATAGACACCACTCAAGGCAATCACTTTGTTGAAGACATCAGGATGTTGCAAGAAGAAATTAAGCGCATGGTAAGCCACCCATTGAACATCCTGTTGTCATCATTGGATCAAACCAACCAGTTTTGTGTTTGATAAATGGAATAGCTTCTTCAATCACATAGCGTTCGTATGCACGGTGCATCTCAGCTCGATCATGAGGATTCTTCCAATCACAAAGCCAGCTATCACTATCCACACTAGAAAGGGTAAAAATTGAACTCGTCCCTCTTCGATAAACTGGGCACAAGCATCAATCATACCAAAGTCATAGTATTCGTTATGGCTTCCACCTGATGAAGCAAAGACCACAACAGGAATCCCTGCGTGTCCATAGCGATTCAAATACATTTCACGGTTGAGTTGGCCACTCCAGTGGCTTAAATGTTCAATATTCATAAGTTTCCTCTTTTCTCTATTGATTTGTTTTGAGTCCATTAATCCCAATTTTCAGCCAAAAAGCGAAGGCATTCTGGTAGGTGCTCTGCCCACGCTTCTTCATGGTGAATAGCACCAGATTGAATCTGAATGGCAATATGATTGAGTTCCACCCCTTGCTGGATGACGTCGTGATAATAACGAAGGGATGAATCGATATAGGCTTGCTTGATGTTTCCTGCCATCAAAGTTTTATCTGTATCATCCGCCTCTTCCGTCCCCACATAGATGTAAATGCGTTGATCTGCATACAATTTTTTACGCTCGATATAATGATTAAAGGCATCTTGGTGCAGCCAGTTAGCGGATGAAAAGACCCCTAAACAACCGATTTGATCTTGGTACTCTAATCCTAAGAATTGGGTAATATTTCCCCCAAGGAAGATCCAATCATGGCCGTATGTTCTCGATCAGCAAGAGTCCGGTATTCTTGGTCGATAAAAGGTTTCACCACCTCCATGACAAATTCGCCGTACTCAACCCCTTTGCCACCAAATTGCATGCCAGGAATATTAGATTCCTTGTACTTCCAGGCGGAGTATTCATTCATGCGTTGGAAACCATCATTATCGATCGCAACGACAATCATGCGACTAATATCGGGATTCCGCTTAATGGCTGGAATCACCTTCCAGGAATGACCCGCATAAGCTTCCTTGCTGTAAAAAACGTTTTGCCCATCGTGGAAATAAACCACAGGGTAACGTCTATCTGTATCCGTTTCATAATTCTTAGGTAATAAGACTCGCACACGACGGAGTTTTCCGGTATAAGGCACTTTCAACTCGTGTGTCTTCATATCTAAATAAAAATAGGATTTGTTCATTGTCAGAAAACTCTCTATATTCTAAATTTTATTCATTATACCATTTTTAGAAGAAAAAGTCTGGATTTTCTCCAAACTTTTTCCTTTCTTGGGTTATTTTTCCATAAACTGAGTCAAATCTTGTAAAGAACGTTCGGCAATTTTCTCATAACGTTCCTTTTTTATCCCGAATGCGTGGTCCTTCTAGCTCTTTGATAATCCCGAAGTTGACATTCATGGGTTGGAAATGCTTGCTATCAGCATGGGTAATATAGTGAGCCAAACTTCCGATGGCTGTTGTTTCAGGGAAAATGGCTACTTCTTCTCCTTTGAAAAGGCGAGCTGCATTGATTCCAGCTACTAAACCTGAGGCAGCTGACTCAACATACCCTTCTACACCGGTCATCTGACCTGCAAAGAAGAGGTTTGGTTGTTTCTTAGAACGGTAGGTTTGTTCCAGCAAATTTGGTGAATCCATGTAAGAATTGCGGTGCATGACGCCGTATCTGACAAACTCCGCATTTTCCAAACCTGGGATCATTTGGAAGACCCGTTTTTGCTCTCCCCCATTTAAGGTGAGTTTGGAAGCCAACGATATTGTAAAGGCTAGCAGCTGCATTGTCTTGGCGCAACTGAACGACTGCGTAAGGTGTCTTAAACTCCCCATCACGTGGCCCTTTGTAATCATCTGGATACTGAGTCCAACTGGCTTCATAGGGGCCATAGAGCATAGTTTTGATGCCTCGTTTGGCCATGACTTCAATTGGCATACAACCTTCGAAATACTTTTTTTTTTTCAAAAAGAGTTGAGCGGGGCTTCTTCTGCATTAACCAAGGCCTCGTGGAAATCCATAAATTCTTGTTTGGTCATGGGGCAGTTGAGATAAAAGCTGCTTCTCCCTTGTCATAGCGTGACTTGAGATAGACCTTGTCCATATCGACAGTATTGACATCGATGATTGGAGCTGCCGCATCATAGAAATAGAAACCGTCGCCACCATTGAGGGCATGGATCTTTTCTGCCAGGCATCGCTAGTTAGAGGCCCCGTTGCGACCACTGTAATGGCATCTGTCGGCAATTCCGTAATTTCATCACGAATGACTTCGATGAGCGGGTGTTGGGATACCTTCTCCCGTCACTCGACTAGCAAAAGCCTTCTCGGTCCACAGCCAGTGCTCCACCGGCCGGTACCCGGGTCGCTTCCGCTGCTTCAAGGATGACAGAACCCAGACGGCGCATTTCTTCTTTGAAGCCCGACAGCATTGGTGAGAGAATCCCCACGAAGAGAGTTGGAACAAACTAGCTCAGCAAAGTTGTCTGTTTTGTGTTGCGGAGTTGATTTGACTCCCCGCATTTCATAAAAGCTTGACCGGAATACCCTGTTGGGCAATCTGGTAAGCTGCTTCCGAGCCAGCAAGGCCCGCACCGATAACATTGATATAAGATTGAGACACGACACTAATACCTCTTTGGGTATCAAAACAAGCTACTAGACTGTTTGACACCCACAAATCTTTCTAAATTCATACTTGGTCCATTATACCAAAAGCCAAATAAAAAAGACAGGGGAGCTTTTTTTTCCCTGTCTAGACTTTACTATTTATTTTCTTATAGACACAACCAAGCTGCTAAGAGGGCAGATAGGATACTGAACAAGGACCCCGATCAAGTAATACTCCGCAAAGGCTGGATTTTCCGAAAATTTTATTGTAGCGGGCGATGGATTTAGCTGTAAATACTAGGCCGATAGAAGCAAATTGCCCATAGATGAGACAGGCACCAATCACCAAACGCTCTAAAAGCCAATCATGGAACCAGCCCCAGTGATCGTATCCATTTTCTTCTTGCTGGTGGGTTGATACTTGGCAAACAGAATTTTAAAGGCAATATTGCTTGGTTTTCCCAACTAGGAGAACATAAAAAATTAGATTTAAAGTGTCCAAGAGGCAGATAGGTCGAACCATTCTTCGCTCCTAAAAGGACTAGACAGCTAATGATGCTGACATGCAAGACTTGATCCAAGGCAAAGGTCCAGGCGGTTGGTAATTTCAATTGTTTCTGAACTATCGGTTTTAAGAAATCTATTCCAGCATGAGTTAGTAAAATGACCAAGCAAATCCACCACAAGTCCAGATGACAGAGAGAAACCACGATCAGAGGCAGAGCTACATATAGAATGTGAAGCCCGAGAACCTTCTTATCCTGATCCTTACGATCCGCCATCTTCTGACTTTGAAAATAATAATCCGATAACAAATGACAAATCAACAAGAGGATCAAGTATGGATTCGTTACGATACTAGACAATCCGCTCATAGTCCTCTCCTTTCTCTAAGCTTTGAATACAAGCTAGTCTGCTGCTCGTCCCCGTAAATAAACGCGAATACTGCTACTCTTTAAGCGCTTGGACAGGGCACTTGGGTTAAGCCTAGCGATTGGGCCAAATCCTGCTGGCTAAAGTTTTCACTATAGACAGCTCTCTTTAGCAGATTGAGTAGGATCTCCTCCTGACTCTCTCGCCAACCCGAACGTATGGCCTCTCCGGAAGCGATGAGCGCATTCACCACTGAGTCCTGGCTGTCATTTACCGCTCAAAAAATAGATCTGGGTGTTGCCATAATCATTTTTCTGATGGACCAGATTAATAGCTGCACGAGCATTCCAATAGGCTGGTCCATCTGCACCGATATTTTGCAGAGGATCAATATCCGTTACAATCTCCCGAGGCCAATGCCGAAACGAAGTTGAGTCGGTTTTAGTTCTGAACGCAGGGTATCGATAATTTGAAAAACGGGAGCCTCTACTTTTTCAAAAGCGCCTGAAATTCATCGCCCAAAGTTAAGGTAAAAGACGATGCTAGATAGTCTTTAAAAGCTCATTGATCTTTTGAAGCGTTTTTTCTAACTGTTTTTGCAGGTCAAAACGTTCTTGTACGATTTTGGAATCAATCACATCTGCAATCAAAGCAAGATACATAAGCCCACCTCCTTATGTCTATTATAACGAAAATACCAAAAATGTCTATTATAACAGACATTTGTAAAAGTTGCCGTTATAATAGACATTGAATCATTTAAAAACTTATTTCACTTTTTTTCTTCTTCGTAGTCGCCATTGCTACATACAACTTGTTTGCCACCGCCACGAACTTTTTTCTCAACTAAGTAGTGGCCACATTTTGGACAATCCCGACCGATTGGTTTATCCCAAGAGGTAAATTCACACTCTGGATAGCGATTGCATCCATAGAAGATACGGTTGCGCTTGGTTTTGCGTTCGATGATTTGTCCCTGATGACAGTCAGGACACTCCACACCGATTTCTTTGACAATGGCCTGGGTATGACGACAATCTGGGAAATTGCTACAAGCATAGAACTTACCAAAAACGTCCTAATTTAATCACCATCGGGCTACCACAGACTTCACAATCAAAACCAGCTGGTTCATCTTTTGATTTGGATTTTTCCATCTCTTCTTCAGCCTTTGCGACCTCTTTTAGAAAATGGTTTGTAGAAGGCATCGATGACTTTTGCCACTCTTCCTTTCCAAGTTCGACATCATCGAGTTTCCCTTCCATCTCTGCTGTGAAGGTTACATTAACGATATCTGGGAAAAACTCAACAATCAGTTTATTAACGATCTCCCCTAATTCCGTTGGTTCAAAGCGTTTAGCTACCAGCTTCACATAATAGCGTTTTTTGAATAGTCTCAATCGTCGGAGCATAGGTTGAAGGACGACCAACACCGTTTTCTTCTAAGGTCTTAATCAAAGTCGCTTCAGAATATCGAGCAGGTGGTTGGGTAAAGTGTTGCTCCGGCTTGCTATTGACTTGCTTGACAATATCACCTTCTACCATATCCGGCAACATCTTGTTCTTATCTGAGTCGTTATAAATCGCCAAATAACCATCAAACTTCACCTGGCTCCCATTTGCCGTATACTGAACCCCATTTTGACCTAAACGGACATTCATGGTATCAAAGACAGCTGCTGTCATTTGACTAGCTACAAAGCGGTTCCAAATTAAGGTGTAGAGCTTGAGCTGGTCCTTTGTCGAGGTACTTGGCAATGCTCTCAGGAGTATTGAAGACGCTAGACGGACGAATTGCTTCGTGGGCATCTTGGGCACCAGAAGCATTCTTCACACGGCTTCCATGCTTGGAATATTTCTCCCCGAAGCGATCCACGATAAAGTTCGCTGCCTCATTTTGCGCAACCGGACTAATCCGTGTAGAATCGGTACGCATATAGGTAATCAAACCTTGAACACCAGAGCCAATATTGATTCCTTCGTACAATTGCTGAGCTACCATCATGGTCTTACGAGTACGGAAATTGATTTTGTTGGCAGCATCCATTTGCATGGAAGAGGTGGTGTATGGAAGTGGTGCATTCCGACGACGTTCTTTTTTTTCCACTTTTTCAACGGTAAAATCTTTGCCATCTAAGCGTTCAAGAACAGCTTTCACCTCTTCATTGGTGTTGAGCTTCATCTTCTTGCCATCAATCCCATAGAAGCTGGCTTGGAATTGCTTGGTCCCTTTTTGAAGACACCATCAATGGTCCAGTATTCTTCGGGCTTAAAATCATTAATTTCATTTTCACGATCAATGATTAATTTGAGGGCAACAGATTGCACGCGCCCTGCAGAAAGTCTTTTTTGACCTTTTTCCAAAGAATAGGCGAGATAAAATACCCTACAATCCGGTCCAAGACACGACGGGCTTGTTGGGCATCGACCAAGTCCATATCGATTTGGCGCGGTTCTTTAAAGGCATTTTTACTGCATCCTTGGTGATTTCGTTAAAGACCACGCGGTTTCTTTTCTTTGGCATCCAAGTTCAAAATATGCGCTAAATGCCAAGAAATAGCTTCTCCTTCTCGGTCCGGGTCACTTGCGAGAAAGACTTGTTTGGCTTTTTTTTAGCTTCTTTTTTCAAATCATTGATCAAGGGACCTTTTCCGCGAATATTGATATACTCGGTTCATAGTTATTGTCGAAGTCAATCGACATCGTAGATTTTTTAGATCCCGAATATGGCCAACACTAGCCATGACTTTGTAGTTACGACCAAGGAATTTTTCGATTGTTTTCGCCTTCGCAGGAGACTCCACAATCACCAAGTTTTTTCTTGGTTGTACTACTTTTCTTTTTGTTTTTGTTACCACGTTTTATCCCTCTGTATTGTATAAATCTCATTGAGTTTAATACATTTTAAGAAAGATGTCAACTAGGAACTTCTCCTATAGGAAAATCACAAATCGTATTTCATTTCATCAAGAATGTCCTGGCCTGAGGTGACAAGCTTTGCGCCTTCTTGAATCAGGTGATGGCAGCCTGCAGATTTTCCATCTAAAATATTTCCTGGAATAGCAAAAACGTCTCTCCCTTCTTCCATAGCACGCTCACAAGTAATCAAACTACCTGAACGGAGTCGAGCCTCTGCCACAATCACAGCCTGACAGAGGCCTGCAATGATGCGATTTCTCTCAGGAAAATGAAACTTCAGTGGTGCCTGCCCTGGACCATACTCGCTCAAGATCAGATGGTGTTCCCCCATATGCGCCTGCAGTCTTTGATTGCTCTTAGGATAAAAGACATCCAGTCCCGTTCCAATAACTCCGATGGTTTTGCCACCATTGCGGATACTAGCATAATGCGCGGTCGCATCAATCCCCTTAGCAAGTCCGCTAACAATGACCAATTCATTCCCAAGTTCCTTAATAATCTTCTCTACAGAACGAACCCCTTCTCGCGTGGTCTCACGAGCTCCAACGACTGCAATCTTCGGTCTGGTTAACAGCTCCAAATCTCCCTGGTAAAAAGGAGTACAGGAGGATTGTAAATCTGTAGCAATTCCTCAGGGTATTCAGGATCAAAATGGATAGAGATGGGAACCGTTCAAACTCCTTGTGTAAATGGTCTTCATCCAGTTGCCGGTATTTGTCTACAAAATGAAGGATACTGCGACAGCGAGCGATCCTCGCTATCTCTTCTAAGCTTGGTAAGACTTGCTCTTTCCTACAGTAGTCCAAAACTCTCAAGACTTGCTCATTTGATAAACCGGCTTCTTTTAATTTAAAGATTTCAAATTTCTCCATGGTTACCTTCTACTTCCTCTCACTTATTTATTCGAAAAGAAAAGAAAAAAGCTCTATTTCTAGAACTTTTTTGATGTGTAGAAGAATAAAAGTAAGATGCCGCACCAATCAAGTTGCTTTCATTGTGGAAGCGAGCCGCTTGAATGGGCAAGGCCTCAAATTGTTTATGCCCTTTTTGAGAGAGTAGGTTATGGTATTGTCGACTGATCTCATCGATCAGTAGTGGTTGACTACTAATGCCCCCTCCAATCGTCACCTTCTCAAGCAGGAGCAAAGATTGAAGATTAAAAATCAGAATAGCAATATCATGACAATACTCCTGAAACAAGGATTTCAGCTCCTCATGGCCCTCCTTGATCAAAGAGCTTTGAAAACAGCTATACCATCTGCCTTTTCTAAGTTTAAGATGTGACTAGCCTTCTCAACAAATTGAACAGCAGAACCAGTGTTTTCCAAAAGATTGGAAATACCTTGCAAAAGAGTTCGCGATGAAAGCGGCGATTTTCTGGTGTTCTTTCTGCCTTATCAATAGACCGAATGTATTCTGTCAGTTGCCATCCTCTCAATAGATCACCGTTAGAAAGAAGAGCAAGGCCAACTCCAGTCCCTAGGACCAAGGTCGCACCGCAAGGACAATTTTTAGATTACCAAGCCTTGCTTCCGCTAGACCAGCAGCTTCTCCATCATTGAGAACAGTAACAGGTACTTGAAATGTTTGTTCTAGTCTACTTGCTAGAGGAATGCCGCGTAAATATGGAATGAGACCACCTCGAAAGACAAAGCCAAGGCTCTTTTGGATCTCACCAGGGCATGAAATGGCGATCCCCTCGATTTCTTCCCGTACAGGAGCAACGATTTCTTCTAATGCCTTGCCAAAAGTCCTCAATCGTAGATGGTGTTGGGATCTTGTCTGTACGGATCAATTGATAGTCTGCATCCATCAGACCGTACTTTATAAAGGTCCCTCCGATATCGATGGTAAATAGCATAGCCTAATCCTCACACATTGATTTGACGGGTTCAAATGAACGCCGATGGATAGGGGTCACTCCCAGCTTGTCGAGGCCAGCCAGATGCTTAGCCGTCCCATAGCCAGCGTTCTGAGCAAAATCATAACCCGGATATTCTCGATCAAACTCTTCCATCATCTGATCCCGAGTCACCTTGGCTACGATGGATGCTGCAGCAATGGATAAGGAGTTAGCATCCCCTTTGATGATACTAGTTTGGGGAATAGGAAGATCCAACTTCATGGCATCAATCAAAAAGATGCTGGGGTTGAGGCTCTAGCTGACCAATGGCCTCCATCATGGCTAGCTTCGTAGCTTCATAGATATTAACCTGGTCAATCACGTGATTGTCCTTGATGCCGATTCCGATCGCAATGGCGTTTTGGAGCACAGCCTCATAGATTTCTTTGTGTTTGGATTTTGGAATCTTTTTTTACTATCGTTGAGGCCTGGAATTTTACAAGCTTTTGGTAAGATCACGGCATTTGCAACAACTGGACCTGCTAATGGGCCACGTCCCACTTCATCCACTCCTGCAATGAGCTCCATCCCACGCGCATAACATTCTTTTTCATAGGCCAGCATTCCTTCCAAACGTTCATCTTCATCTAAACGTTTTTGGATTTCTCTTTTTCGCTTTGCGATCGCTTGGATCACACCAGATCGGCTATCCTGTTCCAATTCAGTCAATAAAGGATCGTCTAACCGCTGGATATTTGCTAATTGCTCTTTAATTTCCTTTAATGGTTGCCATCAATTTCCCCTACGCGATCCAGCGTATACCGTCCCAATTTCCCATCGCGAACATCTTTGACAAAGAGTTGGTAAAAACGGTCGTAATCTTCACGAAATCTAATTTCTGGGTCATTGCCATAATGATTTCAGGAGCTTCTTGTTCCAGATCCATTTGTTTAAAACGTTCCTGCAAAACAGTTGGGTAGTGCTCTTTAAAATAGTTAAGGCCAAAGATGGTCACTTCATCCATTGGAAGCAACTGGTCTTTGATGGCACCTGTTAAAGCGAGCTTTAAGGCCACTTCTTCATCTTCAAACTTGGGCCAGAGAATCCCTGGAGTATCCAAGATTTCAAGATCCTTATTCGTTTTCAACCATTGTTGCCCCTTAGTCACCCCCTGGTTTATTCCCAACAACAGCAATCTTTTTTCCCTGCTAAGCGGTTCATCAAAGTTGATTTCCCGGCATTAGGGAATTCCGATGATCATGGTCCGAAGGGTTTCAATCTGAATTCCCCGTTCCTTTTGACGGGCAATTTTATCGGCCATCAAGCTCTTAGCAGCATCTGTGACCTTCTTAATCGTAGATTGCTCTTTGGAGTTAATGGCTAGGGTTTGATGCCTTGAGACTCAAAATAGTCCTGCCATTCTTTTTGTTGCCACAGGATCTGCCAAGGTCTACCTTGTTCAAAATCATTAATTTAGGCTTATCACCAACAATTTTCGTTAACATAGGATTTTGGCTTGATAGTGGCAAACGAGCATCTACCAAAACCGTCACAAAATCCACAAATTTTAAATTTTCTTGTACTTGTCTTCTAGCTTTGGACATGTGTCCAGGGAAACCATTGAATAGTTGCCATAATCTCATTTCCTTTCCAGTTCAATCTCCTCTATTATACCATGTTTTCTTGAATTCTCAGTGATTAATAAAAACACTAAAAAGAAGCTACCGAAGTAACTTCTATTTTATATTCTAGCGAATTTGTTCAAAATGCAAATGGACGGCGATGTGGTCACCATAGCCACTCCGTTCCAAATCGCGTTGCAAGCGATAAGAAAATGTAGTGTTCTGCAATGGTAATATAACCTGCTCCCAAGCAAACGTTGTTCCACTAATGATTGGATCATACTGATGGTTGCACGTTCTACTTGGGCTTCATCCAAATCCATGGCAACTTTCTTCGTTACTTGGGCCAAGTTTTGTCACGCAAATCATCTGTCAAAACATAGACTGTTTGTGCTGCTTTCAAAATAGCTTGGTAAATTTTATCTGGGTTGAATTCAACCACTTCTCCACTACGTTTAATGACTTCCATCAGTCTCCTTTATTTTAAATTTTTCATGAATACTCCATTTCCTTTATAAAGAAATGAAGACCTACTACTATTATATAATTTTTTTACAAAGAATCAAAGGTCTTTCAAAAAATAGATTCATTGATTGGGAAGTTAAGTTATTTTTATTCAAACACATTTTCTACAATAAAATATTAATCTGGTCTTAAAACTGATTTCTTTGGTCGCGTGGTAATCCCCATCTACTACAACCTTGATAATGCGCTTCGCTTTCAGCAGGAGCTGGCACTAATGGTAAACGAGTTGGCCCTGCTTCAAAGCCCATATAGTTTAAGACTGCTTTGACAGGAGCTGGACTCGGATAAGAGAAGAGAGCATTGACTTTAGGGATAAATTGACGTTGGATGGCTGCAGCCTTTTTAATATCGTTGTGCTCAATGGCTTGGAACATCTCATACATCTCATCTCCATTTGTATGAGAGGCTACTGAGATCACTCCATCTGCTCCAAGGTTCATAGCGTGGAAAGCATCTCCATCTTCCCCTGTATAGACGAGAAATTCTTCGGGCTTGTGTTCAATCAAGTAGGCCATATTAGCAAGGGTTGTACACTCTTTTACCCCAATGATATTTGGGTGTTCTGCCAAACGAAGCATGGTTTCAGGGTCATTTCCACAACCACGCGCCCAGGAATATTGTAAATAATAATCGGAAGATTAGATGCATCCGCAATCGCTTTAAAGTGTTGATACATACCTTCTTGGGATGGTTTGTTGTAGTAAGGGACGATAGCCAATCCTGCTGCAAAGCCACCAAAAGCATCCACTTCTTTAACGAACTCAATCGAGTCGCGGGTTTCATTGGTTCCGACACCAGCGATCAAAGGAACTCGACCATTGACAATCTTTTTGAACAGCCGCAAAGAGTTCCAATTCCTCATCGTGGGTCAGGAGTTGGACTTTCTGCAGTCGTTCCAGCTAAGAGAATCCCATCTGTATGATGAGCCAAGAGGTGCTCTGATCAAGGCAGGAAGAGCGTCAAAATTAATGGTCCCATCTTCATGGAAGGGGGTGATAAATGCAGTGATGATTTTACAATCTTTTAAATCATTATAAGACATAGAAAAACCTTTCTCTATATAAGAAAGAGGCTGGGGCTTGCTTGCCTTTGCCTCATGATCTGTTCATAAAACAAGTTGATTTGTTAGAAAGCTGAGGAAGAAATCAAACTCTTCGAGTTACTGATTTCTGTTTCGTGACACAGTGGTTGATTGCTCAAAGCAATGCTTTGAGGTGGCAGATAAGACTTACGAAAGTTCTTCCTAAGTTTTAACATACTTTCAAATACCTAAAGAGAACCTAATCAAACTGTGCGGGGGCACTAAAAGGTCCTGCGGACCTTTTTGCCCGAGCCTTAAATCCAAATAGCGAGGAAGAAATCAAACTCTTCGAGTTACTGATTTCTGAATCGTGACGCAGTGGTTGATTGGAACCACTCATGTTTGCAACATTCGTATGCCTTCCTAATCAACTGTGCGGGGAAAACTACGAAATCAAACTCTTCGGAGTTACTGATTTCTGTTTTTCTCCCTATTTCAATTCAAACTTCAATTCAGCTGTTGGACGTACGAGTCCACGTTCATGAAGGGTTTCTGCGATTTGGACTGAGTTCCAAGCAGCTCCTTTAAGAAGGTTATCTGAAACCACCCACATGTGGATCCCTTTTTTCAGCATCCAAGTCTTTACGAATCCGTCCAACGAAAGTATCACGTGAACCGACCGCATTAACTGCTTGTGGGTAGACTTGGTGAGCAACATCGTCTTCAAGGACTGCACCTGGGAATTCTGCAATAGCAGCTTTCACTTCGTCAATTGGTGCCACTTCTTTTGTTTCAATGTAGACTGACTCTGAGTGAGCTGACAAGACTGGAATCCGCACACAAGTTGCTGAAACGGCAATGCTATCATCTTCCATGATTTTCTTAGTCTCGTTTGTCATCTTCATTTCTTCGTAAGTATAGTCATTTTCTGTGAAGACGTCAATTTGTGGAAGAGCGTTGAAAGCAATTGGGTAATGTTTTTTATCACCACCTGAAGGCAAGATTTCCGCTTTGACATCGCGTGGGTTGACCCCATCATTCAAGACTTCCTTCAACTCACGTTGGGTTTCAAGAATAGCTCCCCATACCGGCACCTGATACAGCTTGGTAAGTAGATACGATGATACGGTCCAAGCCCCATTTTTGACGAACGGGCTCAAGAGCGACCATCATTTGGATTGTTGAACAGTTTGGACAAGAGATGATTCCGTTGTGAGCATCGAGAGCATGTGCATTCACTTCAGGAACTACCAATGGGACATCCGGATTTTGACGGAAATAAGAAGCGTTATCAACCACTACTGCGCCTGCTTTTACCGCATAAGGTGCATATTTGGCAGATGTTGAACCACCAGCTGAGAAGAGAGCAATATCAACCCTTCAAAAGCATCTTCAGTCGTTTCTTCGATGGTCACGTCTTGCCCTTTAAATTGCAAAACTTTTCCTGCAGAACGTGCAGACGCAAGGTAGCGAATTTTATCGATTGGAAGAGTAGATTCTTCCAACATTTTGATCATTTGAGCACCAACGGCACCTGTAGCACCGACAACAGCAACTGTGTATCCCATAGTAAATCCTCTTTCAAAATTTTCTAAAAAATTGAGTATTTGTACTATTATACAATTTTTGGCATAAATGAAAAGTACCAACAGTAGGTAGGAAAAAATCCTGATTCTAAGACCAGGATTGTTGATGGTTATTTATCATAAATAGCTCTTTAATTCAGGTCATAGTTCAAATCACTTAAATCTTTCTTACCTTGTGTTTCTTCAGCAAGAAATGGAACTTGATGGATCCCCTTTACACCTGCTACGATAGACGCCGGAAATGAAACAATTTCTTGATTGATGTGGCTGACATTACTGTTGACAATTCGCTTCGCTGCAGCAAGATCTTCATTTTCGTCAGCAATTTCCTTTTGCAAGGCCAAGAATTGGTTAGAAGACAAGAGCTCTGGATAGTTTTCACCGACTGCACGAATTTGTGCCAAGACATCATTTTGATTGGTAATAACTTGGTTGGATTCTTGAATAGTCGCTCCTTGGCGTAAAGCAACTAAATCAGTGAAAATCTGTTGCTCATGTTTGGCATAAGCTTTGGCTACTTTTAGCATTTCCGAAATGGTATCATAGCGTTTTACGAGGACGATATCAACGGTTCTCTTTGATTCTTCAATGGTCACTAGATAGCGATTGAGGCGATTTCCTACACTAATAAACCAAATAGCCAATAGGGCAACAAATATGATTAAGCCGATAATGAGATTCATGATGCTTCTCCTTCAAAAATTGCTGTTATTTCTTTAATTAAAGCCAGTTCTCTGCATAATTTATGATATTCAGTCACCAAAGATAGTTGATCAATATCTTCCGGTTTTTGAGGAGTCGGAAAGATATAGCGATCGGTATACAAAGAAATAAAAAGTTTTCTTGTCTTTCAAAAATACACACATGGCATTTTGAGAAATTTGTCGATCAAACCATTCTAACATCTTAGGGGTGAGAAATTTTCGGGCAGACAGTTCATCCGTGCAGTAAATATTGTAATTTTCGTTATTGCGAATATCCTCTGTTTCAATCTGCACCTCATTTCCTCTGGCTCCTGGATAATCCCATTTATCTCTATTAAAAGGAATGATTTCTTCGTCGGAACGACACGAAGATGACCTGAGAAATGAATTGGTAGGTTTAAAAAGAATACTTGTCCGCAGAAATCTGTGACTTCCACATGTTCCGTTCTCGTATGTCCATTGGATGTCCGTTGACGAGTCTCAGTATGATGAGCATAGAGATTTGACACTGTCAGCTCTTTGTCATCATGAAATGATAGCTGTTTGAAACATAGAAAATCAGTCGACCGAGGACATAAATGCGTGAGAGCTTCAGAGGGGATGGAACCATCCTCTTTTATCGAAGCCTGAGGAAAAACTTCCTTTAATACAGGCGACAGGATATCATCTAGATAGATCTCATCGTTCGATCGAATTCGATCCCCAAACAAGGCTTTTCGTTTTTATATTGTGGCCAATAATACAAACCAACAACTAAAAGGATCAAAGGAATAGCTGCAAAACGCAATAAAACGAGAGACAATATGGCACAAATAATACCAAAAGATCGGAAAACATTCCATTGTAGATTGTTCTTCATCTGTTCTCGGATTAATCCGATTGCATCCTGAAATTGTTTGGAGTTTTCTAGCTCCTCAATTTTATGCGAATGGTCTGTAGATACAGGACCATTAGAATGATAGATATCTCCCAAAATCCTCCACTCCTTTCAGACGCAATAAACTTTACTATATTATAACACCAATATTTTTACATAGCAACTGTATTATAATAGTTTTAAAAATAATTTAGTGTCTTTCAAGGTATTAAAAATCCTGATCCGAAGATCAGGATTCGAGGCACCTTTTTCGGTGAGAACAGCCGGTTCACACAACTGTTCAAGGTCCGCTCCTGCGTTACAATTGAATGTAGACCTCCTCAGCGCAAAAGGCTCCAAGGAGCCAATCGACTCATCGCATGAAACTATTATAGCATACTGAACTCCAGAGTCAAGTTCTTAATTTCTATAAATACTTACTTGCCTCACGAATGCTAAGAGATGCCATTTGACTAGCATGTTGATCAATAAAAGCTCGAACCCAATCAGGATTTACCTTTAAGTAATTGCGCAAACCCAACCGATAGCCTTATTAATAAAAACTCTGTCTGTCCAAAGTTGTTACAGATAACCTCTGCTAGTAGATCAGTATCTGTCAAATCTTTACACATAAGCTGGTGGTCAATGGCAATACGTCTCAACCAAAAATCCTCTTCAAGACTCCATTGGCGCATGATATTCTTTTGGTTTCTGGATAGTGAAAAGTAATCTCTCCAATGATAAGGTCCAATTGATCTATACTGTCCCACCATGATTTGGTTTGAGCCAATTCCTTTAGCTTTGGAAAATCTTCAGGTCTAAGCTCCTTCTTCTTTTTTATCCAGATAATCCATAGCAATATATTGGAACTCACGGTAAGGTTACTGCCAACACTCTTCCACAAAAGTCCAATCAATTGATTCTTTATGAAAGGTTTAAAAATTCTCTTTCAATCTTTTTTGAGAATTGGTTTTTGAACGCCAAGAAAGCTGAATTTATTTTTCATATAAGCTTCCATTGCTGGGACTTTCGCTGGATCAGCTTGGTCTTCTAACAAATTCAAAAGAATTTTTGTATCTATATGATTCCTCCTTTTTTTTACATCAAAGGTCCAATCAAAGAAAAGAGAAAGCCACCTAGACGATGAGCCATAGGCATTTTTGACAAACTTTCCAGAGTAACTTCCTCTGAGAGGGCTTCTGGGTTTTCTCAAAATCTTGTTCAATCTTAAGTACTTCGAGATTTTTTTATAGAGATAGACCCCCCATTTCAAAATTTTGATAGAGACTTCGGTAGTCTGTGTTAATGGTACCTACCACAGCTTGTTTGGCGTCAGAAACATAAACTTTAGCATGGACAAAGCCTGGGGTATAACGGAAAATACGGACGCCAGCATCTAAGAGGACTTTAAAATAGGTCGTCGCAATATCAAAGGCATACTGTTTATCTGGAATCCCTTTGGCATAATGATCCGAACATCTACTCCTCGTTTGGCCGCAAAAGTCATAGCTCTAACCAATTGTCATCCAATATCAGATACGGCGTCATGATGTAGACATAATCGGTTGATGTATTCAGAAAATGAAATAAACATCCTCAGCCACCTTATGATAAGTCAACGGTGAATTGCCATAAGGGAGTACAAAGCCCTGACTCTTTCTTTTTTGTTGAGGTTTTTCTTGTAGATAGTACTCCACATCCCGTTTTATCCTTCTATTCCAGTCACTGTCCACATGGTCAAAAAGAGAGCTTTTTAGCGTTTGAACTGCTGAACCATCTAATCGAAGGGCTGTGTCCTTCCAATGACCAAAGCGTTCTCGTTTATTGACATACTCATCAGCAATATTAACGCCACCAGTGTAAGCAACTTGACCATCAATCACTGTAATTTTTCGATGGTCTCGGTAATTGTAATAGGTTGATAGAATGGGCTTGACTGGTGAGAAGGCCTGAGCTTTTTATCCCAACCTTGTGCAAGCGCTCAATATAATCATAGGACAAGGTAGTCATCTCATTCATTCCATCAAACATGACACGAACGTCCAGACCTGCCTTGGCCTTCTCCTCCAAAATAGCTAAAATCTCACCCCACATGATCCCTTCTGTCAATGATGAAATATTCCATGAAGATATAACGCTCGGCCTTTTCAAATCCTCCAACAAGGCTGGAAGCATGTCATCTCCAAGTGGAAAATAGGTAACCTCTGTATCTCTGTAGATAGGAAACTGTGCAGGACTATGCTCCAAAAAATAAGCTAGTTTTGTAATTGGCGATCACTTTGGGATAAATAATCAGCAACTTCTGGATCGGTGCTTAAATGGTCGGAAGCCTGCAATGTAGCATCCCAAGACGCTTCTTTAAGCGTCTGACACCAAAATCAGCTAGCGAAAAATAGAGCAGAGGCGTCCCAAAAATGGGAAAAGAGGGCAATGATGATCAACCAAGAAAGTTTGGAACGGGAGTCCATGGAACGATTGAGCAAATAAAAAAGGTAAAACACTCAATAAAGTGTTCCCATAAGATAATGGATGGGAAATGCTCTTGTAGGCTGAGATATGAAAAGACAAGAAAGGCCAATTCTAGTAAGAAAAACAGGAAAATAGGTACCTTACGATTAAGTAGAATTTTGGTCCATCTGGAGGGCTTTGAGGTAACAGTCTAGCACTTTGTTCTTGAGTCATAAAAACCTCTTTCGTATAAAAAACATCTTCTATGCTGAATAATTTATGGATTGTTTTCATGAGTGATATGGAGTTTTCATTTCATTTAGCTACTACTCCCAACAGCTCTTACTTGATTTTTTCTCACCGGCCCCTTCGATCGTCTTTTGCATCCAGACGATATCATGCCATTTGTTGAACTTATAGCCAATCTTTGGGAAATGAGCGACTTGGACATAGCCCCTCTTTTCATGCATGGAAATGCTCGCTTCGTTCGGAACTGCGATACAGGCCAGAAAGCGTAAAGTAGCCCTCGTGCTTGTAGCTCTTCTTCTAAGGCCGTATAAAGGGCCGATCCAATCCCTTGTCCACGCGCTTCTTTTTTGCTACATAAATAGATAATTCAGTGGTCCAATCATAGGCAGCGCGCATAATAGGTCGAGGCATAGCATACCCCACAACTTTTTCCATCCACTTCTGCGACCAAATAAGGAAATTGAGTCGCGTTTTTGTGATGCGACTTTCAAATTCCTGGACAGTCGGCACATCAACCTCAAAGGTAATAGCTGTCTCTGTCACATAAGGTTGGTGCAAATCGCTCGGATAGCTGTTAAAATGCTGAGCTGAACGGGTCGAATCATCATGGTGGCCTCCTAATTAGATTATACCTAGTATACCGATATGCCTTATCACTGTCAATGAAGAGAGGGAAAAGATCTAATAGTTTCATTTTTTTGTAAAAGGATTTGAGAGAGAAAAGAGGTTGAGAACCAGTCTCAACCTCCTTAGTTTATTCCGCTTTTTTATTTGAAAATTGGCTATTGTAGAGCTCATAGTAGAATCCTTTATCTGCTAACAAGGATTGGTGATTTCCTTGCTCGATGATTTGGCCATCTTTGAGGACAAGGATTTTTATCTGCTTCTTGAATGGTAGACAAGCGGTGAGCAATGACAAAACTAGTCCGCCCTTTCATCAAATTCTTCATGGCTTTTGAATCAAGAGCTCTAAACGCGTATCGACAGAAGACGTCGCTTCATCCAAAATCAAGATTTTAGGATCCGCTAGAGCGCACGCGCAATAGTTAGAAGTTGCTTTTGCCCTAGAGAAATATTGCTAGACTCCTGGTTCATTTCCATATTGTAAACCACCAGGAAGCGTCGGATAAAGTGATCGACATTGGCTGCCTTTAGCTTCCACAATTTCTTCATCCGTTGCTTGAGATTACCAAAGCGAAGGTTTTCTTTTGATGGTTCCTTCATATAACCAAGCATCCTGAAGCACCATTCGAATTGTTTGCGGTAATCTTGGCGAGATAGATGACGAATATCATGACCATCGACTGTAATCGATCCTGCAGTCACATCGTAAAAGCGCATCAACAAATTAATCAGGGGTTGTTTTCCCTGCTCCGGTTGGTCCGACAATGGCCACCATTTCACTTCTGGCTTGACTTCTAGGTTGAAATCACGAATCAAGGGTTTGTCCGCTACATATTGGAAATCCACGTTTTAAAGCTGACTTGCCCTGTCAAATCTCCAGAGAGGGTTTCTGTCACATCTGCTACTTCATCTGGTTCATCCATGACTTGAAAAATCCGGTCTAGAGACGACTTAGCACTTTGTAGCTGTCCTGCCAATTGGGTCAAGTTTTTTTGAATCGGTTGGTTGATCTGCCAAACATATTGAACGAAGGCCTGCATATTTCCGACAGTCAAACGACCTGCTAACACTTGCAAGCCACCCATCAAAGCGATAATGAGATAAGTCAAATCTGAAATCCCATTTAAAATCGGCATCATTAAGCCAGAAATGAAATTAGCCTTGAACCCTACTTTTGAAGGTGATGGGTAATATCATGAAACTCTTCCTGGGAAGATTTTTCCCCGGAACGTAGAGCTTAAGGACATTAAAGCCTGTTAAATTTTCTTTGCACAAAGCCGTTCATTGCCCCCAAAACATCAGCCTGCTCTTTAAAGTAAGGCTGAGATTTTTCATGATAAATCGAGCACTGGAAATAAGTGATCGGAATGGATAAGATGACCACTAGCCCCAGCTGGATGTTTAAGTACAAGACCATGCTGATGACAAAAGCAAGGTAAAGATGGCATTAACGATTTGTAAGAAGGACTGTTGCAAGGCATTCGAGACAGTTTCGACATCGCTAGTAAAACGTCCTAACAAATCACCAAACTGATGCCGGTCAAAATAGGAAACGGAATGTGATTGATTTTATGAGACAAATCATTTCGCATGTCCTGAACGGTCTTTTTGAACAGCATTGGTCATGAAATAGTTGGAATAATAAGATCCCAACTCATAGAGGACCCCACGGAATAGATAGGAGCGTCATAATGATCGCGATATAGGAGGGTATTCAGACTTGCTCCCCGAAAGGCCTTTTGCCATATCCATGAGATTTTTGTCAACTCCGTAATAGCAAGCCCCAAAACAAAGGGTTCGACAACACTCATGACGACACTCAGGATTTTTAAGAAAATGGACAAGCAAACTTCCAAGCGATAGGCTCTCAAGTAAGTCCATAGTCTACTAAAACTGTTTTTGTTCTTGTTTCATCTGCTTCTCCTTTCTATTCTTCTGTCAATGATGGACTATCGAGCTGCGAATTAGCGATCTCACGATAGATCTCATTACTTTCCATCAATTCATCGTGGGTTCCTCTACCAACGATCTCTCCATGGTCCAAGACAATAATTTGATCCGCATCCATAATGGTTCCCACACGTTGCGCTACGATCAAGACGGTCGCATCTCCTGTGACTTCTTTGAGACGCTTCCGCAAAGTGGCATCCGTCTTGTAGTCCAAGGCAGAGAAGGAATCATCAAAAATAAAGATATCGGGATCTTTGACAACAGCACGAGCAATGGACAAGCGTTGTTTTGACCACCTGAAAGGTTGCTACCACCTTCTGCCAAATGCGTATCAAAGCGTTCCTCACGGCTGTCGATAAATTCCTTGGCTTGGGAAATTTCAGCCGCTTGTTCTAGCTCTTTGTACAGATGCGTCTTCTTCCCATAACGAAGGTTTTCAGCAATGGTTCCAGTAAAGAGTAAGGCCTTTTGAGGAATAAAGCCGATCTTTTGGCGAAGGGCCTTGAGATTGTAGTCACGTACATCCACGCCGTCGACCAAAATCTTTCCAAGTGTTACATCATAGAATCGAGGAATCAACTGCACAAGTGAAGATTTCCCAGAACCTGTCGATCCGATAAAGGCGATCGTTTCGCCAAGGGTTTGGCCTGAAAGGAAATGTTGTGAAGAACTGGACTCTCCGTCTCACCTGGATAAGCAAAGGTGACATTGTCAAATTCCAAATAGCCACGAGATGCTGTCTCTGTTACACCATTCTCATTCGGATCAATCGAAATGGGCATGTCCATGATTTCCTTGAGACGACGGCTAGATACCGCCGTACGAGGATACATGGTAAAGAGGTTAGCTAAAAGAGGAAAGACAATAGCGCATGGAAACTGTACTCAATAAAGGCAACCAAATCCCCAATTTTCAAACTACCGTCATGAAGAGGATCCAAAGCAAACCAAACAATAGCTACAATCATGGCGATGATGATTTGCACAAAAAGTGGCTCAGTCAAACCAGTTAGTTTGAACAATTTATTTGAGTTTTCTGCGTAGACTTCATTTTCAGAAGCAAATTTCTCTTATGGAATTCTTCACGGGCAAAGGCACGAATCACACGAAGCCCTGTCAAATTTTCACGCGCAAACTGGTTAAGATGGTCGAGGGTCTTTTTTGTTGCTTCTCTCGGAAAGTGGACGTGTCTTAACTGCTACATACCAGACGACGACAGCAAGAAATGGTACAGAAACCGCTACAATCCACGCTAAAAGAAGGACTAGTTGTCAGAATCAAAGAGAACACTGGAAACCATCATCAAGGGTGTGATGACCCCCATCTTCAACATAGAATCCGCAAACTGCATCAAAACAAAGGCATCCGAAGTCAATACGAGTGACCAATGACGATACTCCGATTTGCTCATACTCGTGATGCGAGTACTCCTGTAACTTGGCATAGAGGTCATTGCGCATATCGCGCACCATGGTGGTCGTTAGTTGACCAACCGCGTAAGACAAGATAATCCGTCCCACAATCCCAAGTAAAATAATCGCAAACATGACCCAGCCCCAGAAATAAAGCCGGTCCACATCACGCGGGTTAATCCCCTCATCAATCATGCGAGCCAGAATCGTTGGCAAACCTAAATTGACAATGACAAAAAGGATGGCCGAAAATAGATTCAGGGCTAGCCACTTGGGATACTTTTCAAATAAGACCAAATATATTGCATAGATGATTCTCCTTTTCCATAAATAATTTCCTAGATCATACAGAAAAGAGGGAGTGAGACGAAATCATTTTCAAAGAAAATCATTCTGCCCCAGTCCCATCTGTAGTCTCATTCATTATACCAAACCAGTCATAAAAAGTAAAGCAAAAAGAGCAGGTTTCCCCGCTCTACAGTAGCTTTATTTTGTGCGTTTGAGTTTAGCATTTTTAAGAATCATAAGATCCCCTTGGTTGCTATTACTTAACTTAGAAAGATCAAATGTCAAATAGTCACCATCGACCTTGTATGTAATCTTTTCTCCACTACCATCTTTTGAAGCGATTGTTTTCTCTTTTTTGATTGATTTTGACATCATAAGATCGCTCATTCTTTTGACCAGCGACTTCACCCGCGATGCTGAGGGTTCCTTTTGAATCTTTGATCTTAATAGAAACTTCAAAATTAATAACGTCTCCAATAGACTCTAATTGACTACCTGATAAGCCCTGCTCCTCAAGAATTTTCTTGAGTTCAGTTTTTGTTGGTTTGTAGACATAAGTCCCATTATCACTTTTTGGCACCACATGCCACCAAGAGGACTGCTGCAAAACTGCAACGAAAGCTAAAAGAATACGTTTAATATTTTTCATAATCAATCTCCCTAATGTATTTTATAATCTGATTTTACCACTATTTTCATACCGATTCAAGATGTTTTAAAGAAGAAAAAAAGAGCAGATCCCCTCTGCCCTTCTCTTGTATTATTTTGTACGTTTGAATTTAGCGTTTTTGAACATTTCCAAAGCGGCCTCATGACCTGAACTCTTTTCACCAGATAAATCAAAAGTGAACACATCGCCTGAAACTTTGTATTTAACCTTCTCACCTTCACCTATGTTTTAGATTGAAGAGTTTTTTGTTGGTCAACTTTCATATCAAATGATTGGTCTGTGTTTTTGTCCCATCATTTCACCTTTAATTTTTAAAGGCTACCTGTTTTATCTTTAATGGTCACTGAAACTTCCAATTTAACATTGTCAATCAATGCATCAACACTTGAACTTGAGCACCTTTGTTCTTCAAGGATTTCCTTCACTTCAGATTTTGCAGGTTTGTAGACATAAGTCCCGTTGTCACTTTTGGCACCACATGCCACCAAGAGGACTCTTTGCAAAAACAGCTACTACAGCCAAAAGAATACGTTTAAAGTTTTTCATAACTTCTCCTTTTAATTAGATTAAACCAATTATAACAACAATTCAGACATTTGGCAATGAAATATTACAAATGTAATACTCTTGTAATATATTTTATCAACTAATATTAAACAATTAAAAGGGAGGATCCGTACCTACCATTTCTTTTATTTGATCTTTTAAACTTCGCAAAATTTTATAAAATTTATATAGATGTCGGAATTACTCCTGCCAGAATCACTTACATCTTTAATTGTTAATACTCCACCAGAAATTTGATAAGTAATTTTAGTCTTACTATATTCACTTTCAATATAATTGTTTTGGCTTTTTTTGATCAACCTTAAAATCATAGAATTTGATTGGTATTTTTGAACATTTGATTTTATTTGAACCTTTATAACCCCTTTTTCTCCTTAATAATAGAAACCCTAAATTTATAATCATCTGTGATAATATAAGCAAGTTCAAGCATCTTCACTTCTTCTTGGTAAGCATTTTCATACCCTTCTCCTTGTGAAT
>VOFI01001599.1_pt1 | contig 54000 bp, 56 predicted proteins | sample 5384131 | NCBI WGS metagenome assembly VOFI01 (sample SAMN12384728, study PRJNA508395) | human gut metagenome | isolation source: healthy gut H | host: Homo sapiens
GATGAAAATTATCGTCAGGTGCATCGTGGAGATTATCCTACCTATCATTATAATTCGTCATCTGATCAATATGAGATCAATCCCAATAAAAAAATATGATTATGGAACATATTCAGTGACTAGTGGAACGGAACGGGCGACGAAAGACCTGAATATCCAAGCGTCATTAAATTATGCACGTGTTTTAATGGAAACCATGATGTGAACGCTATGTTCTTATATAATCGTCAAAAGCACGACCAATGAAAAAAGATGCGGCAGTTCCTAACAACTTTGAAGGTTATACTTTGACGATGGGATATAAATATAAGAGCAAATATTTGATTGATCTTAATATGTGCTTATAATGGAACAGATCGCTTCGGTAAAAATAATCGCTTTGGTTTTTTCCCGGCTATTGGTATCGGTTATGCTATTTCGAAGAGAATTTCTTTAAAAACGTAGATTGGCTGGAAAAAAAATGTTCAACTATTGAAAATAAGAGCTTCTTATGGTTTGGTAGGATCAGATGTAGCGGCAGGCAATCGCTATTTGTACGAGCAAGTGTATAAAGAGAATGGTAATTATCCTTTGGTGATTATCCAGGTGATACACCGGTGATAAAAAAGAAGGCGATTTGGGGACTCCTAGTGTAACTTGGGAAAAGGCTAAAAAGCTTGATATCGGTTTGGATATGAATTTATTCAATAAAGTTTCGTTTACTCTTGATTATTTCTTAGATAAACGTTATGATCAATTGGTGACACGTGCCGATGTTCCTTTGATAATAGGTATAGGATATGCCCGAGTAACGTGGCAAGGACTACTAACCAAGGTTTTGACGGGCAAATTGGTTATCAAGATCGTTTTGAGAGTTCGATTTTAATACAAGTTTAGTATTCTCTTATGCAAAGAATAAAGTTGATTTTAAGGCTGAGGCTCAACAAAAATATTCTTGGTTAGCGGAAACAGGAAAGCCTTTGAATCAACCGTTTGGATATCAATGGATAGGTTATTATACGCCGGAAGATATCGAATTGATAAATGCTGCCAAAACCGATCCTACAATTAAAGCTCCGGCAGTGCCTTATACGGATATTCCGGTTCAGGCGGGTGACTTGAAGTATGCCGACTTGAATGGTGATGGCTCTATTGATGATTTTGATAAGGGAGCCATTGGTAAACCCAATTTGCCTACTACTACTTTGGGCTGGTCAATCGGAGGATATTGGAAAGGATTCAGTTTTAATGTATTATTTCAAGGTTCATTCGACTATAGTTTTGCAATCAATGGTACTGGTATAGAATCGTTCAAGAGTCAGTTCCAACCTATTCATACCGGACGTTGGACATTGGAACGTTATCAAAATGGAGAAGAAATAACTTTCCCTCGTTTGACGACCAACCCTTCTACAATAAATAGTGCTAGTACTTACATGTCTGATTTCTGGTTGATTAATGCATGGTATATTCGTTTTGAAGACTATTGATTTAGGATATCAACTTCCTAAGAAGGTGTTGCTAAGTATGTGGATAATATTCGTTTTTATGTAAATGCTTATAACTTTACTGACTTTTACCGGTTATGATAAATATCAGCAAGATCCCTGAAATAAGACCAATACAGCTGGTGATGCTTATATGAATCAGCGGGTAGTGAATCTTGGTGTACAATTAACATTCTAATTTAATGATTAAACGGACATAAATATGGATAGATATAAAAATAGAAAAGATTTTATCACTCCTTTTGTTGTGTGGTATATTAGGGAGCTTGTGATAAATTTGAAGCAGTTCCCTTAGAATATAAAAGTACTCCTCAGGAAGAAGCGCAAAGCGGTTTTGAATACTATTAAGCCGACATGGGAATTAGAAACTGATGGAGACTAACGGTTATGTGATGGCTTTTAAAGGATAAAAAGTATGATAAATTATTTACTCGGACTTTAGGTTGGAATGGAGGTGACGGTGTGTTGACGACCCTGTTGCCTGATGGGAATGCATTTTGGTCGTTTAATGATAGTTGGTATGGAGTTGTAGATGGAGAAAACAGGTCGCGTGATGGAAATAAAGTGAATTTTCCACGTAACACTATTATGGTGCAAACTCCTGGTGATGAGGAGGAAAATCTGGTGTGGTTAGCTGATTTTGTTCAAACGACTGATCCTGCTGCCTCTCGCTATTATCAGGCACGCACTCATATACGTCATCCGGAAAGCCAGTTTGAGCGAAGAGGAGGTGCAGAAAGGAGAGATTGATCAGGATTGGCTATATTGGGCAGGTGATGCTACTGTATGTAATAATCAGTTACAAGTACTTTGGAATGGAGTAGATAATACAAACCAGCAAGCTTTGATGAGGCATGAGGGGATTTGTCTGGCAACTTACAGTTTGGAGGGAAACCCCGGTGATGATAGTTATATGAAGCTGATTAATGCCGATCATCATTTTAATGATGCTGATATATATGGATATGGCTCTACTTTATGGGAAGATGAAGACGGTCATATTTATTTGTATGGTTCATATAATAATTATGATATGTTGGTGGCCCGTACGGCTAGACATGATCTTACTAGCCCATGGGAATATTATGTAAGTGATGAACAAGGAAATTTTTCTTGGCAGACTACTTATCCTACTGAGCAAGAGGTTAAAAGATCCAGAATTCAGGATACAGATTGCAGTATGCCGTGGGTAATTAAGAAAGGAGATACCTATTATATGTTTGCAACAAGCTAAATGGTTTGGACGTGAAATGTATATTTTCCGAAGTGATAAACCGTATGGACCTTTTGTTGATTGCAAAAGACTGTTCGGACTCCCGGATTTGTTAGATAAACTTGGTGAACGCACTTATAAGAATTTATATGGTAAACTTACATCCTCATTTATCACGCAATGGCGAGTTGGTTTCTCTACAAATACTGACGCAAAAAGATTTTGGAGATAACTTTAATGCAGTTGGTAGTGCGGATTTTTTATCGTCCTTACTTCTATCGTGTTTATAATTGGGAGAAGGTTTACGATGAATAATTCTTGCTTGTTCGGATAAGAAAATGAAAGAACCATTTTTCTACAAAAAAGAAATGGTTCTTTTTTTTGATTATTTAATTCTTAGGATAAAGTGGATCGATTAACGGTAAACAGAGTTTTGTTCGTCATATATTATATAACTAATGAAGAATAGAAATGAAAAAAGTTTTTAGTATGTGTTTTATGGTATCTATTGTTTGTTACTAATGTTTGTGCACAAGTAAAATTGTCACCTTTGTTTTTCGGATAATATGGTATTGCAACAGAAAACAGAAGCTCCTGTTTGGGGAATGAGTAAGCCTAATAAGAAAATAGAAATTATTACCTCATGGGATCAGAAGACATACACAATTCAGGCTGATGCACAAGGAAAATGGAATATCAAAGTAACTACTCCCGCTGCTGGGGGACCCTATGAAATTACAATTTCTGACGGAAAGAAGGTGAAGCTTTCAAATGTGATGATCGGTGAAGTTTGGATCTGTTCCGGTCAATCCAATATGGAAATGCAGGTAGAAGGATGGGGAAAGGTTCTGAACTATCAACAAGAAAAGATGGAAGCGGAAAATTATCCCAATATCCGTTTTCTATTGGTAGAAAAAGGCGATAAGCCCTGTTCCTGGTGATAGACTTAAGGCTACGGAAAATGGCTGGCAGGTTTGTTCGTCAAAAGTGTGGCAGACTTTTCGGCGGCCGGTTATTTTTTCGGACGTGATTTGCATAAGTATCAGAATGTGCCAATCGGACTGATTGACACATCTTGGGAGGTACGTATATAGAGACCTGGACGAGTAAAAAGCGCTGGCAACAATGCCGGATATGCAAAAGAAATTAGAGGTGTTGAATGGGCTTCCGGTAACCAAGGAAGAACGTGAAAAGAAATTTCATTCGGGAGAGAGAAGACTGGAAAAAAGAGTATTGAGAATATCGATAAAGGATTTATAAATGGTAAAGCTGTATGGGCGGCTACCGATTTGGAGGATAGCTCTTGGAAAACAATGAAAGTGCCCGGTTTGATGCAAGAACAGGGATTGGCAGGCTTTAATGGTATTGTTTGGTTTAGAAAAACGATAGATATTCCGGCTAACTGGGCTAATAAAGAGCTGACGCTGAATGTGGGAGTAATTGATGACAATGATTTTACTTACTTTAATGGTGTGCAAGTGGGGCATACAGAAGGATGGATGACTCTAGAAGTTATAAAATTCCGAAAGAATTGGTTAAGAAAGGAAAGGCTGTGATTGCTGTGCGGGTAATGGATACAGGTGGCACGGGTGGTATTAACGGTAGTCCGGGGGAGCATTTCTCTTCAGCGTTCTCAAACAGATGATATGCAGTTGGCCGGTAATTGGAAGTATCAGGTTTCTTTGACTATGAAGGATATACCACACATGCCGGTTAATACTGCTAATGAACCGAATGTTCCGGTTTTCTGTTCAATGCAATGTTGCATCCCCTTATTCCTTATGCCATTAAGGGGAGCGATTTGGTATCAAGGAGAAGCCAATACGGGACGGGCATATCAATATCGTGAATTGATGCCATTAATGATAAAAGACTGGCGGGATTGCTGGGGATGTGATTTTCCTTTTTTATATGGTGCAGCTAGCTAATTTTACAGCTCAACAAACAGCTCCGGTGGATGCAACTTGGGCAGAACTGCGAGAAGCACAAACAAGAACTTTACATCTTGCAAACACAGGCATGGCTGTAACAATTGATATAGGCGATGCTTTTGATATTCATCAAAGAACAAACAGGAAGTGGGGAAGACGTCTGGCATTAGTTGCACGGGCACAAACCTATGGAGAAAAAACCATACTCCGGTCCTATGTATGATACTTACCGGATTGAAGGCAATAAGATACGTATTTACTTTAAGCATACAAAACGGAGGGCTGAAAACAAAAGAATAATGAAGTTCTGAAAGGATTTACCATTTCCGGAGTCGATCGTAAGTTTCATTGGGCTGATGCTGTGATTGATGGGAATTCGGTTGTAGTTTCTTCTCCGGAAGTCTCTTTTCCGATAGCAGTGCGTTATGCGTGGGCGGATAATCCGATCTGTAATTTATATAACGGCGCTAATCTTCCTGCATCGCCTTTCCGTACCGATGATTGGCAGGGGAATCACTTATAGTGGTAAATGATAAGGGCTCAAAAACACTATTTTAGAACATTCTCAAAAAATTAATATTAATGAATGCAAGAATTATGAAACCAACCGCTTTTTTTGTTCCGCTTTTATTATGTAATAGCTTGTGGGGGTATGGAAAGAATGACAGGGAGTCGAAAAATGAATATAGTTTATATTATGACCGATGATCATTCTTATCAAACAATCAGTGCTTATGGCGGACCTTTGGGCAAACTGGCTCCCACACCAAATCTGGATCGTTTGGCAGCCAAGGGAATGCTTTTTCAACGAGCATTTGTGGAAAATTCTCTTTCCACTCCTTCGCGTGCGTGTTTGATGACCGGATTGTATAGTCACCAGAATGGTCAACGGACTCTTTTTTGGTAATGTGGATACAACCAAGACTTTTTTCTCGGAGATTTTACAGCAAAATGGTTATCAGACAGCGGTTGTTGGTAAGTGGCATATGCGTTGTGAACCCAAAGGATTTGATTATTATCAAGTCTTGTGGGATCAAGGCGCATATTATCATCCGGAGTTTAAAAGCAAAGATACGAATGGAAAGTATGTTAGGCGTGAGGGCTATGCAACGACATTGACAACCGACTATGCCATTGACTTTTTGGAACATCGTAATACATCCATGCCGTTTTGTCTGCTCGTCCACCACAAAGCGCCTCATCGAAATTGGATGCCGGAACCCAAATATCTCCATCTTTATGAAAATGCCGAATTTCCATATCCGGATACTTTTGATGATGATTATAATACACGTTGTAGGCCTGCCAATGAACAGGAAATGCAGATTGATAAAGACATGACAATTGTCTACGATCTCAAACTAAATCAGTTGAAAGATACTTCACCTTACAATAAAGAATGGAATGTTAAGGGATGCAGGCGTCTATCAATCGAATGAATGTTGAAGAACGCGGTCAATGGGAAGCGGCTTATGAGAAACGTTATGCGGATTTTATGAAAAAAAGAAAGCTGCCGGGCGGATATGAAAAATGGAAATATCAGGAATATCTCAAAGATTATCTTCGGTGTATTAAATCTATTGACGATGAAGTCGGACGTTTGCTGGAGTATTTGGAACATGATTTGATGGAAAATACGATGATTGTTTATATCTCGATCAGCTTTTATATGGGAGAGCACGGGTGGTTCGATAAGCGTTTTATGTATGAGAGTCTTTCCGACACCGCTGATCATATATTATCCTCAGAAAAAGAAAATAGTAAAATGTAATGTTTAGTTCAAAATATAGATTATGCTCCCACCATTTTGGATGCGGCCGGGATTGAGAAACCTCATTATATGGTTGGCAATTCATTGCTTCCCTTTAGATACCTGCAAAATGGCGCCGGATATTTATTATCATTATTACGATTATATCCTGCCCAACACAAAGTCCGTCGTCACGACGGTCCGTGATAGTCGTTACAAGCTGATCCATTTTTATGGTACAAAGAAAGATCCATTGGATTGCAATGAGTTGTGGCTGACTTGAAGAAGGACCCGAATGAACTGAATAATCTTTTATGATGATTTAAAGTATAAAAAGTACAGCAACGCTTGCAAAAAGGATGAGTATAGAAGCGCATTAAAGGTGGACGAATACAATGATAAGTGAAAGCTTTATGTGTTTATTAATCGAAATTGTATAATTGCAAATAAAAAACATGAACAAATTTATTTATTTAGTAATCTTTTCTTTCTTCTCAACAGGTATATATGCCCAAATGAAGGACCTTGTGCAATATGTCAATACACTGCAAGGTACCGACTCTCATTTCGGATTAAGTTATGGAAATACATACCCTACTACCGGTATGCCTTATGCCATGCATACGTGGTCTGCACAAACAGGAAAGAACGGAGAAGGCTGGAAATATCAATATGCAGTCGATAATATCAGGGATTCTGTCAATCTCATCAATGCAGCCCGTGGATGAGTGATTATGCTGTATATTCCTTTATGCCGATGGTAGGGAAGTTAGTCGTTAATCAGGAGATGCGGGCCACGAAGTTCAGTCATGACAATGAAATTGCCAAGCCCCATTATTACAAAGTAACGCTCAATAATGGCATTACTACCGAAATGGCTCCGACTACCCGCGGCGTGCATTTGCGTTTTTCCTATCCCTCTACCGGAGACGCTTATCTGGTGATTGACGGATATACGGATATGAGCGAAATTAAAATTGATCCGGTAAAAAGACAAATATCCGGTTGGGTGAATAACCAGCGTTTTGTAAACAACTCCAAGACATTCCGTAGCTACTTTCATCGTGCAGTTCGACAAAGCATTTGAGGATTATCGGTATGGGGAAAATCAGAAAGATGAGATTTATCCAAAAAGTTGGAAGGAGAAGGCAAAGGCTATGGTGCTTATATCAAATTTAAGAAAGGATCGAAAGTACAGGCAAAGGCTGCCTCTTCCTATATCAGCGCAGAGCAGGCTGTGATTACATGAACGACGAACTGGGTAAAGATAAGAATTTGGAAGCCACCAAAATACGTGGACATAAAACGTGGAATGAATTATTGAACAGAATCCAGGTAGAAGGTGGAACAGACGAACAAATGAAGACTTTCTACTCCTGCCTGTTCCGTGCCAATCTCTTCTCACGCAAATTCTATGAACGTAAAGCGAATGGAGAACCTTATTATTATAGTCCTTATGACGGCAAAGTATATGACGGATATATGTATACCGATAATGGCTTCTGGGACACTTTCCGTTCTCAATTTCCATTAACTAATATTCTTCATCCTACCATGCAGGGACGTTACATGAATGCCTTGCTTGCCGCACAAGAACAATGCGGATGGTTACCTTCCTGGTCAGCTCCCGGAGAAACAGGAGGAATGTTGGGTAATCACTCCATTTCATTATTGGCAGATGCGTGGGCAAAAGGGATTCGGACTTTTGATCCGGAGAAAGCCTTAAAAGCATACGCGCACGAAGCCATGAATAAAGGTCCTTGGGGTGGTGCTAACGGACGTGGATTCTGGAAAGAATATTTCCAGTTAGGATATGTTCCTTATCCTGAATCAATGGGTTCTAGTGCACAAACTATGGAATATGCATACGATGATTTCTGTGGCTACCAACTGGCTAAAATGACCGGAAACAAACACTATCAGGAAGTCTTTGCCCGTCAGATGTATAATTATAAAAACGTATTCGATCCGTCTATCGGTTTTATGCGTGGAAAAGGCGTTGATGGTAAATGGCAGGAACCGTTTGACCCATTGGAGTGGGGTGGACCTTTCTGCGAAGGTAATGCCTGGCATTATACCTGGTCCGTATTCCATGATGTAGAAGGATTAATAGACTTGTTCGGAAGCGACCAAAGATTTACGACCAAAATGGATTCGGTATTCACCCTTCCCAGCACTATTAAACCGGGAACTTACGGAGGAGTGATCCATGAAATGAAAGAAATGGAATTGGCGGGTATGGGACAATATGCACACGGCAATCAGCCGATTCAGCACATGCCTTATCTGTATAGCTATGCCGGCCAACCGTGGAAAACACAGTATTGGGTACGCCAGATCGTTGAAAGATTGTATAATTCCACAGAAAGAGGATATCCGGGAGACGAAGATCAGGGTGGTATGTCATCATGGTATATCTTGAGCTCATTAGGCATTTATGCCGTTTGTCCGGGTACGGATGAGTATGTAATTGGCAGTCCGTTATTTAAGAAAGCTACTATAACGATGGAAAACGGTAATAAATTCGTGATTGAAGCGAATAACAATAGTAAAGAGAATCTCTATATCCAGTCTGCTACCTTAAATGGACGTGTGTTGAATAAGAATTTTATCAGATACGACGATATAGCAGACGGAGGAATTATCCGTTTTGAAATGGGAAGTCAACCGAATAAAGAACGATGTACGTCGAAGTATGCTGCTCCTTTCTCATTGTCGAAAGAATAAGAAACTAAAAAGATATAAGAAGAATACAGTATGAAAAATAAAATTTTAACAGGTTTGTTATTGGTTTTGATTGGAGGGTGGGGGAGTCTCTCGGCGCAGAACGTCGGGAGTAATTATGCCCGTCAGGTAAATACCCTGATAGGAACGAAGGGCGTGGGTTTGACTTCGGGATATCTTTATCCCGGAGCCACCTATCCTTATGGAATGGTGCAGTTTACTCCCTCTTATTTTTCCAAACGTTCCGGATTCGTCATCAACCAATTGAGTGGTGGCGGTTGCGAGCACATGGGTAACTTTCCCACTTTTCCGGTAAAAGGTAAACTGAAGATGTCTCCGGACAATATTCTCAACTATCGTATCAATATTTCTGAAGAAAAAGGACATGCCGGTTATTATGAAGCAAAGGTGCAGGGAAGATATTCATGCAAAACTGACAGTAACCGAAAGGACCGGTATGGCGAGTTATGAATATTCGGCAGATCAGCAATATGGTACGGTAATTATCGGTGGAGGCATTTCCGCAACTCCGATAGATCAGGCCGCCATCGTCATTACTGCACCGAATAAGTGTGAAGGATATGCAGAAGGCGGTAATTTCTGTGGACTCCGTACACCGTATAAAGTCTATTTTGTAGCAGAGTTTGATACGGATGCGTTGGAATCGGGAACATGGAAAAGAGATGAACTGAAACCGAACACAACTTTTGCCGAAGGAGAATACTCCGGAGTCTATTTTACTTTTGATGTAAATAAGAAGAAAAAATATCCAATATAAGATTGGGGTTTCTTATGTATCAGTAGAAAATGCACGCGAGAATCTGAAAGCGGAGAATACCGGATGGGATTTCCTGCAGATTCAGAATCAGGCAGAATCCAAATGGAATCATTATTTGGGTAAGATTGAAGTGGAGGGCAGCAATCCCGATCGTACGACCCAATTCTATACACATTTATATCGTTCTTTCATTCACCCGAATGTTTGTAGTGATGTGAATGGGGAATATATGGGAGCGGATTTCAGGGTACATAAGTCCCGTTCCAAGCACTATACTTCTTTTTAGCAACTGGGATACCTATCGTACACAGATTCAACTATTGTCAATCCTTGATCCTGAAGTAGCCTCTGATATTGTTATTTCTCACCAATTGTTTGCCGAAGAAGCTGGTGGTGCTTTCCCGCGTTGGGTGATGGCTAATATAGAGACCGGCGTGATGCAAGGAGATCCGACTCCTATCCTGATATCCAATGCTTACGCTTTTGGTGCTCGCAATTATGATCCGAAACCAATTTTCAAAACCATGAGAAAAGGAGCGGAAGAACCGGGAGCAATGTCACAGGAGGTTGAGGCTCGTCCGGGCCTGAAACAGTATTTGGATAAAGGATATTACAACGCTTCTATACAATTGGAATATACTTCCGCTGATTTTGCAATCGCACAATTTGCCTTACATGCCGTAGGAGATGAGTTTGCAAGCTGGCGTTATTTCCATTTTGCACGTTCATGGAAGAATCTGTATAACCCGGAAACCGGATGGTTGCAATCACGCAATCCCGATGGTTCGTGGAAACCACTGACTGAAGATTTCCGTGAATCGACCTATAAGAATTATTTCTGGATGGTGCCATACGACATTGCCGGTCTGATAGAAATCATTGGAGGCAAAGCAGCGGCAGAAAACGTCTGGATGAATTCTTTACTCGTCTGGATGCCGGTTATAATGATGCCTGGTTCGCTTCCGGCAATGAACCGAGCTTCCACATTCCCTGGATATACAACTGGGTCGGAACTCCCTATAAAGCACAGGAGATTATTAACCGTGTATTGAATGAACAGTATTCAAGCAAAATTGATGGTCTGCCAGGTAATGATGATTTAGGGACGATGGGGCGCTTGGTATGTATTCGCTTGTATTGGTCTTTATCCCGAAATACCGGGAGTGGGAGGCTTTACGGTGAACACTCCGATATTCTCATCCGTGAAAGTTCATTTAAAGAAAGGGGATATGGTGATAAAAGGCGGTTCGGAAAAGAATATTTATATCAAGTCCATGAAGCTGAACGGTAAACCGTGTGACAGTACATGGCTCGATTGGGATCAACTGAATAATGGAGCTACAATAGAATACACTACCTCGTCCAAGCCTGACGTGAAGTGGGGAACTAAAGTGACGCCTCCCTCTTTCCCTTAAAGCAAATCAACGAGGTATATAAATTTATGATATAAGATAATTTTGTAAGAGCACTTATTTATAATATCAAACGTAAAAATGAAAAGAAAACTACAAAACATAGCTTATCTACTGATGGCTGCCGCATTAATCACTTCCTGTGGCGAGAAGAAGCAAACAGCAGAATTCCCGGATTGGGCGTGGGCAGATTTCCAGCGTCCGGAAGGAATTAATCCGATTATTTCTCCTGACACTACTACCTTTTTCTATTGTCCGATGAGACAGGAGTCAGTAGCATGGGAAGCGAGTGATACGTTTAATCCCGCTGCTACTGTTTATGATGGGAAAGTAGTAGTCTTCTACCGGGCTGAAGACAACTCGGCAATCGGTATCGGATCACGTACCTCCCGTTTGGGATATGCCTCTTCTGACGACGGACTACACTTCAAACGAATGTCCGTACCTGTATTTTATCCGGCAGACGACAGTCAGAAAGAACTGGAAAATCCCGGCGGTTGCGAAGACCCACGTCTTGCTGTAACAGAAGACGGGCTTTACGTAATGCATTACACACAATGGAACCGCAAACAGGCGCGTTTGGCAGTGGCTACCTCGCGCGATCTTCAAACGTGGGAAAAACATGGACCGGCTTTCGCAAAAAAGCATACAACGGAAGATTCATGGATGAATTTTCCAAATCTGCCTCTATCGTAACCAAATTAATTGACGGCAAACAAGTGATTGCCAAGATTGACGGCAAATACTGGATGTACTGGGGAGAAAAGTTTGTGAATGTAGCCACTTCCACGGACCTTGGTCAACTGGGAACCGATGTTGGATGAAAATGGAGAATTCCTGAAAGTGATGACTCCCCGCACAGGTAAGTTCGACAGTGCCCTGACCGAATGTGGTCCTCCTGCCATCCTGACTGACAAAGGAATCCTTTTATTTTATAACGGCAAAAATAAGTCGGGCACAGAAGGAGATACTCTGTATACAGCCAACTCTTATTGCGCCGGACAAGCCCTATTTGACGTCAAAGATCCTACTAAGCTAATCGATCGCCTGGATAAACCTTTCTATATTCCCGAATCAGACTTTGAAAAGAGCGGACAATATCCAGCCGGAACGGTATTTATAGAAGGACTTGTATTCCACAATCAGAAATGGTTCTTATATTATGGATGTGCCGATTCACGCGTGGCAGTGGCCGTATATGATCCTCGCAAAAAATAAGGAAAACATTCATGAAGAAGATAACAATTTGTAAAAGATAGATTAAGACATGAAAAAACTTATTTGTATTGATTGTGGCAGCCTGTATGACATGTACTGCTGCGTTTGCACAAACTGTGAAACCTTTTTAAGGAGGGTGAGAGAGCAGTGTTCCTGGGAAATAGTATAACGGATGGTGGTCATTACCATTCATACATCTGGTTATATTATATGACTCGTTTTCCGGATATGCCTATCCGTGTTTTCAACGGTGGTATTGGTGGAGATACAGCTTATGATATGAATAAACGTCTGGATGGTGATATTTTTGCGATGAAACCTTCCGTGTTGATGGTTACTTTTGGTATGAATGATTCCGGATATTTTGAATATAACGGTGATAAGCCCAAAGAATTCGGTGAGCAGAAATATCAGGAAAGTATAAAGAATTACCAGCAGATGGAGAAACGTTTTAAAGATCTTCCTGATACCCGTATCGTGATGGTCGGAACTTCTCCGTATGATGAAACCGTACAACTCAAAGAGAATACACCGTTCAAGACAAAAAATGAAACCATCAAACGGCTTGTTGAATATCAGAAAGAATCGGCAGCTAAGAATAATTGGGAATTTACCGATTTAAATGCTCCTATGACAGCTCTTAATCAGCAATATCAGCAGAAAGATCCTACCTTTACCCTTTGTGGCAGTGACCGTATTCATCCCGATAACGACGGACACATGGTAATGGCCTATCTTTTCCTGAAAGCCCAGGGATTTGTAGGTAAGGAAGTAGCGGATATGGAGATTAATGCTAATAAAAACAAGCCGTTAAGTCGGAAAATTGTACCGTTTCAAATATAAAGAAGAACGGAAAAGATTTGAGTTTTGACTATTTGGCAGAAGCTCTTCCTTATCCTTTAGATACTATTGCTCGTGGTTGGGGACAGAAAAAGAGCCAGGCAGAAGTGCTGAAAGTTGTTCCTTTTATGGAAGAGATGAACCGTGAAACGTTGAAAGTAACAGGACTGAAAGGCAATTATAAGTTGTTGATAGACGATGAAGAAATTGGAACTTGGAGTGGAGATGAACTGGCAAAGGGCATTAATCTTGCTGCTGAATCCAAAACTCCCCAGTACCAACAAGCATTGACGGTGATGCACCTGAATGAATATCGTTGGGAAATTGAAAGAACATTCAGAGAATATGCGTGGTGTGAATTCGGCTTTTTCCAGCAAAAGGGATTGTTGTATGCTGACGACAGAAAAGCGATCGAGGTGATGGATGAAAACTTGGATAAAAACGTTTGGTTGAAGGGACGTCGTGATATGTATTCAAAGATGATGTTTGAAGCTGTCCGTGATGCTCGCCAACAGGAAATGGATGTTCTTATCAATAAGATTTATGAAATAAATAAGCCTGTTGTAAGAAAGATTTTACTTAGAAAGATATGATGTGATAACAACGTACAAATACGATAGAATACTCACCGTAATGAGAAAGAATTCTCACTGTAATGAGAACTTTTTCTCATTGCGATGAGTATTTTTTCTCATTACGGTGAGAATCGTTGAGAATATATGAATAGATAAGTACTCTTTGTAATAGCCTGATAATGTACTCCTTATTGTAGCTTTTGCATTAAAGAGACTACCTTTATTGAATTCTTAATTCTTTTTCCAGAAATCGGAAGTGAAAAGTAGTAATACTGTAAACAATTCCAAACGTCCCAAGAGCATTAAAAAGAAAGCAGCCATTTGGCGGCATCAGGCAATTCACTCCACGAGAAAGCCGGGCCACAGGTACCAAGGCCCGGTCCCATATTACCCATACTTGAAACAACGGTTCCGATTGATTCCAGAAAACCGACTCCCAGCCCCATCATGATAAGTATGCTGATGATAGCGATGACTGCATATAAAAAAGTAAAGGCCAATACTGTAGACTGGATGGAAGGAGAAATAACCTGTTTGTTAACTCGCACCGGGAGCACGGCATTAGGGTGAAGAATATGTTTGAATTCGTTTTTCACAACCTGAAACAGGATAACCATACGAATACATTTTATACCTCCTGTTGTACTGCCGGCACAGGCTCCGATGATCATCACTATTACAAGGCATCCCCAAAGGATAGAAGGCCAAAGCATATAATCGGCTGTGGCAAATCCCGTAGAAGTTTGCAAGGAAATCACTTGGAAAAGTGATTTACGGAACGCTTCTTCTATCTCCATAGAAGAAGTCTGATGAAGCCAGACTGCAATAAATATAGTAAAGAAAGAAACACACCAGAAATAGAATTTTAGCTCTGCATCATGAATGAACTTCTTTATTTTTTCCATTGAACATCAACAGTAATAGCGTGAAGTTGATGCCCGAAAGAAACATGAAAATAGAGATTACATAATCTATATAAGGAGAGTGGTAATATTCAATACTAGCTTGTTTGGTAGAAAATCCGCCGGTGCTGGTTGTCGTGAAAGCATGGCATATACGTCAAACACACTCATACCTCCAAATACTAATAAGACAATCAATGTCCCTGTCATTCCGGCATAGATACCCCATATCCATTTGGCGGTAACGCCGATACGGGGATGTACTTTGTCATGAGTAGGACCGCTGGCTTCGGCAGCGAATACTTGAATGCCTCCCATTCCGAAAATCGGCAGAACGGCAATTGTGAAAAATACAATTCCCAAACCTCCTATCCATTGTGTCATTGCCCGCCAGAAAAGGATTCCGTGTGGCATTGATTCAATGTTGTTCATAATGGTAGCACCCGTACTGCTGAATCCGGACATCGTTTCGAAAAAAGCGTCCGTAATACTCGGGATATATCCACCTATATAATAAGGTAACATTCCGAAAAGCGAGAATGCAATCCAGGCAGTACTGACAATGACATATCCGTCACGACGGTTGAGCGACTTTTCCGCACCTTTGCCAATTGCAAGCATCAATATACCGACGCCTGTGGTGATAGCCGATGAAATCAGGAAACTCTGCAAATCGTTTTCTTTGTAAAAAAGAGAGACAGCTCCACAACATAGCAGCATAGCTGTTTCTATCAGAAGCAGGAATCCTATGATCCGGTATATCATCTTCGAGTTAATCATAAACAAGCTGCGGTTAATACTTAAAACCTAATACTTAATTAAAGAATTTCTCAATCTTTTTAATCATCATACTCAGGCAGAACACAACGACATGGTCGCCCGGTTGTATCAGCGTGTCACCGGTTACAAGTACTCCTTCACCATTACGAATCATACCTCCGATAGTGGTTCCTTTCGGAAGGCCAAGGTCTTTGATAAAATGTTTGGTAATCTTGGCACCTGCCGGCACGGTGAATTCCGCTACATCTGCATTGGCAAAAGTCAGGCATTTCACATTGGATACATCCGCATCCAACATCATTTGGTAAATATGGCTGGCGGCAATCATCTTTTTGTTAATAACCGTACCGATGTCAAGGCTTTCGGCCATGCCGATATAATCAATGTTTTCTACTTCTGCCACTGTTTTATTCACACCCATACGTTTGGCGGCAAGACAGGCAAGGATGTTCGTTTCGGAGTTTCCGGTCAGGGCGACGAAGGCTTCTGTATTCTTCAACCCTTCTTCAATCAGAAGATCCATGTCACGGCCGTCTCCGTTGATAATCATAGTCTTGTCATCCAATAACTCAGTCAGGCGGTTGCAACGGTTGATATCGTTATCTACGATTTTCACCTGCATATAGTCCGGTACGTATTGTGCAGTACGGACAGCAATGCGGCTTCCGCCCATAATCATCACATTACGCACATCGGCGTAATCTTCTTTACCGGCAATTTTCCGGATATAAGGGATATATTTGCGGGTGGTCGTAAAATAAACAATATCATGCAATTTGATAACGTCATCTCCACGCGGGATAATTGTTTCTGTTCCACGCTTAATGGCTACCACATGGTAGGGGATATTCGGGCCACCTAATTCATAGAGTGGAATATTCAGAATCTCCGCTTTTTCACGCATCTTGGTACCTATTAAGATCAGAGCACCTCCACAGAACTCCCACCATTGGCGTACCCAGCTCATGCGCATGGAAGATACGATTTCTTTAGCGGCAAGCATTTCCGGATAAATCAGGGAGTCTACGCCCAGTTTCTGAAAGAATTCTTTATTTTTGGGCAGAAGATATTCGTAGTTGTCGATGCGGGCAACGGTCTTTTGGCCCTAAGTTGGTAGCCAGCATACAAGCGGTCATGTTCCTGCTCTCGTCCGGGGTGACGGCAATGAACAAGTCGGCTTCTTTCACACCTACTTCCTTTAAACCGGAAATAGAAGAAGGGGAGGCGGTGACCGTCAGCAAATCGAAGTTGGAACTAAGTGCGGTTAGTTTTTCCTCGTCATCGTCCATTAGGATGATATCCTGTTTTTCCCGGGACAATAATTTAGCCAGGTGGGTGCCTACGTTACCGGCCCCTGCAATAATAATCTTCATTTTCAGTTAGTTAATTCTTTAACTCCACTCATGCTTAGCTGAAGTGCACATTGCTTTAAAAGTTCTTTAGTGATGCTGTCTTCATCCATTCCGCAGAGTTGGTATAGTTGTGCTATTGTGCCATGTTGAACGAATTTATCCGGGATTCCGATACGTTTCACGGTCGGAGTATATTCATGGTCGGCCATAAATTCGAGTACGGCACTTCCCATTCCTCCCTGAATCACTCCATCTTCTATGGTAACGATGTGGCGGAACTTCCGGCCTACCTCGTGCAGCAGTCCTTCATCCAGTGGTTTGAGGAATCTTAAATCGTAATGTGCAATGCTTTTGCCCGATTCGGTTTCGGCACGGGCAATGGCAGTAGCCGCTTTATTTCCGATAGGACCTATGCTGATAACTGCGAGGTCTTTACCGTCCTTCAATTTCCGTCCCTTACCTACGGTAATTTCTTCGAGCGGACATTTCCAGTCGACTAATACTCCGCGACCTCTGGGGTAACGTATGGCAAACGGACCTTTGTCAGGCAGTTGGGCTGTGTACATCAGACGGCGTAATTCATGTTCATCCATAGGCGATGCAATCGTCAGGTTAGGTATCGGACGCAGATAAGCCATGTCAAAAACTCCGTGATGAGTAGGACCGTCTTCGCCAACCAGTCCGGCGCGGTCGAGACACAAAACAACTGGGAGATTCTGAATCGCTACGTCGTGGATGATATTATCATGCGCCCGTTGCATAAAAGAAGAATAGATGTTGCAGAAAGGTTGCAAACCGTCTTTTGCCATACCTCCGGAGAAGGTGACGGCGTGTCCTTCGGCAATTCCTACATCGAAAGCCCGTTTAGGCATTTTAGACATCAGTATGTTCATCGAACAGCCACTGGGCATGGCCGGGGTAACGCCTACAATTTTAGGATTGGCTTCGGCCAGTTCCACAAGCGTATTTCCGAATACGTCCTGGAAAAGCGGGGGCATTCCTTCGGTGTTGGCAATGAAACGTTCGCCGGTGACGGGATCGAATTTGCCGGGAGCATGCCATTCGGTAGCGTGTTTCTCTGCCGGTCCGAATCCTTTTCCTTTGATAGTATGCAGGTGCAGGATTTTAGGTCCTTGCATATCTTTGATATCACGTAATATGCGGGCGAGGTTCTTCACATCGTGTCCGTCTATCGGACCGAAGTAACGGATATTCATCCCTTCAAAAATATTCTGTTGCTGTGCCGCCATTGATTTCAGGCTATTTCCGAAACGGATGAGCGCTTTGCGGCGTTCTTCGTTTAAAATGCCAAGCTTGAACAGCATGCGCGAGAGCTTGAAACGTAGCTGATTATAGCGGTTGGAAGTTGTTAAGTTGAAAAGATACTGCTTCATGCCTCCTACGCTGCGGTCGATTGCCATATCATTGTCATTCAGGATAATGAGCAGGTTGTTCGACGTGGTTGATGAATTGTTCAGTCCCTCGAAAGCCAGTCCGCCACTCATCGAACCATCACCGATGACAGCTATGACATGACGGTTGGAATCTCCGTTCTGAGCAGCGGCAACTGCCATGCCGAGAGCAGCAGAAATAGAATTGGATGCATGTCCGCAGGTGAAAGTATCGTATTCACTCTCCTCCGGTGAAGGAAAAGGACGGATTCCTCCCAACTTCCGGTTGGTGGAGAAAGCTTCCCGTCGTCCCGTAAGAATCTTGTGTCCGTATGCCTGATGACCCACATCCCACACAATACGGTCATAAGGCGTATTGTAGACGTAGTGTAAGGCTACGGTCAATTCCACTGTCCCCAAACTCGCAGCGAAATGTCCCGGGTTGCAGCAGAGCTCTTTAATAATGTCTTGCCTTAGTTCATCGCATACTTCCGGCAGTTGTTCTACGTTTAGTTTACGTAGGTCTTCGGGGTAATTAATAGCGTTTAGCAAGTTATATATCGGTTCATTATTCATGATTCTAGGAAATTTAGTGCAAAAATACGAAAAGAATAGGAACCTTTAATGGAAAAATACGAATTGTACTTGTGGAACCTGAAATGGAATACACATCTTTATTGTACTTTTGCTTCGTGAAAAGGAATTAATAAGGAGAAAAAATATATGGATTTTCGAACGAAGGTTGAACTGCCCGCAAGCTTGCCGCCTGTTACTCATGCCGGACAAATACTTCTGCTGGGCTCCTGTTTTGCAGAAAACATGGGTAGGCAACTGGCGGAAAACAAATTCAGGGTAAAAGATGTGAATCCTTTTGGAATATTTAAGACTCTACAATCCCTTTTCTGTTTCAACAGCCTTCTAAGTTGAAATATTAAATTCTAAGGGAAGGTCAAAGGTATCAGGAGGAAGATTTATTTGCTTATAAGGAGTGTTGGCATAGCCCGATGCATCATGGCTCATTCTCCGCAGCTACGGCGGGCGAGGTCATCCGGAATATAAATCATCTAGAATTATGATTGTGAACGAATACACTTCATTGATTGCCGGTATGACGGCACGTAATCCGAATCTGAAGATTCTCTTTACAGTCAGCCCGATCCGGCATATTCGTGACGGAATGCATGCCAATCAACTTAGTAAATCGACCCTGTTGCTTACAATCGACCGCTTGCAGCAATTGTTTCCGAAGCAGGTTTTCTACTTTCCTGCTTACGAGATAGTACTTGACGAATTGCGCGATTACCGGTTTTATGCCGATGATATGTTGCATCCGTCTCCATTGGCCGTGAACTACCTGTGGAAATGCTTTTCTGATTCCTTTTTTTCTGCTGAAACAAAGCAGGTTATGACAGAAGTGGAGGATATCCGCAAAGATATGGCGCACAAACCCTTTCATCCCGAATCAGAGGCGTATCAACGCTTTTTAGGACAAATAGTGTTAAAAATAGAACGACTTATCGGAAAATACCCGTACTTAGATTTTCAAAAAGAAACAGAACTATGTCATATGCGATTGAATCCATAGCCAAAAGTATCGGTGCCCGCCGTGTGGGCAAACATAAAGCGACTATTGATTGGCTGCTAACAGACAGCCGCTCTTTGAGTTTTCCGGAAGAAACTCTTTTTTTGCTTTAACTACCAAACGAAACAGCGGAGCCCGTTATATCCCCGATTTATATGACCGGGGCGTACGTAATTTTGTAATTACGGAAGAAGACTTTGAGAATTTTAAGAATGGAGAACTAGGAAAGCTCTCCACCCTCAATTTCCTCATCGTTGCCAATCCGTTAAAGGCTTTGCAGAAGCTGGCTGAAATACATCGGGAGGAGTTTAAAATTCCGATTATCGGTATAACAGGGAGCAATGGAAAGACGATTGTGAAAGAGTGGTTACACCAGTTACTGAGTCCCGACCGTCGTATTGTCCGTTCGCCGCGTAGCTATAATTCACAGATTGGTGTACCTTTATCGGTCTGGCAACTGAATGAAGAAGCAGAATTGGGCATATTCGAAGCCGGTATTTCTGAAATGGGAGAGATGAATGCTTTGAAGCGGATGATAAAGCCGACTATTGGCATTCTGACTAATATTGGCGGTGCTCATCAGGAAAACTTCTTCTCATTACAGGAGAAGTGCATGGAGAAACTGACTCTTTTTAAAGATTGTGATGTCGTAATTTATAACGGAGATAACGAACTTATCAGCAATTGTGTAGCAAAGTCGATGTTGACAGCTCGTGAAATAGCATGGAGCCGTAAGGATATTGAACGTCCGTTATATATTAGCCGGGTGACTAAGAAAGAAGATCATACTGTTATTTCCTACCGTTATCTGGATATGGATAATACTTTCTGCATCCCGTTTATTGATGACGCTTCCATAGAGAATGTACTGAACTGTCTGGCAGCCTGCCTCTATTTAATGACCCCCGCCGATCAGATAACAGAGCGTATGGCACGTCTTGAACCGATTGCCATGCGTTTGGAAGTAAAAGAAGGAAAGAACAATTGTGTATTGATTAATGATAGTTATAACTCGGACTTGGCTTCATTGGATATCGCTCTTGATTTTTTGGTACGTCGTTCGGAGAAGAAAGGATTGAAACGTACATTAATCTTGTCGGATATTTTAGAAACAGGACAAAGTACCGCTACACTTTATCGTCGTGTGGCACAGTTGGTACGGAGTCGTGGAATAGACAAACTGATTGGCGTAGGAGCAGAGATTTCTTCCTGTACCGCTCGTTTTGACGATGCGTTGGAACGTTATTTCTTCCCGAATACAGAAGCTCTTCTGGCTTCGAATCTGCTGAAATCACTTCATTCGGAAGTAATTCTGATTAAAGGTTCCCGTGTGTTCAACTTTGATCTGCTGTCCGAAGAACTGGAACTGAAAGTGCATGAAACGATTCTGGAAGTAAATCTCGGTGCAATGGTGGAGAACCTGAATCATTATCGTGCGATGCTTCGTCATCCCGAAACGAAAGTGATCTGCATGGTAAAGGCTTCCGCTTATGGAGCCGGTTCGTATGAAATAGCCAAGACATTGCAGGAACATCATGTCGATTATCTGGCTGTAGCCGTAGCCGATGAAGGTTCCGAACTTCGTAAAGCAGGTATTACTTCTTCTATCATCATAATGGACCCTGAGCTCACAGCATTCAAGACTATGTTCGACTATAAACTGGAACCGGAAGTATATAATTTCCATTTGCTCGACGCATTGATAAAAGCCGCCGAAAAAGAAGGTATCACCAACTTCCCATTCACGTAAAACTGGATACGGGTATGCATCGGCTAGGTTTTGGCATTGATGAGATTCCCTTGCTGATTCGTCGCTTGAAAGCTCAGAACGCTGTGATTGCCCGTTCGGTGTTCTCTCATTTTGTAGGTAGTGATTCGCCTCAATTCGATTCTTTTACACGTCAGCAGATAGAATTATTTGAGAAAGGTTCGCAAGAATTGCAGGCCGCCTTCTCTCATAAGATTCTCCGTCATATCTGTAATACGGCAGGAATCGAACGTTTCCCCGAAGCACAGTACGATATGGTGCGCTTGGGAATCGGACTTTATGGAGTCAGCCCGATAGACAATTCGATAATACATAATGTAAGTACGCTCAAGACCACCATCCTTCAGATTCGGGACGTGCCTGAAGAAGATACGGTAGGATATAGCCGGATGGGGCATTTGGTACGCCCTTCACGCATTGCAGCTATTCCTATCGGTTATGCGGACGGATTAAACCGCCATTTGGGACGTGGAAACGCTTACTGTCTGGTGAATGGAAAAGAAAGCTCCTTATGTAGGGAATATCTGTATGGATGTTTGTATGATTGATGTAACGGACATCGATTGCCGTGAGGGTGACCAGGCGATTATCTTCGGTGATGATCTTCCGATTACTGTCCTTTCTGATAAACTGGATACGATTCCTTACGAAGTGTTGACTAGTATATCCACTCGGGTAAAGCGGGTTTATTATCAGGATTAGTTCATAACAGAGCAACACTGAGTTTCACAGGGTGGGCAAAATAATAAAAAACTCCGTGGAACTCTGTGCTACTCTGTGGCGAAAATGTTATATTTGCACCAACTAGTAGAAACCTCTTATCAAATAAACTTATGACAAACTTATTATTGTTAGGCTTTTTGCCCAGTGGTTCCGAATGGATTATTATCGCTTTGGTTATCCTTCTTCTTTTTGGTGGAAAGAAAATTCCTGAATTGATGCGCGGATTAGGCAAAGGCGTAAAGAGCTTCAAGGACGGAGTAAATGAAGCGAAAGATGAAATAAATAAGGCGAAAGACGAAATTGACAAACCGGCAGATTCAGCTAAGTAAAGAAGAAAGTTCGAATGGCAGAAATGACCTTTTGGGATCATTTGGATGAACTGCGTAAGGTACTTTTTCGGGTAGTTGGAGTTTGGTTTGTATTGGCAATAGGCTATTTTATTGCTATGCCCTATCTCTTCGATCATGTAATACTTGCGCCTTGCCACAATGATTTCATATTCTACGATTTATTACGATACATCGGACAGAAATTCGATCTGACTGATGATTTTTTTACGCAAGATTTTCATGTGAAGTTAGTCAATATTAACTTGGCTGCTCCTTTTTTTATCCATCTGTCAACGGCTTTTATGTTGTCGGTAGTGACTGCCATACCCTATCTCTTTTTTGAAATATGGCGTTTCATTAGTCCTGCCCTTTATCCCAATGAACGTAAAGGAGTACGGAAAGCCCTGACAATAGGTACATTCATGTTCTTTATCGGTGTTTTGTTGGGGTATTTTATGGTCTACCCGTTGACACTTCGCTTCCTTTCTACTTACCAATTAAGTTCAGAAGTAGAAAACATTCTCTCGCTCAATTCATACATTGACAATTTTATGATGTTGATTCTCTGTATGGGACTTGCTTTTGAACTTCCGCTGGTGACTTGGTTACTCTCTTTGTTGGGAATAGTCAACAAGTCTTTCTTGCGGAAATATCGTCGTCACGCTGTTGTTGTCATCGTGATAGCCGCCGCTATAATCACTCCTACGGGCGATCCCTTTACGTTGAGTGTGGTAGCTATTCCTCTTTATCTGTTGTATGAAATGAGTATTTTGATGATAAAAGACAAGAAGGAAGAAGATATAACAGAAGAAGTTTAAATATCGTCGGGTATTTGAAGGCACTCATTTACATAAGAATTAAGATTTATCACGTACCTTTGTTTTATGGAAGCAAATGAAGGAATAGAATCTTATGAACTACTGCTGGCTGTTTGCCGGGAGAAAGGTGTGGAATTGGTTGTTGGCTATAAACAAATGCGTGATTTGTTGGAACGTATTTGTCGTTCGGAGATGCAGAATGAGAGTCTGCAAATGACCGACCTTTCCGCCAGAATCAGTTTTGTAGGTGCCAAAACCGGACTTACTTATGCAGAGCAGAATCGTTTGCATACATTCCGTCTGACTTCTAATCGGGTTTTGAATCACCAGCTTGTTCCTACCCGGGAGAATCTTTTGCGAGACGTCAAGACATTGGCTTTTCTTATCCGTAAATTGTCCGGTGAAGATGTTCCTGTTGAATTATACCGTTTGCTACCCCGTACTGATGCAACTTATCTGGTTGCACCTCCTGCCCTTGAACGTGTGCAACGGATGCGCGTCTGCTTTCAGTATGCCGATAAACAATATTTATATGTAACTCCGTTGGATGAAGTATCGGAGAAACCTTATTTGGTTCGCTATAACATTCCTCAGATAAACGAAGAATTTGCTGAAACCTGCCGGCTGCTATGGCAATATGCCCAAATAAATCTATTAGACGTTGCGGTAGATGAAGCGGGCGTATTGACCCCTTCATTTATCGTTCTCGAACCGGATTACCTGCTTGACATCAGTTCCCTTGCCGAATGTTTCCGCGACTACGGGCATCATCCGGCAAACTATGTTCTTTCCCGCCTTCAGCCGATTGAGAATGCACGCCCTTTGTTGCTGGGAAACATTGCCAACCTTTTTCTGGATGAATGGATTCATGCACAGGAAGAAGAAATTGATTACCGTGCGTGTATGCAGAAAGCTTTCCGGCGCTATCCTATCGAATTGGCAGCCTGTCCCGATTTGCGTGACAAGGAAAAGGAACGCCGGTTCTTCGATGACTGTAAACTTCACTTTGAGCATATCCGTGAAACGGTAAACGATACTTTCCATGCTGCCGGATACGAACTGGATAAGACGGATGCCGTGCTCGAACCGTCTTATATTTGCGAAGCACTCGGACTGCAAGGGCGTCTCGACTATATGCAGCGGGATATGTCCTCTTTCATCGAAATGAAATCGGGTAAGGCTGACGAATATGCTATCCGTGGCAAAGTGGAGCCGAAAGAGAATAATAAAGTGCAAATGTTGCTTTATCAGGCAGTCCTGCAATATTCTATGGGAATGGACCACCGGAAAGTGAAAGCTTATCTGCTATACACCCGCTATCCGTTGCTTTATCCTTCCCGTCCTTCCTGGGCACTGGTGCGTCGGGTGATCGACTTGCGCAACCGCATTGTTGCTGATGAATATGGAATTCAGTTACGGAATAGTCTGGAGTATACCGCGCAGAAACTAGAAGGCATCAATTCCTTCACCTTGAACGAGCGAGGTTTGAAAGGGCATTTTTGGGAAACCTACCTGCGTCCTTCCATTGACAATTTCCAGTCGAAATTGAAAGCACTCTCTCCTTTGGAGAAAAAATATTTCTATGCAATATATAACTTTATAACAAAAGAACTTTATACCTCCAAATCCGGAGATGTGGATTATGAGGGACGCACCGGAGCCGCTTCCTTGTGGCTTTCCACTTTGGCGGAGAAATGCGAAGCAGGAGAGATTCTTTATGATTTGAGAATAAAGGAGAATCATGCGGCCGATGAACATAAAGCCGGACTTACGTTGGCCTTCCCTCCGGAAGAGAAGGTGGGAGGAGAAAGAACTTTTCTCCCTAATTTCCGTCAAGGCGATGCCATTATCCTTTATGAACGTAACCGCGATACAGATAACGTTACCAATAAAATGGTTTTCAAGGGCAATATTGAATATCTGACGGATCATGAAGTCGGAATCCGTTTACGTGCTACCCAGCAGAATCCTTCCGTACTTCCTGCCGAAAGCCTTTATGCGATAGAACATGATACGATGGATACAACATTCCGCTCGATGTATCAAGGATTATATGCTTATCTGTCTGCTACGCAGGAACGGCGCGATTTATTGCTTTCTCAGCGCCCGCCGGAGTTTGACGAATCATTGGATATACTCATAGCTCAAGCGGAAGACGACTTCACCCGCGTTGCATTGAAAGCGAAAGCTGCAAAAGATTACTTCCTGTTAGTCGGTCCTCCGGGGACGGGTAAGACCTCCTGTGCCCTGAAGAAAATGGTGGAGACTTTCCATGCCGATAAAGACTCACAAATTCTTCTACTTTCGTATACCAATCGTGCTGTTGATGAAATATGCAAGTCGCTTGCTTCGATTCGTCCTGCTGTCGACTTTATCCGTGTAGGGAGCGAATTATCCTGTGATGAAGCATATCGCGGACATCTGATCGAAAACGAGTTGGCATCCTGTACACGCCGTGCTGATGTTTATGAACGTATACGTAATTGCCGTATCATGGTAGGAACTGTGGCCGCCATTTCGGGAAAGCCCGAACTCTTTCGGTTGAAGCACTTTGATGTAGCTATCGTCGATGAGGCTACTCAGATATTAGAACCGCAATTGTTAGGTATTCTTTGTGCACACGGCGAAGGCGACAGGAATGCGATAGATAAGTTTATCCTGATCGGTGATCATAAACAACTTCCTGCCGTTGTCCTGCAAAAAGCGGAGCAATCTGCTATCTATGACGAAACATTGTTGGCTATCGGGCTGACTAACCTGAAAGACTCTTTGTTTGAACGTCTTTATCGGAATTACCCTGCCGTTCACCGTTCACACGATATGCTCTGTCGTCAGGGACGTATGCATCCCAAAGTCGCCTTGTTTGCCAACCGGGCTTTCTATGGCGGACATCTGATACCGGTAGGCCTGCCGCATCAGACAGAGTCATCCGAACACATTTCCCGTCTTGCTTTTTATCCTTCACAGCCGGAGAAGGCGGGCGGGTCGGCCAAAGATAAATTATTCCGAAGCCCGTATTGTCGCAGGTCTGGCAGCTCAAATCTATGAATCTCACCGGACAGACTTTGACGATTCCCGTACTTTGGGAGTTATCACACCTTATCGCAGTCAGATAGCACTTATAAAAAAAGAAATAGAAGCGTTAGGGATCCCGGCGCTCAATCGGATATTGGTTGATACTGTCGAACGTTTTCAAGGTAGCGAGCGGGATGTGATTATTTATTCCTGTTGTATTAATAGTTATTATCAGTTAAAATTTGTGTCGAATTTAACAGAAGAGAATGGAGTGCTGATAGACCGGAAATTGAACGTAGCCCTTACTCGTGCAAGGAAACAGATGTTTGTGACAGGAGTCCCGAAATACCTGAAATCCAACCCGCTTTATGAAAGTTTATTAAATTTAATAGAGACTCAGGGGTAATTCGCTAATTTTTGCAGATGTTAGTTTTTATTCTCTCTTTATGCAATTCATTAACACCTCTATATTGAACAAACGCCTATATTTGCAACACGTTTTTTTCATAGAGATTTAGATTTAAGGTTAGAAGAATTGTGGAAGTCGTGAGACTTCCCTTTTTTTCATCTTAACGTTTACTATCCTCCATTATTAGAATGCTTCTTTTCATTTTAAAAAAGCAGGAAGATAATGTAGAATAAGTAATCCTAAAAAGCCTTCTTCGTGAGAAGAGGCTTTTTTGTTTTACTAGAATATTTTGTTTTACGAAAAACAGGAAGGTATTATTAATTGGATACCTTCCTGTTTCATTTTATATCAGATGATAGATTAATCCAATACGATAGGTTTGTACTTCGGAACTAATGCCTTCATAATCACCCAGCCTACCAGGTAAGCTACCGCACAGATACAGAACATAATGAAATATCCGGCAGGCTTGCCTTCGAATCCCATAAATGTCATGTGCGTTTCGTCGGCATGAACAAACAGCAGACCTGCACCGAACTGCATCAACATGGAACCCACACCACCGGCCATGCCACCGATACCTGTAATACTTGCAATAGCGGTTTTCGGGAACATATCACCTACAGTAGAGAAGATGTTAGCCGACCAAGATTGGTGGGCAGCACCGCCGATACCGATAAGGATAACCGGGAACCACGGAGAGAATGTACCCAATGGCTGTGCCAGCAATACCACCAACGGGAAGAAAGCAAAAATCAACATTGCCTTCATACGGGCAGCATAAGGATTCATACCTGTCTTATTAATAAAGATAGTCGGGTAGCTTACCGCCATAGATAGACAACATTGTTACGGCATAAAGGGTGAAAATCAAAGCCATTCCCAGTCCATCGGAAGTCTTGATGTCAAATTGAGTATTCAGGTAAGACGGAGTCCAGAACAAGAAGAACCACCACACACCGTCGGTCATAAACTTGCCGGCAGCGAAAGCCCATGTCTGCTTGTAAGTGAAACATTGAAGGAAAGACATCTTCTTTTCTTCTTTCACCTCTTCAATCACAGGGGCGGCGCCTTCTTCATATTTATCCTGTTCGATATAATCAAGTTCGGCTTTGTTGACGTGTTTACTCTTTGAAGGAGCATCATACATGAATACCCACATACCCATCCAGACAAAACCAAGCGCACCGATTACGATAAATGCCATTTCCCAGCCCCATGCTTTTGCGATCAACGGAATGGAAACGGGAGCGATCAAGGCACCGATAGAAGCACCGGCATTAAAGATAGAAGTAGCATAAGCGCGGTCTTTTTTAGGGAAGTATTCTGCAGTTACTTTGATAGCAGCAGGGAAGTTGCCCGCTTCACCGAGTGCAAGGATACAGCGAGCGGCAAGGAAGCAGTACATACTGACGGTAGCCAGTACAACAACCACGTCACCGGTAGCAGCCATTAGTTCGGCTGCGCTGTGCAAACCTACATATTGTTCGGTCACAATTCCGCAGAGTGCGTGAATACAAGCACCTGCCGACCATACACCGATAGCCCAGAGATACCCTTTTTTTGTGCCCATCCAGTCGATGAAACGACCGGCAAACAGCATACATATAGCATATACAATGGAGAAAACAGAAGTAATAGTACCGTAGTGTATTCGTCCCAGTGGAATTCCGGTTTGATAAATTCATCCCAGGTCAGCGATAGCACCTGGCGGTCGAGATAGTTAACTGTAGTAGCAAAAAATAGCATAGCACAGATCGTCCATCTGTAGTTTGTCATTTTTTCGCCTGTTTTTTGAAATGCATTCATGATAATGGATTTAAATAGATTTTGTTTCGTTGACAAAGGTCGGTATTTCGACTGAAAGTTATTTGTAAAAATTGGTCAAAATCATGTATTATTCGTTGCATTATAGGATGATTTTGTTGCATAGTATATGTCAGGTGTTACATTTGTATTCTTTGGGAGAAGAATATGATAAATCCGGAAAACTTCATTCTTTCCTTATACAGAGGAATGAATGAAGTTTCTCGGATTATTTATATGGTTGCAGAGATGCGCAATGACTAGCGCATTTCTGTATATTTGATCTTGTCCATGTCTCCATAATCGAGATTTTCACCTGCCATACCCCAGATAAACATGTAGTTGCTTGTTCCGGCAGCAGCGTGGATAGACCATTCCGGTGACATGATAGCTTGTTCGTTCTGCATCCATACGACGCGTTCTTCTTGAGGCTCGCCCATGAAGTGGCAGATAGCATTTCCTGCCGGTACATTGAAGTAGAAGTATGCCTCTACACGACGAGAGTGAGTGTGTGCCGGCATGGTGTTCCATACGCTACCCGGTTTCAGTTCAGTCAATCCCATTTGCAGTTGGCAAGGACCTTCTTCAAGTACGTTGTTAACAATCAACTGGTTGATAACGCGGTCGTTGCTTTCTTCCAATTTTCCGGCAGCAAATGAGTTTGCTTTCAGAGAACCTTTACGTCCGTCGATAGTAATCAACTGAGTTTTGTATTCTTTGTGAGCAGTAGCCGAGTTGATGTAGAATTTGGCAGGATTGCTTGAATCTTTGCTCTTGAAAGTCACTTTCTGCTTGCCTCTACCTACGTACAGTGCATCTTTGAATTTCAGCGTATATTCTTTGCCGTCTACGGTTACGATTCCTTCGCCACCAATGTTGATAACACCCAGTTCGCGGCGTTCGAGGAAGAATTTAGATTTCAACGGGTCGATTGTTTCAAGTACCAATTCTTTTGTTGCAGGTACTGCGCCACCGAAGATCAGACGGTCGTACATAGAATAAGTAACGTTGATTTCGTTTGGAACCATTACTTTTTCCATAAGGAAGCTACTGCGCAAGCGGTTAGTATCATACGTTTTCACGTCTTGCGGGCTGCAAGCCACTTGCATCTTGTAATTCACCTGGGCGGAGGCAGACATTGCTGCGATACCCAACATCATTGCAATTGCTAATTTTTTCATCTTTCGAATCTTTATTTGAATTATATATTATGTACTACTTGTTGTTCAATGCTTCTTTTGCGTCGTTTCTAGTCATGCGGATACGGTTGTAGATAGCCATTCCGAGTGCCAGTACCACGAGGATGGCAGGGCCGATAATCTTCAGACTGTAAGTCAGGTGGAAGATACCCCAGCAGAAGAGACTGGAAGCAAAGTCGAGTGCGCCGCCTTCAAAGCCTGCGGGGATATTTACTGTCGGGTCGCCCGTAGCAGCATATACGTCTTTTGCGGCCAGTGTGAAGAAGCCTGCCAGTCCTGTTACGAAATACAGACCTACAATCAATGCTACCAGGCCGATAATAAATGATTTCACTACGTTACCTTTTGTAATAGGCAGAATCATCGGGAACAGGTAGAACATACCTGCCAGAGAAGCCAGCGGTAAGAAACGGTTGCCCGGAAGGATGACTGCAAGGAATATAGTTACGGGAATCAAAAGCAGGGATACCACCAGTGTCGTCGGGTGTCCGATAACCAGTGCAGGGCTCATACCGATGCTCAAACCGGTGTTATTCTTATATTTTCTTAGCGATCAGTTCGCGGGTAGCGTCAGAGATCGGTTTCAGACCTTCGATAAAGAGGCTGGTGATACGTGGAATCAATTCCATCACCGCACCCATCTTGATACCCAGTCCTAATATGCTCGGAATGCTGTCTACCACTTCTTTCCAGCTTCCGCAACCTAGCGCGCCGATACCGCAACCGATTACGATACCCAGGAACAACGGTTCACCCATCAATCCGAATTTCTTTTTCAATCCTTCAGAGTCGATATTCAGTTTGTCGAATCCCGGAATTTTATCCAATAGTTTATTGATTACAATAGCAAACGGAACGAAACTTTGGCAGAACGGTTGAGGAATAGAGATACCGTCCATTTTATCATAGAACTTCTGAAAAGCAGGAGCAGTCATATCTGCCATTACCAGTGTAATGATGTAGCAGATGATAGCAGCGAAGAATCCCCAATAGATATTGTCGGAAGCGAAGTAGACGATAGCACCGATAAATGCGAAGTGCCAATAGTTCCAAAGGTCGATATTAACAGTACGGGTTGTTTTGGTAAGCAACATTAATAAGTTAACTCCCAAGCAAACAGGGATAATGAAAGCACCGACTGAAGTGTTGTAAGCTACCGCCGCAGCAGAAGGCCAACCCATGTCGAAAATTCCAATTCCAATCCGTAGATTTCAACCATTTTACTTAATGCCGGACCCAGACTGCTGGTGAGCAATGCCGTCACTACTGATAAACCAACGAAACCGACACCAACCAACAAACCGCTCTTCAGCGCTTTGGGAAGTTTAATACCGATACATACTCCTAAAATCGTGAAAATGATTGGCATCATTACTGCCGCTCCAAGACCGATAATGTACTTAAATACTTCTTCCATTCTGTTCTATTTTTCTCTGTTTTAATGATAAATTACCTGTGTTTCCCCAGAGGGCATTAGTTTTAAACCGTGCCAAAAGTAAGACCTTTTTTGCTTTCTTCCAAAACGAAACTCTTAATTTATCAGATATTGCATCAAAAATGGACATTTTTGACGTTTGCGTGCACAAAAATAGTCGTTTCCGTGCACGAAAAACAAAAAATGCACCTAGTTGATTAAAAATTCCTATCCGGTTTGGAAGAAATACACTACTTTCGTAGCGTGAAAAACAAGTATGTTGAATCCTTAAAATAACAAACCATGAGACGAACCCTTGCATCTGTTCTTTTTATATTGCTTACACTGGCTGCAATCATTCCCTCGATGTCGGCGCAGCAGGTAGATAAGAAACTCCCCTGGTCTGTGCGACTGACTCAATCAGAAATGATCCGTTGCCCGGAATCCTGGCAGCTCGACTTTCAGCCCAAGCTGAAGTGGGATTATTGCCACGGACTTGAATTGGGAGCCATGCTTGATGTCTATGATACGTATGGTGACAAGAAAATCCGCGACTACGCCATTGCATACGCAGATACAATGGTGCACGAGGACGGAACGATTACCGCCTATAAATTAACCGATTACAGTCTCGACCGTATCAACTCCGGAAAAATCCTTTTCCGTATCTATGAGCAGACCAAGAATCCTAAATACAAGAAAGCGCTCGATCTGCTTTATAGCCAGTTTGAAGGACAGCCCCGTAATGATGATGGCGGTTTTTGGCACAAGAAAATTTATCCGCATCAGATGTGGCTGGACGGACTTTACATGGGAGCTCCTTTCTACGCAGAATATGCATTCCGTAATAATCTTCCGCAGGACTATGCAGATGTAATCAACCAGTTTGTCACTTGTGCCCGTCATACTTACGACCCGAAAAACGGACTTTACCGTCATGCGTGTGACGTCAGTCGCACCGAACGTTGGGCGGATCCGGTCACGGGGCAGTCGAAGCACTGCTGGGGACGTGCTATGGGGTGGTATGCCATGGCGTTGGTAGATGCGCTGGATTTTATTCCGAAGCATGAAGCCGGAAGAGATTCCCTGCTTGATATTTTGAATAATGTAGCTGTGCAGGTAAAGAAACTGCAAGACCCGAAAACCGGAGGCTGGTATCAGGTCATGGATAGAAGCGGAGATCAAGGAAACTATGTCGAATCGTCCTGTTCCGCCATGTTTATCTACTCCTTGTTTAAGGCTGTCCGCAAGGGATATATTGATAAATCTTATCTGGATGTAGCGTTGAAGGGCTATAAAGGTTTCCTTGATAATTTTATCGAAGTGGATAGGAACGGCCTGGTAACCATAACCAAGGCTTGTGCAGTGGCAGGATTGGGAGGAAAGGTATATCGTTCCGGCGATTATGACTATTATATTAATGAAACTATCCGCAATAACGATCCTAAAGCCGTAGGACCTTTTATTATGGCTAGCTTGGAATACGAACGTTTACAAAAGTAATTTCCGACAATGAAAAGGACTATTTTTAAAGGGATATTGCTAATTCTCTTTCTTGGTGTAGGAGAAACGGCAGTTTATTCGCAACAACAGCAGCGCAAAGATACGTTGGTCGTCACACGCGACGGGACAGGGGAGTATCGTAACATTCAGGAAGCCGTGGAAGCCGTCCGCGCTTTTATGGATTATACGGTGACGATCTATATCAAGAACGGCACGTATAAAGAGAAGCTGGTAATTCCCTCTTGGGTCAAGAACGTTCAGTTGGTAGGCGAAAGCGCCGAAAATACGATTATCACCTACGACGACCATGCCAATATTAACAAAATGGGAACATTCCGCACGTACACCGTCAAGGTATCGGGCAACGATATTACTTTCAAGGACTTAACGATTGAAAATAATGCGGCTCCTTTGGGACAGGCCGTGGCACTTCATACCGAGGGTGACCGGCTGATGTTCATAAACTGCCGTTTTCTGGGAAATCAGGACACTATCTATACCGGTTCGGAAGGGGCACGGCTCTTATTTACCAACTGTTACATCGAAGGTACTACCGACTTTATCTTCGGACCTTCCACTGCACTTTTCGAATACTGTGAGCTGCATAGCAAACGTGATTCGTATATCACTGCCGCTTCTACTCCTCAAAATATAGAATTTGGCTATGTCTTCAAGAATTGCAAGTTGACTGCTGCTCCGGGAGTGAAAAAGTATATTTGGGTCGTCCGTGGCGTCCTTATGCAGCGACAGCTTTTATTAACTGTGAGTTTGGAAACCATATCCGTCCCGAAGGTTGGCACAACTGGAAGAATCCGGAGAATGAAAAAACAGCCCGTTATGCCGAATTCGGAAATACGGGCGAAGGCGCAAAGACTGAAGGACGTGTAGCATGGGCCGAACAGCTTACAAAGAAAGAAGTATTGAAGTATACACCGGAGAATATCTTTAAAGAAGATAGCAATTGGTATCCTTATAAATAGGAACAGATAAGATGTCCGATCGGTTGGGGAGCTTGAAGCTTTTGTTTCCTAAGCTCGAAATCCTGGTTCCGAGGCGGGGAAACTGTAGTTTCTCTATGTGGGAACTGGAGTTTCTGCGTGTGGAAACTAGAGTTTCTAACGCTTGAAACTAAAGTTTCAGAGCCTTGAAACTGAACTTGTTCAGGTGCAAGACAAAATGTTGCAGGTGGCAGATAAAACGAAGAAGAACTAAAAGAGCGTGAAGAATATGAAAACACTAGGGGCTAAAATGATAGGATTACTGGTAGCAGCCTTTATCCTCTGTTCCGCATTTCGTGCGGATAAACCGGTCGTAACTGTCTTTATGATAGGAGATTCTACTATGGCCAATAAGAAACTGGACGGAGGAAATCCCGAACGTGGCTGGGGAATGGTACTTCCCGGATTCTTCTCCGAAGACATACGGATAGACAATCATGCTGCCAATGGTCGAAGTTCCAGAAGTTTTATCAGTGAAGGCCGCTGGGAAAAAGTCATTTCTAAGGTGAAAAAGGGAGATTATGTCTTTATCCAGTTCGGGCACAATGATGAAAAAGCTGATCCCACCCGCCATACCGATCCCGGAACCACCTTCGATGATCATCTCCGTCGCTACGTGAACGAGACTCGAGCCAAAGGGGGAATCCCCGTATTGTTCAATTCCATTGTCCGCCGTAACTTTGTTCAGCCTAAGGACACTTCCATTTTAAAAGATGTCCGCCGGACACCGGGGGAAAGTGAACCGCCGAAAGAAGGAACCGTTTTATTCGATACTCACGGAGCTTATCTGGATTCTCCCCGCAATGTGGCGAAAGAACTCGGAGTTGCATTTATTGATATGAATAAGATAACACACGACTTGGTGGAAGGACTCGGCCCGGTAGAGTCAAAGAAACTGTTCATGTTCGTCGAACCGGATCAGGTTCCCGCCTTCCCGAAAGGCCGCGAAGACAATACTCATCTGAATGTATATGGTGCACGTGTGATTGCCGAGTTGGCAGTAGAGGCAATCGGCAAAGCAGTTCCGGAACTGGCACCATATATCCGCCACTATGATTACGTGGTGGCACAAGACGGAAGCGGTGATTTCTTCACCGTTCAGGAAGCGATTAATGCGGTTCCCGATTTCCGTAAGAACATCCGCACCACGATTCTGATACGTAAAGGTACTTATAAAGAAAAGATTATCATCCCCGAAAGCAAGATTAATGTCGCCTTGATCGGAGAAGAAGGCGCGACGTTGACCAATGACGACTTCGCCAACAAGAAAAATGTATTTGGCGAGAACATGGGAACTTCCGGTTCATCGAGCTGCTACATTTATGCACCGGACTTTTATGCAGAGAATATCACTTTTGAGAACTCCGCCGGTCCCGTCGGGCAGGCAGTTGCCTGCTTTGTGTCTGCCGACCGTGTCTATTTTAAGAACTGTCGTTTTCTAGGTTTCCAGGATACGCTTTATACATACAGCAAGCAAAGCCGCCAATATTACGAAGACTGCTACATCGAAGGAACGGTAGATTTTATCTTCGGTTGGTCTACGGCTGTTTTCAACCGTTGCCACATTCACAGCAAACGGGACGGCTATGTGACCGCACCTTCTACCGACCAAGGGAAAAAGTATGGCTACGTCTTCTATGATTGTAAGCTCACCGCATCACCTGAAGCGAAGAAAGTATATCTCTCCCGTCCCTGGCGTCCGTATGCCCAAGCCGTATTTGTCCGTTGCGAACTGGGACAGCACGTCCTTCCCGAAGGCTGGAACAACTGGGGGAAGAAGGAAAACGAGAAAACTGCTTTTTATGCAGAGTATGACAGTCGTGGCGAAGGTGCCAATCCGAAGGCACGTGCCGCTTTCTCCCATCAGTTGAAAACTCTTAAAGGATATGAGATAGAAACAGTGCTGGCCGGTGATGACGGGTGGAATCCGGTAAAAAACGGAAATCATCTGTTAGATGTAAAACGTTGAACTCTTATGCCTGAAACTGAAAACTTGTTTTATTGAATAACCTGATTCTGCTAAATAGCTGGTAAAGATAGTATTAAAATCCTGTTATTTTTCTATCTTTACGCCACAGAACCAAGTGATATGATGAAGAAAACTTTACTTTCAGTGATTCTCCTGCTAGCTATTGTGTTCACGGCACATACACAGCAGCATTGCTTTTTCACCCATTACTCTACTGAGGACGGACTGTCGCAAAATACAGTCATGAGCATTCTTCAGGACCATAAAGACAATCTTTGGTTTGCCACCTGGGATGGTATTAACCGTTTTAATGGGTACACTTTCAAAACTTACAAGGCACGACAGGGAAATTACATCAGTCTGACCAATAATCGGGCGGACCGTATGTATGAAGACCGTTACGGTTTTCTCTGGTTGTTGACCTATGACAACCGCGTTCATCGCTTTGATCCGAAAACGGAAACTTTCGAGCAAGTGCCCGCAGCCGGTGAGGAGGGGAGTGCATTCAATGTACATACCATTGAAGTAATGCCGAACGGAACTGTCTGGCTGCTGACAGAAAACGACGGTGCGATTCGCATTCTGACTCATCCCGACGAGAATCATCGGCTGACATGGGATATTTATTCCAGTAAGACGGAACTGTTTCCTTCTTTACATGTATTCAAAGTTCATCAGGATAAAGCCGGTAATGACTGGCTGCTGACAGACAACGGGTTGGGCATGATTCGTCCAGGAGACAAAGAACCTGTTTCTTATTTTACGGAAACCAAAGGAAAGCTTAGCGGAATGAACCAGGCTTTCTATGCCGTGCAGGAACGTGATGAGGATATTTGCTTTGCTTCGGACCACGGACGTGTCTGGGTATATCAGAAAGGAAGCGGAGAATTTGTATTGCTCGAACTTCCGACCAAAGGGCGGATCACCTCCATTCATACGGTTGCACCGGATATGTCGGTCATCACTACGGATTCGGACGGTTTCTTTACCTGTAATCTGAAAACGAAAGCATCGGTACACTATTCATTTCTGACTTGCAAGGAGTTACCTGCCAAACCCATTCTATCGGCTTATGTAGACCGTTCTTCGGAAGTGTGGTTCGAACAGGAAGAACCGGGTGTGGTAGCTCATTTTAATCCCTCGACCGGAGTGGTGACCCGCGAGCAGATTCTTATTGAATATAGTAATCCTGAACGTTCGCGTCCTGCTTTTCATATCCATGAGGATGTGAACGGCTATCTGTGGGTACACCCGTATGGAGGTGGTTTCTCATATTTTGATCCTCAGAAGAAGCGGCTGGTTCCTTTTTATAACGGACTGGGCAGCCGTGACTGGCGTTTCTCCAATAAGATTCACTCGGCTTTCTCCGACAAACAAGGGAATTTGTGGATGTGTACCCATTCCAAGGGATTGGAAAAGGTGACTTACCGTAATGTTCCTTTTTCAATGATGACTCCCGTACCGCAGGAATATGAATCACTACATAATGAGATACGTGCCCTCTGTGAAGACAAACAGGGGAATCTCTGGGTCGGTGTGAAGGACGGTATACTTCGTATATATGACGCCGATCGAACTTATAAGGGATATCTGACGGAAAACGGCATAATTTCCACTGTCGGCACTCCCGTGAAGGGAACAGCCTATTTTATCATTCAGGATTCGAAAGGAGTGATCTGGATTGCGACAAAAGGTGACGGGCTGATCCGTGCCGAGGCAACCTCTCCTTCGGGAATGTCGTACAAGCTGACCCGTTATCTTCACCAAGAGGATGATATGTATAGCTTGAGCGATAACAATGTGTATTGTGTGTACGAAGATCATAACGGGAGAATCTGGGCGGCTACCTTTGCCGGTGGTATCAATTATCTCACGGAGAATGAGGACGGAAAGGTTTTGTTTATCAATCACCGTAACCATTTGAAAGGTTATCCTATTGATCCCTGCTACAAGGCTCGTTTTATCACTTCCGACAATAACGGCCGTTTGTGGGTGGGAACGACGACGGGTGCCGTAGCCTTTGACGAGAATTTCGAGAAACCGGAAGATGTGCAGTTCTATCACTTCTCCCGTATGCCGAACGATACACAAAGTTTGAGTAACAATGATGTGCACTGGATTATCCCCACTACGGATAAGGAACTTTATCTGGCTACCTTTGGTGGCGGACTCAACAAACTGATCTCTATCAGTGAAGACGGACATGGGGCGTTTAAGTCTTACTCGGTGCAGGACGGGCTTCCTTCGGATGTACTGCTTTCCATTCGCGAGGACGATAAACAGAACTTATGGATTAGTACGGAGAATGGAATTTGTAAATTCATCCCCTCCGAAGAACGGTTTGAAAGTTATGATGAGCGTAGTATAACTTTCCCAGTACGTTTTAGTGAGGCGGCTTCCACATTGACCGCGAAAGGCAATATGCTGTTCGGTGCCAGTGGAGGGGTTTTTATCTTCAACCCGGATTCTATCCGTAAGAGTAGTTATGTGCCTCCGATCGTGTTTTCTAAATTAACAGTAGCCAATGAGGATGTTGTGCCCGGGGAACAATCGTTGTTGCAGGCAGATATTGATGATACGGAGCAGCTGGTGCTTTCGCACGATGAGAATATCTTCTCTGTACAGTTTGCAGCGCTCGATTATACCAATCCGCAGAATGTGCAGTATGCCTACATTTTGGACGGATTTGAAAAACAATGGACCTTTGCCGACAAGCAACGTAGTGTGACTTATACGAATCTTCCGAAAGGGGAGTATGTGCTTCGTGTCCGTTCTACAAACAGTGATGGTGTGTGGGTAGAGAATGAACGTGTGCTGGATATTGTCATTCTTCCCTCGTTTTGGGAAACTCCGGTGGCATACGTACTCTATGTGCTGTTGATTCTAGTTATCATTCTTGTGGCAGTTTATATCCTGTTTACTATTTATCGGTTGAAGCATGAGGTATCCATAGAACAGCAGATTTCGGATATAAAGCTGCGTTTCTTCACTAATATTTCCCATGAACTTCGTACGCCGCTGACGCTGATTGCGGGTCCCGTTGAACAAGTCTTGAAGAATGATAAGTTACCGGAGGACGTCCGTGAACAGTTGGTGGTGGTAGAGAGGAATACTAACCGTATGCTTCGTCTTGTCAATCAGATTCTGGACTTCCGCAAGATTCAGAACAAGAAGATGAAGATGCAGGTGCAACGTGTGGATGTCGTGTCCTTTGTCCGTAAGGTCATGGATAATTTCGAAGCCGTAGCCGAGGAACATCGGATTGATTTCCTGTTTGAGACGGAGAAACAGCATTTGTTTCTTTGGGTGGATGTGGATAAGTTGGAAAAGATTGTGTTTAACCTGCTTTCCAATGCTTTCAAATATACGCCGAACGGCAAGATGATTACGATTTTTATTCGTGAAGATGAGAATACCGTTTCGATCGGTGTACAGGACCAGGGAATCGGTATTGCGGAAAACAAGAAGAAGTCGTTGTTTGTCCGCTTCGAGAATCTGGTGGATAAGAATCTTTTCAATCAGGCTAGTACGGGCATCGGGCTTTCGTTGGTAAAGGAACTTGTGGAGATGCATAAGGCTACAATTTCCGTTGACAGCCGTTTGGGAGAAGGGAGTTGTTTCAAGGTTGACTTCCTGAAAGGGAAAGAACATTATGACGAAGAAGTCGAATTTATCCTTGACGATGCGGAAGCTCCGGTAAGAATGGGGCAGGTGGTGGACATTGCCAATGCATCGCTTCAATCTGAAACTCTTGTAACGGCAGCTGGTCCGGAGTTTGAGAAATCGTCTTCGGAGGAAGAACCGTTAGCGGAAGATACTTCTAAAGAGTTAATGTTGTTAGTCGAAGATAATCAGGAGTTGCGTGAGTTTCTGCGCAGCATCTTTACTCCGGTATACAGGGTGGTGGAGGCGGCCGACGGAATGGAAGGCTGGAGTAAAGCGTTGAAGTATTTGCCGGATATTATTATCAGTGATGTGATGATGCCTGAAAAGGATGGTATCGAAATGACACGTGAACTGCGTGCGGATATGATGACTAGCCATATACCTATTATTCTGCTTACTGCCAAGACTACTATCGAAAGCAAATTAGAAGGACTGGAGTACGGTGCAGATGACTATATCACGAAACCTTTTAGTGCCACCTATCTGCAAGCCCGTGTAGAAAACTTGTTGATACAGCGCAAGAAACTGCAAAGTTTCTATCGCGATAGCCTGATGCATATCAACATGGCTGCTGTTCCTGAAGATCTGCCTATATCGGCAGAGGGGGAATCAAGAGAAGAAAACAGGACTGAACCGGAGCAGGAAGTACAACCTGCTGTTCCCGATATGTCTCCTAACGATCGTAAGTTTATGGATAAATTGGTGGAACTGATGGAGCAGAACATGGATAATGGAGAACTGGTGGTAGATGATTTGGTTCGGGAACTGGCTGTCAGTCGTTCGGTATTCTTCAAGAAGCTGAAAACACTTACCGGATTAGCGCCTATCGAGTTTATCAAAGAAATGCGTATTAAACGTGCTACACAATTGATTGAAACCGGAGAGTTTAATATGACGCAGATTTCATATATGGTCGGGATCAATGACCCGCGTTATTTCAGCAAATGTTTCAAGGCGCAGGTGGGGATGACGCCGACGGAGTATAAAGAGAAAGTGGGGAGATAATACGAGTTTAGGCACAGAGTTCTTCCTTCATGTGAAGATACTAAAAAGAGAGGTCACTTCATTCCGATGAAGTGACCTCTCTTTTTAGTATCTATGTTGTTCGTGATTTATGGCAGCCAGCGCGGGTCACCAAAACCATAACTCTGATAAAGTTCATCAGTGATAGTGAAATCAGCCTTATCCGGGTTGGCGAACGGATTGTTCTCAAGAACATTTCCTTCTGTGTCGAAGCACGTTACTGTTGTGTCCGTATTGCCTTCAGCCAATGAGATCAAGTTCTTACAGTTGTGGTAATAATTGTTCGAGTAGGTTGGCTTTCCTACGGCACTTGAGTTGGCAAAGCCGCGTTTGTTGTTGAAGTTGGCAATTACGTTGTTGGTAAACGTGTTGGTGTTACCCTTGAATCGCAGATAGAAGAAGCGATAGTTGGCTTCACCGTTACCTACATTATAGAATGTACATTTATCAATCGAAGTTACCATGTTTGCAGTTACGCTGTTTGATGCGTCATCGGCACGTAGTACGTCCCGCTTGGAGGCGGAGTTATAGATTGTGGAACTTGAAATGGTGAGATTGTTCCAACCACCTTTACGGCTATCAATAAAGTCACCACCGTCACACACGATATCATGAATGAGGGAGTTTTCTATCTTGATAGTATTTGGTACTGCTGCAACATTGATATAAATAAGTCCTTTAATATAGTTTCTTATTTCACACCCGTTAATGGTAAGGTCACCGAATCCTCCTTCTTTTTTGTATTCAATAGCCTGACTGCCATCAGTATTTGTTCCATCTAACACAACCTGATAGAGATAGAGTGAAGCGCCGTTATAGATATGGATACAAGTGTTGATTACCGGTGGCTCAGCAGAATTCTTAGCAGCAATGACTACATTGTTATTAATTTGTAATTTGGCTGCTGTCAGCACATATTCACCGGCTGCAAGAGCAAACTTACTGCCTGGTGTTGCATCTTGAATAGCAGAAACCCAATCGTCAGCAGGAGTAAGTTCGATAGCATCACTCAAATCCAGATTAGTGGTGAAAGTAGAATAACCACGAGTCTTTTCACCTAACTTCAATGTAGCTCTGTAATTGGTTTCCGGTGTAAGACCTGTGATAGTGGCGGAGCCGGAAGATATGTCGGTTGAATTCAGCGTATACGTCACAGTATTGGCACTGGAGTTTGCGGTAGTAGGAGCACAGATGACAGCATCGACCTCAATACCCGGTGTCCATGTTACTTTTACAGAAGTGCTCTGAATGTCACCGGCTTTTACCTTTTTCATGTTCTGTTCGGGGTTGGTTGTACGCTTGATGTCAACCCATTTGGATGTGCGGGAAGAATTGTTTTCATCAATGGCTCTTACGCGGATGTAATAATCAGTCTCTCCGATAAGATTGGTTAAAGTCTTTTCGGTTAAAGTTGTGGTATATGAGGCATCCGGTGTACGTTGGTCATAATCGGGACTGTCCGCATAAACTTCAAGTTCGTAAGAGGTAGCTCCTGACATTTCATTCCAACTGACAATGATGTTTACTTCCTGTGAAATACGTGCAGTGATGCCGGTTGGCGACAAGACACGATTAAGAACTAAATCATTGATATCATCTGGTTCACTACATGATGTCACTGCAACACTACCCAGGCAAACGGCAGCTAATGTACAAATTGATAGTATATATTTTTTCATTGTTGTTTAATCATTTAGTTAGTTAATACCACTCGTAATTAGAAAGATTAGGATTATCATTCAAGTTGACGTTAAAGATAGGCCAGTATTGATATTTGTCCGGGTCGCGAACATAGAGATAGTCAATAACATCTTCCAGGGCATTATCTTTGATCCAAGTGGATGCTTCGCCCTTACTGTCTGAAAATTCGGTATAGCCTTCCGGATTAATATCCATTTCACCATAGTTCAGACCGTAAAGGTTCAGTTTTGCATCCTTTTCGGTAGTCTCTATACCATTACGAGTCCAGGTATATGCGCTCATTTTATAATATGCATGGCCTGATAGCTGGCTGTAAGGATGTTTAGAATCATAATCGGTCAAACTCACAATAGCTTTCATCTTGTTTTTTGTCTCGTCCATTTTACTTTTCAACATTCCCCAACGGATAAGATCAGCTTTACGGATCAGTTCTCCGGCAAACTCATAAGCTCTCTCGTCAACAATTGCCTGGAACATCTTTTCTTTACTGAGAGCTGCTTCTGCAACATAAGCTGTAACTTCTGTTGCACGGTCGGAGGTCGCAAAAGCGCGGTTGCGAATCTTAGTCAGGTAAGGAACGGCAGCAGATGCACCATTCAACTCGTTTTCCAGTTCGGCGCGCATCAGTACGATGTCGGCATAACGCATATATTGTCTGTTGATACCGTCATCGTTTCCGGTAGGAATCATACGGTTCGTCCATTCATAACGCAACTTTCCGAAACTCCAGCTTTTGAAAGACTGAAGAGTTTGTACGCCTTTTGTCCATTGGAATGGGCAGCAAGTTATATCACGGCGCAAGTCCTTTACTGAATAGTCAAAGAAGAAAGTTGGTGTAGGACCAACCTGGCTTCCCTGAAGCATGGTTGTCATATTGTCGGCAGTGGTATGCTTGATACCGAAAGTGTACATGATACGTCCGCGTGCGGGGTTATTGCTATAACCTATCTCGAACAATGATTCACTGCCTGCATTGATAACATCTCCTGAGATTCCGTTGTTGTTGAAGATATCTTCAAAATTTGATTTTAAAGCCACGTAAGTGCCTTCCTGTTCCATTACATCTTTACAAGCTTGCAGTGCGATAGGGTAGAGACGTGTTTTGGATAGTTCCGGATCCGTACTTAAACGGTTTTCTCCGTCAAGACGCTGAGCGTAGCCGGATGCTTGCAGGCATACGCGGGCCAGGAGACCTTTTACGAAGACTTTGTTCACGCGTTCCACTGTTTGTGTGGCGTCTATCTCATTAGGCCACGCGCAAAGGTCTTGTGCCTCTTGCAAATCAATGATGAGCTGCTTGTAGATGACATCACGGTCTTCGCGTCCTGAATACATATTGTCGGCGTTCAATGAAGTCAGGCGTGCGGGAACATCTCCCCACATATTAATCAGGTCAATATAATGTAAGGCACGTAGCGTGAGCGCTTCCCCCAACAATTGTTTCATATTGGCATTTGTCAGGTCTGCATATTCACGAAGACCTTCAATAGCCAGATTGGCACGTTCGATAGCGGCATATATCTTAGCCCAAAGGTCGGTCCCGGTACTGGTGTTCATTTGATCGTTTCCGACTCCGGCATTGTATGTTGCCAAGTCTGCCTTTCCGTCGGCCTTGTCCGAACTGTTATAGTATTCTATATCTGTATTGTATCCATACCAAATGGCACGTGCACGATAGTTTTGCTCTCCAAATTCCTGATAGATATTGGCAATGGTGCCTTGCGCATATTCATAAGTACTGAAAATGTTCTTACCGTCTAAAGATGAAGGAGAACTTTGATCTAAGAAATCACTGCAAGAAGACAGACTAGCAAGAAGGGCGATAGCTGTCAATGATTTAATCGTTATATTTTTCATTTCTTTTTCGTTTTAGAAGTTTAAGTTAAGACCTATTACAAACTGGCGGCTCTTCGGGTATGCAGAGTAGTCTACTCCCGGAGTAAGAGCTGTTTTGTTTCGGGTGGAAACTTCAGGGTCGAAGCCTGAATAACCGGTCAGACAAAATACATTATAACATGTGGCGTAGAAACGCAAATTGTTAATACCCACTTTTCTAGTCAGGGACTGCGGTAGAGTATAACCTACTGTTAATGTAGACAGACGTAGGAAGGAGCCATCTTCAACAGCCCAGTCGGTCAATACATAACTGGTATAGGGTGACCACATGGTAGTATTGGCGTTTAATGCAGCCAACTGTGCGGGATCGTTTACCAAGTTTCCGTTGGCGTCAAGGTTTGTCCAACGTTTGCCTTCGGCCATAATGTCGATCATGTTACGGTAATAGTATTGATAGGACGAAGTATATTCAATCTTATTGGCATTATAAACGTCATTACCGATACTGTAAGTGAAGTTTGCACTCAAATCAAAACCATATACGCGACCTGAAAGGGCGAAACCACCACTGGCTTTAGGATTGGTATTACCGATAACGGTACGGTCTTTTTCATCAATGACATTGTCACTGTCGTCTATATTCTTCAGTTTTAAGGCACCCGGACGGAGATAACTGGCACCGATAACACCTGCATTGCTTGCTACATCTTGTTTCAATACCCATTTTTCACCGCTGGCATAATAGTCTTCAAAGTCACTTACTTCATAACGTCCGGCAGTTACATATCCGTAGATCTCACCTACTGAATGGCCTGGTTTCACGATGAAGTCATCCTGAATCTGTGTTGAGGCCCAACCGGATGATGCCGGATATTGTGATAATGTACCCAGGTTCTTTACTTTGTTTTTATTGAAACCTACGTTACCATTGAAGCTCAGCTCATAGTTTTTCTTGCTGATGATGTTCCAGGTAAGAGATATTTCAAAACCTTTGTTCTCAGTCTTACCGAGGTTGCGGTACTGGTAGTCATAACCGGAACCGGAAACAGGGAATGCGATTAGTAAATCTTTAGTCGTATTCTTATAATATTCGATGCTACCGGTCAGCTTGCCACCGAATAAGGTATAATCCAAACCAACGTTACGGGTAACGGTCGTTTCCCATTTCAAGTCCGGATTGGATGCGTAGGAACCACTTTGACCTGAGGCAATGCCGCTTGTCCAATAAGAAGGGAATTGATTGAGCCAAGTAGTAGAACCGGAAGACCATACGGGAGAAGTCTGGTCGGCGGGAATATTGTTATTACCTGCGGTACCATAAGAAAAACGTATTTTCAAATCATCAAGCCAATTCTGGGTCTTCTCCATGAACTTTTCTGAGGAAATACGCCATGCTACGGCAGCTGAAGGAAATACCCCCAACGATTGCCTTTAGAGAATTTGGAAGAACCATCGGCACGGAATGTACCGCTAATCAAATATTTGCTTTGGAAATCGTAATTGACACGTCCGAAGTAGGAAAGCAAGTTGTCGTCTGCGTTAGTATATTTGTCTACACTATAAGGAGTACCTTGTGAAGACAAGGCCCAAGCCTGAGAAGCAGTAAAGCTGACAGGAAAGAAGCTCAGACGGTCATCATTCAATGAACTTTTTTTATTGATAGTCTCTTCACCAACCAATACATTCAGGTTGTGGTCTTTATTCTTGATGATATCTTTGAAGTTGTAATTTACTGTATTGGTATTGCGGAAAGTCTTACGCTGCGTGTCGGCAAAATAAGCCATCGGATGAACACCTTCTGTATCGGAACTGTTGGTACGTGCATTGTAAGTACTTGGACCATAATATTTCTTATCAGTATTGTAATACCAGTCCAGACCGAATTCTGTTTTGAACTTGAAGTTCTTGAAGATTTCCCATAAAAAGCTTCCATTCATGTTGAAAGTCTGACGGTTCTGCTTGCGGTCTGTGTCATATACTGATGTAATCGGGTTTGTCAACTGAAAATCCGGGTCATAACTGTCACTCAAATCAGGAAAGTTAAACATCGGGTAGATCATAACGTTCTTCATGCGTGAGTCGGCTGAAGATACTTCACTCTTGCTTTCATTGGCACCTGCACCGTTTACCGTGGTATTGGCATAACGCATAGAGAAGTCGAGGCTGACTTTATCATTCACCTTGTGGTTAAGTTTTAAGCTTAAATTATCACGTCGGAAAGAAGACCCCAGCATGATAGCTTTGTCATTCATGTGGGCATATCCCATGTTGAATTTAGTTTTATCCGAACCACCGCTAATTGTCAAGCTATGATTGAAGGTATTTCCTGTACGGCCGAATACTTGGTCTTGCCAGTCATTGGTTGGGGCGTTTTCATACAAGTCTGCATCTTGCCAGTTGCCGAAAAGACTGGTAAATTTGCTTTCATTACCTCTCAACAAGGCGTATTCTCTTTGCCATTTTACGTAATCAGTTGCGCTCAATGTCTCCAAGGTCTTTGCCATTTTTTTCCAGGAATAGTAGGTATTATAAGATACACTCAGTTTTCCTTCCTTTCCGCTTTTAGTCGTTACCAGGATTACACCGTTTGCACCGCGGGAACCGTAAATAGCTGTAGAAGATGCATCTTTCAGTACAGTCATATCCTCAATATCGGATGCGGGAATGTCGCTGATAGACTCTACCGGGAAACCGTCTACGATAAACAGCGGAGTATTGTCACCTGTGATAGAACCACCACCACGTACGCGAATCTTCATTTCTGCGTCAGGAGAACCTTCGGTAGTGGTGATTTGTACGCCCGCCATTTTACCTTGCAAGGCTTCTGTTGCCGAAGCTACGGGAACGGCGCTCAATACTTCGGAACTAACCGTAGCAACGGAACCTGTGATATCTTTCCGTTTGGCTGTACCATAGCCGATAACAACGACTTCATCTAATGCTTTGGTGTCGTCAGACAAAGTTACGTCGATTTTGTTTTTTCCTTTGATTGCAATTTCTTGTGTCTTCATACCGATGTATGAAACAATAAGAGTGGCATTGGCAGGAACTTTGAGAGAGAAATCACCATTCAGATTGGTAATCGTACCATTGGAGGTATTTCCTTTTTCTACGATGGAAGCACCGATAATTGGATCTCCGGTTGCATCTTTCACATTACCGGTTGCGGTAATAGTCTGCGCTGATACGCTTAGCGAAAAAACTGCTAATATCATTAGCAGTAAAACTCGCATGTTTTTCATTCTTTTAGACATCATTTTTCTTTTAATATATAGATTGTTAATATTATAAACATTCGGTTACTTGTAAGGCTTTGTTTGTGCAAAAATAAGTCATCGACAGCGCTATCTATGTGCAATAATTGTTTTTATCATGGGAAATATTGTTTTTCCACCTCTGAGTAACAAAAAAGCGGAAGTATTGCTATATACTTTCCGCTTTCCTGTGTCTGTTTGGAAGTGTTATGTGTCAAAATTCTATTTCTTTGTGGGGAATAAATGATTGACCAGATTGTTCATATATACTTCCAGATTTGTGTATTCGGACTTAAACTATACTTAGTACCATCGGCAGGGTCGTTCGGATCCAAATTATTTTTCTTTTCCCATTCATCCGGCATACCGTCACCATCGGTATCGACTAAAGTTACTTCCGATTTATATTCCGGCCATCCTCCTACATCCGATGGCTGGTCTATCATGCCGTTGGTGCTACCGTGGGAACCTTCATAAGTATAATTACCTTTGCGGGTTTCTTCTACAATGCGTTTGTCTATTATGTCACGACGATACGTGAAGCACCGGCATATTCGAGCACGTCTTTATATGCTTTTTTCGCAGATTGCAAGGAAGTACGTTCGGCTATATTGAAAGCTTTAGAGGACAACAACTTTTTTTCAGGTGCAAAGTCGTTCTTGATTACCAGTCCGTAGGCATTGTCTCTGTTCACTTTGTAAAGAGCTTCTTTTTGTTTATCGGTGAGTTTAGAACAAGTAGGGTCCATATAATTACCATTAAAGTAGAATATACCGTGGACACCGGCTTCATTCTTATTCGTTCCATCGTCGGCGTATGCGGTAAACAAACGTTTAAAAAGAACCTTTTGTAGCGCTGAAAGGTCCCGGTTTATAATAGTTGTTAATGAAATTGTAGGAACCTCCTTCGCCGGCATAAGCTCCGTCACTACCATAATTATAGATTACATTATTGAATAAATCAACTTTTTCTTCTTCCGGTTTACCAGTATAGCGGCTTCCGCAAAGACGAGGAGTACGGTTGGTGTGATGAGCCAATAAGTTGTGATGAAAAGTTGCAGTCTGTCCTCCCCAAATGCCTCCATAGCCGTGAGCTCCTTTTTCATGAATGGAGTTGGCAAGGCTTTCGCTGATGATGCACCATTGGAGAGTGAAATTGCGATTATTATAAAAAGTGGCGCATTCATCGGTACTCCAACTCATGGAGCAGTGGTCAATGATAATATTTTGGTGGTTTTTGATGCCGTTCATAGCGTCGTCTCCTTTTTGTTTGATGTCAACTCCCATGCGTGAGCGGATAAAACGGACAATTACATTGTCTGCTTGAATGGAGAAAGTATAGTTTTTTAGGCAGATACCGTCACCTGGAGCTGTTTGTCCGGCAATGGTTAGGTCTCCATTGTTGACTCTCAGAGGTTTTTGCAGCTCTATGATTCCGTCTACTGCAAAAACGATTGTGCGAGTACCTTTTTGGTTGATAGCCCAACGGAAAGTTCCTTCGGAACCGTCATCGGCTAGTGAAGTCACTATATATACAGTACCTCCCGCACCTCCTGTTGTATACTTTCCGGCACCATCTGCTCCGGGAAAAGCTATAATTTTGTTTCGATCAGGGGTCGGATAGTCTTTCTTCTCATTATTGACACTTTTATTATCCTGTATATCAATGGATATATAGGTTGTCGCACTTACCATTATAGGTATAGTGAGTAAAATGCACAGTGCTGCCGGTAGTTTTTTATTCATGCTCTTTCTTTAGTTGATTATTGTTTTGATATGGAACTTTATTCTGATTTTCGTTTTAATGGCGTAAAGGTATGAATATTTAGGTAGCTACGTGTGTAATAATTGTTATTCGCATAGTATTTATTGTTATTTGAAACTTGTCTTTTTTTTAATTCAACCATAATTAATCAACAATAAATACAAAGTGAAAAACAAATATTGCACATGAGTATATTTCTGTTTCCATACTTTTTGTGAGGTGAACTCGTTCGTAATAAAAAGGATAATCACTTTAAACTATCAGGAACATGAAAAGACTAATAAAAGGACAACTTGTTATTTGGGTTTATAAAGAAAATATATTGGGAATTATGTTGTCGGCTTTCCTTTTTGGGGGAGTAGTTGCCTGTTCGGATGAACAGGCAACAGAAAAACAGTTGACAGATGAATCGGGGCTACCGGAATATCCTATCCCCGACCGTACCACCATTGTTGCTTTTCCGGGAGCTTATGGTGCCGGAAAGTATACAACAGGAGGTGCGGGAGGTACTGTATATATAGTGACTTCATTAGCTGATGATGGGGTGGTGGGTACTTTACGTCATGCTATACAGCAGAAGGGAAGACGTACAATAGTCTTTGCAGTCGGAGGAGTGATCGAATTGCAGAAACAACTAGTTATCACCAACGATGACATTACTATTGCAGGTCAAACAGCTCCGGGTAAGGGAATCTGTTTGAAGGACAACACTTTGCGGGTGAATGCCAATAATGTAATTATTCGTTTCCTCCGTTGTCGTATGGGAGATGAAAAACGAATAGAGGATGATGCGATGAATGGTTATCAGAATAATTATCCCGGAAAGCAGAATATTATTATTGACCATTGTTCCATGAGTTGGAGCACTGATGAATGTGCCTCATTTTATGGGAATACTAATTTTACAATGCAGTGGTGTATTCTCAGCGAAAGCTTGTGGCATTCGATACATGAAAAAGAGGCTCATGGTTATGGTGGAATATGGGGTGGTTCACCTGCCACATTCCATCATAATTTGTTGGCTCATCACAGTAATCGGACTCCGCGTCTTTGTGGAAGTCGTTATTCGAATCGGGCAGATGTGGAAAAGGTGGACTTATGTAATAATGTAATTTATAATTGGACTAATGAAGGTGCTTATGGAGCTCAGGGAGGTTATTACAATATTATGAACAACTATTATAAACTAGGTCCTGCTTCCGCCAAGGATAAAACTCATGCACGTTTTTTCACCGCTTATATAGATGATGGAAAGAATGCCCAAGATGCCGGAGTATTTGGTTACTTTTTATGTGAATGGCAATATAATGGACAATACATGTGTGGACTTGTCAGGCGAACAGCAGAAGGAGATTGCCAGCGCCAACGCCAATAATACTTCTTCTACTGCATTCAAGGTAAAGAATGACGAAAGAACATCTTCTGACTTATTGTTGGACATGCGCATTGATATCCTTTCTGATTACAGTTTTATGCAATCTGCTACAGACGCTTACGAAACTGTGCTGGCGTATGCAGGGGCATGGACATGTGGCTGGAAGGATAATGAGTATATCATTCCGGAGCGAGATAAGATTGATAGGCGTATTGTAAGTGAAACTGCTAATGGTACTTATAGTACTAATGCATCTAAAGGTGGTGGATATGGTTTGATAGACAGTCAGGAGGATACTATAGAAAAGTGGGACGAATATATAACTGAAACCTCTTCTCTTGTCGATACAGACAAGGACGGTATACCGGACGGATGGGAAATAGCAAAAGGCTTAAATCCTAATGATGCGTCTGACGGGGCGAAGTATAATTTGAGTGCTGCTTATACAAATCTAGAGGTGTATCTGAATGGCTTGGTGGAGAATACTTTTCCGGCAAGTCATTCCAAATAATTGTTTTTTAATGATTAGATTTCTTAGTTCTATTTGCTTGTGAAAGCAGGTAAAACAATGAGTATTATGATAAGTTTCATCGGTTTTTATCCGGTATTCATCGGATTATTGACCGTAAATCAGCAGAAAAGCCTGTAAAAGCATAAAGAAATGGCGTATCTTTGAACCATTAATCAATTAATAATAGAAATAATGGAAGAGAAACAAAAAACTTTGTCTGCTACAGGCTTTTCCGGTAAATATCTGGTAGCTTCACTTTTTATCCTTTCGGGGATACTACTGTTTGCCCGCAATATGGGATGGATTACTGCTGAATTGTTTAGCACGATAGTATCCTGGTATTCTCTTTTTATTATATTAGGTATATATTCGATGATACGTCGCCATTTTGTAGGAGGAATAATTCTTTTTTGTTGATTGGTGTCTATTTCTTATTGGGTGGGCTTTCATGGTTGCCTGAGAATTCTCAGGCAATGGTCTGGCCTCTTGCTTTGATAATAGCGGGTGTTTTGTTGATTTTCAAATCCCGAAGAAGAGGGCCTTGGTCTCATAGCCATATGGCACATCATCGCAAGGAATGGATGAAACGGAGAGGTCTGGGTATGAACTTTAAAGAAGAACAGCAACAATGCGAGTCTGTCGATGGCTTTTTGCATTCGGAAAATGTTTGGGGAGCGGCACGTCATGTCGTACTTGATGAGCTATTCAAAGGAGCTATTGTTCGTACTTCGTTCGGGGGTACAGTTATTGATTTGCGTCATACCCATATTGCGTTGGGAGAAACTTATATCGATCTGGACTGTAGCTGGGGAGGAGTTGAGATTTATGTTCCTTCCGATTGGAAAGTAGTATTCAAATGTAATACTTTCTTCGGTGGCTGTGATGATAAACGTTGGCATAACGGGGATATTAACCATGAGAGCATATTAGTAGTTCGAGGTACGCTTTCTTTTGGAGGTCTGGAGATAAAAGACTAGCGTATGAAAGCACATCCAATTATAGATTACCCTTATCGTTGGATTCCGATACTGCTGCTTTTGCTGGTGTTGGTTGCGGCTCAGGTAGCATTGGTCTGCCTATACACCGGAGCTGATTACCTTCCTGCCTTGGTAGATGGGATAGCAACGATGGGTTGGTTAGCTGCCTTAGCCTATCTGGCATGGTATGTTGTCGGGTTCGTTTCGTTATTGCAGACAGATATTATCATGATAGTGGTAGGAAGTCTGCTTTGGCTGGCAGGTTGTTTTATGGTTTGTGATAGTATGGTACGGATAGCAGGTATATCCTATATCCCTTTTACACAGACAATCCCTTTCCGGTTATTGTTCGGGTTACCGGTTCTGATTGCGGTAACTCTTTGGTATCGTTTGATTACCGCTAAAGAAGAAGTTTTGAATCAGGAACTTGAAAAAGAACTGATTGCGCATCAGGTAGTTGAGGCACCGGTGGAAGTTCCGGCTGGATTAATTAATCGAATCACAGTGAAAGACGGTTCACGTATTCATTTGATTAAAGCGGATGAACTAATCTACATACAAGCTTGTGGTGATTATGTGATGTTAATCACTCCTTCAGGAGAATACCTGAAAGAACAAACTATGAAATATTTTGAAACGCATCTGCCGCCTGAAACATTTGTTCGTGTTCATCGTTCAACTATTGTCAACGTGACACAGATATCACGGGTTGAACTGTTCGGGAAAGAAACATATCAATTATTACTAAAAAACGGGGTTAAGCTCCGGGTAAGCCTTTCCGGTTACAGATTATTGAAAGAAAGACTGGGATTATAAAACTGATTTTATGACTGAAGATAAAACTTTCATTTATTAATCAAAAATAAGCATACATATACTATTGTTTAGTATCCTCATATAAAATCCTCTTTATATTCTGGTTAAAGAATACAAAGAGGATAATTTTATTGACAAGAGTTGCATGGGGTATGGTGAGATGAAATCATAATTGGGGAATAAATTGCACAAGACTTTCACAAGTATCCTCCTGCCAATACCTAAAATCAAGACAAATCTAGTTAAATAGTTTCTCCTTTTGCAATATTTATTAATTTATCTTATGGTATTTATGATTATTTTAATATATTGAAGATATTTTGTGGCATCTTTTTTTACCTCGCTAATTTTTCTTATGTTTGTAGATTAAATAATGAATGAACAGTAATGAATATGTCAACTCATCTTCTATATAATGATTTTCCAACTTTTCTGCGTAAGTATTTTCCCCTATAAAGTACAAAAGATTTCGTTGAACGCGGGTTTCACTTGTCCTAACCGTGACGGGACGAAAGGGTGGGGCGGTTGTACCTATTGTAATAACCAGACCTTTAATCCTGATTATTGCCGGACAGAGAAGTCGGTCACTGCTCAGTTGGAGGAAGGTAAATGTTTCTTTGCCCGTAAATATCCTGAAATGAAATATCTGGCCTATTTTCAGGCATATACTAATACATATGCAGAGTTAGAAGGATTAAAACGTAAATATGAGGAAGCGTTGGAAGTAGAAGACGTTGTGGGGTTGGTGATTGGTACTCGTCCGGATTGTATGCCGGAAGGGTTGTTGCGCTATCTGGAGGAATTGAACAAACACGTACTTGTGATAGAACTTTGCAGCGCATAAACCGCGGACATACTTATGAGGATACCGTGGAAACTGTCGGGCGGACGGCTGCTTGTGGCATTCTCGTAGGCGGACATATCATTCTAGGACTTCCGGGAGAAACATCTGACGCTATGGTGGCGCAAGCGGGAATCCTGTCTGACCTTCCTTTGTCAACTCTTAAAATTCATCAGTTACAGTTGATTCGCGGGACCCGTATGGCGCACGAATATGATATAAACCCCGCGGATTTTCATCTGTTCACGGAGGTAAACGAATATATTGACCTGGTGATTGATTATGTAGAGCATCTCCGCCCCGATCTGGTATTGGAACGTTTTGTTTCCCAGTCTCCCTAAAGAATTGCT